>Ga0316204_10000343_pt1 | contig 184661 bp, 156 predicted proteins | sample 6monrhotite_MG_2_FD_205661 | JGI IMG/M metagenome (GOLD analysis project Ga0316204, IMG submission 205661) | Microbial mat bacterial communities from mineral coupon in-situ incubated in ocean water Damariscotta River, Maine, United States -... | ecosystem: Environmental > Aquatic > Marine >... | reverse complement strand
CCTTGCCTGTGGGGGGCAGCTACACCATTACATTGACCGTAACAGACAGCCTGGGCCTGGCGGACCCAACCCCGGCGACCACTACGGTAACGGTAAATTTGCAACCGCTGACGTTCCTTGTTTCCACCAGCTCTAGCCTTGGCGGAAGCATGAGTCCCTTTAGAATAACGGTAGACCAGGGCGGTACCGCGAGTTTTACCGCGACGCCTGCGGGTGGATACCGGGTTGAAAGTGTTACCGGTTGTGGCGGTGCACTGCTTGGTACTACTTATACAACCGGCGTAATCAGCGCTGATTGCACGGTCACGGCGGCATTTACGATTATTGGTGATAGTTGGAAAACGGCGGGAACGCCAGCCAATCATTACGAACAACATACCGCGACAAGACTCCCCAGCGGTAACGTATTAGTGACCGCTGGCTATCGGTCTGCTATTGCTGAATTATATAACCCTGTTAAAAACAGCTGGTCCGCGGCGGCCAGTTTTTCAGTGCCACGTTCTGAGCATACCGCAACCTTATTAGCCAATGGCAAGGTGCTTGTGGTGGGTGGTTTTAACTCGAGTGTAACTTACGCAAGTGCTGAACTGTATGATCCGCTCACAAACCAGTGGTCGCCGGCAGGAAATCTTGCCACGGGACGTTATTATCATACGGCGACCTTACTGCCGAACGGTAAAGTCCTCGTCGCCGGAGGGGCAAATCGTACCAATGGCTCTGTCAGGATTCTTGGTAGTGCCGAATTATATGACCCGGACAGAAACGCATGGTCTGCCGCGCCGACGTTAGGCACCGCACGACAACACCATAGCGCATCCATGTTGCCCGATGGCCGGCTAATGATTACGGGGGGGCTACTTTCCGGCGGTACCCGTCTGGCAACCACCGAGGTGTATGATCCCGTCAGAAATACTTGGTCTCCTGCTGCAAGCATGACCATCGCGCGCTATCAACATGCCGCAACGATTTTACCCAATGGCAACATAATGGTATCAGGCGGCTTTGATGTGTCTGGTGTTACCGATAGTGTTGAAATATATGATGCTGTTTTCAATACCTGGTCAGCAGCGCCCAACCTATTAACCGCCCGTAGAGAGCATTCGGCCACCCCAATGGGTAACGGTCAGGTGTTAATAATGGGGGGGGTTGATGTTAGTGCTGGTTATTTGGCCAGTGCAGAGTTATATGACCCGATAACCAACCGTTGGACTCGCGCTGCGATACCGGCCACAAGCCGGGCATTTCAAACAACCACGGTGTTAGGTAATGGCAATGTATTGGTGGTTGGCGGTTATAGTGATGTCGGCGTACGCGCTAGTCCCCATGCGGAGTTATATACACCACGTATGGCATCCCCCTATGCTTGGAGAAATGCCGCTAACCCAACTAGTCGTTTTAATCATACGGGAACATTATTGCGTAATGGCAATGTGTTAATTGCAGCCGGGTTTATTAGCGGCTTTCAGCTGGACACTGCAGAGATTTACGATTATGTTACCGATCGCTGGACAGACGCGGGGAGCTTAATGGTAAAAAGACGTGAGCACACCGCGAATTTATTGCCGAGCGGCAAGGTATTGGCCGTTGGCGGATTTGGTGATACAGGGGCGCTTTCCAGCGCTGAAGTTTATGATCCTGTATCAAATAGCTGGGCGAGCACCGGTGCGCTAACGGAGACACGATATGGGCATTCATCAAATCTGCTTCCCGACGGCAACGTGTTCGTGGTCGGGGGCGGGCGTGCTGGCGTCTATTCGGCAACAACCGAGCTGTATAACTCGGTGACTAATTCATGGTCTGCAGGTAGCAACCTCATCACAGGACGGGGTAATCACGCCGCTATTGTATTACCCAATGGCAAATTACTGGTTGCAGGCGGCAGCGGTAGTGCAGGCAGCTTAACTAGTGTTGAGATATATGATCCGTTTACCCGACAATTTAGCGTAGCGGCAAACATGATAAGCCCACGTGCCGGGCATAAAATGCTGACGCTTCCAAACGGTGGTATATTGGTGGTAGGTGGATCCTCTGATGCTGAAATTTATGACTATACCACCAACACATGGACGGCGGCAGCAACCTTGCCGGCGCGCAGCAATTACTCGTTTACGCTGTTGCATAATGGCACGCCAGTACTGTTGGGTGTGAGCGCGGGTGATCGGGATGCCAGGCTGTATTTTGCAGATACAGACAGTTGGGGTATCGGCGGACGACAGACCATTAATCATGATCGGCATTCTGCGACGCTATTGCCTAACGGTGAACTCATCGTGGTTGGTGCTCATAATATTTCGCAGCCTCAATACTCCAATGCGGAGCTATATGGTTCGTTTGCAATCGACTGAGCCATGACAGGGACAGGGGTAATGCCAGGTGGCGTCGCATTTTACGGCGCGGATTGTTCAGTCTCAATTTGCAGAGGTGGTTACCAGCGTTTGGGGTATTGGCGTTAGGTATGGAATGCAGGGTCAATCGCAATCCGTTTAGCGCCTACACGGAAGGGAAATTGCAGCTCTGATTACCGGTGATCAATGCGGCCTGGTGTATGTTTTATGTGCAAAACGTCGCCGCAAGCTGCTCAAGGACTAGCGCCACTGCCCAAGGAAGGCTCAACCTCTCCAAGGAAGGCCCGACCACCCCCAAGGAAGGCTAGACCAACCCCAAGGTACAATAAATAATACCGGGCTGGGGTTCATACACTCAATACTGGGTGGCGTCGGCGGGTAGTTCCAGGCTGACGTCAATCACTCCGGTGCCGTTCTCATATCGCAGGCCACCCTAAGGTCACCGCTCACAAGGCCATAATTCTAAGTTAATCAGTTGAACCTACTGCGAACGCCTAACGCACAGAACCTAAAAGATTTTTCCTACTATCTTGAACTCACCGTATGGCTGATACGTTTTCGTCCAAAATAGTAGGAAAAATCTTTTATCTTTTGCACCTTAGTCGCTCTCGCGACGATTCAACTGATTAATGAAGGATAATGAATGTCAGAGATCCCTGGCTGATCATCAATTTTCTCGTTGCCGCGTTCCCGCGTGGTAATGCCTATGGTGGTGATGTAGCAAAGGTCGGTATGGATTCCCACGGAGGACCGTGGGAATCAGGGGGGCCATTGAGGTTTTCTCGTTGTGTGATTTAACGGGTGTTGGGTATGCCCGACGCGCTTTATGGCGAGTCGCACGTGTCCCTATAAATTGTTCAATGGATTTAAAGTTGCGCTATCAGCAGTCGATAATGAGTTGACGGTACGATGTGCCTGACGCTGCCCTTATTAACGTACCTTAATGAGGGCTTTCTGTTAGATGCAAGCAACGTTAATGTTGAGCGCTATGTCTATTGAAATGCAAAAATCACCGCCGCTTCCCGCGAGCACGAGCTATACCTTGTTTTGGGTACTTCCATTGGCGTTGGGTGTATTGGGCTTGGCGAGCCATTTTTATCCCCCTGAAAATGCGCTGAGTGTAGCGGTTTTAGTGATGGTCGTACTGGGTCTAGCCCTGGCGAGCGGTCGGGTTTTATCGCGCAAGGCGCGAATATTGGTTGATGCGAGCGTGGATTCAATGCGCCAGGAAACGGTCTCAAGCCAACATACCGAGGTCTGGGCCGAAGATTTGTTGCAGGAGATTTTGCCTATCTGGAGCAGCCAAATAGAAACGGCGCGGGCGCAGTCTGAGAACGCGATTATTGATCTTACGTCCCGTTTTTCAAGCATTTGTGATGATTTGAGCAGCACGGTTGCCGCGTCGGTGGATGCCGCGGGTGAACAGGTCGGCGTGGGTGGCAATGATGAGGGAATGCCGGGCGTGTTTAACCAGAGCGAACAAGATTTGCGGGCCGTGGTTATGTCATTGAATGAATCAAAAGAAACCAAGGCCGATATGTTGACCCGTATCCAGCAACTTAACGCTTATATGGACGAAATGAGCAAGATGGCCGCAGAGGTATCCAAAATCGCCGAACAGACCAATTTGCTGGCGCTCAATGCGGCAATTGAAGCAGCGCGGGCCGGAGAGTCGGGGCGTGGGTTTGCGGTTGTGGCCGATGAGGTACGCAACCTGTCTCAAACCTCAGGTACCACGGCGTCAAAAATGTCGACCCGGGTTACGGAAACGGGGTTAGCCATTGAGGAGGCGATGGTGCTCATTGAAAAGTCCGTGAAGATTGACGAGAAGAATATGGATGAATCTGAAACGGTTATTCATGCCGTGGTGGAGCGGTTACAAATAGCCTATAACGGCATGTCAGATTCATCTGAATTGCTTCGTACCAATAGTAACAGTATTCAGCAAGTTATTGCGCAGGTGTTGACCGATTTGCAGTTTCAGGACCGCGTGAGCCAGATGTTGGCGCAAGTTACTTTAAATCAGGGTGAACTGCTTTCAGAGATAAATCGTTATGCGGCTGCTCGTGGTCAGCACGAGGAGGTCGCCTACGCTGATATTTCCGCTTGGGTGGCCAGTATGGTGGCACAATACACCACAGACGAGCAGCGTAGTAATCACGTTGGTGATAAAAAACATAAGGCTGATGAATCAGAATTGACTTTTTTCTGAGGAGCATTTTTTTAATGGGCTATTGTTTAATAAGCCATTGTTTAATGAGCCTTGTTTAGGGAATCTTGTTTAAGAGATCGTGTTACAGAAATTTTAAGGGCTATTTTTTAAGGAATGTTTTCGAGGAACATAACGTGGCTAAAACAATACTGGTTGTGGATGATTCACCGTCGATTCGGCAGGTCGTTGGTATTGCGCTCAAAGGCGCCGGATATGCTGTGGTTGAGGCCTGTGATGGAAAAGATGCATTAAGCAAGCTCGACGGCAGTAAAATCCACCTGGTGATTAGCGATGTCAATATGCCGAATATGGATGGCATTACGTTTGTGAAAGAGCTAAAAAACAATCCGCGTTATAAGTTTACACCGGTGATTATGTTAACGACAGAAAGCCAGGACGAAAAAAAGCGCCAGGGGCAGGCGGCGGGTGCAAAGGCATGGGTGGTTAAACCTTTTAAACCGGATCAAATGCTTTCTGCGGTATCCAAATTAATTCTGCCATAACTAATTCTGCCGCAACTAATTCTGCCATAACTAATCACTAAGAGAATTAATGCTGTTTTAGTGAATAGTGAATGCAGTCTTAGCGGCTCCTGTCTCCACTTAGGGCGTTATACATGGACATTAAACTTGAAAAAGACGCGGATTTGTCTCGCATGACGATAGACGGTGAGATGTCTATTTACGATGCGGCAGCGCTTAAACAAGGTATGCTGGACGCCCTGGATAATTGCCAGACGCTGGAAATTGACTTGTCCCAGGTGAGCGAAATAGACACCGCAGGCTTTCAGGTGTTGCTGCTTGCGAAGCGGGAATCACAGCGCAACAATAAGGTATTACGCTTGGTTAATCACAGCGATGCCACCTTGGACGTGCTGGAGACTTATCAGATGGCGGATCTGTTTGGTGATCCGCTCGTGCTTAGCGCCAAGAGCGCCAAACGTTCAAAAAACGACACAGCTAAGGGTAGGTAGCGGCTATGAATGCTGAAATGGAAGAAGCCAAGCAGGGCTTTAAGCAGGAATGCGAGGAGTTACTGCAGGACATGGAAGATGGTTTGCTGCGTTTGGAAAGCGAGCCTGAGGATGCCGATTGTTTAGGCGCAGTGTTTAGAGCCGCACACACGATTAAAGGCTCCGCCGGGGTGTTTGGCCTTGATGATATTGTTCATTTTACCCATGTCGTGGAAGGCTTGCTTGATAATATGCGTGATGGCAGCATCGGTGTTACTGAGGATGCGATTGCCTTGTTATTAAAAGCCAGTGATCACATGGAGATCATTGTGCCTCACGTGATAGAAAATGATTGCCTGCAGGACGAAGCGCTACGATTACACGGTGATGACTTGATCGCAGAGTTCAATCGTTTTCAGAACATAGGGTCAGTTGATCAATCATCCGTTGCCACTCTGTCCAATAACGGTGAGGATAATCCTGTCAGCGTTGAAGATAGCCGGGTCGTGTCCGCCGAAAACTGGCATGTCTCCCTGCGTTTTGGTCGCGACGTATTACGCAATGGTATGGACCCGTTGTCTTTTCTGCGTTACTTGGGCACCCTGGGGGAAATTGTCAATGTGACCACGTTGTTTGATGAGTTACCCAGCGCTGATCAAATGGACCCGGAAGAATGTTACCTTGGTTTTGAAATTGCTTTTAGTGGTGATGTTGAAAAGCAGGCCATTGAGCAAACGTTTGAGTTCGTGCGTGATGATTGTATTATTCACATTATTCCGCCTCGCAGCTCGATCTCCCGTTATGTGGAATTTATAAAATCACTCCCGGATGATGATCTTAAAATTGGCGAAATTCTGGTTGAGGGCGGTATTTTAACCCGGCGTGAACTGGATGAGGCGCTGCAAAAACAAAACAATGCAGCGGACAAGCTGGGCGATGTGCTCGTTAAAGAAGGCCTGGTGGATCGTGAGGTGGTTGAGGCGGCCGTCGGTAAGCAGAGCAATACACGAAAAAAAATATCCGCCGAGAAACATACCGTGCGTATTGAAGCCGGTAAACTGGATCACCTGATTAATTTGGTGGGTGAGCTGGTGATTGCCAGTGCGCGCTCTTTTTTATTAGCGCAAAAAAACGGTGATGTGGAATTAGTTGAGTCGATTTCTGATACCACCCGCCTGGTGGAAGAAATTCGTGACAATACCCTAAAAGCCCGCATGGTGCAGATTGGTGATACCTTTAACCGTTTTCAAAGGGTGGTGCGGGATATCAGCAAAAGCCTGAATAAGGCGATTAAACTCACCATTCATGGTGGCGACACCGAACTGGATAAAACCGTTATTGAAAAAATCGGTGATCCTCTGATGCATTTGGTGCGTAATTCCATCGACCATGGCATTGAAGATGCCGAGACACGTGTGAAAAATGGTAAGCCCAGCGAGGGTACCCTCGCGCTGAATGCCTTTCATGACTCTGGCAGTATCGTTATAGAAATTACCGACGATGGTGCCGGACTTAACCGGGAGAAAATATTAGCGAAAGCTGTTGCCAATGGCTTGGTTGCCGATAATCAATCCTTGACGGATAACGAAATTGATCGCTTAGTGTTTGAGCCGGGTTTTTCCACCGCGGATCAAGTGACCAATTTATCGGGGCGTGGTGTTGGCATGGATGTGGTGAAGCGTAACATCGAGGCATTGCGTGGCAGTGTCAATGTCTTTAGTGAACCGGGGGTTGGTACAACGTTTAGTATTCGTTTGCCGCTGACCTTAGCTATTATCGATGGTTTTTTGCTGGGCGTGGGCGATGCGACATACGTTGTGCCGTTGGACATGGTGGTGGAATGTGTTGAATTAACGGCCCAGGAGTGTGAGGACACCCGTAATAATAATTACATTAACCTGCGTGGCGAAGTATTACCCTTTATTCGATTACAGCAGTTGTTCGGTGAGCGAAAAGTCTCGCAACGCCGGGAGAACATCGTTGTGGTGCAATATGCCGGGCAAAAAGCGGGTTTAGTGGTTGATGCGTTATTGGGGGAGTTCCAGACGGTGATTAAACCCTTGGGTAAAGTGTTTCAAATGCTAAAGGGCGTGAGTGGCGCCACCATACTCGGTAGTGGTGAGGTTGCTGTGATACTGGATGTGCCAGCGTTGGTTGGCCAGGTAGAGCATTTTAATTTTGTTAGTCCGAAGACACATACCGAACACCGCATTGTTCATTAATGACCTAAGTCCATCAAATGACGTAACCCGATTTTTCGCAGGAGAGCTGAGAGATGAATTTCGCAAAAAACATCAAAGTCGTCACCAAAATATACGCCCTGGTTTTTATGCTGCTGGCGATGTTTGTTGGCTTATCGGTGGTCGTGTATACCAATCTGTCGAATATTGGCAAAGAAATTCAGGCGATTACCGAAAAGGACATACCGTTGACCGAAGTCATCAGTAATGTAACCGCGCATCAGTTACAACAGTCACTCGCGCTGGAACAAATGATTCGTCACAGTATCACTATGAACCGTAACATTGATGAACAGGCGCTGTTTGAGTCCTCGTTTACACAGTTTAAAGCCCTGTCCCATAAAGTGGCAGAGGAAATTAAGCAGGGTGAGGTCTTGGTGAAGGAGGCTTCTGCCACAGCACATTCCGAGGCGGAAGCCAACGAGTTTCGCCACATTGATCAATTGCTGCTTAAAATTGATAAAGAGCATGTCAGTTATGAGCAGGAGGCCGAAACATTGGCAAGTATGCTAAAAAACGGCGCAAACTCGAAGACAGCACATAAAATTGAGAAGCTGGAAGAACTGCAAAGTAACATGAATCATGAATTGGAAAGTCTGTTAAGGGGGATAGAAAAATTTACCCGTGAAGCAGCAGAAACTGCTCTGTCCCATGAGCGGGATACTCAGAAAATTGTACTGGTGTTCTCTGTGGTAGCGGTCATTTTTGGTTTGGTGGTGAGTACATTGATAATATTTAGTATTACGCGACCACTGAGTAAGATGTTTGCTGCGGCTGAAGATTTACGTGCCGGGGATGGTGACTTAACCCGGCGTTTACCGGATTTTGGAAAAAATGAAATTGGTGATGTGGCCGATGCCTTTAATGGTTTTGTAGAGAAAATTCAAAATGTATTGCTGGAAGTCAAGGCTGCGGTGCTCAATATCACCACGGCCACCGAGCAAGTTAATATTACCGCGCAAAACCTGAGTCAGGGCTCCAGTGAGCAAGCGGCAAGTCTTGAGCAAACCAGCGCCTCAGTGGAGGAAATAAGTGCATCCATTAACCAGAACTCCGACAATGCACGAGTGACGGATGCCACGGCCACCAAGGTGTCAGGGGAGGCCGAACGTGGTGGCAAAGCGGTTCATGACACCGTGAAGGCTATGAAGGACATTGCCGGAAAAATCAGTATTATTGAAGATATTGCCTACAAAACTAACCTGCTGGCGCTTAATGCGGCCATTGAAGCGGCACGCGCGGGTGATCATGGCAAAGGCTTTGCCGTTGTTGCCGCAGAGGTACGAAAGCTGGCGGAACGTAGTCAGGGCTCAGCCCAGGAGATTGGCGAGTTAGCAGATAACAGCGTTAAAGTGGCTGAAGACGCCGGTAATCTGCTGGATGAGATTGTGCCCAGTATTAAGAAAACCGCTGATCTGGTGCAGGAAATATCGGCAGCATCCGACGAACAGGCTTCTGGGGTATCGCAAATTAACCTGGCGGTAAACGAGCTGGATAAAGTCTCACAGCAAAATGCGTCTTCCTCAGAGGAACTGGCCGCCACGGCGGAAGAGATGAATGCACAGTCCCGGTTGTTGGGTGAGATGATTGCTTACTTTAAGCTGGGTGACGGGAATGTTCAGGGGAGATCAGTTGATAATGGGGTGCTGTCGCAAAAAAATACCGCCGCCGTTAACAAGGCTTCGTCCCAGCAAAAATTGTTGGCTGACGAAGATGCGGTTTTGGGGGAAGATGATTTTGAGGCATTTGACAGGGAGGCGGTATGAATTCCATTAGTACCCGCCTGACGACTCAAGCCGGTGCCGACACGAAACAAGAGGATGAGCATCAGCAATTTTTGACGTTTGTTTCCGCGGGTGAAGTGTATGGCGTTAACATCTTGTCGATTAAAGAGATACTGGAGCACGGTGAGCTTACCCACGTTCCGATGATGCCGGAGTATGTGCGAGGCGTAATGAACCTGCGTGGCAGTGTGGTGCCTGTGATTGATTTATCGGTGCGCCTGGGGCGACCGGTTAGTGGGGTAGCGAAACGCACCTGCATTGTTATTATCGAGGTACGTTACGAGAATGATGTGCTGGACGTCGGTGTGGTGGTGGATGCAGTTAACCAGGTGATGGAGATAGCCGCAGAAAGTATCGAGCCTGCGCCGCCATTTGGTGCCAATATCCGTACCGACTTTATTGCTGGGATGGGGCGTATACAGGATAAGTTTGTGGTGCTATTGGACGTGGACCACGTGCTTTCCATTGAAGAGCTGTCATTGCTGGAGCATACGGGAAAAGTCGGTGCTAACCTGTTAACGGAAAATTCATTAGCCTGAATTACCGTCACTGCCTCATCGTACCTGGCTTACCTAGCTATAGTGCGATGGGCGTTATTCCTGGTAACAGGTTTTTGGCAATGGGTGTATGAAAAAAATAAATGTTTTGGTGGTGGATGACTCGGCGGTAGTGCGCAAAGTCTTGAGTGAAACCATTAAAAATGATCCAGGCTTGGAGCTGTTGTATGCTGTCTCTGATCCGCTTTTTGCCATGGAGCGGATGAAAAAAATTTGGCCGGATGTGATTATTCTTGACATTGAAATGCCAAGAATGGATGGCATTACCTTCCTTAAAAAAATAATGCAGGAACGTCCCACCCCGGTAGTTATTTGCTCTACCCTTACCAGTAAAAGCGCGCAGACCACCTTGCAGGCAATTTCTGCCGGTGCGGTGGATACTATTACGAAGCCAAAAGTGGGATTAAAGTCTTTTCTGGAGGAATCCTCGGGTGTTTTTGGACGGGTGATTCGTTCTGCGGCAGCGGCGAAGGTTGATCGGTTAAAGAAGCTGCCAAGTGATGTGCCCAAAAAATTTACTGCTGATGCGGTGTTATGCGCTAAGGAAAATTCCGCCTTAATTAAAACCACCGAACACCTCATTGCTATTGGTACCTCGACAGGGGGAACCAATGCCCTGGAGTATGTGTTGACAGCATTGCCGCGAACCTCGCCGGGTATTGTGGTTGTGCAGCACATGCCAGAGAAGTTTACCGCGGCCTTTTCAGAGCGGCTCAATAGTATTTGCGAAATTGAGGTTTTGGAAGCCACCGACCGAGATGCGGTCTTGCCAGGTCGGGCGTTAATTGCCCGTGGTGGGCATCATATGATAGTAAAGCGCAGCGGTGCTCGCTATTTTGTTAATGTGGTGGATGGTCCGCTGGTGAGTCGACACCGGCCTTCGGTGGACGTGCTGTTTCGTTCCGTGGCGAATGCCGCAGGTAAAAATGCCTTGGGAATCATTATGACGGGCATGGGGGATGATGGGGCTGCTGGGTTACTGGAAATGTACAAGGCAGGGGCCGCGACCATCGGGCAAAACCAGGCGAGTTGCGTGGTGTACGGTATGCCCAATGAGGCGAATAAGCGTGGTGCGGTTGATGAAGAGTTATCCTTGGAAGATATTCCCGGTGCCATACAAAAATTCAGTAAGCAGCGCTCATAGTATGGTTGCAGTGAGGATGGTCCTGGCATGAGGGAGTATGATGTTGGATGTTATGCTATGACTACGCTAAGGCGCATTATGCGCAGTGTGAATTACAGAGTATAGCGATGCATATTACGGATACGGAGTTTAAAAATTTCAGCGACTTCATCTATAATGCTGCTGGCATTAGTATGGCGCCGAATAAAAAAACCATGATAAGCAGTCGTCTGACGAGTCGCGTGTTTAAATATGATTTAGGCAGCTTTAGTGAATATTACGCGTTAATTACTAGCGGTAAAGTGCCTTCCGAGTTGCAATGCGCAGTTGATTTGTTGACCACCAATGAAACGTATTTTTTTCGGGAAATGAAACATTTCGATTTTTTGCGGCGGGTGTTGCTGCAGCATAAAAGGAGTAATGTCAGGGTCTGGAGTGCCGCCTGTTCCACCGGGGAAGAGCCTTATAGTCTTGCGATGGTGTTGGCTGATGCACTCGGGCTTTTGCCCTGGGAAATTTTTGCTACGGATATAAATCATAAAGTCATAAAACGGGCCAGTAGAGGCGTTTATTCTGACCGAGTGATTGAAAAAATTCCCAAAAATTATCTTTATAATTATTGCCTCAATGGTATTCGATCCAGGGAAGGCTTGGTGTTAATTGATAAAAAGTTAAGATCACGGATCAGGTTTGAGCAAATGAATTTAAACGGCGGGTGGCCTTATTACGAACCCTTTGATGTTATTTTTCTTCGTAACATACTTATTTATTTCAGCGAACAGACACGAAAAATATTGGTGCGGCGTATCGTGCAGCAATTGCGCCCAGGCGGTTACTTGATGATAGGGCACTCGGAAACAATTACCGGTATTTCCCTGGACTTGGAATGTTTGCAGCCATCAATTTATATGAAAATAAAACAATAATGTGCGCTCGGTTAAGGTGGCGCTCAGTTGTGGGTGCTCTGGTAACGACCGTGCTACGTTATGGGGTCTTTTTAAGTAAGGGTGCCACATAAAGTTGACATCAATTTGTGCCACTAATGTGCTACATTGTTGGCAGTGGCAGCGTTAGGAAACCGAATCTCCAACGCAAGCCCCCCCAAGGGAGAGGTCGATAAGCTGATTTTGGCCTGGTGTAAATCGACACAGCGTTGCACGATAGACAGCCCCAAACCACTGCCAGTCGTGTTGTGGTCTAGGCGATAGAAGCGCTGGAAGACCTGCGTTCTATCTTGTGCGGGAATACCGGGGCCATTGTCCATTATGCTAAACGTCGGCCCGTTAGATTGTGAGGTGATATTGATTTCGATCCGGCCATTGGGGGCGGAATAGCGAATGGCGTTATCGAGTAGATTATGAATCATAAGCGATAGTGCATGTTCGATACCCTGTATACGGATATTTTCCTGCTGCAATGTTATCGTAGTGCCTGAGGTACTTGCATTGCTGCAATGCTCTGCTACGATGGCTTCGGTGAGTGAGCCGAGTGATACTGGCGTCATATCTTTTTTAAGGTCATCCTGGTCGAGTCGCGCCAGGGTTAGCAGCTGTTGGACCCGACTGCCCATGAGATTAATGCCTTGCTTTATTTGCAGTAATGCATCCTTTTTTTGGCTTGAGGATTCTGCTAGCAGTGCGATGTCATTGTGGGCGGCTATGCCCGCCAGGGGGGTGCGCAGTTCGTGGGCCGCATTTGCCGTGAAGCAGCGTTCATGATAAAAGGCGCTATCCAGGCGTTGCAGTAGATTATTAATGGCGTCGATTAAGGGCTTGGTTTCTTTCGGTACAAGGGTATTGTGTATGGGGGCCAGGTCAAATGGGTGTCTTGTGACCACTTGATCGGCCAGTTTGTTAAGGGGGCGCAGTGCGCGACCGATGCCAAACCAGGTTAGCCCCCCCGCAATGCCGAGCGCGAGTAATATTAGCACCAGCGCGCGGGTGGCAATATGGCTGACCAACGCTTCGCGCCCGCCGTAAAGTTCACCGACATGTACTGTTAAACCGGTCATTTCGTCTGATAGCGAAAATACCCGCCATCGCTGGTTATTTAATTGGGTGACAGAGTATCCATTGCCTTGGGTTGCAAGCGCTACCAGGGGAGAATTGCTGGAGACCAGTGCTAACTGGTCATGATCGAGCCATACTTGATAGGCCAGTTGTTTTTCGTACCGATGTATTAGGGCATCGGTGGTTTCCAGTGGGGTGGCGGTATGGCCCCTGAAGAATATTTCTTCATGAAGTTCGTGATTGCTCAGGGTAAGCAGTACTTTTGCAATTTGGGCCAGTTCCGCATCCAGTAATTCCTCGATTTCATGGCGGCTGTCAAGATAGATGATCGCTGCCGCGATCAGCCAGGTTACAAGGCTGGAAATAAATAAAATAATGAGTAAGCGGTTGCGTAACGAAGGGTGCATGTTAATTTTTCCACTAGTAAGTTAGTGCACTTAAGTTAGCCCACTGTAAGTTAGTCCACTTAAGTTTGCCTACTTAAATTAGCCCACTAAATAGCCGAAGCCACGTTTGGTTTGAATGAAATGGTTGCCGAATTTTTTGCGCAGGTTATGAATGTGCACTACCACGGCGTTGCTTTCTACTTCGTTATCCCATGAGTATAAGCAGCTTTCCAGTTTATGTCGTGACACCGGTTTACCTTTGTTTTCCAACAGGGTATGTAATACGGCGAACTCGCGGGGGGGGATGTCAACGGTGTCGCCTGAATGGGTTACCGTTCCCGTTGCCGGGTTTAAGGCGACATGCTGATGTTTGATAACGGTACTGGCGCGGCCATTGCTGCGGCGCACCAGGGCGCGGACCCGTGCGGTGAGTTCCTCCAGCTCGAAGGGTTTTACCAGATAGTCGTCGGCACCATTGTCCAGTCCAGCCAGCCGGTCATGCAGGTGATCCCGTGCGGTGAGGATGATCGTGGGGGTGTTGTCGTTGCGAGCGCGTAGTTTGCGTAACAGATCCATTCCGGATAAGCGCGGCAGTTGCAGGTCCAGCAGTACTAGCAAATAGTGCTCAAGCGCCAGCGCCTGTTCGCCCGATTGTCCATCCCTTACCCAGTCGGTGGAATAGCCTTTGAGGTTTAACCAGGATTGCACCCCACTGCCGAACAACACGTCGTCTTCAATCAGTAGTATTCGCATTAGCCTAATTCTCCATTATTACATTAAGGTTTTTTTGATTATTGTGTAATAAAACGTTAAGTGCCTCGGCGCTTAGCGGGTGAAATAGTGTGCTAAACCCGGTCATTCAGGCCAAGTGATTATTCCCCATGCTATTCGAGCCCAACGTTGTTGCTATTGTATAAGCGACAAGCAAACTGTGTTTTTACGTACGTGTTTCTTATGTCAATGCTGCGGCTATTAATAACCGCTTTGCCTTAACCTTTCCTTAATCTTGCTTGCCCTAAAGTACTTGTCACATCCGAAAGCAATAGGAGGTGGTGTTCACCGTTAATTGGACGTTTCAATAAAACATTCATCGCCAATGCCGCGTTGTGTCAAGCGATTGGCGGGCTATCCAGGATATTTCGCCATACGCAATGTGGATTTCTTGGCGTGATTTGTATTCTGGACTGTATATAAACTTATAGAGTGTAAACTTATCGAGTATATGGAGATAATATTATGTTTCGAGAACACTGGCATGATCGTTTCAGCCGCATTGCGGGTGTTGGATTATTGATCGTATTGAGCAGTACGGCACCCAATTTAAATGCTGCGAACCAAACCCCGATGGACCCGTTGAGTCAACCTCAGTTTGTCAACCCGCTAACGGTACCGCCGGTATTAACCCCGGATACCCTGACGCATCCGGGTTCGGAGTATTATGAACTGGCCATGACGCAGTTCCAGCAGGATCTTGGTATTGTCGACCCGGTAACCGGGCAGCCATTGCTGACCACGGTGTGGGGTTACGGTGGCAGTTATCCTGGTCCGACTATCGAAGCCAGGTCGACCCTGGCTGAGAACACGCGGAATCCGGGGTTGCCTGTTAAAGTATTGTGGTCCAATGATTTGTTTGAGGCGGACGGCGTAACCCCCTTGCCGCATTTGTTACCTGTTGATACGACATTGCATTGTGGTGCGAATAGTGCGGGTGTGGCGTCTAATTGCAGGCCCCTGGTGCGGACCGTGGCGCATTTGCATGGCGGGCATACCGACGCTGATAGCGACGGGCATCCCGAAGCCTGGTTTAGCGCAGGGTTTGGTCAGGGTGGGCCGGCGTTTAAGGCGCAGATGAACGGCGTTTACACCTATCGTAATGACCAGGAAAGTGCGCCACTTTGGTATCATGACCACGCCATGGGGATAACTCGCCTCAATGTGTATGCAGGGCTGTCGGGTTTTTACCTGTTGCGCGATGATCGAGAAGATCGTTTGGTGCGGCGCGGTGTTTTGCCCAGTGGTGCTTATGAGATTCCACTATTGATACAGGATCGCTCATTTTATACCGACGGTTCATTAGCTTATCCTGACGCACCTTTTATTGATCCGGCGACAGGCCAGGCGGCAACGCTGGACCCCGTTACTGGAGCGCCGGTACCTTCGGTTGTGCCGGAGTTTTTTGGTGATACCATTTTGGTTAACGGTAAAGCCTGGCCGGTGTTGGATGTGGAGCCCAGAAAATACCGTTTGAGGGTACTGAATGGCTCAAACTCTCGTTTTTATAACATGAAGTTTGACTGGACTAAAATGAAAGGGGGGGTAGCACGACTGAAACAGCTTAAATTTCGCCAGATAGGGACTGATGGCGGGCTGTTGAATCGCGCGGTTAAGCTTAAAACCATGACCCTGGCACCGGCCGAACGGGCAGATATTATTGTTGATTTTTCTGATGATGATTTGCTGGGCAAAACCATTATTTTGTCAAACAATGCGGCAACCCCCTTTCCGCTTGGAGCGGCTGTTGACCCGGCCACAACCGGGAAAATTATGGCTTTCAGGGTGGTTCAACCACTGAATGCGGCTGTGCCTGATACCAAAAAACCAAAGGTATTGCGTCGTCAGCCTATCGCACCCTTGTCGCCAACGCCGGGCGCACCGCTACGGGAGTTGGTGTTGGTGGAGAACATGGATTCGCTGGGTCGCTTGATGCCGTTGTTAGGGACTTCTGCCGCTGGGGGGCTGTTGTGGAGTGATCCTACAACGGAAACACCGGTGCTGGGCACGACGGAAATATGGAGTATTATTAATGCAACCCCGGATACGCATCCGGTTCATCAACATTTGGTGCAGTTTCAGATTTTGGACCGACAGGCGTTTGATACTGCGACTTATGTTCCTGGACAACCGGGAACACTGGCATTGCTTGGTGCAAAGACGCCGCCTCCGCGCGAAGAAGCGGGATGGAAGGATACTGCCAGAGCCAACCCCGGCGAAGTTATTCGGGTGATCGCAAATTATGACTTACTGGGGGAGTATGTGTGGCATTGTCATATTCTGGAACATGAGGATCATGAGATGATGCGTAAGTTTGAAGTCATCCCTTAATTGTCGGTAAGTGTGTGATGCGTTAATAACGAAAGTACCGCCTGTGAGTCCACAGGCGGTACGTTAACGGGTCTTGTTTCGTGATGAAATAAGATTGCTCGGTGCGCAGACGCTAAGTCTGGGCCATCTGTCGGTCCGGTCTATTTAGGCTTTTTGTTATGCTGCTTTAATGTTGGCTAACCAGGACGCCAGTTCTTCCGAACCCCCAATTTTTACGCCATTGACAAATATCTGAGGATACTTGTCTGCACCGGTAACGGCTCGCAGGCTGCGTTCTGAGACTGTCTTGCTGGCTTGGATTTCTTCGTAAGCCATGTCGTGATCTTCCAGTAGACTTTTCGCTTTAGCGCAAAATGCGCAGCCTTTTTTGGTGAACAGGGTAATGTCATCCGGTTTGGCGGCATTGGGGTTCACGTAGTCGAGCATGGTGTCGGCGTCTGAGATATCGAAGGGATCACCGGGGACATTTGGCTCAATGAACATTTTGTCGATGACGCCATCTTTCACCAGCATGGAATAACGCCATGACCGTTTGCCAAACCCCAAATCGTCCTTGTTGACTAACATCCCCATTTTTTCGGTGAATTCGCCGTTGCCATCCGGTATAAAAATAACATTTTCGGTATCCTGGTCTTTTTGCCACTCATTCATCACAAAGGTGTCGTTAACCGATATACACACAATGGAATCAACGCCATTTTTAAAGAAGCTGGGCGCGAGTTGGTCAAAACGAGGCACATGCGACGATGAGCAGGTTGGTGTGAATGCGCCGGGTAAAGAAAATACCACGACGGTTTTTTCGGCGAAAATATCATCACTTGATATGTTTAACCATTCGTTGTTGCGCCGGGTTTTAAAGGTAACGGCGGGTACACGTTGTTTTTCACGAGTTTCGAACATTTTAATTTCTCCTGGTGTTGATTGTTGCCTTATTGCTTAGGCAATGGGCGATTGTTGAGTTTGTTGTTAAATAACTATAGGGTTTGTTTGTCTGTGCTAATGTCACAGTAAATTCTGTAATGCCCGTGCATGATTTTTGTGCATCCGTAAATTGAGTGTGAGTAACATTGCGGTGCTGGCATCGTTTACAATCTGCGCATGGGTCAGTATTGTGCTGGTGGTTCTGATGACCACATCGTGGTCTCGTATCAATTGTCTAATCATTTCTGATTCATTGGGCAGGTTTACCGTTTCACCGATAGACGACAGTTTTTGGTATGCCTGACGGGCGGTTGGTGCTGGTAGTCCAAGCGCTCTGATGCGATGAGTAATGTTGTCAATCAGGTTGGCAAGCTCAGTGTTTTGTTCTTCGAGCAGCCGGCGCATAACCTTAAATAAAGGTGCCGTTATGTTGCGTTGATAACCTTGTGTTTTGAGATACAAGGCATAGCTGTCTGCTAATAGTTTTAATAGTCCTTTTGCGATGGCTGCTTTGTCTTCAACTGATATGTCATTATGGTAGTTCATGTTATGACCCGTTATCGGTAGCGTTTGTGGTGTGCGATAGTTCATGCTGATTTATGTTTTGTATTGCCATTGTTTGTTGGACTAATGTTTGTTGGGCTAATGTTGTTACACTAATGTTGTTACACTAATGTGTGCTTACACGGCCAAAGTGTTGCGTTCATTGGCCACATCCCTGCGTTGCCAGAGCTTTTCATGATAGTGAAACGCAATGGTGTTAACGATAGGCTCTACTAAGGCGATTGCGCCACCGATAAGCACGCTGCCGGAGAGTAAGAATCCCACTAAAAATGCCACTGTGAAATGTACAATCGCAAATGATAATGTTTTGTGCATCCTTGTTACCTCAATGGACTGGTGCTGTGTATGAGCTGTTAGGGTTTATAATAGAGGTCGTTGGCAGACTTAGATAATTGATTGTTACTATTTAATTGATAGGTAATTGCTATGATTGAAACATGCTTTAAAACAATCGCTTAGCTTGGTATAGTCCGTTTGTTTTTGCTGTTGGTCTGCCGGGGCTTTTGATTTGTTGCCGATTTTTATTGCTAGAAGTTATTAGTGCCTGTTATTAATGTTTTTTATTAACATTTTTTATTAACACTTGTTATTAGTGATTTTTATTCGCGCTTGTCATTAAATGGCGTGATACCTATGTGATATCTGTCGGATAGTATTAGGGGCTGTTAACCGAAGGTATTTCAGTTATGAAACAAATCGCCTGTGTCTTCCTGTTGGTGTTCGCCATCAGTCCTTTAATGGCTGCGCCGCTATCAATTTCAAGTCCGGTTCAGCAAGCCACGTTAATTGAGTTGTATACCTCCGAGGGATGTTATAGCTGCCCGCCGGCGGACCAATGGCTGGCGACGCTTAAGTCACATAAACAGCTTTGGACGACGTATGTGCCGGTAGCATTTCACGTGGATTATTGGAACTACTTGGGGTGGCGTGATCCGTTTGCCAAAGCGCAGTATTCAGAACGCCAGCGCCAGTATGCATCGCATCGTTATACGAAAACAGTTTATACGCCGGGTTTGTTTCAAAATGGTCGGGAATGGCGGGCATGGTTTAGTGATCGTCGTTTGCGAAGCCCTGTCGATAACGATGTCGGCGTTTTGCAAGGGGCTATCGATAACAATCAGTTACGGGTAAGTTTTACGCCGGTTCACGATTTATCCGCGCCCTTGCAACTTAATGTGGCGGTGCTTGGTTTCGACATTATGACGGAGGTCAGCAATGGGGAAAATGAAGGTAAGGTGTTGGAGCACGACTTCGTGGCATTGTCCCTGGGGCATTATCAAGGTCAAGTATTGGATAATGTATATCAATGGCAGATCGCCGATGCATCCATTGATCTTAACGCGCGCCATGCTAAGGGTATTGCACTTTGGGTGTCCCGTGTGGGTGATCCAACGCCAATTCAGGCGGCGGGTGGGTGGCTTCGGTAGAACGCCTATGTATCATCGATAACTAATTGGAGCTACTGCACGTTAATACAAAAGAATACACGTTAGTTAATGCCGGTTAGTTGCTCGTTTGGACGTACAGTATATCGTTCAAACCATCAGGCGCTGAATAAGGTGTTGCTAAATCCTGAGATGTTGCTAAATGCTAAGGTGTTGCTAAATGCTACGGTGTTTCGTCTTTCTTCTAATGGGGCGTAGATTCAAGCTCCTAAACTTAAGTTTCTAATTCCAGTTCTTTACTTCCAGTTCTTTAATTCAAGTTTTTTAATTCAAGTTTTTTAATTACAGCGATTGAATTCCACGGCTGTCATCCCAGGCGTTTATTCCCAGAATCGTTATTCCCGGTTTTTAGTTCCACGCGCGCCCCCTCTGGGAATATGTCTATATGTTTACGAGTAATTTGTATAATAAATGAGCTGGGTAGCGTCGTACTAAATAAATTTTGAAAGATATGGAATAAAGTCGTGTCTTACTGACACTATTAATAAAAAGGTAAACAAGGTAAAAAGGCCTGGTGATGTTACCGGTAAGATAATTCATCAGCCGACGGGTGGCTTGCAGGGGGGAGATACAATCAGGTGAAGTGGTTTAGTCATAAACAGAGTCTGCAGCGATCAGTTTTTAGTCATTGGATTGAACAATACCACGGGCCTTTGTATAAGCATGCATTGTGGATGACGGGTAACCGGGAGCTTGCCATGGACATGGTTCAGGAAGCCTATTACCAGGCCTGGTCGTCAATTGCGACACTTAAAGATGAGGCCAAAGTGTTTGCCTGGTTGATGACGATTTTGCAGCGCGCGGTTTATCGGGAGCAACGACACCAGTATCGGCATAAAGAAACATTAGAGGCGCTGTGTCAGGAGGATGCGAGCACCAGCGAAGCTTACGAGTATTCGCTTGCGGAGTCTTACCGGGTGATGGAAAGCATATCCCCGGTGCAACGTGAAACTTTTTTATTGTATGAATTACATGGGTTCAGTTACGAAGAAATTAGCCAGCAATTGAATGTTCCCATTGGTACGGTAATGAGCCGTATCGCCCGGGCCAGGGATGCGTTGAAAATGATTCATTCTCAGGAAGTGGATCATAATATCATTAAGCTTCAAGAGGTAAAGCGTGGAGAGCGTTAGTGGCAGATGATAAAGAAGTAGATCACAGTGAAGCGAATGCTGGTTTGCAGCAACCGCTGCAGCGTCCCATCACGCCGCCATCGCTTAAGGCAAACGTGTTGCGTAACTGGCGGCAACAATTGGAGCAGGAGAATGCTACCCGCGTTCCCGTTGATTTGCGGGTAATGATGGCGTGTTTGGTTTTCTTGGCCATCATTGTGGTGTCGGTGATAGGGGTTAACCAGACGCCAAGTGTTGTTGTTGCTGCGCTGGAGGATATTGAGAAGGATAAGTTGCGAAAAGTTGGGCTTTCGCTGCCCGAGGATGCCTGGCCTGGCGAACAGAAGGTCAGCAGGCTTCTTGAGGGTATGGTGCTGAAAATGACGAAGTACTGCAATCTTGATGGGCATCGTACGGTTCATTATCAGATTCTCGGAAAACACCGCGGTGAAGTTCATCTGTTTTTACAACAAAACAAATTCCCCGCGTTATTTTGGCAAAAAAGCAGTGGCGAAAAGCATTCAATGCCCTGGCGATTGTTGACTCCGGAGCCAGGTTTGTCGGTGCTGGTTGTTTATAGCTCTGATATGGATGTTGATAATGTTGATAAGCTGATTAACAACATGTTTTATGTCTAGGTATGCATGCATGTTTAGGTGACGTTTTATGTGACGCTTGTGTGTGATTATTTTGTGAGACCATTTCGTGAGACTAAGGCTAATTTCGTGAGACTAAGGCTAATAATGTTATAGGTTTTAACCATAAGGGGATTGGTTTCAGGGCAGTGTTTAATTTTATGATTAAGGTTTCTTGAACTAAGGTTTCTTGAATTAGCGTTCGGTGATTGGAGTATTATCAATGATGAAGTGGTTTAAAAGGGTACAGACGTGCAGCATTGTTGCTAGGGTGTTGAGGCGGTGGTTTATTTTTAACATTTTTTTGATGGTTAATGTTTCCGTTTTGGCGGACGATTTATTTCCGGCACCGGCTTACGTGTCACTGAAGTTGGCGAATCAGGTTCAAAAAATGCCATCCGATGTGGCTTGGACCGGTGGCCCTGATATGCTTTTTAATGCAATTTCACCTGATGGTAGCGTGTTGCTGGTGACCAGTCCTTCCACTGCATCGGTGTATGCTTTTGATGCGAACAAGGGTAAGCAGCGCGCTCTTATTAAGGTAGGGCAGGCGCCAAAAGGGGTTAAAATTTCGCCCAATGGCAAAGAGGCGTATGTGAGTAATGAGGGCAGTGATTCAATCAGTGTTATTGCGTTAAGTTCATTTAAGGTTGTTGCCACCATTAAAACTGATGATATGCCTCATAATGTGCGTTTTAATGAAAATGGCAGCCTGGCTTATGTGACGTTACAGGGGGGCGCCGGTTTGGGGGTGATTGATACTGCTTCGCGTAAGGTTATTCGGGTTATCCCTATTCCCGGGCTTGAAGGTCCGCATAACCTTGATTTGTCGAAAGATGGTGAAACGGCATTGGTGCGGGATGTGGCTAATCATGTTGCTGTGCTGGACTTAGCCTCCGGTAAGGTAAAAAAAATAATCAATGTGGGGATGGGGCATGCCGGCATTGATGTGTTGCCTAATGGGCGCTACGCTGCTACTGGCGCCATTGCCGATGAGGTTGTTACTATTATAGATTTGAACAGCTTGTCGATTGTCAAAACCATCAAGGTGGGCAATGGACCGCATGGCGTCCGGGCAAGTAAAGATGGTCGGTGGTTGTATGTTGCCGTTACAGCAGATGACATCGTGGTTGTCATCGATACGCGGTCATGGGAAATAAAAAAAACGTATAAGGTTGGCAGTTTTCCGTTTTGGGTTGCGGTTATCGACAATCCATAATACGTATACCGACGGCTTGAGTGATAAAGGCATCGTTTTATAGTGCCTATTCTATGATGAGTGAATATTAGCATGATTTATTTCGCGCGCTTAATTTATGGGGACTAATTTACAATAGTTGATTGACAGCAGTTAATTTACAACCATTAATTTACAGCCATTAATTTACAATAATTAACCAACAGAAAATATTGTTTTGTATTGGTGCGAATGATAGCTTTAATTTTTACCGGTAGGGTCTATCATGTGTTATGTTAATCCATAGTTTTTGTTTCGTATTGCTTCATGTTTGTACATTACTTTTATATTTTAGCCTTGTGTTCCCGGTTTTTTGCACTCGTTTTTTGCACTCGTTTTGTGCATTAGCCTTGTGTGTTAGTGAGCAAGCTGGATTGTCTAAAAGGAAATAGAGACACGTACTCGAATTACCCCATCCGCGGTGGCTGTTAGTTGTATTGTCATGCCCTACGCGGGGGATGTATGTGGGGATGTTGTCAGGCGAATTAAAATAACGTAATAACGTAATCAAGTTAAAACGTAGCCAAGTTAAGACGTAACCCAGTTAAACTGTAACCCAGTTAAGTGGGTACATTACGTTGTTACGTTAGGTTATCACGTGATGTGACTCTGTTGATTTTATTAATGATCCAGGTGTATTGAATTATGTACTTAGGTATTTAGAAGTAGGTATACCGATCTCAGTTTACCAACAAGCCAGCTATTTATGTTTAGCGCCAGTTAACTTGGGCTGCGATTATTCAAATGCTTACAAAAAACAATATTACTCGGTTTGTCATAATTTTCGGTGCGATTGCGGTGGTGACCAGTTTTGCGATTGGTTACCAGGCATACGTTGCCAGCCGGGATGCGGCGCTGAAGCATATTTACAGTCGAAATATGGATTTGGCGCGCACCTTTCGTGACTATGCCGAGTCGATGGTGCCCTTGTCGTCCCCTGCCGATGTACTCCTAAAGTTAAGGTCCTTGTGGACAAAAATGGATAATGTATACGAGGAAGGTTTTCTTTGCGTCGTTGATAGCGAAGGTCGATTGACCTTGCATAGTGCCTTTCCTGACCGGGAAGGTGTTGATGTGGGGAACAATACCCTGCATCCTAATGCCGCTTTAACGCTTAGGGAGTTAGTGTTAGGGAAGCAAGAGTATGTAGGGCCCTACTTGTCGTCAGGCGGACAGCATCAAGTGGCCGCATTTTCCTATTCGCCGGAACTCGACTCCGTGGTGTCTGTGCATGTGCCTTTGCGGGATATCGAATTAAGGCTGCAGCAAGCCAGTTTGCCTTGGCTGATTGGCTTGATGTTAATTGGCGGTGGTCTGCTGCCGTTTTCCATGTGGTTTTTACACCGAGCCTATCTGTCGGCACAGCGCAAAATTGAATGCATTAATGAGGATCTGCATTGCGAAATACGCGAGCGTAAACACGCAGAAGCATTGCTGGAACAATATAAACTTCATCTAGAGGAAATAGTGGCAAGCCGGACGCATGAACTCACGGTCGCCAATAGGGAGCTGGAGTCCTTTAGCTATTCTGTTTCGCATGATTTACGCACTCCATTACGTGCAATAGATGGCTTCAGTAAGGTACTGCTGGAAGATTACGAGAATAACCTGGATGATTATGGTAAAAATTGCCTGGTACGGGTACGAAGCCGAGTGCAACACATGGGAAGGCTTATTGATGATTTACTGACCCTGGCGCGTACCAGCAGGGGGAGCATGCATAAAAGCGTTGTGGATTTGAGTCAGATTGCAAGCCACATAATGACCGAGCTGCGGGGTAAAGAACCAAGTCGTGTTGTGATTACCCATATTGCCCCAGGTTTGACCGCCTATGGTGATATAGGCCTGTTTGAGTCGTTGTTAGTGAATTTGCTGGATAACGCCTGGAAGTACACTAGTAAGGTTGAGAAGGCGGCCATCGAATTTAATGCGATTGAGCAGGGTGGTACCACTGTTTTTTTTATTAAAGATAACGGTGTTGGATTTAATATGCAATATGCGCACAAGGTGTTTGGCGTGTTTGAGCGATTGCACTGTGCCAATGAATATTCGGGCACAGGAATCGGTCTGGCCACGGTGCAGCGGATTGTTGATCGCCACGGCGGCAAAATCTGGGTACAAGCCGCGCCGGGTAAAGGTGCCGCGTTCTTTTTTTCGTTACCCCCCAAGCTGCCATCCACTAAGCAAGTGGCTTCAAAAAAATATGCCTGTGTTTGAGGTGCTTTTTTCTACAGTGAAGTAACCGTATCCAGTGCGCCATCCCATAGGGCTTCCCCGCGGGCTATTTTTTCTGACAGATCCAATTGAAACTGTTGTGGCCCATAGCCGAACCATTGGTTCTGGTGTTGATACACAAATGGCTTGCCGAGAGCGACACACCGTTTTTGAAACCACTGTATAAATCGGGTGTCGGGGTCTTTTCCGGCAGACACCAGAATGTCCACGGGGTGCTTTTTCCAATTCATCCTGTTGGTTATAACGATAACGCCGCTCTGGCTGGGTTGCATCCATTGGGGCAAGTCGCTTCCTGCGGCGGCCCAACCACAGAAAAATATTTTACACGGATCATTGGGGCGTTCGGTATGAATGGTGCAGCCGCGGCCATCGGTGTGGGGGCAGGGGTGACCAAGGTAAATATCATGACCAAGCGCGTGGGTGGTCAACCAGCCCTGGCAGCAGGCTGCACAATCGCCGCAGGGGCGTGTGGTTACGGTTTTGGTCACTGGTAACTCGGCCGCGGTATCCCTGACCGAATTTCCGCAACACTTTTTATATTTTTTGCCACTACCGCAGGGGCATGGGTCGTTTCGTTGTACTTTCATGGGTTTCTCCCCTGTTTTTATCAGCGATTATTGTGTAAGGCTTTAGCTGAGTATGTCGGTTTAGGCTTACAATTTGTATGTTGTATTTTTGCCACGATATTGCGCAGCAAATAATCGATTTTTTGCTATTTGTGCAAGAATCTTGGAAAAACAGTCACAATTTTGAAGAAATAGCTATATTTTTGTCGCAAAAAATAGACATCCTGGGAATTTATTCTACCATTAGAAAGACTTTATCTAATTTATTAAGATAAGCCACTGTTTTCTTAAGTGAAAGTGTAGTTGTTAGGTTGTCCTCTGCGATTTACTTTTGTTGAGGCTCTTTTGGTTTAATTTTCGAGGAGATAGTTTACATGAACAGCAAGAAAACCTTGTTAAGTGTTGTGATCGCAAATGCACTGGCAGTATCCGCGGTGGCACAGGCGAATGAGCTCGAAATATACGGTTCTATAGCGGGAGCCGTTGAGAATATCGATAATGGTGCTGATAGTTTTATGCAGGTGAACAATAACCATTCTGCGTTTGGTATTAAGGGTGGCACCGACCTGGGTGGCGGTTTGAAGGGCGTGTTTTTGTTTGATACCTTCCTGGGTATGGATAGTGGTGACAGCGGTAACAAGTCGTTGTTTGGCGGTGGACGTGATGGTTATGTCGGGCTGGAGGCTGGTTTTGGTACTATTGCCTTGGGTTACCATGGTCGTCCCTGGAAAACCTCAACCAATAATATGGACATTTTTGGCAGCACCATCGCGGACTACAGTGCTTTGATGGGCGCAACCCCCGGCGGCGCCTATTTTGATGGAGGCATTGGCAGTTCAGTGATTTGGTTTATGCCTGATTTTAGTGGCCTTAGTGGTCATCTGCAATTTGGTGCTGATGAGAGTGATGACGATACCAGTGATATGGGGGTACAGTTAAACTACAGCGCCAATAATATGTACCTAGCGTTCTCTCATGACGTTGACGGCCAAGGCAGTGGCCCTGGAATAGACGACATTACCGCCACTAAAATTGCTGGCCAGTTCAGCTTTGGTGCTACTACCGTAGGCCTTATTTTTGACTCCATCAGCAATGGAGACAATAATTCGCGGGATGCCTTCTGGTTGGCGGGGTCACATAAAATGGGATCACTGACCCTAAAGGCAGCGTTTGCACAGGCTGATGACAGTGACGCCGCAGGCGAAGATGGTGCCACATATATCGCGTTGGGACTGGATCATGCTTTTAAAGAAAATGTTACGGGTTACGTGATTTATTCACAAATTAGTAACGATGACAACGGTCTCTACAGCTTTACATCCGAACCACATACCTCAAGTAACAGCAAAACTGCATTATCGGCAGCAGGTGAAGACACCTCCGTGTTTGCGGTTGGGGTTAGGGTGGATTTTAGTCTTAAAAAATAAGTTAATGTTGTAATGCAGTAAAAAAGGCAGGCCATAGCGCCTGCCTTTTTTTATGCGAGTTCCGGAGCTGGTGGGTGGTTTGACCGGCACAAACTAAACAACTAGGGTATTAGGCGCTACGCTAACGTGCTCACGCCTCGGGTAGCCGTTAGCTGGGCTTATATTCTGGTTGCAGATGTCGCCACGGTATTGATTGTTGGGGGGGTATGGTGGGGAACTATATAGGTCGGCAATTTAAATACGTTGACAATTTAACGGCACTTGCGTTTTAAATTATTAACCTGCTCCATAAGGCGATCGCTGTCCCAGGGCCTGTACAGCTTGTTATTATCGAGTTCTTCTATTTCTTTTTCTGAAAACCCTAGCAATAATCCCAGGCGTCGGAATACGCGTTTATTGTTGATGGGCGTTAAACTCACTTGGTGGTTCAGTCGGGTCGTTACGGTTACCGGTGGGAGGGACTTTTTTTCGCGGGGCTGAGTCGCTGTGACGGCTGGTGGTGGTTCAGCGTAAACCGGATTCGTTTTATCTGCTGAGATGTTCTGGTGGTTTTCGGTTAAGGTTGCATCCGCCAGATTGTTTTTGTAATTGATGAATTCAAACTGGGTAATAATGGTTTCTGCGTGCCGCACATCGGTTTGCTTGCGTAGCCATAATTCATACCAGGATATCCTGTGGTTGTACGCCGTATTGCCCGTTCCGTTGGTTTTAATGATAGAGGCCATTATGTTGTGCTCTAGCAATAATTCCAATATCGCTTCTGCTTCATCACGATCTGGGGATTTGTATACTGGCGTCACTGCAATCTCCTGTTATTCATTACGCTCTGATTTACTGTGTGTTTATATAGGCTGTTTATGTAAGTTGCTCTTATGTAAATTGCTGATGTAAGCACACTGTTCTTGATAGCCCACCACTACGGTGATCAGTTGGCCAATTATAACCGTAATTTTCCAAAATGTAAGTGGTTGATTACAGTTTCTAGCGATTATACTACGTTTTGATGTGTTCATTAGAATAGTTTTTGTGGTTTGTATTAGGCTGGGGTTATTTGTCTATAGAGAATTTGTCTATAGAGAATTTGTCTATAGAGAATTAGCTGATAGAGAATTAATCTATAAAAAATTAAGCGATAAAAATCAGTTGGATCACGAACGCGCATACCAGCGTTTGATGCGCTTTACCCATCGATATCTTGAGGGCATTTTTGGCAGCCAACGGATTTTTCTAGCGTTTACGTAACTAGCTTGTATATGGATATGACTAAAATTGACCGAGGGGCGTTGAGAGGGTTCCCGCGTAGGCTGTTGTGGCGATTTCTGTCAATCGATGCCTCACTTTGTTGAGTCGTAATGCGTAATGTAGGTATTCTACGTAAGAAGTTTTGCCTCGATTTGTTGATGTGATAAAAATTTTTGCATTGAAGGAAGGAAGCAGGTCAGCGTTTTAATGGCTATTGGTTATATCGGTCAGGGGAGACAAACGATATCACGGCAGCGTCGTGATTGGTATTACGTCATGCCAGCCGCGTTGTCTGAAATTTGATGAACGAGATGATGCTCATTTTAGTTAAGCTTCGGGGTATTTTTACTGTGGGTTGTTTTCTTTAACAAGGTATTGCGTTTTTATTCTAAGTGGTAGACGGTTTTTTCGTATTTCTATTTGATGAATGTAAGAATAATAGGCTGTTTGTGGTAGGTAAAATTGAATTTATAACTATAATTAACTGGCGTTGCCGCAAAATTACGATGGCGATAAAACGATAAAATCTTTTCTTCAATCATGTGTTCAAGATAATATTTGAGGTGAATGATATATGAATTTATATAGACCATTTTTCATTATGTTGTTCCTCTTGTTATTTGCTCCGTTTGTTACCGCATCTATTAATAAAAGTAATGGTATTTATATTTATGAGGCATGTTCTCAATTGCTAAATGCGGAGAGTGAAAATGCTAACCAGGGAGATAAAGAAGCGCTTCGCCTGTGGTGTTTAGGGTTTATCAAGGGCAGTGTGGATATGGTGTCCTTTATCAACGTGGCGGTCGGTGAAAAAATGCTATTTTGTATTCCAAAACAGGTGACGGTTACGGAGCGGGCCGGGGTGCTCGTGGATTATTTACAGCAACATCCCGACCAATGGAATGCGAATAAGTCGTTATTGTTGTTGTATGCCTTTGCTAAAAAGTATCCGTGTGGTTAGTGGGTGCTGTAACCCTTCATGTTTAAATCGCTATTTTTTTATATTTTGAATATGTCTACGATTGATTTCAAGTCGTTAGTTAATGTTGAAGTTTCGTTGCTGCGATTGGCGGATTGCCCGGTGCCTCCAGCAGCGTCTTCCGCAACTTCATTGAGGAAGAGAATGCTCCGCTTAATGTTTACGACCACGTGACTTAGTTGTTCCGAAGCACGGGCAATTTTTATCATCATTTCTGTAATGGCGTCCACCTCTCGTTGATTTGTGACAGCGATACGCCGGCATTACCGGCGTTGCTCCCACTACATCTGACTTTGAACTTTTATTCGCAACAACAGCGAAGCCTCTGCTGTGTTTGCGAGCCCTGGGGCTTCAATTGTGGGGTTTAACCTAACTTAACCAGTTGAATCTACTGCGAACGTCGGGCGCATAGCACTTAAAAGATTTTTTACTAGCTTGAATTCGCCGTACGGGGGATACGCTTTCGTTAAAAATAGTACAAACAGTCTTTTATCTTCTGCACGTTAGTCGCTCTCGCTACGATTCAACTGACTAATTTGGGTTTAAAGCAGGCAAATTAGTTGGTTCGGCAATGCTTTTGATAACATCGATTATTCTGAATTTATAGCACCGATACTGTCGCTGTTTTTCTCCTGCGAATGAATCGCGTTAGCCGTTTCTTCCCCTTTGGGAGTCAGTACTGCGTTGGCTTTTGTGGTGCAGTACTACCACTTGTTGTCTCTTCACCAGGATTTAGCGGCGATGCTGGCTGTAGCCATTTTTGTCATGGGGGTGGCATTTTGTTCTGCTGTCGATTGTGAGTGCGGTATGCCAATGCGAGTTTTATCCGGAATGTGAGCACGTTGATTGCTGGAATCAGATAGTCGTATAGTTGGGCGTTTAGTTGCGTCACTATGGAATGCAGCTTATCAATAAACATGTTTAGCCAATGGGCGAGTTCGCCTGACTTGGTTTCGTGGATTCATCCTGTCGTTGAGTCAGGCCGACTTCAGGTTATGCGATGTTTTTGGTTAAGGTGACTAGACTGTTTAAGGGGCCTAATATATTGCGGTACATGATGCGTGCGAGGAGGGGGCAGATAACGGAAAAAAATAGTGGAAAATGTAGGGCTTAGTGAATTGATTTTGTTGCTGATAGCATTGACGTATGGCAACATTTCAGTCGTCTGGTGATTTCTCGTGTTTTTGCCATGCAATGAATGTGATATATGCTTGACGTCTGAATCTCACACCTTACGAAAGTATGCTTTTTGGTATAAGGCAATTTTTGCCAGTGGACGTGGTATCGTCTGTTGTCTGGTGAGACGATGCGATAGTATATACCCATGGCGTTTAGGATTTAGGTGTAATTGCACTCCCTATTTATTCCATGGCTGCGTTGAAATTCCTTGCAATAGTCCGGCTATTACGCGTCATTTCGCCTTGCCATGAAATAAATAGGAAGCACACTTAATACCTAAATCCTAAACGCCACGGGTATAGATGTCTCGTATTGCTGCAAACGTACTGATGTCAACGCGATATTGCGATAGTATTAGTGTCAAAATATCGTTGCCAAAGTACGAATGTTTAACATTAAAGCCTTAAGTGCCATGTTCTAGCATCAAGTCAACTGGCATGATTAGGCGCTTGTTCATTTATTTTCAGTTTAAAGGGTCGTTAGGTAAATTGTGCTTGATGGAATAAATCAATATGGAACCACGCTCGGGGAGTTGCTGATTGCTGCTGTAATGCTACTGACGCTATCGTTTATTTATTACCTTACTAAAAGACATCGCAGGAGATTATCGCTTTTTTTAATGTATGGCTTGGTGGTTACTGCATTGAGTTATTTGGTATTGGCTATGTTTTCAGCAGATCCATTGTTGATTGCAATAGAAGTCGTTGGCAGCCTACTGTTTTTATCATTTGTTTGGCTGGCGTATCAGTATTCGTTTTGGTTTTTGGCGATGGGTTGGTTGCTCCATATTGCCTGGGATATGGGGGCGCATCCGTTCGGGAGTGCGCCTTACGTTCCGGGTTGGTATCCGGTGGTTTGTGCCGCGATTGACTTGGTGATTGGTTTGTATCTGATGTACCTGTTGGTCAGGCGTTCGCGTCGTGTTGGCTCCAGTGCAGTATAAGTGCTTGATGTGAAGTGGCGGGAAATGGCCTTGCCCATTTCCCGCGTTATCGTATGATTGATTTATCTGCCTGATTTAAGATGCTAGTGATGCATGGCAGCGGTTTCTATCGCTCGTGTTCGTTTTCAAGTAAATTTCCCTGCTCTGTTTGTATTTCTATGGTGCGTGGCTTCATTGCCTCGGGTATTTCACGCGCCAGTTCTATGTGCAATAAACCGTTTTCCAGTTTTGCGCCAGTGATTTTAACGTGATCTTCCAGCTGGAAGCGGCGTTCAAAGTTTCTCTCGGCAATGCCTTGGTAAAGGTAGCTTTTTTTGTTGTCGCTTTGTTTGGTGCCGGTTACGCTGAGCGTGCTTTCTTTGGTTTCAATGGTTAGCTCTGATTGATTAAAGCCAGCCACAGCCATGCTGATTCTGTATTTGTCACTGCCGGTTCGCTCTATGTTATAGGGTGGATAAGTCTGGTTGCCTTTGGGGTCAATTTGCCGAGCGGTATCCAATAGTGATGCGAGGTGATCAAAGCCAACGGTTGATCGGTATAAAGGGGATAAGTCAAAATTTACCATGGTCATATTCTCCTAGTAAGCAATATGGGTATAAACGGTTCATCTTGCGATCGAACCTTCACGTTAGTTGGCAAATCTCTGTTGAGCATTTGCTGTATTAATAAATTGGGGGGCGTTTGAGTTTTTCAAGTCTGTATGGCCAAAAAAAATGATCAATTAGTTTTTGTGTCATGTGCATCTAATAGTTAACCGTCATTGTTCCCCAGGTTTACAGCGGTGGGTAGGAGTGTAGACGGCGGCGTTAATGCCGCGCAATAATCCGGCTCACTTGTCATTTCACCTAGTGCCCATGCGGAAAATTATGTCACTGTTCGCTTCGTGAGAAAGCACAGCGCTGCGTTGGCAACACTCGAAAGGGAGCCACCCTTCCAGCGTGTTGTCGCCTTGACCCGTGCTTTCTCACTGTGGTCCTTCGTAACAGAACTTTCCGCATGGACTACTCGCCATGAAATGATTATGACGCACTCTTAACGCCTGAACCTAATACGTTACGGACATCGTGAAATTAAGTGCATTCATCGCGTTAGTTGGTGCTTGCGGGGTTTGCCGCAATATTTAGGATGATTGCACTTGCGCGCCTTTGTCGCAGGAGTCTTGGTTGCAATAATCTTCGTTGCGGCAATCTTTGCTGAAACAGTCTTTGCTGCAACAATCTTAGCTGCGGCAACCTTGGCTTCAACAACCTTGGCTGCGGAAATAAAGGCGGCTCCTGATTTTTTCCTTGGCGCCAAGGCTAATTTAAGGATTTCTGATTTAGGTGAGGAACGTTTTGTGCAAGATACGCTGGCCCAGCGTCATATATTAAGTCGTTGACGGGAGCGAAGACCCTCTGATAAACGTTTATTTCAATGCAACTGGTTTGGGAGCACTGAGAGCGTACTATCGCTACAGGCGCATATTTTTATCGTCGAGCTACTTGGTTTATATTGTTGCTTCTCTCCTGTCATGGGTAAGCAGAGCCTCTTATGTGGGGCTAGCGGCTCAATACGCATTTCGCCTCGCTGGGGTTTCGCTATTATTTCAAGTATGGCTTGTATAACGCTCTGTTTTTTTAAATAAATTAGTTCGCTAAATCTTGATAAAGTTCATGCCAAAAAACAGTGTGTTTTTACTCTTAGTCAAGATTCTGGCTCTTTGTATTAGTTATGCCATTCTGGGCCGCCTGGCTTTGATGCTCGCAATACCGCCCGGTTATGCAACGGCTATTTTTCCGTCTGCCGGTATTGCGGTGGCAGCTTTGCTGATTTGGGGGTATCGCCTGTGGCCGGGGGTCTTTCTTGGTTCCGTCCTACTAAATATAGGGATTAGTCTAGAGCACGTATCGTTTTCATTCGACGTGCTGGGGATTGCTGTTAGCGCTGCAACGGGCGCTACACTTCAAGCATTAGCCGGTGCTTTGTTGGTTCATCGTTACGTGGGGTTTCCCACGACATTATCAAAAGAATATGATATTTTTTGTTTCATGATTATGGCGGGTCCGGTTGCCTGTATTATTAACGCAAGTTTTGGCGTCACAAGTTTGTATGCAACGGGCAGCATTGCGCTATCTGACTATCTCTACAGCTGGTTTACATGGTGGGTAGGCGACACTATTGGGGTGTTGATTACTACACCGCTGATGTTTATTGCCTTTGTGCGTCCCAGGACACTTTGGTGGGGAAGGCGTAACGTGGTTGCACTGCCATTATTGCTCATGTTAACGGGGGTAGTAGCTTTATTTGTCTGGGCTAGTCAGTGGGAATTAGAACGAACGCAATTTGATCTCAAAGACGCGTCCAGGGATGCCCATGAAAAGCTGCGCGCAAGTTTTGCGAGTTATTTGGATTCTGTAGCTTATATCGAACGTCTTTTTTCAAGTTCTTCACGGGTCACCCGCGATGAGTTTCGTGCCTTTGTAGAATATGCACTGGCGAATAAACCGGGTATTAAGGGCTTAAGTTGGAACCCGGCTGTATTAAAGCATCAGCGTGATAAATTTGAAGACGCTGTTCGTAAAGAAGGTTTTCCTGGTTTTCAGATTACAGAACGTAACAAGGAGGGGCAGTTAGTAAGGGCGGAGCCAAGAGACAACTATTTCGCCGTTAATTATATTGAACCGCTGAAAGGGAACGAAAAAGCGTTTGGGTTTGATCTGGCTTCAACCCCGGAGCGGCGTAAGGCATTGCATCTGGCGATCGATAGCGGGCAGGCTGTTGCTACGGAGCGCATTACGCTTATTCAGGAGAGTACGGAAAAAGCCGGTTTTTTGCTTATCCAGCCGGTTTATGCGGGTCTACGCAATACGGTTGAGGCGCGAAGGCGAAACCTGAAAGGATTTGTTGTCGGAGCTTTTCGTGTGAGTGATATTGTGGATACGGTGTTACGTGATAGAGATCGGAACGAGATTGTCGTTGCAATTTACGAAAACAGTGCAGCAAAAAGCACACCACTTTATGGGGCTGGTGATAGCGACGCCAGCTTTATATTTACGGATCAACTGGATATTGGAGGACGACGCTGGATAGTCAATTATTGGCCTTCGCCAGACTATCTGGCGAAGCATCGTGGTTGGCAGGCATGGGCAGTGCTGGCGGGAGGGTTGCTGTTTATTAGTATATTAGGTGCATTTTTGCTTGCTATGACGGGGCGTGCCTATCAAATAAAGACGTTGGTTGCGCGTCGTACCGCAGAATTAAGTGGAATTTTATCAACGGCCGTCGAGGCAATCATCACCATCGATGTCAGTGGTAAGATTGAGACCATTAATCCCGCTGGTGAGGCGCTCTTTGGTTACTCTGCTTCCGAAATAACCGGAAAACCCATTGTTGCTATTATTCCGGACTTCTTTATTGGTTCCGGTATTGATGTCAATAAAAATACACAAGCATTTGTTACAGAAAGCCGCCGTGATTCTGATGGTGTGCGGAAAAATAATACTATCGTTCCTATTGAGCTAGCCATCAGTACATTATCAATTCCTGACAAGACCCTTTATACTGCAATTATTCATGATCTGACTGAACGTTCGAAAATTAACCGCATGAAGGACGAGTTTATTTCTACCGTTAGTCATGAACTACGTACGCCGCTGACATCAATTAAAGGAGCATTAGGGCTGATTGTTGGTGGTGTGTTAGATAGTGAACCTGAGAAAACAAAAAGTATGCTGGCAATCTCCTATAATAATTGCGAACGATTAGAGCGGCTTATTAATGATTTGCTGGAAATCAACAAGAATCAGTCTCCAGAGATTCAGCTCCAACTGTCGTCGATTTGTATTAATACACTGGTAGATAGAGCGATTCTTTCAAATCAAGGTTATGCCGATAAATATGGTGTTGCATACGCATGGAGCTCGCCTGAAGAAAAGCCTATTTATGTCAATGCTGATGAAAACAAGCTGATACAGGTTTTATCCAATTTGCTTTCAAATGCAGTTAAGTATTCACCCAAAGGTGCACAGGTGCTTATATCAATCAGCCATCGCATGAATGATGTGCGCGTTTCGATATCGGATACTGGCCCGGGCATACCGCTTGATTTTCAAGACAGAGTGTTTGAGAAGTTTACACAGGCGGATTCTTCGGATACACGTCGTGCCGGTGGAACCGGTCTGGGGATGGCGATTGCCAAGTCTCAAATTGAAAAACAGGGAGGGCGTATAGGGTTTACCAGCAAGCCTGGGCATGGGACGACATTTTATATTGACCTTCCCATAATACAAGTACATGGCGCAGAGTGTAACGAAGCGCGTACTGATGAATGAGCGCTAAATCCTAGTGTGGCGCACTACACTAGGATTGCCTAATAAAACGTATTCTTTGTATTAAATCTTTCAGGCACGCAATATTACCCTGGTGATGGCGGTGTATAAGTTCCTCAAGCATGGGGCTAAGATTCATAGGTCTACTAAATTTAGGTCTACTAAGCTCTAGCACTAAGTGCTGGACGCGATCACTCTAACCATTGGTGGTGGGGTGCCGCTGGGTTCTTTGTGTTGAGGTGGGATACTGATAAGTTGTGGTAACGATACTGTGCCTGCCAAGCATTTTTGGCGACTGGGGTTTTATGATTGGGGCTTGATGGCTGGGAGTTGATCGCTGGGGCTTGATAACTGGGGCTTGATAACGGGGCTTTGATAAAAAGTAATGAATATATTGTTTCGTTCCTGTATTACAATTCTGAGGTTTGTTTTTCTAATGCCGGTGTTGAGCGCATGCACGCTGCTGCCCGTAAATGAACCGGAGTCCGCATCGACGCAAGCTTCCACTGTGGTGGAGGCGGAAGCTGCGCAGGTGGGCTGGTGGCGTGTGGGTTACCACTGGCAGTGGGCCGAGGGCCAGGAGCCCTTATGGCACCTGGACCCACTGATTGCCCACCAGTTAATTAAATCGGTATTGGCGCAACATGGTGGCGATATAAAAATATGGCGATTTCATCGGCGTGCTGCCCGGGATGCGGCGGGGCACCAGTTTAGTTTTATATTTTACTGCACGAATGCTACCGCTAAAAAGTTGTATGCTTTGCTTGAGGATAACGAGATTGTGCAGGGGTTAAAAAATCAGGGAATTATTGAACGATTGTCTTTTTTAGATATCAACACCAATAGGCGGCCTGAGATAGGTGATACCAGCGATGATGTATGGGCCGCAGTGTTACAACAAACCTGGCCCTATTTTATTATGGGCGTCAGCCAAACATGGCTAGGATTAATTGATAAGCTCGCTGAACAAGGCGAGGTGGTTAATGATATGTCCATTACGGATCAGGTTGAACGTTATAAGTCGTTAAATGTGAAAATAAGTGAGATTTGGGAACAGCAGGGAGGGCATGCCTTTTTACATCATTTGAACGCAATTTTTGGTTATCAGGAACTTTTTGTGTATGAACGAAAACGCACGCGTTATTGATGCCCAATGCTGGGTGAAGACTGATTTTTTATTAATAGTGAATGTTGCATCGTATGTCAGGTGATTCGGGTGAAACACAGCAACCCAGGCGCATTGGTATCTGGATGGTTGTGGCTATGTGGGTTATTGTGCTTTGGTTGTTGTCAATGTTTTTTGAAAAATGGCTCGAGCGTGATCACAATATGAACCAGCAGGTGGAAAGTGTTGTTGGTGCGGATGGGGTGCGTGAAGTTGCTTTACTGCGCAATCGCAGCGGCCATTATGTAAGCAGTGGATTTATTAATGACGAGCCGGTGGTGTTTATGCTTGATACTGGTGCCAGTGATATTTCAATTCCTTATCGGGTTGCCGATAAAATTGGTTTAAAACGAGGGACTCAAAAAATGTACCAGACGGCTAATGGACCTGCACTGAATTATAGCACTCAATTGGCTAAGGTTGGAATAGGGGATATTGAATTACGCAACGTGCGAGCATCCATAAACCCGAATGTGGAAGGTACTGATATCTTGTTGGGAATGACTTTTTTAAAGCACCTGGAGTTTGCTCAGCGAGGCGATACACTTACCTTAAGGCAATATCCTCAATAATTATAGGTTTCAGTATTCATGCGGATTGTAATCTTGGATCATTTTGGTGCTTGAATTACTTGAAACAGCCCGCATGTTTATAAAAATAATGTTTGAATCTATGGGAATTGACGAAATGCAAAATCCAATTTACATAAATTCCACCGAAATTGAATCAATTTGTGAGGCGGTTGAAGAAGCCACTAAAAGCATTGTTGGTGTTTACCAGCAATGTGATGATAAGGCCTATCATCCTGATACGATTAGCCCGGATCAGCTGGTGAGTGCGATGCGTCAGCTATTGGAGGTAATGACGCGTTGTGAGGCGGATTTTGGTCATCGATTTTCTTATGACCCATTTGGCAAGCAACCGTCATTGCCAAAGGGCGTTGACTACTCGGTGGGTAGTGAAAAAGTAACTGAAATCGGTAATCATGGATTACAGTTATTGGAAGGGTTGCGTGAGTGGGCGGATCTTTTGGAGTTGGATTACGAGCAGCATCAGATACGGGCTAGTATGGTCATCATTGCATTGTGGATAGCGCGGCATGGTGGTGAGTTAATATCATTGGACTCGGTTGTGATTACATTGTCTGAAATTGCTAATTCAACCGATGAGCCGGAGATGTTAGTAGAGCTTAGCTATTTGATGGGTGAGTTGATTAATGCGGTGGCATCGGACCTTAAGTTTGATTTCAAAAATAATGACCCAGCGAGTCCGTGGCGCTTGCTCAATTTAAATCGTGGGATTATTGCTACGCGAACCCATGACGAAAATGTGATGAAGCACGTTTTTGAAGAGCTGCTGCAGAATATTCCTGAAAATGCGGAAACGTTCTTTGAGCAAGGGATGCGGCAAATGGATGAGTTGGAGTATCCTGATCATGTACGTGCCATTGTAAGCCGGTATCACGAGCAACATAAGCGTCGTGTGTTACATTGAGGGTGTTGGGGTTTGTGGGCCTGAGCAGGCCTACGGCCCTATGTGATTGACTCGATATAAGCTGTGAGTAGTCCTGGCGAAAACTGCATTATTATGTAATTATCTTCCAGATCGTAGGGTTTTGAAAGGGTCGCCGATGGTGAATAAGCCATAGCCGATTTAACGATAATCGTGCTGCCGCCAATATCGATCTGGTAATTTCGCCCCCATTCATCGGTGCCTCGCATAAAACTAAACGCCCGGCGGGCTGACCATTTTGGTGACAAAACAAAATCTTCGTGCTTTGGAGCCGGGTTGTAGCTGGCTCGTAAATCGTCTTGTATCGTAGGTGTGACATTATTGACCTGGTAGAGTCGTAATACCTCTGTGAACACAATTGCCCCATACTCTCCGAGTTTAGCTTCAATTGCCCGTCCTCGCATGCCGGCGCTGATTTGCACCTCAGTTTGTAGGATAATTTCGCCGGAATCCCATTCGTCCGTGACTCGATGTAATGACACACCCATGCGTTTTTCGCCAGCTTTTAGTTGCCAAAAAACCGGGTGCGGGCCTCGATACGCTGGTAATAAGGATGGGTGAATGTTGACGCACTCTTTTTTAGGGAGTCGGCGGATTTTTTCGGGTACTTTACTGGGAAAGCAGGCTAATAGTATGAAATCTGCCTGATAACCCGTCAGCGTGTCCAGGAGTTGTCGATCAGAAATATCCAGAACATAATGAATCGGTATGTGGTGTTCCACTGCCAGTGTTTCAATAGTGGTAAACTTGGGGTGCGCCGCAATTGGAATATCTGATATTTCATCCGGTCGCTGGTAAGGAGTTGCGCCTGAAATAATGACGGCTACAACATTAACGCCTCGTTTCAGTATATTAAGTAGCGCTGTGTGAGAATACACATTTAACGAACCAAAAAAAAGTACCTTGCTGGTTGAAGGGGTTTGTACGGCAGTCACAATAATTGCTTAAAATAATTGCTTAAATAATTACTTAACAGGTTTAAATGTTAGTATAGCCGAATTTATGCAATATCGTAGCCCTGTGGGCGGTGGTCCGTCTTCAAATACATGGCCTAAGTGTGCATCACACTTTGCGCAGCGAACTTCCACTCGTGTTATGCCATGTGAATGATCCGGGATTTCTGTGAGTGCATCGTCTGTGGAGGGCGTCCAGTAACTTGGCCAGCCGGTTCCTGAGTCAAATTTTTCTTCAGAGCGAAATAGTGGTGAGTCGCAGCACACGCAGTGATAGATGCCGGTATTTTTATTGTTATAATGGTGGCCTGTGAACGCAGGTTCAGTGCCGCCTTGCCGGGCTATCTGAAATTGATCGGCCGTTAACTGTTGTTTCCATTCTTCATCAGTTTTTTTAATTTTTTCATTCATTTGTTAATTATCCGTAGAGTATGTATATTTTGTTGGCAAATCCTTTGTGACAAATATAGTTAACTGACAATGTACTGAAGGCTAATGTGCAAGCTGAAAACAATGTGTCGCTTGAATTGCGATGCAGCCAAGGATTGATGTCATGAGGTCAGTGCTTGGTTGCATTGTTCCACAAAGTTTTCTGGTGATATATTTTGTGTGCGATATACAGGGTTTGCCTTGTCATTGGGGGAATTAATCATAAGAAATGTTGGATAACCCATAACTTCATAGTCGTTTGCAAGTTGTTTCTCTGCATGTCCTTTTTCCGGATTGATTTTCACCGCGATAACGCCATTAAGGTACTGATTAAAGGTGGCTGTGGCCAATACATTTTCACGTAATTTTTTGCAATTTGCGCACCAATCGGTGTGAAAAAACAGTGCGATGGGCTTTCCTGAGGTGCGTTGTTGCGCCAGTGCTTTTTGATAGCCGCTAGCATCCTCGTGCCACTGGGGCAATGAGGCATCCACTGCAAACCGAGATAGCTGGGTAGTAGCAAAAAATGCCGCAGCTAATATGATAATAATGGTAACGGTACTTCGTATGGCAATTCGTTTCATGGATGAATAGTAGCATAACTTATGGTAATACCAATAACGTATCAGAAACGAAGCCTGATGGGGAGTGTTTTTTCTTGTGTAATCGTAGCCTTACGTAGTGCATGGGCGCAACTTAACGGCTAGGGCTTGTTTAAGTGTCATCCTGATGGCCCGGATGCTGCTTAAGGTACTCGAATGCATTTTTTACCTGATCAACCACAAGCCTGTTCATTTCTGTTCTTTCTTTGCTGGCTAAATAATAGGCTGTATCAACGATATGTCTGATATATTTGGGGGGTAGATTATTGAGGGCTAAACACGCAATGTCTTGAATATCATCGGTAGTGTAGCTTGTATTTTGTGTGTTTAGCATCCGCTTTATTTCGTCATTCACTAGTAATTCAAAATAGTTATATATTCCATCAATCTGCATGGTTATTTCGGCCTGGTGTTCTGGTAAAAAAGACAAAATATGGGTCGAGAATCCTTCCTTGTTGTTTCGGCAGCAATGGGGGTAGCTTTAAACATTATTGATTCTGAACTGCTTTGTTGTTGTTTCAGCTTAATGTTATGTGTTTGCCTGGGCTGTGTTGGGTGAGGTGATGGCTATAATTGGTTAATTTTTGTTCAAGTATTTTGTGCGCCAGTCGATACATGGACTGTGACTTAGTTCACTATGCAACGTCAGTAGGGGGTGCTGTCGATTGATTTAAATATCAAATGCGGGCTAAGCAGCAGTTTTCCGAATCTGTGCAGGTGGTGTTATGCGGATAGATTATTCTGGTCTATTTCAAGAAGAAAAAGATCAACAAAGCGCAAAAAGTATCAAGTTGATGGAGCGCATGGTATTGATATTATTTGTTGTTGTCCTTCTTATCGTCTTTAATTTTATTCCAATTTCAGGTCAAGTGAGCGGCAGCCATCCACGTTTTGATGGTAAATTCTTTGATGCCAACCTGTTACATAATCCTATTCGAACTAAGAACGATGTTGAGCAACGACGGGCGGAATCCGTCGTGCGTGGCGGTGATGTGTCATGACATCCCTGTGTTATGTGATCTGATTAACAACATTGCTGGCGTTTCACTGCTATGCTGGTGATAATTAGGAGGCCTTTATTGAAAAAGATAGTAAGCTAACAAGATACGTATTAATAAAGCGACGTGTGTTGCTGTTGTGACCGATTATTTGAGGTCAAAAGTAAGGTTCATTGAATAGGTGTAATTTGTAAATTAGCTGGAGGTTTTTATAGCTTAGCCACGAATTAAATTGATAATGTTAAATTGAAAAATCATTGATAAGCAGATATATGCTTAATGAAAAAAGTAATTCGATGTAATTTGTAACACCCTAATCTATATATCGATATTAATCGATATTGAGTCAATCAATCCACCCGCCAGTTATAACCATTGGCGGGTGGATTTCTATTGGTATCCCGCATTCATTAAATAGGTAAGTGATTCTAAACGAGCAATGTCGAGTAGCGCTTTTTATGGCGCAATCCGCAGGGCCGGGCCGATTTTTCTCCTCGACCGCGTTGTCACTTGCTTGTGTAGCATGACGCATTACACTGGTATTGCACCTAAATGATGTTGTTAATCGTTACGATGGCAGTCTGTTCTTCTTTTGTATAAACATCCTTAACGTCCTCAAATTTCAGGGTGTGATGGGGTAAAAACAGTAACTCTTTCATGTCTTTGTGGTGTTGGTTGATGGTTTCTGAGGGGGTCTTTGCCAGCGCCATTAGCGTGGCAGAATAATTGTACCCTGCCTGCTGAAAAACCTGTTCAACAAATTTACGCCTGACACTGGGTTTGAGTTTTGTTGGTGCGGCGGGTAGCGCGTTGGCTGCAGTATTGTAGGATTTTTCCAAGGCTTTTAATACGGATATTTCACCTAAAGGGGCTGCGGCCTGGTATTGGTTTGCATTATTACAAGCGTGCAGGAGTAATAATAGGACTAAAGCTAATGGTGGAATGAGTGATTTTGTTTTTTTAAATTGTTTGAGCATTATGTATTACCTTGTTTTTGATTCAGCGTGTGTTAGATTACACAACAATTACCCTGTTGGGCAACAATTGTCACTAAAGTTAGTGTTAAATCAGGACGTTAATCACTACAGCAGGTTAATTGATGTTGAAAAAACTTGTCGCCGAAAACTTGTCGTCGAAAAACTACCAAGGCGGCCGGTTTACAGCGGGTATATGTTAAGTTGTGGTAACAATAGCCCTTAACCGCCTTAAGGAAAAATCTTAAACAGGGTGACTGGTATCATAAAGCCATGTTCCCATATATTACCCTAGCGCTATGAATTTTAAGTCCGTTTATGATTTATCAATAGTGCAGCAGGGGCTGCAGCCTGATCCAGCACAGTTAGATGTGGTAGAAAAGATGTCTGATCTTTTTGCACAGTTGAGCCGGTCAGTTGAGGACAGGTCGGTGCTAGTTGCTGCCGTAAGTCTTTTGCTAAGCCTTTCCCGGCGATCAAAAATAACTCAAGGTTGTTATCTGTGGGGTGGTGTTGGCCGTGGTAAAACCTGGCTGATGGACATGTTTTATGAGTCGATACCTTATGATAGCAAAACCCGTCTTCATTACCAGCATTTTATGCAGCAAGTGCATATAGCGTTATCGCAGCTAAAAGGTCAGGCAAATCCTCTGGCAATTGTTGCGCAGCGTATGATAAAACAAACAAGGTTGATTTGTCTCGATGAATTTCATGTGCTGGATATTACCGACGCCATGTTACTGCACGGGTTATTGGGAGAGTTGTACAAACTGGGGGTTGTGTTTGTGATGACCTCAAACTTACCGCCCGATGAGCTTTATAAAAATGGATTGCAACGAGATCGGTTTATACCCGCAATCGATTTGATTAAGCGTAACAATAAGGTAATAGCATGCAATGGGGAATGGGATTATCGTCTTAGCGAAATAAATAATGGGGGTAATTATTTTTCACCATTAGGCGATGAGGCGCAACAGATGATGGCGGCAAGGTTGAATAAGCTAGCGAGCAGTGCGATAGAAACAGGTATATCAATCGTTGTTAATACGCGGCCAATACTGACACACTTTCATGCTGCCGGGGTGGTTTGGTTCGATTTTAATGAGCTTTGCGCCGGCCCCAGGGCCGCCAGTGATTATATTGAAATTGCGGATAGATACCCAACGGTTTTTCTTTCTGATGTTTACCAGATGGATGAGGCCTCTGATGATGTTGCGCGTCGTTTCATCAATTTGATCGATGAATTTTATGATCGAGGCACACGCCTGGTGATCAGTGCTAATCATTTGCCACGTTATTTGTATACAGGTAAACGGCTTGCCTTTGAGTTTGAGAGAACCGTAAGTCGCTTGGAGGAGATGCGCTCATCGCACGATTAGCGAGCTTTTTCGAAGGCTCAGTGGTGCTCGCTATCTGTGCCATTGTTATTTTAGGTTACCTGTTTTTCTAGTAGTTGAGCAGTTTCATTTCAAATTGCCGCATAAAGTACCCTGCAACTAACGGGTTGAGTAAAATTTGCACAACAAATAAGTGCGGATAGCTTGGGTTTTGATGGGGCGATTGGCTAATTGTTTATTAGGCAAACCTTATAGCTTATACGTTAATGTTTATAATATTACTTGAAACTGTTGCCATAAATAGCTCTAATAAGGGCAAGACAATTGCTCGATGAGCATGGGGGATGAATTTATCCATTTAAATTCATTAATATAAATTGACAAATATAAAAGCAGGTTATGGCAAAAAATATCGATACTACAATTAGTCAGCTGTTAATACAGCTTAATTTAGATCCCGGCGATGTTTCCGCCGCAGTCCAGCTGGGCAATTTACACTTTGATAAGGGGGATGCACCTCGTGCTATTTTGTATTATCAGCATGCATTAAGCCTTGATGACAAGCAGCCGGATGTGCGCACTGATATGGGGACAATGTATTGGGAAAACGGTAATCTATCGTTGGCAGAGCTAGCATTTCGTAAAGTGATAGATAATCATCCGGAGTTTGGGAATGCATACCTGAACCTGGGCTTGTTACTGGTTCGCGGCAAAAACCAGGTGCAGGAAGGTCGAGATTTGTGGCAGGAACTGATCAATAAGTTGCCAGAGCACTCTGCTGTTCAGCGGGCCAGGCAACTACTTATGGAAAGTTACCAATAACAACCTTGTTGCTTGCCGCTGATATTGCTAGCTGATTTACCGTGCTTTGGACGTAAATTTCTTGTAAAGGGTGTTGAATCCGTCATGGTAATGCTTTGTTCTTCCTTGGCGTGTAAATCTACGCTTTTATAAGTCCAAGTATTTATAAGCCCAAGTTTTCATAAACCCAAGTTTTCATAAATCCAAGTATCTACAAGCTGCGCCCGAGAGGCGAGTCCTAAGTGGGGCTCCTCTCGTCGGCCAGCATAATCCTAAGATAATTTAATCTCCCCTACCGCTGATAAAGAAATCAGCCCCATGGATTGCATGGCTCGTATTTCCCGAAGAACCCACGTTCTGCCAGAATAGAGTACGGGTTGGCGCCAAAATTATCATAACAAATATTGATAACGACCAAAGTAAAGTGCAGGTCGAGTGAGTTATTCTGTAATTATCTCAAAATTTTGCTGTCGAATTACTGAAGGGTGCCGATAGGATGGTTGTAAGGCAACGGAGGCTGCTTGTGCGCATTCCATTGTCCTTTTCTTAAGTGCCCTTGGGTGTACGTGTTAACGTAAGTTGAACTTCCTGGCAATAATATTTAGGAGGGACACCATGAAACGTAGTGCAAATATTGTCGCAATTGGTTTGCTGGTAATGTTACCGGCTTATTCAGTTGCTTATGAAGTGAGCGGTTTTGGAGATGGTCAGCAAGACTGTTTTGCAAAAGCGATGATTGGAATGGACTCTGTGATTAACTCTCGATTGGGTGTGCCTCCTGAGCACGCACTTGACTTAACGGTCAAGTCGCACCGAACCAACACCACCGACGCAACTTATGACAGTAAAACCTTGAATATTATACTCGCCGCATATTTATGGGAGGAGACTCCACACGATTACGCTGTTAGGGTATTTTATAATTGCGCGACTCAAAAAGCCTATCAAAAACAGGCTAGTCTGGAATAAAGGTATAATCAAGGTTTAACTTAACTTTTGGGGTTGTTGCGCGCCAGGGAGGTGCTTTTCTTTTTTACCACTTTATTTTTGTTTGTGATATATGGGCTATCGGTCTATTGGGTTTAATGATCACTTAAACCTGGATTAATTGATTATAAAGTAAAGACTAATAAAAGTTCGCCGATAGATAGTTATATAGCTTGTTGTAAATAACTATCTTTCCCAAGGTTGAAAAGTCAGTTATGCATATTCATGAAATTGCTACTGTTCTGGTAGAGCCGTCAGTCGCCCAAAGGCGCATAATAGAAAATTTTCTAAAGGAAGCAGGGATTGTCGACATTGCCTGGACAAAAACGGGTAATGACGCTTTGGAAATAATCAATAAAATGTCACCAGACCTGGTGGTTAGTGCGATGCACCTGGAAGATATGACGGGTACCGACTTGGTGCAAATTATGCGTGAGGATGTATCTATGACAGATATTCCCTTTATGTTGATTTCCAGTGAGACGCATTACCGTTATCTTGAACCCATACGCCAGGCCGGTGTGATTGCCCTGTTACCTAAGCCCTTTGAGCTTAGACAATTAAAAAAGGCGATCGAGTCTACCGTGAACTATCTTGATCCGGGTGAGTTAGACATGCGGCACTTTTCCAGCGAAGATATTAAGGTGCTGGTGGTCGACGACAGCGTAACAGCTCGGAATCATATAAAACGTGTGTTGGTCAATATGGGTATCGAAAACCTGACTGAAGCGGAAAATGGCTGTCACGCGCTGGAACTTATTGAGGCCAATTTTTTTGATCTTATTGTTACCGATTATAATATGCCAAAAATGGATGGGCAGGAGTTGGTGGAGCATGTAAGGAATGCAAGCGCTCAGGCTAGTGTGCCTATTCTGATGGTGTCAAGTGAGCATGATGACAGCCGGCTCGCAGCCGTACAGCAGGCAGGCGTCTCGGCAATATGTGACAAACCTTTTGAGTCCGATGTGGTGAAAAAGCTAATTGAGCGCATCTTGTAATGGTGAAAAATTGATTATTTAAGGGCTTATATTTAATGTCCCATAATACGTTGAACAGTTTGCTCGTGCTGTTGGTGGAGCCATCCTCTGCGCAGCAGAAAATTATCAGTGGTTACTTGAGTGAATTAGGAGTACAACAGATTCAGTTTGCTAAAAAAGGCGGTGAGGCCCTGGATAAGCTCGCGTCCTGTGAGCCGGACTTGCTGATTAGTGCCATGCACCTGGAAGATATGACGGGTACGGATTTGGTGTTAAAAATCCGAACGGGTGTTAATAGCCGCGAGGTACCGTTTATGCTTATTTCCAGCGAAACACACTACCGTTATCTTGAGCCAATTCGCCAAGCGGGTGTCATTGCAACGTTACCCAAGCCCTTTAAAAAGGAGCAGCTTAAAAAGGCCTTATATGCAACCTTGGATTATATTGACCCACTAGAGCTGGAATTAGAGGATATTGCGAAGGAAGATTTTAAGGTGTTGCTGGTTGACGATAGTTTGATGTCGCGACGTCATATTCGTCATATTTTTGAGGCTATGGGGCTGGAGCAGATAACTGAAGTGGGAAATGGACTTGAAGCCCTGGAGATGATTAACGACAGTTTTTACGATTTAATTGTGACCGATTTTTATATGCCGGAGATGGATGGCAAGGAGTTGGTTGAGCATATTCGAACCGATAGCCCTCAGTCTAGCGTGCCCATTCTGATGGTGTCCAGCGAGAATGACGAAAGTCGTCTTGCGGGGGTAAGACAGGCGGGGGTTTCCGCCATATTGGATAAGCCGTTTGAAACCAGCTCTATTAAGCAGTTAGTGGAGCGTATTATCCATCAATAGGTATGTCAGGTATCAGCCGATTACACTACTGTCGCATTTGCTGATGGTAGTCGTTCCAACATTTTGAAAGTACAGGAATAGGGGTTCTTATCATCTGCGGGGTGGTCCTGGCTCTCGCATTCACGCCACTGTGTGATGTCAATGTTGGGGAACCAAGTGTCCCCGCTGATAGTGGTGTGTACTTGTGTCATATACAGTTTCTGTGCTTTTGGCAGCGTTTGCTCGTAAAGTGACGCGCCGCCAATAATCATTGTTTCTTCTGCAGTGCCAGCGGCGTTTAGGGCCGCCTCGAGTGAATGCGTGATTATTGCATCGGCAGCTTTGAAAGTGGGGGATGTGGTTACAATAATGTTTGTTCGTTCGGGAAGTGCCTTCGCACCGAAAGACTCATACGTTTTACGACCCATAATAATGGGTTTTCCTAGTGTGTTTTTCCGAAACCAGCGCATGTCGACGGGTAGTTTCCACGGTAGTTGGTTGTTAATGCCAATGACACGGTCATCGGACATGGCCCATATTAATGAAATAGTCATACGGCCACCTGGGCTTTAATGTGCGGGTGCGACTGGTATCCCACTAAGTTAAAATCATCGTAACTGAAATCAAATATCGAGGTGATTTTAGGGTTGAGTTGCATTACCGGCAGGGGGAATGGAGTGCGCGACAGTTGTTCTTCAGCTTGTTGTCGATGATTGTTGTAAAGATGGGCATCTCCCAGCGTGTGAATAAAGTCACCGGGTGTCAGGCCAGTAACATGGGCGATCATCATCGTTAGCAGGGCATAAGAGGCAATATTAAAGGGTACTCCTAGAAAGATATCTGCGCTGCGCTGATACAATTGACAGGATAGTTTGCCTTCGGCAACGTAAAATTGAAAAAAAGCATGGCATGGGGGGAGTGCCATTTTTTTTACATCAGCGACATTCCATGCGCTAACGATAAGGCGTCGGGAGTCTGGGTTGGTTTTTATCTGCTGAATGACATCGCTGATCTGATCGATGTGATCTCCATCCGCTGTTGGCCAGGATCGCCATTGATATCCGTATATTGGGCCTAAATCGCCGTTATCATCGGCCCATTCGTCCCAAATACTAACGTTGTTTTCATGTAGGTATTGTAGGTTGGTTTCCCCTTTTAGAAACCACAACAGCTCATGAATAATCGAGCGCAAATGCAGCTTTTTGGTTGTGATGACAGGAAAACCTTCTGAAAGGTTAAAGCGCATTTGGTAACCAAAGGTGCTTAGTGTGCCCGTGCCCGTGCGGTCATCTTTGCTGGCCCCTGCTTCAATTACGTGTCTCATTAGGTCTAAGTACGGCTGCATGTTAACCTCGTTTGCTGGGTTTTTTTCTTTTTTTGGATTTTGGTTTGGTTGGTTCGTTATTATGGGCTATGGGCTGCGCTATCATCTCGTTAGGTGTGCTAGCGGATGGCGTCTCGCTGTTGTTGTGTTTATAAGCCCACCATAATAAACCAATCCCAAGTAGGATCATCGGCGCAGAGAGTAGTTGTCCCATGGTGAGCCACTCAAAGGCGATGAATTGCAAGTGAGCGTCAGGTTGACGGAAAAATTCCACCGTAGAGCGAAATATTCCATAACCCAAGGCAAACACCCCAGAAACAGCCATGCGTGGCCGGGGTTTGGATGAGTAGAACCATACCACGATAAACAGGACAACCCCTTCGAGTGCAAATTCATAAAGTTGTGATGGGTGGCGAGGTTCAGGGCCAGCCTGCGGAAAGACGATTCCCCAAGGCGCATCGGTAACGCGGCCCCACAATTCACCATTGACGAAATTACCAAATCGCCCTGCACCCAGACCTATGGGTACTAACGGTGCGACAAAATCCATGACATCAAAAAAATGTCGATTCTGTTTTTTGGCCAAAATGTACATGGCCAACAAAACGCCCAGAAAACCGCCGTGGAAAGACATGCCGCCCTCCCATACGCGAAATATCGTGAGCGGATCGCCTAAAAATTTGTCGCCAGCATAAAAAAGGGTGTAGCCAATACGTCCTCCGAGCACTGCACCCAAGGCGCCATAAAAAATAAGGTCAGAAATTTGCTCAGTATGCCATTGAGACCCAGGCTGTTTGGCGCGACGGGTGCCGAGCCACCATGCACCTGCAAAGCCAACTAAATACATAATGCCGTACCAGTGGATTTTAAGTGGGCCCAGTTCGAGTGCAACAGGATCAATCAATGGGAACGTTACCATAAGGTTTATATATCCGGTTTTAATCTGTAATACGAAATACTAAGTAATATTTTCAGCTGTATGCAACACGTGCAGTCACAATTATTGCGGTAAATGATGTTGCCCTAAAAAATCATTATTGGATTTTAGGTACTCATGATACAGCGATTCAAAGTTATCAACGACAGAGGTTTGGACCGATTGACGCTGTAGCAAGCTGTGTTTCCAGCGGGTAATTTTAGGTAGTGTGCTATACAAATCCAGGGGGACGATGGCTTCCAGTATTGACAGGTGTTTAAAGGCAGGTGCAAATGCGGTGTCCACCAGGCTAAAGGTATCACCATTAAAATAGGGGCCATCACCCAGGGTTTTCTCAAGTGGCAGTAAATCCTTTTTCAGCATTTTTATGCCGTCATTGAATGCGAGCTTTTCTTTGGCAAGAACCGCTTTGTATATTGTGCCGAGCAAGTGCGATGCAAATTCAATCCAGGCACGGTTTTGCGCTTTTTTTAAGGGATCGCTTGGCATCAGTGACGGTGGGTGAGTTTCATCCAGGTATTCGTTGATAACCGCTGACTCAAACAATACGGCATCGTTAACGCGTAATACGGGTACCTTACCCATAGGCGAGATTTCAAGAAACCACCTTGGTGGTTCGCCGAGGTCGATGTAGTTAATGTCAAATGGTACGGCCTTTTCTTGCAGGGTAATGACAGAGCGTTGCACATAGGGGCAAAGTTTAAAGCTAATCAGTTCAGGTTTTATCATATCTAACTGTTTTTTGTCTGGAATTGCTTGGGTTTACGTTAGTAGTCGTGCAATGTAGGTGCTGATATAGTTGGTCTCAGGTATGGCAGGGTGTATCGGATGATCCGGGCTGGCATAACCTTGTTCGATAACCTGTATTTCTTTGCTTACTTGTTTGGCGCCATTACGCAATATTTTTAAATGCTGCTCCCTGCTTAAATGAAAGGAGCAGGATGCTGATATTAAAATGCCATTGTTAGCCAGTAATTGCATGGCAGCCTTGTTTATTCGCTGGTAGGCAATGATTCCTTCTTTGATATCTTTTTTGCGTTTAATAAATGCGGGAGGGTCGATAATAATAACGTCAAATTGACTTTTGGTTTGACGTAGTTGAGCCAATGTGTCAAATGCGTCGCCGTTGGTCACGCTGACACGATCCTGCACTTGATTGAGCTCCGCATTCATTTGTAGTTGTTGGCAGGCCTGGTTCGATGATTCCACGCAATGTACGCTTTTTGCACCTGCTGTTGCCGCTTGTATACCCCAGCCGCCGGTATAACTGAATACATCAAGCACGTCCTTGCCATGAGTGTATTGCTGCATGCGATGGCGATTTAATCGATGATCGTAGAACCATCCGGTTTTTTGACCATCCATGGCTGAAACCTCAAAATTTACATTGTTTTCAATCACCCGCAGCATCGCCGGTGGAGAGCCTTTGAGCGTTTCGATCGACGTATCGAGGCCTTCCAGATGGCGGGCGGTGGTTTTATTGTTCAGAATAATGTGGCTGGGGTTAATGACCGCGTCCACCGCTTCCAGGATTTGCATTTTTTTTTGTTCCATCCCTGCGGTGCCAATTTGTATGACTAAAGTGTCGTCAAAGCGGTCAATGACAAGGCCTGGCAATAGGTCGCTTTCGCCATACACCAGGCGGTAATAGGGTTGTGAAAATAAACGTGAACGCAATAATAAGGCCTGTTCGAGGCGCTGCTTGAAAAACGCGACGTCAAATAATTGCTTGATATTATGGCTAATAATGCGTGCGCAAATGAGTGAGGCAGGGTTAACATAAGCCAGTCCCATCGGGTTGCCAACGTGGTTGAGAACAACCGCGCATTGCCCCGGCGCGAAAGATTTCAGCGGGGTCGCGGAAGTGTTCACTTCATTGCTGAAAATCCATAGATGCCCCGCACGAAGCCGTCTATCTTCATCTTTATTTAGTTTTAACGTAGGATAATTCATTGCCATGATAGTTAGCCAAAATCGAATAGGTGGCTATTATGCGACAGCAATAAATAAAGAACAATAAATAAAGAATAATGTTAAAAAACCCATAAAATTTGTTATAAATCATGATAGGAGCCTTAGCAAGGTCGCATTTTTATGCGGCGGTAAGGCCTAAAACATAATGCACATTAAAAATCAACTGAATTAAACGCTATCGGCAAGTACAATTAGTTACAAGTACAATTAGTTAATAGTGTAATTAGTTCATTTTCGTTATCCGCTTAAAGGTTACCATTCAATGCAAAATAATACAGCCCCCGAAAATCGCTTAATATCGGAAACCAGTCCCTATTTATTGCAGCATGCCCATAACCCTGTGGACTGGTTTCCCTGGGGTGAAGAAGCCCTGGCGTTAGCCCAGGAGTTGGATAAACCGATTTTGTTGTCGATTGGTTATTCTGCCTGCCATTGGTGTCATGTCATGGCGCATGAGTCTTTTGAGGATGAGGCAACCGCGCAAGTTATGAATGAGTTGTTCATCAATATAAAAGTGGATCGCGAAGAGCGACCCGATCTGGATAAAATATACCAGTTTGCTCATCAAGTGCTAACGCAGCGTGGCGGTGGCTGGCCCTTAAGCATGATATTGACGCCGGATACCCGGACCCCGTTTTTTGCGGGAACTTATTTCCCTAATATGCCGCGTCATGGAATGCCCTCATTTGTTGATGTTATCAAACGGGTTGAAGGTTTCTATCGTCACCATAAAGAGGACGTGGACCACCACAACGGAGCTTTGTTGGAGGTGTTGCGGCAGGTGGATGAAAGTCATGTGCCCGGTGATGAGACGATTTCACCCACGCCACTTGATGAAGCCCGGTATCAACTTGAAAAAAGCTATGACGGGTTGTTCGCAGGATTCGGTGAAGCGCCGAAATTTCCACATCCGACGAATATAACGCGTTTATTAAGACATTGGGCATCGACGGCCATTGCGGGAAACTCAGATAAAACGGCCCTGGATATGGCGATCACAACGCTTCGAGCTATGGCATTGGGTGGGGTTTATGATCAGCTAGGGGGTGGCTTTTACCGTTATTCGGTGGACCAGGAGTGGATGATTCCTCATTTCGAGAAAATGCTGTATGACAATGGCCCGTTACTGGTGTTGTATTGCGATGCATGGAAAGCGACGGCGGAACCTTTATTTGAGCGAATTGCCCTGGAGATGGCGGAATGGGGGATGCGAGAGATGCAGTCACCGGAAGGGGGGTATTATTCAACCTTAGATGCTGATTCTGAGGGGGAGGAGGGCCGATATTATGTGTGGACGCCCGACGCTGTTAAATTGCTGTTGCCTGAAACCGAATATAAGGTATTTGCTCCGCATTTTGGTTTAGACCGTGCCGCTAATTTTGAAGGCCAGTGGCACCTGCATGTTTACGAGTCGCTTGAAAATGTCGCAAACAGCACTCATCTGGACCTTGCCGAGGTTCGGGGCCTTATCAATGCGGCGAAGCAAACTTTATTTCGTGTTCGTGATGAGCGTATCAGGCCGGGGCTTGATGACAAAATTCTCGCCTCATGGAATGGCTTAATGATAAAGGGTATGGCGATGGCGGGACATCGTTTTGGGCGCCAGGATATGGTGCGCTCCGCGGAAAGCGCATTGGATTTTATAACATCGACACTGTGGGTAAACGGTCGCTTACTTGCTACTTACAATAATGGTAAAGCGCATTTAATGGCTTATCTTGATGATTATGTTTATTTGATTGATGCCGTGTTGGAATTGCTTCAGGTGCGTTGGCGCGATGGCGATCTTGAATTTGCGTTATCGCTTGCAGAAGTGGTGCTTTCGCAATTTGAAGACAAGCAGAATGGCGCCTTTTATTTTACCGCCAATGATCACGAACAATTAATTCATCGGCCCAAGTCGTTGCCTGATGAGGCCTTGCCATCTGGCAATGGTGTTGCCGCCCAGGTGCTTATTCGCCTGGGGCACCTGGTGGGTGAGGTGCGGTATCTGGAGGCCGCGGAAAAAACCATCAAAGCGGCATGGGGTAATATTTGTCGAACCCCCTATGCACATAATGCGTTATTAGATGCAGTAGAGGAGTATTTATACCCTACCGAGACAATTATTTTACGCGGCGAACCCGACACACTGATTGAGTGGCAGGCGTGTTGCCAGCAACACTACGCACCGCGGCGGTTGGTGATAGCAATTCCCAATGACGTTAAAACATTGCCTGGTTCGTTGGCAGCACGTGCGCCAGCCAAAGACGCCGTTGCTTACATTTGCAGTGGTCGCCAATGCGCCGCTCCCATTACCGACCTGGCGCTATTGGGTCAACGGTTAGCTGAAAATCAAGTGTGATGCATCGAGGCGAGGGGGCGGTTTATCTTATGTTGCCACACACAGGGCGTTTGTAGGCATACTTTTTAAGTTAGTGATTCCTTCCATAGTGCTGTCAGGCGTTGGTGGCTTGATTGTGCGTCTCCACAGTGGTGTGGAATTGGCCTTGATAAGGAAAAAAGTAGCAGGATTAAGTTAACTGTCAATCGCTGTGGTACACACCGATGCTGATGCGCAGGTGGATTTCCTGTGGGGAAGCACCGCCGTGTTAATTTTTGTAAGCTTTGGATGAGGCCAGCGCGAACGTTCACATCCATGTCAACGTTTCGCGTAGCGTTCAAAAAACGATTCTTTCCCGGGATGATAGTAAATGAACCGAATAAGCGCCGTTTTGTGTTCCGTGCCTGTGGCTAAATGTTGCGCCCAAAGGCTTGTTTGAAGGAGGATTTAAACTCATCCATGGTAAATGTATGGTTCTGAGTGCCTTTGTGTTCTATTTTTATTGCTCCAATGAGAGAAGCGATGCGCCCGGTGGTTTCCCAGTCCATATCATTCATTAGGCCATAGAGTAGCCCCGCACGATAGGCGTCACCGCAACCGGTTGGGTCGAGAACGGCGCTGGCTTTGGCAGCAGGAATCTCCAGACATTGCTCGTTAGTATAAATCAATGAACCTTTGCCACCCTGGGTGACGATTAATGCCTTTAATTGTTTGGCAAGTTGCTCGAGTGTTTGGCCAGTACGTTCTTGCAGCAGTTGCGCTTCATAATCATTAACGGTGAGCCATGTGGCTTGTTTTACAAATTGCAGTAGATCTTCACCATTGAACATGGGCATGCCCTGGCCTGGATCAAAAATGAAAGGAATATCCGCGTCCGAAAACTGCGTTGCGTGTTCAATCATGCCGTCTCTCCCATCGGGTGAGACGATCCCTGCAGTAACGTTTTTTGCGTCACTGATTTTGTTTTCGTGGGAGCGGCCCATGGCGCCTGGGTGAAAAGCGGTTATCTGATTGTCATCAAGGTCTGTGGTAATGAAGGCCTGCCCCGTGTATGTGTCGCTTAATGTTTTAATATGAGTGCGCGGAATGTTGCATTTGTCCATCCATGCGGCATAAGGTCCAAAGTCATTGCCGACGGTTGCCATGGGGAGTGGGTCGCCTTGTAATAAGTTTAAGTTATAGGCGATGTTGCCTGCACAACCACCAAATTCGCGGCGCATTTCAGGCACTAAAAACGATACGTTTAAAATGTGAACCTTATCTGGCAGGATGTGATTTTTAAATTGATCATTAAAGACCATAATGGTGTCATAGGCGTAAGAACCGCAGATTAGTGCTGACATGGGCTGTTTCCTTTTTTATGTAAAATGTGGGTGTAGGTTTGGTTGTTGTTATAAAGTATCGGATACAGGCAAACTATTAGACTAAGAATATAAACCCCCAAACGACAATGACATTTATCAGGCTAAGGAACACCGCGGCGGACCCTATATCTTTTGCCCGGCCTGATAACTCATGGTGTTCCGGACCTATTCGATCAACAATAGCTTCAATCGCCGTATTGAGTAGTTCTACAATAAGCACCAGTAGCACGGTCGCAATTAGCAAGGCACGTTCTATGTTGGTCTTGCCAGACCAGATTGCGACGGGAATCAGTACTAGTGCTAATAGTAGTTCCTGACGGAATGCTGCTTCATGTTTAAACGCCGCGCGAAATCCGTTTAGAGAATAACCTGCCGCATCGACGATGCGGCGTATTCCTGTTTTGCCCGGTTTTGACATTAGCGCGAGATCAATGCCACATTTGCCAATATTACTTGGGACAATGCCTGGTTAATAACGGCTTTAGGCATCATTTTTTCGCCAGGTAACATTAACTTCCCGTGCGGCTTTAACGTCGTCGAGGCGGCGTACTGGCAGGGTGTAAGGCGCGCCTTTTAACAGGTCAGGATTTTCATCCGCTTCCTGTTGTATTTTTATCATGGCCGCGACAAATTGATCCAGTGCCTGCTTGGATTCTGTTTCGGTGGGTTCGATTAATAAGCATTCCGGTACAATCAACGGAAAATAGGTTGTTGGCGCATGAAAACCAAAATCTAGCAATCGTTTGGCGAAATCCAATGCAGTGACGCCTTGATTTTTTGCTTGGCGTTTTAACGTCAGGATGAACTCATGCGTTGCGCGCCGGGAGGGCAGCGCCATGTCGAACCCGGCTTTAGCCAATTCTGCCATTAAATAGTTACCATTTAAGGTGGCGAATTCTGCTACCCGTTTCATGCCTTCTCGGCCTAACAGGCGGGCGTAAATATAGGCGCGTAATAATACCCCTGCGTTGCCCATAAATGCGGATAAACGCCCAATACTTTGGGGAACATCCGTTTCGGTAATCCAACGATATTTTTTGCCATCATAATCCACCATTGGTACGGGTAAGAACGGTTTTAGGCGGTCGTTGACCCCCACTGGACCTGCGCCTGGCCCACCGCCGCCGTGGGGTGTTGAGAATGTCTTATGCAGGTTCATGTGGATTACATCAAAGCCCATATCCCCTGGTTTAACTTTGCCAAGAATGGCGTTTAGGTTCGCACCATCATAATAAAGCAGTCCCCCTGCGGCATGTACGATATCGGCAATGGTTTTTATTTCACGTTCAAAGATACCTAATGTGGAAGGGTTGGTTAGCATGATGCCGGCGGTTTGCGGACCAGTGGCCTGTTTTAGGGCCTCCAGGTCGACATCGCCTTGTTTGTTGGTGGGTATTTCCCTGACTTTATAGCCACACATGGTTGCTGTGGCAGGGTTGGTGCCGTGGGCGGCATCTGGGACTAGGATTTCGGTACGGTCGGTATCGTTATGCGCATCGTGATAAGCCCGTATCATTGCAACACCCGCTAGCTCTCCTTGTGCCCCGGCCATTGGTGTCAGGGATACGGCTTTCATGCCGGTTACATCTTTTAAAATTTCCTGCAAATCATATAGGCAAGAGAGATATCCCTGTCCAAGGTTTTCAGGACCATAGGGGTGGCGTGCCAGAAATCCGGGTAGCATTGCCAGCGTGTTGCAGCCACGGGGGTTGTATTTCATGGTGCAGGAACCCAGGGGATAAAAGTGTGTGTCGATGGAAAAGTTTTTTTGTGATAACCGTGTGTAGTGCCGTACGGTTTGTAATTCTGACACCTCCGGCAATGCGGGGGGGTGCTCGCGTAAAAAACGCTCAGGTAAGTCAGTGACTTCTGCACGGTAGGTGGGGATTTGCGCGGAATTTTCGCGTGTTGGCAAACTTTGTTCGAAGATTAACATGTTGGTTATATTTCCTGTCAATTAATTGTTTGGTGTATGTGTGTTCGGTACGCCCGTGTGTTTTAGTAAATACAGGCCAGTATTTATAATCATTAGTGTTTATATAACGTGGTACTTAGAAATCGTTGCACTTATAAAACGTAGCGCTTATAAAACGCTGCACTTAGATAGCCTAGTGTGACGCACTACACTAGTGTTTATAAAATCGAGCCATGTCGTTTATGACGTTCAAAATCACCGTTGGCGATATTTTTTGGTCTTCCAGGTGTTGGTAATTATTATTATCATATATATCAATTTGGCCGAATTCATCAACGACCGTGGTTTGCGTGTTTTCCATCACAGCGTAGCTATTATAGTTGCTGATGATTATATACGGCGGTTCTGTTGTATCTAACAGGTGTTTACCACTGCTATAGTCTAAATAGGGGTTGTTGCAGCCTAAGATTTCTTCCACCAATGTGGGGGCAATGTCAAAATGACTGGTCATGTGAGAGAACCGTTGCGGCGGTTTATTGGGCCATTTTATCACTAAGGGCACCTTGGTTTGGTATTTGGAGTAGTTGCTATTGTGTCCCCAATAATTTTGACCGCTATCGTTAAATTCCTGGCCATGATCACTGGTGATGATGATCACCGTGTTTTCGGTTAAGCCCTTGTCTTCCAGTTTGGTCAGCACCTCACCGACGAGTGAATCGGTGAAATGCACCGCATTTTTGTAGCGGTTGATAAATGGTTCGGGGTTAAAGTTGCGGTCCAATTTTAAAAAATTGACTTCGTCCCAGCTAGGGGTGAAGGCCAAGGGGTAATCTTTGGGAAAGTCATAAGCGTGGGGAGCGTCGTAAAATAAAAAACCAAATACGGGTTTGTCTCCCTGGGTAGCGCTGTCGATAAATGTATTGAATTCATCCGTAATATTGCGATCGCGACCATGGGGTGTTTTGCCCGTAGAACGAACTCTTAAGTTGTTGACGTTAGAGAAAACAGTACGATTAAACTCAGGGCTGGCCAGACTTGCGCTGGCAAAAATTCCCATTTGAAAGCCCTGATTCACGAGTTCGTCGGTGAGTATTGCTCCTTGGTTTTCCGCCAGCATGGTATGCCAGTAAGTGCCAGGGATACCATAAAAAAGGCTAAAAATACCGATGCGTGTTGAATTAGCACCGCTAAAGTGATTATCAAAGACCCAGGCGTTATCGGCAAATTGCTTGATGTTTGGTGTGGTGTCCGCATTCATGCTGTCGGCACGCCAGGAGTCGAGGGCGATCATGAGTACATTGTATTGTGGTTCAGGTTTGGTGCAGGTGAGGGGGCTCTGGGGGTAATTTAGGTCGTTTTGTTGTTTTGCCCGATTAAGCTGAGGTGAACTGTTTGGTGTAGCCCAGCCGTTTTTTACAAAAAAGCGCTTGGCGGTTAGTGGTTTATAGCCGGGTAAGTAGCGAATTTGTTTGGTGATGGGGGTGTAAGCACGGGCATCTGCCCAGGCATAGGCAACGTTTTGTACCAGGAATATGCTGGCTAAAATAGTTGCTACCAGTGTGCCATGGCGTCGCTTGGTGCTATTTATGCTCCAGTTCCATATTAGGCGTGATAGCATAACTTCGATGGCGATGACTGCCACTAAGCCGGCGATGGTGAGCATCCATAAATTGAATGAGAAAATGAATATTTCGTTGGCCGCGCCACCCAGCAATAAATTAATGACCATGCTGTTAAAGTGAAAGTGATACTGGGCAAAAACGAACGTATCGAGTGTTATGATGAGAATTAAACCCACAGCGAGCACATTTGCAAGTATCAGGATAACCGACTTGATCGGTAGCAGGTAAATGAAAGGTAGTAGTAGCAAGTAGCATAAAAACCCTAATGAGGCGAAGTGACCAATAAAGGCACTAACACCAAACAATAAGGCCAGGGGTTCTTCTGGAAAGTTGACGGAAAATAAATAGCGCGTGGATATTAACAGCACCAGTACTATATTCGCGCAGAAAAACCACCCGCTCCAGCGTAACAATTGACGGCGTGTTGGTTTTTGAGGTTGTGCGTTCGACGCTGATGGTGTCATACAAATATAGCCTTATTACTTACAATTCTTACGGTGTTTCGTGTAACGTGAGATATTTTTTAATCGCAGTAACTGGTGTCAAATTTGGTAAAGCACGCTGCCACGACACAAGTGGTCGTGGCAGTATCTGCTTCTGTATCGTGCTGTCCTAAAATAGAAAGCCCTAAGAAGATAAGGCGGCCAGTGCTTTGTCGTAATCAGGCTCATCGGTGACTTCCGAGACCAATTGATTGTAGATAACGGCATTATTTTCATCGAGCACAACAATGGCGCGTGCGGTTATTCCTGCCAGTGGACCATCCTGAATTAAAACGCCATAGCTTTTGGCGAAATTTCTGTCGCGCATTTCAGACAATGTAATGACGTTGCTAATACTTTCGTCTTTACAGAAACGAGCCTGTGCGAAAGGTAAATCAGCCGATACAACCAAAAATACGGCATTAGCATAATCATTTGCCGCTTCATTAAATTTCCTGGTGGATGTGGCGCACACATCGGTATCCAGGCTGGGTACAATATTTAATAACTTTTTTTTGCCTTTAAAGTCTGCCAGGGTTTTATCGCCAAGCTCAGCATTAGTCAGTTTGAAGTCAGGCGCTTGAGTGCCAACAGCGGGTAATTCGCCATTGGTGGAAAACTCCGTTCCTTTTAATGTAATCGTTGCCATTATCGGCCTCCTAGGTTATGAATGTGGCGTTTTAGTATGGGTGCAAACTGTTAATGCTCAGCTTGCTGGAATTATAGCTGTTGTATGGTCTGTTGATATTAATATGGCAGTGTCTCACGGGTTTGTCGGTTGCTGGTATCATGCTATGGCGTTGCTGAGTGCGTCGCAGAATAGCTGAAGATCTTGTTCCGTTTTGGTTTCAGTGGCACAAACTAATAACGCGTTGCCCAGTTCTGGGTAATCGCTGCTAAGGCTATATCCTGCAAGAATGCCGCTTTGAGCAAGCTGGTCAATAACTTCGGTTTCCGGTTTACTCAAGCGAATGACGGTTTCGTGAAAAAATGGGCTGTCGAAAACGGCGTCGATACCATTGATGGCCGTCAACTTATCGAATAATAATCGTGTATTGGCATGGCTATTGGCGGCCACGGTTTTTAGACCTGTTGGTCCTACGAGAGACATATAGATAGTGGCAGCGGTGGTCATCAGGCCCTGGTTTGTACATATGTTTGACGTGGCTTTGGAGCGGCGAATGTGCTGTTCGCGGGCCTGTAGGGTTAAGGTATATCCGTCTTTGCCGTCCAGATCCGTGGTTTTACCGATAATGCGGCCCGGCATTTGGCGCACATAAGCTTGTTTGCAACACATAAAGCCGAAATAAGGGCCACCGGATGACATGGGGATGCCCAGTGGCTGGCCTTCTCCACAAACAATATCCGCCCCGTCGGTTCCCCATAAGCCGGGTGGTTTTAGCAGTCCTAGAGAGGTTGGATTAACGGAGGCGATAACTAGCGCATTGTGTTGGTGTGCCCAGTTCGTTAGGCTATCCATTTCTTCTAATGATCCGAAGAAATTGGGTTGTTGTATGACCAGTGCTGTTACGTCACCGGGGTCTTTGGGGAGTGAGTCAGGGTTTATTACGCCACTTTGTAAATCAAAATCAATCTCTTCCAGCTGTATATTCTGGTTCTTGACTATGCTTTCCACAACTTTGCGATAAATCGGGTGCGTGCCGCGTGGAATCAAGATACGTTTGGATTTTGATTTACGGTTGGCCCGAACCGCCATTAACACGGCTTCGGCCAATGCCGTAGCGCCATCATAAAGGGAGGCGTTGGATACATCCATGGCGGTCAATTGTGCCATCATGCTTTGAAACTCATACAATAATTGCAGTGTTCCCTGGCTGGCCTCAGCTTGATAAGGCGTATAAGCTGTATAATATTCGCCACGCGTTGTCAGCTCCCAGACAGCGGCGGGAATGTGATGTTCGTAAGCGCCAGCACCTAGAAAGCAAAGTGAGGCGCTATCCAACTGGGCGCGTTCGCGCATCAGGCGGGCAATTTCCATTTCGCTCATTCGCAGAGGGACATTGTCGAGCTTGTCTTGACGTAATTGTTTGGGAATTTCATCAAACAATTGTTCAATACTGCTGACGCCGATGCTATCCAGCATTTGTTTGATTTCATCTTCGGTATGTGGAATAAAAGGCATAATTTTATTACTTTATTATCTATTTAACGTTAAGTATCGGTGACGTCGATAGGCTTGCGGCATGGATTAATGGGAGTCTTCTTCCATGATTTCTTTGTAGCTCGTCGCGTCGAAAAGGTCGTTTATTTCGTTTTCGTCAGTGGGGCGCAATTTGAATAACCAGCCATCACCGAAGGGGTCTTTATTGACTATCTCTGGGGCGTCAGCAAGCGCTTCATTGGATTCTGTAATTTCCCCTGATACCGGGCAATAAACATCGGATGCGGCTTTTACCGATTCGACGACGGCACAATCATCTCCGGTGGTAAAGGCAGTACCGGCTTCCGGTACCTCGATGAAGACCATGTCGCCTAATAAGGCTTGTGCGTGATCCGTAATACCGACTGTTAGTGTACCATCGGCTTCCTGGCGAACCCATTCATGGGTTTTGGTGTATTTTAAATCGTCGAGTACATTTGTCATACTATTCTCCTCGTGTGTTCTATATATTCGAATTCAGGTTAAGGGTTGTTGGTGTTTGAACGCCATCAATGAAACGCAAACGCCAATAGCGCCCGATTATAATCCAGGTGAGTTAGTCAATACAGGATTGCCCAAAACGGACAAAGGGTGGTTTGACCACCTTGGCCAGTCGTTTTTCGCCACGAATTTCTACGTGGCACTGAGTCCCGGTTTGTGCTGGAACGCGAGCGAAAGCAATGGCGCAACCCAATGTAGGAGAGAACGAACCGCTGGTGACTTCGCCTTCACCCACACCTTCAACGATGACGTTTTGGTGGTTACGGATAACGCCGCGTTCTTCCAGTACCAAGCCTACTAATTTCTGGTCAACGCCGCTATCGCGTTGTTTTTGTAAGGCATCACGCCCGATAAAATCTCGTTCTTCAGGTTGCCAGGCGATTGTCCAGGCTAGCCCTGATTCCAGTGGTGTGGTGGATTCGTCCATATCCTGTCCATACAAATTCATGCCTGCTTCCAGGCGCAGGGTGTCCCGGGCACCTAGGCCAATGGGTTTAATTTCTGCTTCGAGCAGGGTATCCCAAACCTGAGGTGCCTGCTCGGCGGGCAATACAATTTCATACCCATCTTCGCCGGTATAACCTGTACGGCCCACAAATATCTCGCCACTGTCGGTGACGCAATTAGTCGCAAAAAAAGGCTGCAGATCCTGCGCAGTTTTGATTTTGCTGCCAAGTGCTTTATGTGCTTTATCTCGCGCATGAGGGCCTTGCACGGCGAGCATCGCTAAGTTTTTACGCTCGTTAATCGTTGTGTCAAATTGCTGCGACTGTTTTTCGATCCATGCCAGGTCTTTTTCCCGTGTGGCAGCATTGACCACCATGCGAAACCAGTCATCGTTCATATAATAAACAATTAGGTCGTCAATAACCCCGGCTTGCTCATTGAGGAGGCAGCTATAGAGTGCTTTGCCGTTTTTCTTAAGCCGGTTGATATCATTAGCCAATAGTTTACCTAGAAAATTTCGGGTATCCGGCCCGGAGAAGTCAATAATGGTCATGTGGGATACATCGAATATTCCTGCGTCACGTCTTACCTGGTGGTGTTCCTGCACCTGTGAGCCATAATGGATGGGCATTTCCCAGCCAGCAAAATCCACCATTTTACCACCTGCCGCGAGGTGTTTATCATACAGAGAGGTTTTACTTGCCATTGTGTACTCCGTTTTGTGTTGTTACCATTGATGTTTCTGCGTGCTATATAACTTATTGAAATTTAAGCTATAGTTGTTATTTTTTTGCTTTGTTTTCAGTTGATTGTTTGATTTCGCTGCATAAAAAAAGGGCGGCAGAATGTATTATATTCTGCCGCCCCTCTGTCCTTGGTAACCTGAGAGTTAAGCACCACCATCGTAAGTTGAGTCACTAGCGCGAGGGATATATTACTTACCTCAAGTGGCTGCCAGCGCTCTTTTTATCGATATGCGATAATCGATACGCGATAGTAGTACTGCCCCTTCGGTGGACTAACATTGGGTTAGCCGCTCTCCAGAGTCAACCAATTGTTGTGGTTCATTTGCCTGAGCGATTCCGGACGAGTTGCGCCTTCGGCGTCGGCATGGGTGACGGTAAAATAAACAGTCACCATCAGCGGCCGCTCTCTCCCACAACAACATCATCTTGTTGAACGGTGAACTATAACCTTAGTCACGGTCAAATCCAAGTTGGAACAACAAGATATTTCCTTAATCAACGCAAATGACAAATAATTGACGCAGCAGGGGTAACGGCGTCGCTAAGGAAAATCTAAATATCTTATTGAAATGCAATAATAAAATGCGTATGCTTTATAGTATTACGTAAAGCATTAAGCGCTTCCTGATCAAGGAGGATAGGGGGCAAGGTCGATTTACCTACATACTAGAATTGCGTCGACGATCTACCGGGGTTGTGGTTTTGCGTCACCAGTCACTGTATTTATTTTGTACAATTGTTGGTGCGGCGCTATTATTAGTAGGTGAAGATTGTTACAGTAGGTAAGGTGCGATCAGGCAGTATATTTGTCAGGTAGTATTCTACCAGGTAGTAATGGAGACGGGCCATTACTTGATTTGAGTTCCTAAATATCCTCGCTGTTGGACTTTAGTCATCCGAATGCGACTTAATTTTCAGCTAATCTCTCGCTATATAGTCATCAATAACAAAGAGAGATAGCCGATATTTTAGTTTCGGAGCAGCGTCCGAGGTGGACTGAAAATGAAAGTAATGAGTGGTTTGTGCCCGATGCATAGATATAATTTTGCCTGTTTTAACCGGAATGTCACCCCACGACCAATATTGGTCGCTGTCGTGTTCGCGATTACTGTTCTGTTGACAGCCTGCGGCAATGAAGACCCTATCCAGTCCTCAACCGATACCAGCCTTGTATTAGACGATTTCTCTATTGCGTATATAAAGCGGCCTGTGGATGCCCTGGGTAATCCGCGTGATGTCGTTACCTTTCCACCTGAATTGGGTGACAATGATGAAGGCACCCTGGCTGGTGACGTATATATTCGTGATTTATCCTCTCTTAGTGCCAAAGAAAAACCCATTACCAGTGTCATTACCGCGGCAAGGCTTGGTGAAAAGTCGGCGGGCGATGTTTCCGGTCTGGAAGTTTCCTACGATGGCACCAAATTGGTTTTTTCCATGCACGAGGGCATGTATGAAGGGGTTGATGATGACGAGCAGCCTACCTGGAATATCTGGGAGTATGATTTAACGGCCCCGGAGGGTACTGACCCCCTTAGCCGGATTGTTTCAGGAGACCTTATTGCGGAGGAAGGCAACGATGTGGACCCCCATTACTTACCTGATGGACGCATTGTATTCTCCTCCGATCGCCAGTCACGCTCCAAATCACTGGCTTTGGAGATTACGGGCGACCCGCTAGTCAGTCTAGATGAAGAGCGACGCAATCCAGCCTTTGTATTGCATGTGTATGAGCGAGATGGCAGCACTGAGAAAATTAAGCAAATTTCATTTAATCAAAGCAACGATATTAATCCCAGTGTGCTGGGTAATGGCAAAATCGTTTACAGCCGCTGGGACCGACTCGGTCCGCGCAATGAATTTTCCATATACAGTGTTAACCCGGATGGTACTGCGCTTGATATATTTTATGGGGCGCATAGCCACGCTGCCGAAACCAGTGCTCAGGCGTTTGTTGAGGTGCGGGAAATGCAAGATGGTCGTTTACTCGCGACGTTGATGCCGTCAACCGGAACCTTTGGCGGCGGTGAAATGGTGGTCATTGACAAAAATAATTTTGTTGAAATTGATGAAAAACGCTTTGGGTCCTCATCGTTAAATACCGAGGGCCAGTATTCTGCCACCGAAGGCGAAGTGAGTCGAGGGCGTGGCGTGTCGCAGTTTGGCCGGTATACCACGCCCTATCCCGTATGGGAGCCAAACGGTGGTGATAGGGTGCTGGTTAGTTGGACACTATGCCGTTTAACCGATAAAACGCCACAGGATCCCGTTAGATTATTACCTTGTACTGATGAATATTTGGCTGATGTGAATACGGATGAGGATGATCCCAATGGATTGGAGCCGACTGACCCATTATACGGAATATATATGTACGACTTGAGTGCCAATCTCAAGAAGCTTATTGCGTTGCCCGATAAGAATAGGGCAATTACCAATCCGGTTGCTATTATTGCCCGAAATGCGGAATCCATTCCTACGGTTATTCCTGATAAAACCGTGGAAAGTGGCGATGTGGATGACGATTTAAAAACACGTGAAGTGGGTATTCTCAACATTAAGAGTGTTTATGATACCCAGGGTAATGTGGCCATGACCGATAAGCCATTAGAACCGCGTAATAGTGTTACGTTAATAGGCAGTGAGCGGGCCAATATCCCCATGACAACGGTGATGTTAGATGCACAAACCGGGGCAATTTCCCCAGCGGGTACTGTTGCACGTCAAGTGGCCGATCTGGCGGTGTTGCGCGATCCGGTGCAAACCAGTGCTGATCAACGTCCGGCGCGGTTTATTCGGATTACCAAGGCTGCACCGACCGTGGACGATATTCCGAATAATCAGTTTGGGAGAACAGCTGGTTACGAAATGCGTGAAATACTGGGATATTCCGAAGTGGAGCCTGATGGTTCTGTCTACATGGAAGTGCCAGCGGAAGTGCCTTTGGCTCTGACAGTTACTGACGCCAAGGGGCGAGCGCTGATGTCACATACGGGCTGGATTCAAGTGATGCCAGGTGAAGTGCGGGTTTGTAATGGTTGTCATTCCACGCGCGATGGACAGCAAAGCATTAACCAGGGTGCGCCGCTGGACGGTGTTCCTTTTCCAAATACCAATAACAATATCATGCCGCAGCTTGGTGAAACCATGGCAGAGACCCTGGCTCGGCTGAGTTGCTTGAGTGATTGCTCGTACCAACGGCTTGACCTGGATCTTATATATAATGACATTTGGCTGGACCCTCAACTACAACAGCCGGTAACCTATAGTTATAGCGGTGTCGATGGGTTAGTGACTTCTTCCCCCGTGTCTGCAAGTAATACTGCGAGTCCATCGACCTGTGAAGCAGAGTGGACCTGGGGAGCATCAAAATGCCGAATAGTTATTAATTACTCAGATCATATTCAGCCTATCTGGGATGAGATGCGAATGCGGGATGTAGGGGCTGGTCTTCTCGATTATCGTTGTACCAGCTGTCATAATACCCGAGACGTAACCGACACGATGGATCAGGTACCAGGCGGAAGTTTAGATATTACTCTGGATACACTTAACGAAAATAACCGCCTGCCTTCCTATGATACGTTATTTCAAAGTCGAATTACCTGGGAAGTTTATCCACCGCCGCCTGAAATTGGCGTGTTAAGAAGACGGCTGGTGCGTGACGAGCTGAACGAGAGTGCTGTTATCGTTATAGATGATGTCGTTACGCCTATTGCCGATGATGACCCAAGGGCAGTGCCCCTGGACCCTTTGCGTCCGGCTATGGTCAGTGCTGGTGTTGCCAGGGCGCGTTTTAGTCGTTTAGTGCAAGTTATTACAGGTGATCAAATGAGGCTTGGGGCGGGCCAGGTTGTTAGTACTCCAACGGTGGATCATACATTGTTACTCACCGACGGTGAAAAGCGCCTCATCATCGAGTGGATTGATAATGGGACGCATTACTTTAACGACCCGGTTAAAGCGCTGGCTAACTAATAATAGTAAAATAAAATCTTTGTTTTTGTCAGTTGAGGTAACCAGTGCTTGCCATTGTTGAAAACATTATTGAAGTTGCTTGATATTGATTATTACCGGTAGCGCCTGCGGGATTGAATTTGTATAAGAATTGCACATTGAAGTGGATGTGAATCTTGGACGTAAGTGGATGCAAAGAAAAATTATGTCGATGATGGTTTGTAATTAACCATTTACGGCGGAGTTTATGCATATATTTTTGACTTAATGCCTATCATTTGATACCTGCTTTTTGCCTGTTGTAGATCTTCCGGTAGGGTGCTTAAAACAACACAATGAGAAATCGTCAATTGGAACTTGCAACAGCAAAAAATTGCAAGCATGGACAAAAATTGGTCTATAAAAGTGCATATAACGGCTGGCAATTGTTTTGTTTAGCACTATTGGGATGGCTATGGGCACCACCGTACGCATCGGCTGAGGAAGAGGTCTATTTGCGCTTACAGGTTGCAGAGCCATATGTGGAATTGCATACCGGTCCTGGTCGTGGATTTCCGGTTTATCACGTCATAGGGCGACATGATTGGATTGAAATTATTAAACGGCGCACTGACTGGTTTCGTGTCAGAGCGAAAGATAATAAAGAGGGATGGGTTTTTATTGACCAAATTGAGCTGACGTTGGCGACGCCAGGGCAGCAAACTAAATTTGCCATTATACAACAACAGGATTTTGCACAACGAAGATTTGAATCTGGCGTCTTAGTGGGTGATTTTGAAGGCGCCTCATTGATAACACTTTATAGCGGTTACCATTTTACTAAAAATTTATCTGTGGAATTAGGTATATCTCAGGCATCTGCCACGTTTACTAATAGTATTTTGGTTAATTTGAATCTAGTGTCCAAGCCATTTCCTGCTTGGCGAGTGTCGCCTTTTTTTACGTTAGGTATGGGGCACTTAAAAAATAAGCCACGAGCCACATTTTTATTGGCCGATGAAACCAGCGATGTAACCGCTAATGCGGGGATTGGCGCTCAAGCGTATTTAACACGGCGTTTTGTATTTCGTGGGGATGTTAAGCAATATATCTCATTTACGAGCGACGAAGATAATGGAGAATTTCTTGAGTGGAAATTTGGATTTTCATTCTTTTTCTAGCGTGGTTGAATGTAATGTACTTTAACGATGTAATAAAACAACTAAATGTAATGACGCTGCTAATCGTGGCGGTATTTGCTTTTGCCGTATTTCCTGTTATTGCTGCGGAAAGTTCATTGCCCGGAGATCAGCCGCTAATTAACCCACAACTGGAACGCAAAGAAATTATCGATGCGAAAATTGATACCGAAGATTTTGAGGTTGGTGTGTTTGGGGGAATGTTCAGTACAGAGGATTTTGGTGCCAATACCGTGGTAGGTCTGCGTATTGCTTACCATATCACGGAAGATTTTTTTGTGGAAATCGCAGGTGCTCAAACGGAAACATCAAAATCCACGGTTGAAGAACTGGGCTTTTTTACCCAGCTTGCTGATGACGATCGTACCTTAACTTATTATAATATTTCCTTGGGGTACAATGTTTTACCCGGTGAAGCATTTATTACGGCTGATTGGGCATTTTACACTGCATTCTATCTCATTGGTGGTGTGGGTAACACCCAGTTTGGTGGAGAGGATTTGTTTACTATTAATGGTGGAGCGGGGTTTCGCTTTATAGTGACCGACTGGATGGCCGTCCATGTTGATTTTCGTGATCATATTTTTGATACGGATTTTTTCGTTAAAAAGAAGACACACAATTTAGAAATGCATACTGGCATTACGTTTTTCTTTTAAAAACCAGATGCCATGGTTGCCGTTTGAAGAAGTGATGCCCGTGAATAGCCATAGCCTGAGCGAGGTCGTTATGAAGAACAAATTGGGGGTAGTTTCATTAACAGTGATGTGGTTCCTGTTGTTTGTTCCTTTGGCAGGTGCAGAGGTGGTGAAAGGCAAGGCATCTGATTTTACACTTAAAAGTCTCCGTGGTGATAACTTGAAGCTCAGCGAGCGCCGTGGTGAAGTGGTTATGGTGAATTTTTGGGGGACTTGGTGCACGCCTTGTCGTGAGCAGATGCCGGTGCTCAATGATTTATACCTTAAGTATCGCGACGAAGGTTTTACGCTATGGGCCGTTAATGTTGAGCCAAACGTGGCGAAAACAAAAAAGTGGTTGCGTGAAGTGCCAGTCACTTTTCCAGTGTTGTTTGACAGTGCCAATGATGTTAGTAAACGCTACAATGTTGATGATATGCCCAGTACCTATCTGATTGACCGCGACGGAAATCTGCGTTACGTATACCGTGGTTATTTGCCGGGTAATGCTGATGAGTACGAAAGGCAGGTTCGGGAGTTGATGAGCGAATAATGTGACCATAAACCCTATCGCAAATAAATGCTATGACCAATAACTACCATGGTAAATAAGTGCGGTGTCAATAAATAATGTAGTGATAAACAATGGCGTAATAAATAACGGCGTAACAAATAAAGTAGTAATAAATAATGCAGTACTAATGCAGTACTAATAATGTGGCGCTATAGGTATGTAAGCCCGCTATGCTGCTTACGTGTTTTAGGTAGTGTGAAGATGTATCGTTAATGTGAGAACCTTGGCTTGTACAGACGTTTATACTGAGATGTGTGCTGAGATTTGTTCAGGGTGTTGGAAAGCGGTGTTGGTGTGAGAATAATCGTTGAATAAAATCAGACTATTTACCTTTATATTTGGGGTTGCATTGCTTGCAGGAATAAATGCTGGCTGTAGTATAGAACCCTGGGTGAAACCCTATGAACGGGCGAATATGGCGGACCCTATTATGAGCTTTGCTCGTGATCCGGTTGCGGAAGGTTACCGTAACCACGTGCATCAGGCACGTGAAGGCGCGCGTGGAGCTGAATCAGGGACGGGCGGGGGTTGTGGCTGTAATTAATATCCGACACTGGCCCAGATGGCTCGTTGCACTTGTTTATGCCTTGTTTGGCATGAGCTTGCCGCTGATGGCTGCCATTTTGCCCGAAGATCGTGCGGATGTGTTATACCACTCCTATGAGGGTGACAACGTAACCGTCGATGGGCCTTCTATTTTGTTGCGTAAACAAGTGGGTAAACACAGTTCAGTGTATGCAAATTATTATACTGACTCGGTTTCCAGTGCTTCGATCGATGTGCGCACTACCGCTAGTCCTTATACGGAAGAGCGGAAAGAAAAAAGTCTTGGGGTTGACTTGTTATTCGATAATACCAGTATGGCGCTAGGGTATACTAATAGTGAAGAAAACGATTATTCATCTAATTCTTATCATTTCGGCGTTAGTCACAGTATGTTTAGCGAATTAACCACGGTCAGCCTTGGGCATTCTTATGGGTCAGATGCAGTGCGTAAGAATAAATATGATGCGTTTGGTAACTTCGTGGGTAACGACCCTGATTTTGGGGAAGAGTCACTGGAACGTCGAAATTATCGCTTAAGCTTATCCCAAATATTGACTAAAAATTTAATTATGAGCGCCAGTTTTGAAGCTGTCACGGACGAGGGTTTTTTGCGTAATCCGTACCGAAATGCGCGTATTATCGATCCTGCCCTGGAAAACCCGGGTGCCATCAATGAAAATTATCCTAAAACCCGCACCAGCGACTCCTTTGCGCTTCGGGCAAACTATTATTTACCCTATCGTGCCGCGATTCGCACAGAATGGAAATATTTTGAGGATACCTGGGGAATTGAGGCACATACCTATAAAATCGAGTACACTCAGCCTATTAAAAATGATTGGTTTGTTGATGTTCGTTATCGTCTCTATACACAAACGGCTGCCATATTCTATAAGGATATATTTGATGCCAATGAGGAAGCGTTAACCTACAAAGCGCGCGATAAGGAATTGGGTACGTTTAATAGCCAATCATTTGGTTTTGGGGTCAGCTACGATTTCATGAAAAATGGTTGGTGGCATTTTGATAAAGGTACGCTAAGTTTTTCTTATGATCGTATGGACTTTAAATATGATGATTTTACAGATTTAGATCGAGGCAGTAACGGCTCCAGTAATCCTAATTTTGGCCAGCCATTTCAATTTAGCGCCGATGTGATTCAACTCTATATCTCGGTCTGGTATTAACCTTAAATAACTAACGACAAAATTGTATCAATGATGAACCTGACAACACGGGGACAAATGTTGTGAAGACAGACGTTGTGAAAGTGACATTTAAAAGCCTATTAATGGTGCTGGCTATGCTCTTGGTCATCCCGACGGGGTACGCTGCAGAGAATCGGGCAGCCGCCCTGGATGATAAAGTGCAGTCACTAAAATCAGAAGTGATGAAATTGAACCGGGATTTGTTTATTCTCGAGGAAGAGCTATTATTTCCCACCAGTACTCAAATAGCGGTTTTCCTGTCGACGGATGTGGGCAATTACTTTAAGTTAGATTCCATCCAGCTTAAAATAGATGAAAAAGTGGTGGCCAATTATCTCTACACTCAGCAGGAACGCGAGGCATTATCCCGAGGTGGAGTACAGCGCTTGTATATAGGTAATGTAAAAAAAGGTAAGCGCGAAATTGTTGCGGTGTTTAAAGGGCCGGGTCCTAATGGTCGTGAATACAGTCGTGCCACTACCCACGTTTTTGAAAAAGGCTCAGGCACCAAATATGTGGAATTAAAAATCACGGACGTTTCTCAAAAACTCCAGCCTGAATTCATCGTAAAGGAATGGGAGTAGCCACAAAGGACTTAGAGGGGGCAATCGTTATGCATATAAAGTTGCTTGATAAAGGGAGAAAAAATCAGCGCCCGGGAATGCTACCAGCGCTGTTACTGTTCGCGTTATTGACGGGGCTGCTGACACCGGGTATCGGCGCTGCCGCTAAAAAAGAAGATAACGTTGTGCGTGATCTTGATTATGGCGTTGTGCTCTTTAGCTATTTTCAAGAGCAATACTTCGATGCTGCAGTCCATCTCATGGCTTCCAAAGAACTTGGTCGTATTCCTCATCATCTGGATGATGCCGACCTTTTGCTGGGTGGGGTATTGTTATCCTATGGTTTACACCAGGAAGCCGAATCGGTGTTCAGCCGTTTAATTGATGACGGGGCACCGCCGGATATTCGGGATAAAACCTGGTTTTCGATTGGTAAAATCCGTTATCAAAAAGGCCTACAGGCAGACGCCATTCGTGCCTTTGAACAAATTGGCAAGTCTCTCGAAAAAGACATGCTGACCGAAAGCCAATTACTATTAGCCAATTTATTGATGGGGCGTGGTGAGTTCGAGCAGGCCTCCGGCATACTCAAGAAGTTGCCAGGGCATTCCACTGATGCGATGTTTGCCAAATACAATTTAGGCATCTCATTGTTTCGCAGTGGCCAGGAAATCGAAGGGTCCGAATATTTGGCGGAAGTGGGGCGCGTAAAATCATTTGACCCTGAAGTTATGGCGTTGCGTGATAAGGCCAATCTGGCCTTGGGTTATGCGTTGTTAGGGCAGGAAGAATCAAGCAGGGCTCGGGCGTTCTTCCAGCTAGTGCGACTTAAAGGGCCATTTTCGAATAAAGCGCTGCTGGGGTTTGGCTGGTCCCATGCCATGCAGAAAGACTTTGAGTCGGCATTGACATCGTGGATGGAATTGCGTTCTCGAAAACTCACCGACTCCTCTGTTTACGAATCGCAATTGGCGGTGGGGTATGCCCTTGAGCAGTTGCAAGCCTATCCGCAGTCCATGCAGTCCTACCTTGAAGCCATCGACTTATTTAAAAAAGAAATGTCACGCCTTGATGGTGCAATGAAAGAGGTGCGTAATGGCGAATTAATGCGTTATCTTGTATCGCAAGCCCTGGGGGATAAAAAAGGGGTTATTAGTGAAAAAGGTTTGTTGCAGGAAGTGCCGGAGTTTCGGTTTATTACCGGTATCGTGTCGGGTCATCAGTTTCATGAAGCGATAAAGAATTTACGCGATCTCCAGTTGTTGCGAAACAACCTCGAGCATTGGGGGGGCGCTATTCCTACCTACAAAGATATGTTACGCCTGCGACGCCAAACCTATGAAGAGCGGCTACCGCAATTAATGCCGGAACAAGGAGACTTTAAACTGGCGGCGATTAAAGACGAAAGAACATTATACGAAGAGGAATACCGGCGTATTGTCTATGAGCAGGATATCAGGGCGGTAGCAAGCTCAAAAGAGGCCGCTATGTTAAACCGCCTGGATGGTATTAAAGGCCGCCTGCAGCAGGTGGGGAGGCGTATGAATACCAGTCAGTACGGTGATTACGAAAATAAATACCACCTTTATCGGGGGCTGCTTGAGTGGGAAATCAGCACCTCCTTTAATCAGCGTGCCTGGAAGCTGCGCAAAGGACTCAATCAGTTGGACAAGGCAATAAAGACAACCGAAGCGCAGCAAGAAACCATCAGACTTGCTAAAAAAAGGGCGCCGCGAGGGTTTGAGGGATATGATCGCCAGATAACCCACATGGATAACCGGGTAAAAGCGCTGCAAAAGCGTATTGATGACGTCTATTCTGAGCAACAACAGCGAGTACAAGACATTATTATTGCAGAATTATCCTGGCTCAAGGAACGCTTAAGTGAATACATGGATCAGGCACAGTTTTCACTGGCTCGGCTCCAGGACATAGCCTCAGGGCAGAATTGAATATGGTATCGGGTAACATGGTTAGCTACAAAGATTGGCAAAAAAAAGTACTCACTTCGGTCGTTGTGTTGATAACTATCTCAGCAATAGTGTCAATATCAGCCTGTGGTACAGCGAGCAGGCCGGAACTGGAAACACTGGGTTCGTTGCAGAAGCGAACCATCAAGATATCACCACAAAGCCTACCAACGGCAAACAAGTCTGATGCCAGGGCGCGTTATAAAGAATTTGCGGCAAGTACGGATAACCAGGAGCTACGTGCCATTGCGATGGAGCGGCTCGCCGATATCGAGCTGGAAAGCCGGGAGGAGCAGGGAGCTTTGGCGACAGAACAGCGGCAGGGTGAGCTGGAGACGTTTGACGGTACTCGTTCACCGGCAGAAGAAAGTGTGGGGGATTATTCAAGTGTTGCCAAACAATATGAGCGATTGTTAGCGCGCTACCCAAACAGTAAGGACAACGAAAAGATTTTGTATCAATTGGCTCGTGCTTACGATTTGAGCGGCCAAAACAAAAAATCCTTAAAAGTGCTGACTCGCATTATCAAGGACTATCCGAATACTAAGCATGTTGAAGAGGTACAGTTTCGGCGTGGGGAAATTTATTTTTTGTTTAAAGATTATAAAAATTCGGAACATACGTATGGATATGTTTTGTCGAACAGGGATTCGCAATATTATGAACGCTCACTCTATAAACACGGCTGGTCATTGTTTAAATTAGGCCGTTTGGAGCAGGCGCGTTTTTCCTTTTACAAATTATTGGATCTTTATTTCGACGCGGGTGGAAGTTACGATAACTTTTCCCGTAGTGAAAAAGAATTGATGGACGATACCTTGCGTGTGGTTAGTTTGTCCTATTCATTTCAAGACGATACTAAAACCATTCAGGAGTTTTCAACGTTATATGGATGGCGGAAGTATGAACATCGTATCTATCAAGAGTTAGGTGATTTATATTTAAAACAGGAGCGTTATGAAGATGCCTCCAAAACATTTAATGCGTTTGCGGCAACGTACCCCAAGAGCCGGGAAGCGCCAAAATTCCTGGTACAGGTTATCGATATTTATGAGAAAGGAGGTTTTACTAATAAGTTAACCAGCGCTAAGGAAGACTTTGTGACCACTTATGCGATTGGAAAGCCATATTGGTCGCATCATGACAGGCAGCTGTCGGAGGATATTGGCCCCTTTATAAAATCTAACCTGGATGACCTGGCTCGGCATTATCACGCTAACGCGCAAAAAACCAAAAAAAACAAAGATTATGGCGCTGCTGCGCACTGGTATCGGGAGTATGTTCGCGCATTTCCGGCAGATACCAAGGCAGCGGAAATGAACTTTCTGTTAGCCGAAACCTTGCTTGAAACCAACGATTACGCGAACGCGGCAATAGAATACGAAAAAACGGCGTATAGTTATTCTGAAAATACTAAAAGTGCTGAAGCAGGTTATGCCGCATTGCTGGCGCACCAGAAAATCATTACCACACTGCAGGGGGATCGCCGTGCGGCAATGCGGCATCAGACCGTTGATAGCTCCCTGCGTTTTGCCAAGGCATTTCCCGGCGATAAACGAACACCGTCGGTGCTCTTAAAAGCCTCCGAAGAATTGCTTGATTTAAAACGGGTTGGCGAAGCGTCTGACACTGCCAAACAGGTCTTGCAGTTTGATGCCAGTGCAGGTATTAGTAAAGCCTTCAAAGCCTCCGCCTGGGCCATTATTGCCTCTGCAGAGTTTAGCTTGGGTAATCACATTGAGGCAGAGCAGGCCAGTATTGCGCGTTTGCAGCTAAGTGCAACCAATGATAAAGACCGCAAAGTGCATAGTGAACGTCTTGCAGCTGCTGTTTACAAGCAGGGTGAGCAGGCGCGAACTGAAGGTAAGCACCTGGAAGCGGCGAAACACTTTCTTCGTGTAGGTCAGCTGGCACCTGATTCTTCTGTAAGGCCTGTGGCTGAATATGATGCCGCTGCAGCGTTAGCGCAGGCGGGTGATTGGAAACAGAATATCATTGTGCTAAATCGGTTTGTAAAAAAATATCCCGATCATAAATTTACCAAAGGGGCGATTGAAAAGCTTGCCGTTGCCTACGAAAAAGACAGTGATTGGGAAAAGGCGGCACAAACTTACGACAAAATTTACGCGGGTGAAACAAATCCGGAGCGCAAGCGCGATCTGTTATGGCAAATGGCCGAGTTTTACGAAAAATCCGGTAAGCAATCGGCCGCGGCAGATGTTTATGGCCGTTACGTAAAGCACTTTAATCAACCTATCGAGCAATCCATTGAAGCCCGTCAAAAACTAGCGGATATATATAAAAAGCAAGGTAGTCATAAAAAGCGTAAACATTTATTGCAGGATATCGTAAAGACCAATGATGCTGGCAAACCGACGGAACGTACTAATTTTCTGGCCGCCAGCGCTGCATTGGAGCTGGCCGAGCCGACCTATCAGGCCTATCGAAATATTCATCTTGTACTGCCGCTTAAAAAGAACCTTAAACGGAAGAAAGCAGCGATGCAACAATGTATCGATGCTTATACTAAAGCGGCTAACTATGGCGTTGCCGAGGTAACAACGGCATCGACTTTTCGTATTGCCGAAATATATAACGATTTCAGCCGCGGGTTATTTGCCTCACAGCGTCCGGTTGGTTTGTCCGAAACTGAACTGGAGCAGTATGACTTGTTGTTGGAAGAGCAGGCTTTTCCGTTTGAGGAAAAAGCCATCGAAATTCATGAAACCAATGCGGGTCGGGTAAAAACCGGGGTCTATGATCAGTGGGTTAAAAAGAGCTTTATTGCATTACGTAAGTTGCGTCCGGTACGTTACGCGAAGTTAGAACGTAGCGAGTTATTTGATGTGGCGTTCGAATAAAGGACCATTGCAAAAAGAAAGGGTCTCGGGGTTTGGGGACTATTCGTTATGTGCAATCAGGGTCATGTATTACATGTTCAAAACGCGTTTAAGGGTGTCGTTGTTATGAGTGCGGTTATAAATGCAGTTATAGGTGCTGTTACAGGTATTGTTACAGATGCTGCCATAGGGTTATGTCAGTGGGTTAAATCAAAGGAGGGGTGTTAATGAATGCGATATTAAGAATCATGTTGCTAAGTTTGGTGGCTGTGTCACAGTTGGTGATGGCAGACGACCGGTTAGAGTTGGATGAAACGAATATTCAGGGGGCCAGTGAGCTACCAAAAGTACTTTATATTGTGCCGTGGAAAAAAGCCGAGCTTGGTGACAAACCGGTAAAAGTAAATCGTATTGTGGACGAGGTACTGTCACCGGTTGACCGGGATGTGTTGCGCCGGGAAGTTCGTTTTTATGAACAGTCTGAGGCGCAAAGCAGCGGATTAAGGTAGTTTGTTTGCCACCCGCGGCAGCAGGTGCCTTCAGCACTTGCCGCCTGCGGGTGGTCATCAAAAGTAAACGGTTGAACATAATGGCGTGGTTATTCCGTAGTAGGTGCTTGCTGGTTATCCGTTTCGGATTTCCATAAAATATCGGGTTGTTTCTCGTGTTTATTGAGCGTGCGGGCCACCACAAACAGCAGGTCTGAGAGTCGGTTAACGTATTGTAAGATATACTTTGATATGGGTTCCTGGTGGTTGAGACTGACCAGGCAACGCTCAGCCCGACGGCAAACACTGCGGGCCAAATGGCAACACGCGGCGCTTTGGCTGCCACCGGGCAATATAAACTCTTTTAGCGGCGTCAATGCCTGATTTAGTACGTCGAGCTGGTTTTCTAGATCGAGCACCTGCGCTTCGCTAATTAAGGCATAACCCGGTAGTGAAAGTTCGCCGCCCAGATCAAAAAGTTCGTGTTGAACTTTCATCAGTATCCGTTGAATTGCTGACTCAGTGCCTAGTGCCAACACCATTCCAATGACACTGTTTAACTCATCAATATCACCCATCGCCGAAACGCGGATATGGTCTTTGTTAATACGGCCGCCATTGCTCAGGCCGGTGCTGCCATTGTCACCCGTGCGGGTGTAAATTTTAGATAAGCGGTGTCCCATAATTTAGCCTTTCAGTAGTCGGTATATAATCGGTACATTCACCTCATTGGTGGGGCCGTTAGTGATACCTTGTTTAAATGAAATATGAAGTATGTGATTAAACGCGGCTAATGCGGATTGATCTAACATAGCATAGCCTGAACTTGTGGTGATGCGAATATTGTTTAAATAGCCCTGTTTGTTGACGTAAAATCCGACCGTAACCTGTCCTTCCCAGCCGCGTTTTTTGGCGATTAACGGGTAATTGATGTGTTTTTCCAGTTGTTGCCGAATATCGTATACCAGGTCGGTTTGCGAGTGCTCGGCTTGGTGCTTAGTCCGGTGCTTAGTGACATTGGCGACGGATGCGGTAACGATTTTCGCTTTAGGGGTTGTTTCTTGCTTAGCGCCCTCGGCAGGGGGGAGGGCGTCCTGTTGATCTAGGGGGGGCGTTATCGGTGGCGCCTTGAAATCCGCTTGTGCTGTATTGCTTTTTGTTGTCTGTGGGGGTGGATTGAGAATGTCGGGTGATGCCGGTTTATCACTCATGGTTGGTGTTGTGGCTGATGTTATGGTCGATGTTATGGCCGATGTAGTAGTCAATGCGGAGGGTGACTCGGGCGATGGTGTAGCCGGTGACGAGGTCTTACGGTTAACTGGTACGATGCCTGTCAGTGAGGTGGGTACCGTTCTGGGAGGCGGGCTTGTCGGCACCTTGAGTTTGTTTCTTTCATCGGCGGATTCAATGTTTTTTATAACATAATTTGTTGATACCTCGTTCGTTGATTCCTCATTAGTTGGCGCATCATTACGAGTATTGTCAGAAGGATTTTTAGCGTGAGGCCTGTTGTTGACATGCGGCGTAGTTTTGTTGCTGGTGCTATGCGATGGTTGATACTGACTTATAATGAGTGGCTTTGCAAGGTGTTGGTTGGTGGGGATTATCGATGCTGGTTCGGGGTTGGGCAGCATAAGGAGTATATGGGCAACGACGGATATGCCAACCCACCCCGCCAACGCATAGTTGGCGGGGTGGGTTGGTGGGACAGCATCGGGTACCGTATAAGTGGCCATTTAGGTGCTATACCGGTTGTTAGGCGATTACGTTAGGAGTCGTGCTGGCATACCGGCACTGTTATCCGGCATCCATCCGAAGCTGCAGTGGGTTGCCGTGTAAAATTAACAGGCAACGCTACCATTTTTTTCCTATAGACACCAGATATGCTCTTTCCGGTAATGCGTAGTAAAAATAAGGATTGTCTGCAAAAGCTCCATATATACCAAAATCCGCGGTTTTTTGATTGGTAAGGTTATTTATTTTTAAAGAAAACAACCAACCGTGATTTTCTTGCTGGTAGTTCATATGCATCAGGGCATGGCCAGGCATATTTTTACCCTCGTTATTAAAGTCGCCGCCAAAGCGGCGTTCACCGGTATAAACCGTATCGATACCGACAGAGCGTTGTTGGCCCAGGTCAAATTGTTGCGTCAAGGTTAATCGTTTGCGGGGGATTTCCGGGATGTCATTGCCGGCAAAGATACCTTCACGAAATGTCGCACGTCGGTAGTTAAAGGCGACATTTAAGGTCCAGCTTGGATCCAGTTTGCCTTGGTAAATAATATCGATGCCTTCGTGACGGGAAGGGTCGAGGTTTTGGTTAGCAAAGGTAATGGGGTTGTAGATAATTTCATCTTCCAGTTTAATGCCGAACACGTTCACGCTCAGGCGATGTTGCAGGTTAACATTAACGTGCGCCCCTATTTCGAAATGCCGGCTTTGCTGCGGCTCTAATAGGTTAATGGTGCCAAAGAAAAAACCCCATATTTCGTCCAGCACGGGAAAACGCATGCCCTTGGCCAATCGAACATAGGCACCGGCATCCGGAGTAAAGTGATGGTTAAAGGAAATATCCCACGACGTGAGCGTGTCATCTTTATCGTCTGTTGCGGTATTGGATGGTGTGGGCGTGATAGTGTTGCTGGTGACATCAAGGGCTACTTTTTGCCGCCGCAGGCCGATATTCACCTCAGTGGTCGAGTTCAGGCGTATTTTGTCGGTCATATAAAACGCCAGGCTTTCACGTTTTGTTTCATTGGTGTTGTGATAACCGCTGGACGCAAAATTTGAGTCAATGTCGAGACTGCTTTTATACAGGTCGATACCGGATACGAGCGTATTGGCACCGAACGATGCGGTATAACGTGGCGTAAACGAGAATGTTTTCAAGTCAGAGTGAATGTTGCCAAATAACAAACTGTTTTGGTTTCTGTTACGAAACGCCAGCTCAGCGGCAAAATTGCGGTTCTGAAAATAAAGTTCGGTGGTTACGCGGTTTTCGTTAGCGAACTCAATGCTTAAACTACTGGAGGAGCGAGGGTCTTCCAGGTATTGGGGTTCATTCAGTGATCCGGGTAATTCCAGCGCATCGTCACTGGCATTGAGCCGAACGCCATACAGGGCATCGTCACTGGTATGGCTGTAATCAAGCAAGGCGCTTTTATTCTCATACGCGCTATTATCCCGGTAGCCGTCAGATGTAACCGTGTTTCCCGCTATCATCAGTGCATTGGAGCCCTCGGAGGTTGCCACATTAACCGTGAAGCCTTTTGTGCGATCGGTGCCGGAGTGGGCCTTTACGCTGGACTGGGTTTGGTCGAAGCCCGATTTGGTGACAATATTAATAACACCACTGGTGGCATTATCGCCATATAACACCGAAGCGTTGCCGCGCACAATCTCAATGCGCTCCACGCTTTCCAGCGGGATGGCATCCAGGTTAACCCCGGCCAGATCGGCGTCATTGAGCCGACGGCCATTGAGTAATATCAGGGTATTAGACGTTCCTGTGGCACCAAACCCCCCCATATCGATGCTTGATTTTGAACCGGCAACACCAAATAAGTCTTTAACATAAACGCCGCCCAGGTTTTCCAGGGCCTGCGCTAGATTACGGGCCGGACTTTTTTGTATTTGTTCAGCCGGTATTACCGTTACATTAACCGGCGCAGTTGCAATGCTGGTTTCGAAGCGGCTAGCAGTGACGATAATCGGGTCATCGGGCTGCAACGTCTCGGCAAACGCGGGCGGAAAAAACAGCGCCAACATTAATGTCAACATTAACGCCGGCAGTGGCAGGTTAATGCCGTGGGTAGGAATAATCTGTGCATTGATTTTTATTGATGTATCGATTTTTTTTAATGCCGACACGGTTGGTGATATCTGATTGAACAACATCGAACCTCCACTACTCAAGTTTATTGATAATATTGATAGAAAGCACCCCAGTCGCAGGTATACAGGGTTATAAGGTACCAAGGCGATTTAGTACTAAGGGCTTGATTTTTATAGTGATGTGCCGGGAAAGGGGCAGAATAAACAGGCAACTTCGGGGAGATGCGTGAATTTCGCCGCCGTTGCCCGCCGCAACACGTGTTTGTTAGTTTTTGGCCGGTCTCCGGACTGATGAGCAGATTAGCGCCAGCGAAAACAAGCTATTGTTTCGACAGGGCATCTAAGGTAAACGCCTTCCCATACCGGTTTAAGGGTATAGTGGCTTGATTGTTACCGTTGACTCAATCACCGTTGCGGGGGCAGTGCTGGAATGGACTCACCAGCTTCCCGTTTCATTCCTGAAGGGGGAAACCCTCCAGAAACACCAAAAAGTGGAGGCACTGTAAGCGCGGCGTGTCTGCCTGTCAAGCAGGTTGAATGTTTTCTGAACTATTGTGGATTGATGACTGGTTTTTACAGGGCGTATGGGGTAACGTTAATAATTGTTCTAACGTCTAGCGTAGGTGTGTTATTTGTCACCTAAAGGTAAGCTAAGTTGCTGAAACTACGAAGTTGTTAGCGTATGATGGGCGTTGGTTAAGCATTGCCGTGCAAACCACGGTGCGTGGCGCGTATTATGCGGTGTTATAAGGTTTACTGAGGTTGTTACCGCGTTTGCTTTGAATGAAACGCGTCCAGGTCTGTCGTTACGTTCATGCTTGTAGGGTAATCTCGATTGTGTTTTATGGGGCCAAGCCCCAGGTGTAGGTGATTTTCTCGATGCAAAAAATCATGGTGTTAAATGCCAAGGGCGGTTGTGGAAAAACCACTATCTCTACCAATCTGGCGGCATGTTATGCCAGCAGGGGCTCCTATCCAGCGTTGCTGGATTATGATAGTCAGGGGTCTGCCAGCAATTGGCTCAATATTCGTCCGGAGCACGCTGCCCCGATCCACGGTATTGCAGCCCACCGGCAAAAATTAACCGTAACGCGCAGCTGGCAAATGCGCATGCCGCCCAAAGTGGACCGGGTCATTATAGATACCCCGGCTGCGGTCAATAACCAGGAATTGACCAACTATGTTCGCCAATCCGATATTATTCTGATCCCAGTACTGCCGTCGCCCATCGATATTCACGCCACCACCGACTTTATCAAAGAAATACTGGTGATCGGAAAAATGCGGTCTGACACATTTCACGGCATTGGCACCGCTAACGGCACACGGATTGCCGTTGTCGCTAATCGGGTTAAAGAAAATACTAACGTATATCATACCCTGCAAGCATTCTTGGCCAGTATTAATTTACCGTTTATTACCGGATTTCGCGACAGCCAGTACTATGTTCATGCTTTTGTTGAAGGCGTGGGCATACACGAAATACGCGACACCCGCACACAATACCTACGCCAACAATGGCTGCCGTTACTGGATTGGATCGATAATGCCGATAGCTTGTACCACAATGCGCCAGTCGGCGCAGATCCAGTACGTAGCTAGCCAGTATTTCCCCCGGGAAGAGTGGTTCCGTTGCGCAAGATATTGGTTTCACGTTGGATTATTTTAAGGCAAGGAATACGGCTTGTATTGCTGATTGAACAAAGCATGATGCAAAATCAAGAGGCAAGTGCGATAGTACGAGTTCTGCGACAAATGCGGATTAGCGACTTGTAAACACTAATTTCGGTACAGCCAAGGTCGCTATTTTTGACGTCGGCGCCCTGGCATTTTTCAAGCGGTTGCTTAACATGATTATTCAAACCGAATGACCGGCCCCTCCGGCAATCGCACCCAACAGTAGCCATGACGTAGGCATTACAACAAATTGCCAGATGCTCCCTTATTGCTTTTTTAACGGTTGAGCTAAAGGCAATACCACGGGGAGGGATTTCGTCCCAGGAATGTCTCGCTCAGGTTAGCTAAATATTTTTTGTTAACAAGGATTTAATGCTAATGCACGTTAAAAAACCGATAGCGGCGAATAACATTGAAGAGCAAGCGGTAAAGTCGATTTATCCAGCGCCTTTTTCCACAATGATGGCAGGCCGTATTAAACGAAAACTTGGTGATCACTTTGGTCTGTCTAATTTCGGTATTAACTTAACTGAGCTTAAACCTGGTGCTGTGTCCGCTCTCAAACACCATCATTTAACGCAAGACGAATTCATTTACCTACTCAAAGGAACGCCGACATTAGTGTTTGGCCGTGAATCGTTTTTAATGACTCCCGGTGATTGCTTTGGTTTTAAAAAAGGGGAGAAAATTGGGCATCAGCTGGTAAATAACTCAAATGAGTCGGTCATTTATCTTGAAATAGGTGATCGATCACCGAGCGATCAAGTAGAATACCCCGACAATGATTTATGCGCGCAATTCAATAAGGATGGCTCGTGGTCTTTTACGCATAAAGATGGCACTCCATATTGATGTCATCTCATTAGGGTACTAGACCATTCGTTTAGCCGCCTCCGCTGAGGTCTTCCGGGTGTTTGCATAAACGTTGGTCATGTAAAAATTAAAATGGATGAATGTTTTTGTGGTTTTACTGATGCAGGAGCTAATTGGCACCGTTCAGGGATAATGGCTAAAACTTAGCTAGCATCAATGAAGAGCCGCATGAAGCGACAGTATCACGTGCGGTTCTGATCGGGCCTGAGGAGGACGTTCCCTCAGGCTACTCGGCGGTTTGTGCTATCGCAACTAGCACAAACCAATCACTGCTCTAAATTGCCGGTTATGATGAGCGTTCTGTTTTAGGGAGATGACCTGTTGATACGTGAGATGACAATAAGCGACCTTGTCTCATTGAAGAAAATCTATTATCAAACGAGGCTTCATGCATTTGATTGGCTAATGCCAAATGCGATTCAGCTAGAAGACTTTACGCAAGATACCGAAGGTGAAAAAATCTGGGTTGCGGAGTTAGATGCTGAAGTTGTTGGTTTTGTCTCTGCATGGGAACCAGAGAACTACATTCATCATCTGTTTGTGCTGCCGCAGTTCGCTGGAAGGAAAATTGGCACGCAGCTCCTAGATGTTTGTATGGCAAATATTGCTCGCCCCGCTTCACTAAAATGCGTTTCAGCGAACACCAAGGCGCTGGAATTCTATAAAGCAAGGGGATGGGGGACGGTCTCGGTTGGGACCGATCAGTGGGGTGAATACCAGCTTATGCGGGTAAATGAAACGTAGCAACATCATACGTCGGGATCATTTTTCTCTACGCCTTCGGCTACGTTCAAAATGAGCATCTTATGGCGAGTATTATAGCGGTATATTTAAACGAGAGACGGACTAATTATATTTTTTTAAGTGCTCATTAACGGTTGCTCTACTATGGCTACTCTTTCAGTAGGGCGTGATGTAACCGCCGCAGATTGCAAAGAAAATGACGACGTCCCTAGGATCTATTCTGGCGTGTATAACGATATTAGAAATTTAGATCAATTCTCGAAATAGTACACATTTAATTATATGGTAGATGTTCCGTTCAGTTTTGCGCTGGATACGGTTGTATTGCCATATACAATAACTACTCAATATATAGGGGCTGATATCTGTAGCCCTATAACGGAAAGTGATGAATGAGGTTTTATAAATTGTCTAACCACCAGTTACATCCGATCACTGAAAAAGAGACGGCTTGTTGCGCAACGTGTCGTCAAAAAGAAAAAAATGATCTATCGTAATATGGTAATAGATGACTATGATGCTGCTATTGCGCTATGGCAACAAGCGGAGGGAATAAAGCTTAGGGATGCAGATTCACGGGAAGGAATCGAAAGATATTTGTTTCGTAACCCAGGAATGAGTTTCGTCGTTGAAAATGAAAATGAAATTATTGCGGCAATTATGTCAGGACATGATGGACGGCGTGGTTACCTGCAAAAGTTGGCGGTATCTCAAAGTTATCGAAAAAAAGGTATAGGTGGAAAACTGGTGGGGCTCTGTATTTCTGCCTTAAAATTAGAAGGGATTGTGAAGTCACATATTCACATATTGAGCGATAATGATTTGGCCAAGCATTTCTGGTACCAACAGGGCTGGGTTGAGCGAATTGATATTTCTGTGTATTCCTATGCTAATGGAATTGGAGATAATACATAAAAAATCAACACTGACGTTATTGGCATTTTTAATTTAGGTTTTTGATGCGGTTCACTCGGTTTAACAATCGCATAAAAAACCAAATTCGAAGTGGAAGCTCTTTGTGGCGGGTATTTATGGACTTATGCTGGAGGCGAGGTCAACCATCAAACGATATCACCGCGCGGTTATACTTAACGGCCCGGTAACAAGTAATAGGGCTGTGGTCGATCTAAGCTTTGTTTCGAATTTTAGTGATTTCTTCAATGTATTCAATACCCCATTCCTGAAGTGCTTTAAGGATAGGTGTTAGGGTTAATCCAAAGTTGGTTAATGAATATTCAACTTTTGGTGGGATTTCCTTAAATATTTCTCTGCGCACTATTTTGTCGGCTTCTAGTTCCCTTAACTGCTTTGTTAGCATTCTTTGTGTAATGCCAGGAATAAGGCGTTTTAGTTCATTAAACCGTTTGGTCGTGTCCCTCAAATGGAAAAGAATGAGTCCTTTCCACTTCCCGCCTAGTACCTCTAAGGCAGCTTCTACGGGACATCCAAAACTACACCTGGATTCTTTGGCTTTCATATTCGGCTCCGGTTAGGGTGGGTGGTATACAAAATGTAACTATGTTACATAAATGTGCGTTCTTATATATGTGGTATATATAGTATAGTATCAACATCCCCAATTAACTTCACACAGGAATGCTGCTATGAACACAAAAGATGCAATTAGGAGCCGTCGGGCCGTTAAACACTTTGATGATAAACATGTTATGCCCGAGAGCGATGAAAGGGAATTGTTATCGCTTGCTCTGTTATCTCCGACTGCCTTTAATATTCAGAATTGGAGATTTGTAGTGGTGAAAGATAAGTCGTTGTTAAACGATATTAGGGACGCGGCTTGGGGGCAGGCGCAAGTCACCGATAGTTCGCTACTTGTGGTTATGTGCGCTGATTTGAAGGCTTGGGAGAAGGGGCCCGAACGTTATTGGGTTAACACGCCAAAGGAAGTGCAGGACTTTATGTTGCCTGCGATCGATAATTATTACCGAGGGAAAGATTCGGTGCAGAGGGATGAGGCGTTTAGGTCCTGCGGTATCGCTGCTCAGACCCTAATGTTAGCGGCAAAAGAATTGGGGTATGACTCTTGCCCAATGGATGGGTTTGATTTTGAAAAAGTAGCCGAACTTATTCAGCTTCCCGATGATCATGTTGTTTCTATGTTTGTCGCAATAGGCAAAGGTTTAAAAGAAGCCTGGCCAAGAGGAGGGCAGCTTGATATGAACGAGGTTGTTATACGCGACCGGTTCAATAAGCAAGCCTAATAAGCGGGTTTTATCGTAGCGGTTGTTGTTTCAATAATGACGAGTGATTCTGTTTTCAGGGTTGTGGTCGTTGAGGCCGTTCATTTCCTTCTGTTTTTTTGTAGGCAAGGTTTATTTCCGGGGTATAACGGGTCGTGTTTAAACCTAAATTCTGCAGTTGGCCGCGCAAAAATCATCTAACGCTATGAATACAATTAATTTCTATGTATTACCGTCTTCACTGTTTGAGTGAACACGCTACGATCTGCAGACCGTCCAACTGCGGAATTTAGGTTAAAGGTCGCGTAGACTCGGAACAAATAAGTGGTGCCCGTTAGTGTCGATGCGCTGGACAGGATAGTGGTAAAGTTCAGTTAAGGTGTTTTCGGTGAGCAGTTCTTTGGTGGGGCCGGTGGTTGTTTTGCCCGCGCCAAATAACATGAGTACCTGGTCGCAAAACCGTGAAGCCAGGTTAATGTCATGCAGTATCATCACCAGCGCTGCCTGTTGTTTTTTGGCCCGTTGTGTCAGTAACTGCATCATTTGTATTTGATGTTGTAGGTCAAGATGGTTGGTGGGCTCGTCAAGAAAAAACAGGCGTGGTTGTTGGGTTAACAATGTGGCGAGCGCCAAACGTCGGCGTTCTCCGCCGGACAAGGTGGTTACGATGCGGTGTGCCAAATCGCTTAAGCCTGCTTCGGCTAGCGCGGCGTTGGCAATGTCGATATCGTTAGCAGATTCCCATTGCCAGCTCTTTAGGTGCGGGTGTCGTCCAATGAGCACTGTTTCCATTACGGTTGCAGAAAAGGGATCGTTACACTCCTGAAATAAAAACCCTCGTAGTTGAGCCAGTTGCTGCGCTGGAATGGCATTTATGTTTTCCCCCTGGTAAGTGATATTGCCAAGCGAAGGGGGGCGCAAGCCACCAAGGGTGTGTAATAAGGTGGTTTTGCCCACGCCATTGATCCCTAAAATTCCCCAGCACTCTCCAGCGTTGACGCTAAACGTTAATTGTTCACATACACTTTTATCAGCGATCCCAACGGACAGTGCTTCTGCGACCAGTAGTGGGCTCATGGGTGCCGACTGCTGCGTTGCATTAAAAATAAAAAAACCGGTACACCCATCATGGCGGTAATGACGCCCACGGGTAATTGTTGTGGTGCAATGATAATTCGGGCAGCCGTGTCGGCAATGACCAATAAGGTGCCCCCTAATAATACGGCGCAAGGCAATAACAGACGATGATCATTGATGCCTAGCAAGCGTAACAGGTGCGGGATAATAAGCCCGATAAAACCAATACTCCCGGCAATGGTAACGGCCGTTGCTGTGAGCAATGAGGCGATAAAGTAGATGCTTAAGCGTAGTCGTGTCACATTGACGCCTAAGGCATGGGCCTGTAAATCACCTTGAAGCAGAACATTTAGGTTGCGGGATATCATCAACGAACCCAGCAATCCTACTCCCAACGAAATAATGCCGGGCCAGTAGGTTTTGGCGTAGGACAAATCCCCCATGAGCCAAAACAACATGCTGTGTAAATTTTTCTGCGGGGCAATGGCTAATAAAAAACTGATAATGGCGCCCCAACCTGATGCGACTACCACGCCGGTTAGTAATAGTCGGGTTGGTGTCCAGCTACCCTGGCCATGGGCCAGACTAAAAACCAAGGTCATGGAGAGTAAGGCACCGAGCACTGCACTGCCCGTGAGCAGCAGGCCGCCAAGCCCCAACATAATGGCGATTAAGGTGGCTACCGCAGCGCCACCGGAAATGCCTAAAATATAAGGGTCGGCCAGCGGGTTGCGTAATAGTGCCTGCATTAATACCCCAGCCAACGCCAGCAGACCGCCGCAAGTGAAGGCGGCTAGCGCGCGGGGCAGCCGCAATTGGGTGATGATTTGAGAATGCAATGCATCGCCTTGGCCCAGCACTACGGCAATGAAGTCCTCAGCATTAATGGCAACACTGCCTACCGATAGAGCAAAAAAAAGTGCCCCGGGAGCAAACAGAATTAGCGCCAATAAAATGATGAATGGGCGACGCGCCATGGCGTGGCTGGTTGTCATTTTTTGTGGATAATTGTTGGTGGTTCTTAAGGATTATTGACGGTTATTAATCGCTATTAATCACGTAAGCTGATGATATTCCAGTCATTAGCTTGGGCGTGTTGTGAAAGTTTGGCATCCGGGTCCACCGCAATAGGGTGGTTTACGCGGGATAACAGTGGGATATCATTATGTGAGTCACTGTAGAACCAGCTGTCGTCCAGGGTTTTCCCGGTTTCAGCAAGCCATTGCTGCAGGCGCTCAACCTTGCCGTGTTGGAAGCACGGAGTGCCTGACACTTTGCCGGTATATCGGTTATTAATAAGCTCGGGGTCGGTGGCAATTAATGTGTTTATGCCAAGACGCTCAGCAATCGGGGCGGTGACAAACCGGTTTGTGGCGGTAATGATGAGTGTGTGATGACCTTGGCTTTCGTGTTTGTTAATCAGTTTGGTGGCCTTTGGAAGAATTATGGCCTCAATTTTTTCGTGCATGAATGTCTGATGCAGGCGGGATAGGGTTGCCAAGTCATTTTCCGCCAACGGTTTTAGGCTAAAATTGAGAAATTCTATGATATCGAGGGTGCCCGATTGGTATTGCTCATAATACCGATTGTTTTCTGTTTGATAAAAGGTGGCATCTACAAGTCCTTGTTCTATAAGAAATTCTCCCCACAAATGGTCGCTATCACCGCCAAGCAGGGTATTGTCTAGATCAAAAATTGCTAAACTCAAGTTATGCTCCATATCTTGTTGTATTGCAAATGAGGATTGTTTACTAAAATTAATGATATAGGATACATTAAGGGATTGGCAGGAATTATTTTGGTATTTGAGGAGGGCGTTCGGTAAAAAATAGCCTTTCGCATTTGCCTAACTGTACCAGTCTGTGAAAAAATCAACCTACTTACACAATAACTTATTGATTAGCCAGTGATAGACTCAGAAGGGTACAGACGCAATGTTGGTATCATCCTCGGTAACGCTGAAGGTCAAGTATTATGGGCCAGACGGGTAGGCCAGGATGCCTGGCAGTTCCCCCAGGGTGGTATCGAAAAAAACGAAACGCCGCAGCAAGCGCTCTTTCGCGAATTATGGGAAGAGGTGGGGCTGGAGGCTGGCCATGTGGATGTTTTGGGTTCAACCCAGGGTTGGTTGAAATACCGGCTTCCAAAGGCCGCGATGCGCTATGGAGAGAAGCCTGTATGTATTGGCCAGAAGCAGGTCTGGTATATGCTGCGATTTTCCGGTTCCGAATCCGATGTTAATTTAAGGTGTAGTAACAAACCCGAGTTCGATGGTTGGCGCTGGGTGGATTATTGGCATCCCTTGAAAGAGGTGGTAGCGTTTAAGCGGGCGGTGTATCGGCAGGCACTGCGGGAGTTAGCACCGTTGCTTAATATATCTGGCTCAAAATAGATCTATAATGTGCTAGGTATGCAATGCTTGTGTTTTGGTTAAATGCGATTATAAGTACTAAAATAAAAGGCGATTTAGCCACTTGCTACAAAATGGGGTTTGGAAGAGAAATTGACTGCCGTAGGGCAATGGCCAAGTCGACCAACACGACCAGCCGCTAAAACGCCGCCTGTTTTATACACATACCGAATTTGTTCCTGTAAATGTCCATAACCATTTACCTGGCTATAAGGGACACCCTGCGGAATGAAGGGGTATTGGTAACCCGACCTCCGTAGTTATTATTTATGGTTACCCAAAACGTATGGAGTTGCCATTATAGATGTATGCGTCAAAATTGACGTAGTCATCAAGTTAACGCACGAAGTTAATACCCGAAGTTAATACTCGAAGTTAATACTCGAAGTTAATACCTGAAGTTAACACACCATAACGTACTGATAAAATTAACGCATAACGCATAACGCATAACGCATAACGCAAAGGGTTTCGATGCTCGACACGCTACGTCGCATTGTACAAGAAGTGAATGATGCCGCTGATGTCAATCAGGCACTGGACATTATTGTAAACCGTGTAAAAAAAGCGATGAACGTTGATCTGTGTTCGGTTTATCTTTCTGATCATACCCGGCGGCAAAACATTCTTATGGCCACCGATGGTTTGAACCCGCAAGCCGTGGGCCATGTGCGCATGGATTTTAACCAGGGGTTAACCGGGCTGGTAGGGTTGCGGGAAGAAGTGATTAATATTGCAGACGCCCCGACCCACCCGAGTTACCAATATATTCCTCAGTCGGGGGAAGAAAATTACCACGCTTATCTCGGGGTACCGATTATCCATCATCGAATGTTATTGGGAGTGCTGGTAGTGCAACGTCACGCCCGAGAAGCATTTGATGAAGACAGTGTTACCTTTCTAATTACTATTGCGGCACAATTATCCGGTGCCATTGCCCATGCCGAAGCCAGTGGTGGTGTTAATATTTTACAACACAAAAGCATGCGCCGTGCAGCACCTTTTAATGGTCAGTCCGGATCACCCGGGATCGGCGTAGGTACGGCCTTTGTCATTTATCCCTCTGCGGATTTAAACGCCATACCGGATCGGCAGGTCTCTGATATAGAAAAAGAGATTGCTGTTTTTAATGCGGCGGTTGACGCAGTACGAAATGATATTAGATCGATGCTGGCTAGGTTGACGGGTAAACTGCCTGCCGAAGACCGGGCGTTGTTTGATGCTTACCTGTTAATGCTGGAAAGCGAATCCCTGGTAGGTGACGTTGTTGCCAAAATTCAACTGGGTAATTGGGCCTCTGGTGCTTTACGTGACACCATTAAAGAACACTTGCGCGCCTTTGAAGAGATGCTGGACCCGTATTTGCGCGAACGGGGTGAAGATGTCCGGGATTTGGGGCGGCGTATTTTAATGCGCCTGCAAAGCAGTGGCGACGCTGGGCCAAGGAAATACCCTGAAAAAACAGTGCTGGTGGGAGAAGAGATAACGGCTGCCATGCTGGCGGAAGTGCCACCTGCGCAATTGGTCGGTGTGGTTTCGGTGTCGGGGTCGCGCACCTCCCACGTTGCGATTTTAGCGCGAGCCATGGGCATTGCGGCTGTTATGGGTACTGATTTTCCGGTAGGGCGCATAGACGCCATGGAAATTATTGTAGACGGTTATCGCGGCCAGGTTTATGTGTCGCCAACCCGCTCAGTACTGGACGAGTTTTCCCGATTGGTGCAGGAAGAACAGGAGCTTTCTGCCGATCTGATCTCGTTGCAGGACTTGCCCTCTGAAACGCCAGATGGTGTGCGCATGCCATTGTATATCAATAGTGGTTTGTTAGCTGACCAGATCCCCAAAGACACCAATGGTGCGGAAGGCATTGGCCTGTATCGAACGGAATTCCCATTTATGATTCGGGAGCGATTCCCTGGTGAAGAAGAGCAATATCAAATTTATCGGCAGGTATTGGAATCATTTAAACACGGTCCTGTCACCTTGAGAACCCTTGATGTGGGAGGTGATAAAGCACTGCCGTATTTTCCTATTAAAGAGGATAACCCATTTTTAGGCTGGCGCGGTATACGCATCACGCTGGACCACCCTGAAATATTTTTAGTGCAGCTGCGGGCGATGTTGCGGGCCAGTGAGGGGCTTAATAATATGAATTTATTATTGCCCATGATTAATAGCGTGCATGAAGTGGATGAATCCCTTGCCATCTTGCAGCGTGCCTACGATGAGTTGATTGAAGAGGGTTTTGCCATTCAAATGCCCCGTGTGGGTGTCATGATAGAAGTACCTTCTGCGGTGTATCAGGTAAGAGAAATTGCCCGGCGGATTGATTATTTATCCGTAGGCACAAATGACCTTACTCAGTATTTGCTGGCGGTGGATCGAAATAACTCCCGGGTGGCGGCCTCCTATGACGCATTACATCCTTCGGTGCTAAGGGCATTGCTGCAGGTGGTTGATGGCGCTCATGCGGAACACAAGCCAGTGGCGGTTTGCGGTGAAATGGCTGGAGACCCGGCCTCGGCGCTATTGCTGATTGGTATGGGTGTTGACAGCCTTAGCATGAGTGTGGCGAATTTGCCGCGCATTAAATGGGTAGTGCGGAATTTCACCTCTGGCCGTACCAAACGATTATTGGAAGAAGCCTTGGTGTATGAAACCGCCGATGTTATTCGTGCCCGGTTGAATAGTGTGCTGGAAGAGGCGGGTTTGGGTGGGCTAGTGCGGGCTGGACGTTAAAGCCGTGGATAAACGTAACGAATGCCACCAGGTCTAAGCCAAAATTTATCAATTATCTCGTTAGCGTTAAGTTATACCTGGATGTAACGCTTCAGCATAGTTCACCGTGGCGTCAAGCATCATGTCGACCACGCCTTCGACATTCCAATCGGCGGCAACGAGCCCGCCAAGCTCCAAATCCAGTCGCCGCGTAATGGATGACCTGACCTGCTCACGCGGTAACGTTTTGCCCTCGATTTGCTCGTTTTAACCACGTCCTCAGTTAAGGTGCCAATATGGGCTTCACTGCGCACGTCTACACCAAGCGCCTCCATTTTGCCCAGCAGCAAGATTAATTTCTGCATAATATGTGGATATAATGATCATTATTCTCCGCATGGCCTGCTTCATCCTCCCCCCATTAAGGGGTGAATCATCGCTTTTCTGGCCAAATAGCCCTGGATTTTGCCAAATGGGCCGTTTATTCTTCCAGCTGCGATTTATGGCAGTGCGGTGGTTAAGCGAATACCAGTAGCAAAAAGTAAAAAGAACGTTGAACGCTACCAATTAAAGGGAATGCGATGGCGAACGAGTTACGGAAAGACTTTTTCATCAGCTATAGCAGCATTGATGAGCGTTGGGCTGAGTGGATTGCCTGGCAGCTTGAAGCGGCCGGTTATTCGGTCCACGTCCAAGCCTGGGACTTTCGACCGGGTGGCAATTTCGTCCATGATATGCAAACGGGTCTGGCGCAGTGTGCACGGACCATCGCGGTACTTTCGCACGCTTACACTCGGTCGGGATTCACCGAAGCCGAGTGGTCCGCTGCCTTCGCGCAAGATCCACGCGGTGAGCAGGGCCTTTTACTACCCGTGCAGATGGAAGATTGCGAAGTCGACGGACTGCTGGGCCAGGTGATCTTCGTGGATTTAGTGGGTTTGGATGAAACTGCAGCACGAGAAACCCTGCTCGGTGGTGTTAAACCGGGGCGTCGCAAGCCGCAACATTCCCCGCACTATCCCGGTGCCTTGAAGCCGCTGTTTCCCGCCCTCGATATCAGCAACCCTTATCGTGGTCTCGCACCCTTCGATTCTCAGCATCGGGCAGCCTTTCACGGACGGGAGCGTTACGTCGCAGCCGTATGCTCAAAACTGGAAGAAAAACGTCTAGTCTGTATCGTGGGTGCTTCGGGTAGCGGCAAGTCGTCCCTGGCACGGGCGGGTGTGCTGCCAGCGTTACAGGATGGCGGCTGGCTTAGCACCCTGTGTCGACCACAACGGTAAATGTCAAGATACCTGTCGCCTCAATTTAAAAATCATGATGCCAGTTTCAGCTTCTCCTCGTTAGTACAATCATTGTTTTTACTTGGGTTCAATACCACTTGCTTCTGGTAACGCCAGTTTCGTACTTGACCTGACCAGCGAGCGGGATGTTTCGCTTTTGCCTTTTCATAGGTTTGCGCCCGTTTTTGCAGTATTGCCACATCCAGGCCTGCATGGCGCTGTGCCGGGGTCACAAAATGGATGCCACTGTGTCGATGCTGGTGGTTATACCAATGGGTAAACTTCTTCATCCATTGCCTTGCTTGGGCTAAATCGTTAAAGGGGTTGGTTGGATAATAAGGGCAATATTTTACGGTCTTAAACAAGGACTCGGAATAAGCATTGTCATTACTCACCGAAGGTCGGCTGTAAGAGGGGCTAATGCCCAGCGCTTGGAAGGTGGCCAAGATGGTTGCGCCTTTCATGGGGCTTCCATTATCAGAATGGACATTGACTTGGTGTTTGTTATAGCCTTCGCGTCGGGTAATATCCTGAACCAGTTCAGCCGCCAGCTCACTGCTTTCGTGTTCATGGACTTGCCAGCCAACGATTTTTCGACTAAAGATATCCATAAATAAATAGAGATAATAAAATTGCCCTAAAATGGGGGTTTTCAGATAGGTGATATCCCAGCTGAGCACTTGACCTGGCCCTGTGGCGTACAACGCATCGGGTTTGTGGCGGGGCCTTCTGGCCCCGCCTGCTAGAGGCACAAACAGGTCGCGAGGTTTTACGTATGGAATTAGGCGAAGGTTATGTCGGGATTGCGATCAGCCCGGATAACCGTTATCTGGCCGCCGCCAGCCGCAACGGTGCGGTGCGCTTGGCGAGCATCGCAGAATCTAACGATGAAGCTAAGGAAATTGCGCGCCTGCAACACGGCGCTGGCGTGATGACATTGCAATTCAGCCCTGACTCACGCGTTCTGGCCACGGCGAGCGAAGACGGTACTGTACAGTTCATGGACACTCACAACGGTCATACCATCGCGCGCTTCGAGCATGGTGCGCCAGTTGGTCATATTGAGTTCAGCTCTGACGGGCGTTGGCTGTCAACCCATAGCGAGGGCACGGCCCGCCTGTTTCGGGCTGATCTCGATTGGTATATTGAACAACTCTGTTCGCGTGCCGGAACCAACCTTAGCCGCAGTGACTGGGCTAATGTGATTGGCCCGGACGAACCCTGGCGGCCCACCTGCCCCAACTGGCATGACCCGGATGTGGATGTAGCAGCCAAGGATTAAATTTGTCTGGGGAGCTGTTTTTGAATCCAATACCAAATATCCGGCGAGTCTATTCCTTACTTGTCTTAGCTAGGGTAAGTAGGAACGATTACATGCCTTGCCAGGGGTGAAAACCAAGGGGCTCGGAAATAATAACGATACCAAGACGACTTGCCTTATTATCCGCCTTTGCTATTGCAACTTCGGTTAATAGACCCGGCCACTCGTTCTTCGCTGTGCTTAAAATGCTTTGGGTATAGACTTAACAAATAGTGAAAATGAGCTATTTAAGCAGAAAACAAACATCGCAAAGGTGTGTTCCCGTTGAACGGGCTTTATGTGTTTTTTTTTCTTAGAGAAGAACTTAACACCATCTAGTGACTTAAAATTTGAATCTTGAGTCCAAACCAGCGCATCAACTTTGTTTGCTGTCGCGTAAAGAACGCTATCCGCTAAAGATAGTTTGAGATCAGCATCCAATTGAGCCGCATCAACTGCTAGCGAGCTATCTAACGGAATCACCTTCCCTTGTTCCATAGGGGCGATAGCTTCATCATGTTGACGCAATATGTACTTAAAAACTGCCGTTATTGTAATGTTAGGAACTAACAATTTATCAATTTGCTCGATTGGGCGTGAAAAAGATACTGCGTTTTCGTCACCCGCGAAATACGATAACCATGCTGAAGAATCGACTACATTCATAGACGATCTTTGTCGCGTTTCACTTCAGTATCAATACCTTTTAAAAAACCTTTCATTCTCTTTATAGGCTTGATGGGAATGAGCTCTATCCGATTGCGATAGGTTAATATCTGCACTTTTTGACCCGAGACGATTCCCATTGATTCTCTGACATCCTTTGGGATAACGACTTGAAACTTAAGTGAAACTGTAACCACTGTCATAATGCACCTCATGGATATATTTTGCAGATTACTATGGTCCTATCGATAGACGCTGTCAAATTGTTAACTTAATCACAACAGATATGAAGGAGCGGAATACAGAGCGTATTTCCGGCTGAATAAAATTTGATGTGGAATCAGGCGGCTAGCGAGATTGTGTGAATCACATGGACGTGCTCCTCCCTCCCTTTTGTTTGCAGGGTTACCTTCATTATTTCAAATTTAACAATGTCGTGGTTTCATTTGCACCGGCCCTGAATTTCGTAAACGTTAGCTCGGCATCTTCCGGGTTGATCGTTGGTGAAATGTGAGTGAGTGAACGCGTTGTCGATGCAAACAGGCGCTAAGGTGACGGTGCGCACAGTGCTCCCTACATGACGGATTGAGTATAATTTAGCGATTATGAATTGACAAATGGCCGGAATGAATTTAGCATAATCGTCCTTATCTGTATTTTGCGCTGATCCTGGGTAGGGTTTAATATTGATCAAAAAGTAAAGGAGTACAAATGGCTTGTTATAGCTTTAGTAATTTTGGTGACTATTTTTCAGAAAATATGACCGCATTGGGATTGCCGGTACCAACCAGTGCTTTTACCACGGCAGCCGTAGCGTATGCCAATATCGATCAGTTAGCAACAGCGGTTTCCTTGCATGGTAGACACACCTCATTAACTAGCCTGTGGAGATTTAGTGCAAAACTGGAAAGGTTGAAATTAACGGCTCCTGTTCTTGCGGCTTTTTATACCGGCGCGGCGGCTGGTAGTGCAGCGGTGGCTATTGGTAGATCGTTAGGCTGTGGGGCAACCATTACCGATGCGATAGTGCAACTACAAAATCACGGCATTCATTCTGTGTGGCTTGAGAGTGAGCTTAAATCAAATCCGAATTTTGTACACCCGATCAAATAAGGTGGTGTGTTATGCAAGAATGGTACGGTTTGATTATTGTGACACTCATTATTTTAGTTGTAATGGCGATTGCTACGGTCGTTACGGAAATTCAGGAACGTAAATTAATCAAATCGGGCATACTCCCGAAGCCGGAAAACACCACTGATGCTGATATATTGCGGCTCGCCCGGTCTGAACACAAAGATTGGGCCATAAAACGCTACCGGCAATTGCATAATGCATCGATAAAGGAAGCAAAAGAAAAAATAGAGGCTCTATTATAAAGTGCATTACTGTTTTTAAACAATTTTTGCACCCTTGTGCTGTAAATGGTATGCATCGTTATCTGTGCCACGTTTTTGTTTGAGTCTGGTCGAGCGACCCCTGCTGTGCCAAACGCGGCTACTTGGCAGTAGGCTCCGGTGGCTTCTTTGCCCGTTGGTTAGAAACATCAACAGGCCGTAAGGTTTTTTGCACGGAATTCGGCGAAGGTTACGACAGGATTGCATTTAGCCCAGATGAACCCTGGTGGCCGACTTACCCGAACTGATGTGATTCGGGTGTAGCCACCAAAGATTAAGTTTTTCTGGGGAGTGGTCTTTGCATCCAACAACAAACATTTGGCAAAGTTCTCCTAACTTGCCTTGTAGTCCGCCTTTTTAATTGCAGCTTCGGTTAGTAAACCCGGTTACGTGCTTTTCGTTGTGCCTAAGCGGCAAACAACAATCCGGCGTATTTTTGAATAGATATTACTTCCGAGGCGGTAAATTTATCACGTTGCTGATGAGTGGGGTAACAAATAGATAAGTTTTTTAATTAATGATTGTGCTCGCCCTCAAAGCAACTTTTCAAGGACTGATCATTTCCTGCCCGCCCCCTTTTTTTTCAGTTTACCCTGCAGTATAGCGCTGACATGTAACCACTAACGGTAGTCGCTATCAAAATGAAAAGCCCGCTTCCAGATAAGCCTTATTTTCACCGCCTTTGTCAAAACCATGGGCGAAGCCCAGGCGTAGGTTGAGCGGGATGAAATATCCCAGGACGAGTTCAGTGTTGATTTCCACCCCTGCGCTGTGCGATAAGTCATCGATTTCGTTACCCTGTTCCCAGGCATTACCGGCGCTATAAAATAGCGTACCGTGAAATTGATGGATGCCAATAGGGGGTGCCATCAGGCCTTTTTCCACCAGAGATAACGGAAACCGCCACTCCAGTTCAGTGAGTGCCATGCGTCGGCCAATTAAGTTGGGTAATCCCTCGGGGTAACCCCGCAAGGCGTAGTCGCGCTTATTAAACACTTCCGCGGTTGGGGTAAACAGTGCGGCATTGGGTGGCGACAAAAAGAATCCATCGCGGCTACCCCCTAAGCGAAACCGGTTCGGAGAATCGGTACCCCATCCCCACACCAGGCGGGCCGCCAGAACGTGCTTGTGCCCCAGTGACATTAACCCTCGCCAGTCCATGGTATACACTTGGCCGCTGAAATCATTGTTGCCAAAGGCACCTTCCAAGGCGTCGCTGTCTTCTATTACGGTACGGAATCGCTGGCCGTTTTCGGGGCTAATACCGCGAGGGTAGCGTTTGCTTGAGTTGTAACTAATTGCCATGCCAGCCAGTTCATCACGTAAAGTTCTAAAGGGGGTTGCATTTAGCCCCAGCTTTTTGTCAGAGTCCTCTTCGACACTGATGCCGAGGTGGGCAGCCCATTGTCGGTCACGGGTTAAGTACGGAAAAATCAATTCTGAGGTGAAGGTGTCTGAATTGCGAAAGCGGACTAATTCATCCTGGTCATTTAGCGTGGTTAATATTTCCCGTTGATAAAATAGTTTTACACTGGGGTTCCAGCGGTCATAGCGATAATCTAACGTACCAAAACTCCAGTTATTATCGGCATCGTAACCAAACAATAGATTATATTGATGCCAGAGCAAGGGGTCGCTACCGGCGGTGCTCAAGCCGATTTTGCTGCTTTCTTCGGTGATTTCTGTAAAGGGAAACCAGGAGGTAGGGGTGATTTTGTCGATCGCTGAATACGGTGATATTTTTTTAAAGGTTGAATTGCTATGGCTATCCTGCCCCTGATTTTGTTTGTGTGGTGTTTTGGTTGTTGCCGTTGCAGCGCTATTGGTTTGTTGTAATTGTATTGTATTTGTACTAGGTTGAGGGGCCTCATTTTGAGACACTTCATTTATTGAGGGTGCCATAGCAAGGTGGTAGATATCGGTACCATTGGCATTGGCACCCATATAATAAATGCCACGGTCATCGGCGGTTGGTGCGGCGGATAATGCGCCGCCAATGACATTTGTTAGCGTTGTTACTTTTCCCGTATCTAAGGCCAGACGCCGGATATTATAAACCCCACCATAATCGGCGCTAAACAAAACGCTGCGGCCATCGTGACTGAATTGCGGTTGATATTCAGTTTCGGGGGTCTGGGTCAGTTTTTTCCACTGCCGGGTGGCAAGGTCGAATACTTCCAAGTTCCATTGGCTTGATGTGCGCCAAACTGCGGCGACGATGGACTGGCCGTCGGGTGACCAATCCATGGCTGAAATGACGTCATGGGGTTGGCCGCGCCATAAGGTTTGTTGGTAGTCGCCTGTTGCGGATAATAAGTGAAGCTCACTGTTGCCCGCGGTGATTTGTGCTGCGGCAATTTGTTTGGCGTCGGGGCTCCAGCTGGCATGTTTATAGCGTTTGCCCTTGGTGATTTGTGTGGTTTTCCCCGTGGAAGTATTGATGACGTGTAAGTCTGATAATAGGTTGACGTTATCAATATGGTCAATTTGTGCCACCAGTGCGCCGGCGACCGGGTGAATATCGAAACGGCCGGAGTAGATCGAGGTTATTTCCCGGGCTACTGTTTCGCCGTTGGCTAATAACATTAATTTGGGATTGCTTAGGAAGTCCTGTTTTAAATAATACGTATCGCCATTGGCTAAGCTGCGGGGGTAGCCTGTGAAGTAACCGTGCTGGGTGAGCTGTGTCCCCTCAATGATTCCGCGTTCTTGGATCGCGTTGATACTGGGAGTGAATTTGGTTTGCAAGTAGTCACTAAATTCCTGCCATAAGGTGTCAAGGTTTTTACCGAAGGTTGATTTTGCATTATTATTGATAAAAAAGGGTAAAATATTATCGCTATATTTGTTGACCCAGGTTTTGATTTTTTGCTCACCGTACTTTTCTTCAAGGAAGTTAAAAAAGTAAACCCCATACAAATAACGTGTTTCTCCAGCGGGCCAGCTGACACGGGGTTGGTTGACCTCGGAGATGGATTTGATGCCCGAAGCCACCTCCAGACGCATCCTGGATTTAAATTCGGTATTGTTTCCCCGGCCAATATTGGCCGCTAATTTTGATTCATGGTAGGTGGCGATGCCTTCCAATACCCAGGGTGGTTGCAGGCTGTTGGGGAATAATAATGATAGTCGTCCAAAAATTTGACGCAGGTTTTTGGGGAGTCCCGCTACTTTGTCGATGTGCACGATGTGGGTGTATTCGTGGGTGATTAGTAATTCGAGCCAGTTATGGTAGTTGCCAATAATGTCCACATCGTCAGGTGGTGTGATAAATATTGTCATTATATTATGTGGCATGGGTACTGCGAAGCCATTGGTGAAATCCACCCGGTCTTGCAACACGATATGCGTGGTGGCATTTGGCACCCAACTAAAGAATTGCGTGATGTTTTGGTGTGCCTTTTCTGCGATGTTCGCCACTTCCTGGGCCAGCTTATCTTCGTCGTCATGATAATGAATCTGAAAATGAGGCGTTGTTAAGGTATGCCATGTTAACGAAGGGTCATGACTGAAAGCGGTATGGCCGTTCTTGGGGATGGCAAGCCAGATGACGGCAAGACAACAGATCAAACTAAAATGAACAAGGCTTATTATTTTCATAAAGGTAAGTAATGTTTTATAAAGGTAGGTGATTCGTATAACTTATTGATATTTAGCTTCTTTGATGGTTTTTGATCGATATTTCCTGCCCAGCGTCTCAGTTACCCAATTCCCTGTTAGTCAATAAAGGCTTGTTATTGTCTTTATTTAAAAATATCAAACAATAGAGGTATTTATCGTAGCGCACAACCCTTGTGTTGTTATTCCTCGGTTATTTTTTTGTTTACCGCAGGCCAGTCCCTTTTGTTGCAATGTTCCCCGGTAAGTTCACGTTTGACACCTCAAGCTATTTAGCCGAATGCCGATAAAAAAATGAAGCCCTTACCGCGCTTGAATGGATTTCTTAAGGTTTACTTTGCCCGGCGGCGTTTTATGCTGGAAATTTTTGGAACTTGCGGTAACCAATAGCATTGTGAATAGGAAATCCTGGATTATGTTTCGATTCATCACAGCCACAATAGTAAGCATTTTTTATCTGTTTGTTGTCAGCTCAGCAATGGCAGGAACGGTCCATAGTAAGCCTGCCTCTCCACTTAACGTATGGATTTCACCGGAAAGTAACCCCAGCGCGGGTGACACGATTAGTTTTGTGGTGAAAGCCAGCTCAGCAATTTACAGTCAACACGTTGAAATTCAAATTGAACCGCCCGCCGGTATGACGCTGAATAGTGGCTCACTAAAATGGGTGGGGCAACTCAATAGCGGCGAGACACGTGAGCTTCGTTTCAATGCGACATTGCCTAAAAACACTCCTGTTACGGTGACTGCGACCGCGAGTATACGAACGCCTACTGGTGCCCAATTTGCCGCGCGTGCGGTGTATCGCAGCGGCATGGCCGTTGGTGTTCTGAGCAAGCCACAATCGAAATCGAGCTTTCGTGGTGAACGACGGGTTGTGGAGTTCCCCGCCAGATAATCCAGTTGTGTTCTTTATGATTGAGCAATTAATTCGTCGACTAATTAAGTAACAAAGTAATTGAGTATGATATTCGTTTGTTCATTGTTGTCCCGTGTTTTCCTGGTCCTTCGGGTGGCACCTATTGTTATGGTGTTAAGTTTGATGGGGTGTAGCGGTTCCGGCGAGGAAGGGATATCGTCGGGAAAGCCCGTTAATATAGTCGGTACGATTCGTTATGAAGATAAAGAATATGACCGTTTTGGATTTAATGGCAATACAGCATTAAAAGCGGTACGTTATGCCGTGGTGGACTTGGTGGATAATAGCGATGCCGTAATCGCTTCCACATTGACTAATGATCAAGGAGGATATGAATTAGCGGGGGCCGGCAATGGCCTGAGAGTTCGGGTGCTGGCTGAAACGGGGCAGAGCGCGGGGACTCAGGTTACGATTAATGACCATGAGGGTAGCGTATACGCAATTAGCAGTAATTTGTCCGGTAATGTTGGGGAAAATAGTGTTTTAACGTTGGATATTGATATCAATACCAGTAACGATATTTCCGGTGCCTTTAATATGCTGGATGTGTTTACAGCGGCAACTGAATTTGTTACTAGTCTGACGACGGCGTCGTTGCCGGTGGTAAATGCTTATTGGGAACCAAAAAGCAGTCGTTATGGTACTTATTTTTGTCCTTCCACTGGCAGAGGCGGACCTTGTCCGCAGGGGAAAGGAATTTATATTCTGGGGGGCAGTTCTTCGGGGGGGGATACCGACCAGTACGATGATGATGTGTTGTATCACGAATATGCTCATTATATTGAAAGCGCTGTTAATGTGCATGATTCCCCGGGTGGCGTTCATTATTTGACGGAAAATGATCAGGATTTGCGGCTTTCATGGAGCGAAGGCTGGGGCGGTTTTTTTCCATTGGCGGTAAAGTCCTGGTTGCAGGAAAATAACGCAAGCGTGTTGTCCATTGCATCTGGTTTGTCGCCCACTTATTTTATTGATACTTACGGCTCCAGTGTTGGTATATCCATTGATATGGCTGATCCCAATCCTTTGTTTTGTCCGGGTGGTAAAGACTGTTTTGTGTATTCCTCCAGTGAAATAGCGGTTATCAAAATACTCAATGAATTGATGTTAGGGTTTGGTATGCAGGCCGTATGGGATACCTATACGAATTATATGGCGAGTGGCACCAGTCTGCCGGCGACGTTGGAAACGTTTTGGGACGGCTGGTTACAACAGCGTATACCTGGTGCTGATGAGTTGGCGATAGTCAAAGATATTTTTAATGAACGGTTGGTGTTTTATCAGGAGGATAGTTTTGAGTCTGATAACACCATTACGGCGTTGCGCAAAATGTCGGTGTGCGAGAAGACCAATTGCGAAGGTGAAAAGCACTACTTATTTAAACGTGATTTAACTGCAGACAAGGATCTGGTGGCATTTGATGTGGTAGCGGATAATACTTATGTGATAGAAACCCTGGATCTCAGTAATGGCGCGGATACCTATCTGCGAATTTTGGATGTTAATGGGAACCTGGTGTTGGGCGATGGAGGGCAGGGGCTGGTCAATGATGATCGACCAGGTACGGTCTATTGTGGATCGTTTGATAATCCGTGTCGCATTCACAATGATGACTTAATGTTATCCTCTGAGTTGAGTTTTACGCCGGCTGTCAGTGGCACATATTATGTGGAGGTAACCACTTCGGCCTACAAGCCAGCTGCGGCGGGACGTTACGGTACGTACACATTGCAAATTGCGGACAAGTAGCAATTCAAGTAGTCATTCATGTCGTCGTTAACTCGATTTACCGTGTTGCCGGTAATCGTGGTCGTGAGGGTGTCTGTAACCGGTCTGGTGTTGTGACGGTTTAAAATGATTTGATGAAAACCCTTGAGTTACGTTGATAGTTGTACATGGTTTTGCGTTTTACGGGCAATGTATTGATATCAGCCGGAGCAAACCCTCTTTCCTGAAACCAGTGCATGGCGTGGGTGGAGAGTACAAAAAGGCGTGTAATGTGGTTTTTTCTGATGTCGTTTTCAATGTAACCCAGTAAGGCATCGCCCCGCCCCCGGCCCTGGTAGTCGGCATGTACGGCAAAGCAGGCCAGCTCGGCAATTTCCGATTCATCGAAGGTATAGAGGGCTGCGCAAGCGACTATCATGCCATCACGTTCCACAACGGTAAAATTGCTAATCTCCATTTCCAGTCGCTCCCGGGAGCGACGCACCAGCAGACCTTGTTGCTCCATCGGTTTGATTAGTTCGAGTATGCCTGGAACGTCTTCAATATTGGCTGCTCGTGTGCCTTCGTATTCATCTTCGCTGATTAATGTGCCCACACCGTCGCGGGTGAAAAGTTCCTGGAGCAGGGCGCCATCTACATTTCGATTAACAATATGAGCTCGACGTACACCGTTTTTGCACACATCAACCGCATTTTGCAGGATATTTTTAGCATCCGGGCTAAGCGTAGTATCGGTGGCCATTAAGTGGTGTTGTGCGGCATTAACCGATAATTCCCGGATCGCCTGATCGTCGCTATTTAGCAGTATTAGGTCATCGGTTAAATAAATCAATTTGTCAGCATGTAATGCTATGGCGGTTTTTGAGGCCACCGCTTCGGCCGTCATATTAAAAATCTCCCCCGTTGGAGAATAACCAATGGGGGAAAGAAGTACGATACTGCCCTTGTCCAATAAGCCGGAAATGGCCTCTTTATCAATACGCCGTATTTCACCGGTATGCAGGTAGTCAACCCCATCGTGAATGCCATAGGGTTTTGCGGTTACGAAATTTCCGGAAACCACGCGCAGGCGGGCACCCGCCATGGGGGAATTTGCCAGTCCCATGGACAGCAGCGCTTCAATTTCGCTGCGAGTGCTGCCTACAGCGTCCTTGACGCATTGGAGTGCCGCATCATCAGTAATACGCACATTGTTGGCATACTTGAGTTCGACACCCAGGTTTTTTAACCGTTGTTCAATTTGAGGGCGGGCGCCGTGTGCCAGTACCAGTCGAATGCCCAGACTGTGCAATAGCGCGAAATCGTGCACCAAATTATCAAATGAGGTGTCGAGTAAGGCGTTTCCGCTGAAAAGAATGACAAAGGTCCGGCCACGAAATGCGTTTATGTAGGGCGCGGAGTTGCGAAAAAGTGCGGCAAATTGGTTGTTATTGGTTGTCTTCACGGTATCTTATTAAAAATTATTTATAATTCAATGATATATTTTTGATTTTTTTGTTAGCGAGTGATTCCACTCTGTCCGTTTGCTCAAGTAGATGTTTTCTTAACTCATTGTAATATAATAATAAAAATAGATTAAATTAAGTTGGCCTCGCCTTGCGAAGTGCCTGTTATGATAACCTACGTACTTATGGTAAGTAGTAAAAATCCCAGAAAATACCAGGTTAAGGAAAGGGCATTTTGTTGTGGCCATGGCACGCAATTATGGCATAATGATGGCAATTATGTTTATAGACTTTGAATTCGGGTTATTTACAACCTGGATTTAGTAAATAGTTTATTCATATCGATAGTTTTCATATCGAAATTATTACAAGTAGGTTTTACCAAAAACTAAACTATGTCCGACGGGAGGGAGATGTTAATGGAACGTTCAGTTACATTTATCGTGAATTTGGTTGTTTGCATCGGTATTTTTATCATGTTGATTTCGCACGCACAGTTCTAGCGTATGCGAGGTATCCAGATGGATACCTCTCAACCTTACCAAGTGTAAGGTTAGTCAGCGATGGCCCCTGTAGCAAATTACAGGGGTGTCGTTGATTGATAGGGTTTGGCGTGAGGATTTTGTCGCAAGGGTTTAGTTGCTAGGGTTTAGTTACTAGGGTTTAGTTACAAGGGTTTAATTTCTAGGGTTTCGTTACAGAATAGGGGGAGTTGGGCTGCTTGATGTTCAGGGCAGTTTGTAATGGGGCGTTGGCTTGCCGGTTAGATTTGTGGCAAAACAGAGATGTGCGGCAAAAAATTAGCAGCAAATTATAGTTATAATTTTAGTTAACCGTTACAGTTATGATTATAGTCAAGAGGGCATCAGCCAGCCGTATTGACGATTTTGCAAGCTGCGTATCGCGTCTGTTGTGATACGGACTGCGGAGTAATCGGTTTACAGTGTTTACGTGCAATACCTGTTTAGAACAGGAGTCTTTCAGGAGAAGGATTGTGCGGCAGTTATGAGTATCGCCATTTGTAGATCCTTACCCCTCCGTTTTATCCCCTTCCATTAGGTCTTATTCTAGAAGTTTAGGGTATCCTCAACGTTTTTATTTGGATCTACTTAACTCATCGGGCGCGGCCTTCGTTAGGACGACTGAGGTTTGTTTCTCCTTGGTGGCTTAAGTGAGAGTATTTTTGCACAGAGTATTTTGGCGTTAATAAAGTTACGTGGAATTACTGCGATAACTATTCAGATGTAGGGCTCAGGTGGTGATATACAGAACACGATACGGATATACCAGCACGTGTAGAAGGGAATGTCGTGTTGCACAGGGGTAAAATTATTGGCATATTTGTCGGGTATTTTCTTTGGGGAATACCGGGCGTGTTAATTGGGTTGCCCCTTGGTTATGTCGTTGATAAAAGTTTACTCGCCTTGAAAAAGCCACATTACGCCAAGGCTACGACCCATGAGCTATCTCATTTGGATGAGGGGTATCTGTCGGCGGCTTATACCGTAATGGGATACATCGCTGCTAGGAGTGATTCTCCCAGTAAAGATGACATTGTTGCAGCCAATGCGGTATTTGACCGACTTCAATTACCTAAAATAGATCGCCCTCAGGCGCTACGTTTGTTCGCTGAGGGGGCGCAGCCTGATTTTAATGTTAATGATGTATTGTTTAAGTTTCATGATATCTACAGTGATAAGCCAGATCTTCTGGAAATGTTTATCGAGTTACAGATTTATGCGATTGACCAGGACGCAAAAATAAGCTCATCAGAAAGGCCGGCACTATTGGGTGTCTGTCACTGGCTTGATTTGAGTAAAGCGGATTTTGAAGGTATTTACCGTTGTATCCGCACTGATCAACAGCTACGGCGTCGTCAAAGGCGCTATGCTGATGGTGGTAAGGATAAAGTTAAACTAGCCAATGCTTATGCGGTGTTAAATACGTCACCGAATGCTTCAGATGACGACATTAAGCGAGCCTACCGCCGATTAAGAAGTGTGCACCATCCAGACAAGTTGCTCGCGAAGGGATTGCCGGAAGATATGTTGAAAACAGCAGAAAATAAAACCCATGAAATACGGTTGGCATACGAGGCCATTAAAACAGTTCGCAATTTGTAACTGCTTAGGGGGGGGGCAATTATAAATAACGACCTGCGCTGGCAATGATAACGACCGTTAATCCCAGGGTCATGTTAATCGCAATGATGTAACGAATTTGGCTCAAGTGCTGCGCCGCTTTTTTGATGTCTTTATTGGCTAATGCCCGGTTTAGGCGGCGATAAGGTGAAAAGAACAAGTGTAAGAATATTAAAATCATTAACAAACCAATGCCGTGCATTAAGTGAATGTCGATTGACGCAAATTTAAACCCTCCCCAATTGCGAAAGACTATCCAATATCCGGTGACAGGCAGAATAATAATGCTTGCCCAAACCCACCTGAAAAAACGGGAAAATATTGCGGACCAGAGTCGTAAGCGTAGTTCAGGCTCTAATATTTCTGCGGCCGTTGGGCGTAAGAACATGTAAGCAAAAAACATTCCTCCCACCCAAACGACGGCGGCAAGGAGGTGAAGGCTTAATGCGAAAGCTGTCATAAATAAAGGGTTCCGAGTATAGGCTTGTGTTGAGTAGTGAAGCTGTTGTCAGTATTCACCGTGTTGTTTTGCCACTAATGTCGATTTCCATGCTCGGTGCATAACGATCGATCCAACTTCGGATTCGTTTGACCAGTGTGTTTTCAATGCCGGTATAACGGTGATCAGCACCAATTAACTTTATCTGTATATAATTATTAATACCAAGCTTTTTCGCTACGTTTTTTCTTTCGGATACGCCATTAACCACTTGGTCTATGTCCAGGCTGCCGTAAACTTCCAGTATGGGTATTTCTATGTCTTTTAATAACGATGCGGGTTCAACTGAACCGGCCACATAGCTATTGTTGTGCATGCTCAGTCCAATAAAGCCGGTTACACTGTTTTTTGTTTTGCCTTTTTGTTTTGCGATATAATCCATTGCAATAGTCGCCCCCATGCCCTGGCCAATAATGAGTACGTTATAAATACCCTTTGTATTGTAATAATCGAGCGCGATTTTGATGCGCTGGGCACCATCCGCAAATAATGCCTCGTAATCAGCGTTGTGTGGCGTATTAGGTAGTAACGGTAACTGAATTGACAGGGTATTCCAACCATATTTGGGCAGCTCTGCGCGTAAAGGGGCAATGGCTTCTGGCCAATCTGCGTGAGCACCTAAATTATGAACCAATACAATGCCACCACGCGACTGTGGTGTGCGCGCTTGAACGTATATACTTAAAAAAATATCATCGCCTTGTTTTAGCTCGAGAAATTCTCCAATCGTAATCTGCTTTTTGAGTTCATGGGTAAATCGAGCTTCCATCCTGCGGTCCAGCGCCAGACAGGGTGGCAACGTCACCGCCAGCACTACGGTGAATGCCAAGTATCGTATAACTGTTGACCATCCTCCTCGATGATTTCGATTAAAAGTTAGCTTGTTATGCGAGCATTTTTTCACATTCATTGCGTGTCAGGTGTTTTTTGTTGGTGTCGCCAGTGTGATTAAAAAAAGCAGTAACCGGTTGCTGTATAAAGTATTTTTGAATTATGATGATTTGATTCATGCATTGTGCCAGCGGGGTTTTATATGGGGGCTGAAAAATCTTTGTTAATGCTGTAAAGTGCGCGGTTCTACAATGCATTTGGCCACCGTGGTTTGCTGGACGGTATATTGGAATATCGACTGCTATGGTGGGGCAGGCCCGGGCCTGTTATTAGTTAAAAAAAGAGGCTAAAAAATTATGTCAGATTTCTTAATTGCGCCATCCATTTTATCGGCAGATTTTGCTCGATTGGGAGAGGAAGTTGATAACGTATTGGCGTCAGGGGCCGATATTGTCCATTTTGACGTGATGGATAACCACTATGTGCCTAATCTCACGATTGGTCCGTTAGTGTGTGAGGCACTGCGTAGTCATGGAGTAACCGCTCCTATCGATGTGCATCTAATGGTGAAACCAGTGGATCGTATTATCCCCGACTTTGCCAAGGCGGGCGCAACCTACATCACCTTTCACCCCGAGGGTACTGAGCATATTGATCGCAGTTTATCGCTGGTGCGTGATAATGGCTGCAAATCCGGTTTGGTTTTTAACCCGGCCACGTCACTGGATCATTTGAAATATGTTATGGATAAAATCGATATGGTGCTTTTGATGTCGGTGAACCCTGGTTTCGGGGGCCAAAGTTTCATACCGTCAACGCTGGATAAGTTACGTGAAGCCCGTAAAATGATTGACGAAAGTGGGTACAACATACGTCTGGAAATTGATGGCGGTGTAAAGGTGGACAACATTCGTGAAATTGCCGAAGCGGGCGCTGACACCTTCGTGGCTGGATCGGCTATTTTTAACACCGAAGACTATAAAGCCACCATCAATGCTATGCGGGCTGAGTTAGCGGCAGCAAAACGGTAATTACTTAATAACCGTCTGGGGCGTTTTCCCAGGCGGTTATAATTACGCTCTTGTTATATCGCAGGATACCTTGTGACAAGTTTTTGTTGTAAGTCTTTGTAGTAATTCTTTGTAGTAATTCTTTGTGGTAAATTAATGCTGCGGTGAGCTAGCTATAATCGGCTCCGACGGCAAAAATACAATATAAAACGCTATTCGAGTTTATTCTCGTTATGAGCATGGTAAAACAATGCTAAAAAAACCGGAAATGATCCTCATTGATGTGGATGGCACATTGGTTGACAGTGTGCCAGACCTGGCCTATTGCGTTGATGAAATGATGAAACAACTGGGTATGCCGGTTCATGGCGAAGCCAATGTTCGTAACTGGGTTGGTAATGGTGTTGATCGTTTAATTGCTCGTGCGTTATTGGGGCAACTGGATGGCGAGCCCGATGCTGCTCTGTTTAAAAAAGCCCAGCCTATTTTCTTGGAACTCTATGCTGCTAACGTCAGTACCCGAAGTATACTTTATGTGGGCGTACGAGAAGGTCTGGACTATTTAAAACAGCAAGGTTACAAAGTGGGTTGCGTCACCAACAAAGCCGAACAGTTTACGGTTCCATTGTTAAAAGACTTAGGCATCTATAACGATTTCGCCATTGTGGTTTGTGGTGACACTCTTGCAAAGAAAAAGCCAGATCCCATGCCCTTGTTGCATGCCGCGGACTATTTTAAGGTATCGCCCAGTCAGTCTTTAATGCTGGGGGATTCTGTGTCAGATGTAAGCGCTGCTAGGGCTGCGGGCTTTCAAATTGTTTGCATGAGCTACGGCTATAACCATGGTGAGGACATTCGTAGCTATCACCCGGATGCGGTGATTGACTCGATGGCTGAATTGCAATCGTTATTAGCATCGGCCGTGTAGCCAAATCATGGTGGATGGCATACAATTAAGTTAAATCAATATTGTGGATTAATTAGTAAGCTGGCATGATTTCGAATCGCTCTAAAAAGACTCCAAGCAATGATTATTGCCTTGAACTGCGATGGCGTGGCTAGGCCATGTCGTTGTATTTGGTAAGTAAGCAATTGTTTAATGGGTTTTTTAGGTGATTTATTATGGAAAAACAAGAATTTGCCGCGCTTGCGGCACAGGGTTATAACCGTATTCCTCTCACGCGAGAAGTGCTCGCGGATCTGGACACCCCTCTAAGTACCTATCTAAAGTTGGCTGATGGCCCGCATTCCTATTTATTTGAATCCCTGCAAGGGGGCGAAAAATGGGGGCGATATTCTATTATCGGTTTGCCTAGTCATACGGTGATTCGTGTTAACGACCGGCGTATTACCGTACTGGAAAATAAATCAGTTATACAGGAAATTGATTGCGATGATCCCTTGTCGTGGATTGCGGATTTCCACCAACGCGTAAAATCACCAGAAGTGGAGCATTTGCCGCGTTTTAGTGGCGGCCTGGTCGGCTATTTTGGTTATGATACGGTACGTTATATTGAGCCTCGCCTGGGTGGTTGTCCCAACCCCGATACCTTGGGTACTCCCGATATCGTGCTTATGGTGTCCGATGAAGTGGTGGTGTTTGACAATCTGCGTAGTAAATTGATCCTGGTCGTATATGTGGATCCGAATGTGCCTGATGCTTACCCGCGTGGGCAGCAACGTCTAGATGATCTGGTGCAGAAGCTGGATCAACCCGTCTCACGCAAGCCAGCTACAGCTCAGAGCCAGCGTGTGGTGGAAGAAAGTGATTTTATATCTGGGTTTACGCAACAAGGTTACGAAGATGCTGTACGCCGCGCCAAAGAATATATTGTTGAAGGCGATGTGATGCAAGTGGTGTTATCGCAACGTCTATCGATACCATTTAAGGCCCGGCCACTGGATTTGTACCGAGCATTGCGTGCGCTAAATCCTTCGCCGTATATGTATTACCTCAACCTGGATGAGTTCCATATCGTGGGTTCTTCGCCAGAAATTTTGGTGCGTGAAGAAGGCGGTGAAGTGACTGTTCGGCCCATTGCTGGAACCCGGCCTCGCGGTAAAACAGACGAAGAGGATCTCGCCTTCGAGCTGGATTTGTTAGCTGACCCGAAAGAGCTTGCCGAACATTTAATGCTGATAGATCTGGGGCGAAACGATGCGGGGCGTATTGCTGAAATTGGCAGCGTTCGTTTAACGGAAAAAATGCTGATTGAGCGGTATTCTCATGTCATGCATATTGTGTCTAACGTTACCGGTAAATTAAAGGCCGGGATGAGTGCCATGGATGTATTAAGGGCGACATTTCCCGCAGGAACAGTTAGCGGTGCGCCCAAGATACGAGCCATGGAAATTATCGATGAGCTGGAGCCCATTAAACGTGGTATTTATTCCGGTGCAGTTGGGTATTTATCTTGGACCGGAAACATGGATACCGCGATTGCGATTCGAACCGCCGTTATTAAGGACAATACCCTCCATATACAGGCGGGTGCCGGTATTGTTTACGACTCTGTGCCGGAAAACGAGTGGCAGGAGACGATGAATAAAGGCCGTGCGATTTTTAAGGCGGTGTCGATGGTGGAAGGGCAGTCTTTTTAAGGTAACGGTACGTTACGTATGTAGTGAATTCATCTAATGGCGCGGTTAATGAAACGCGGTTACTGAAATATAGTGTCTTTAGTGAGCGATGTTTCACTAACGCTTTTCATCAAGGTAATAATCATGTTAATAATGATCGACAATTACGACTCATTTACTTACAACTTGGTACAATATTTTGGTGAGTTACACACCGAGGTAAAGGTGTTTCGCAATGATAAAGTCACGCTCGACGAAATAGAGCGACTAAAGCCAAGCCATTTAGTAATCTCTCCAGGGCCTTGTACCCCGAATGAGGCGGGAATATCGTTGTCAGCTATTGACTATTTTGCAGGCAAAGTTCCGATACTGGGTGTCTGTTTGGGGCATCAATGCATAGGCCAGTGCTTTGGTGGCAAGGTGGTGCATGCCAATGCCATTATGCACGGTAAAACCTCGATGATGCATCATAACGATGGTGGAGTGTTTGCGGGGCTGGATAATCCTTTTGAAGCCACACGTTATCATTCTTTAGTGGTAGAAAAGCAGAGTCTGCCAGAATGTTTGGATATCACGGCTTGGACAGAAGCGGATAACGGTGCCGTTGATGAAATTATGGGCCTGCGGCATAATAATTATGCCATCGAAGGCGTGCAGTTCCATCCAGAATCCATACTGACACAGAAGGGGCATGCCTTATTGGCTAACTTTCTGAAGCAGCAGTGTTAGTCAAACCGTATAAAGTATTGCAAATTGTAACGAGAAACATAGGTGGAAGCCTACCAGCAATGGGACTCAATAAAACAGCCGTTGCAACGGCTGAATAACTCTGGGGACGCGTAATGAATATGCAAGGGGCAATAGCGGCAGTTGTTCGTCGGCAGAATTTAAGTGGAGATGAAATGCAGGGCGTTATGCGCCGTATTATGACCGGTGAAGCCACGCCAGCACAAATTGGTGGTTTTCTGGTTGGTTTGCGCATGAAAGGTGAAACCGTCGACGAAATTGCGGCTGCGGCAAGCGTAATGCGAGGCCTGGCGGCCAAGGTAGATGTGACCGGACCGCATCTTATCGATACGTGTGGCACCGGTGGTGATGGTGCTAAAACGTTTAATATATCGACAGCCAGTGCGTTCGTTGCAGCCGCAGCGGGAGCAAAAGTGGCCAAGCATGGTAATCGGTCCATTTCCAGCAAGTCGGGCAGCGCAGATGTGCTTGAGGCCGCGGGTGTTAATTTAGCGTTAACACCTGATCAGGTTGCAGAGTGCATTAGTAAGGTCGGCTTGGGGTTTATGTTTGCCCCCCAGCATCACAGTGCAATGAAGCATGCCATCGGGCCGCGCAAGGAAATGGCGGTGCGTACTATTTTTAACGTGTTAGGGCCTCTAACCAATCCGGCAGGTGCACCTAACCAGGTGATGGGGGTTTTTAGTGATGAATGGCTTGAGCCATTAGCGAATGTACTTAACCGGTTGGGCAGTGAACATGTGCTGGTTGTGCATGCGGAAGATGGTATGGATGAAATTAGCATTGGTTCCGCGACGAGCGTGGCAGAGTTGAAAAATGGTGCTGTAAATACTTTTAGCTTATCGCCGGAACAGTTTGGTTTTGATCGCGCCGATATTAGTGAGCTTACGGTAGTCGATGCAGAACAATCATTGGCAATGATTCGGCGTGTGCTGGCCAATGAAGCTGGGCCAGCCCTCGATATTGTGCTGCTGAATGCCGGTGCCTCAATTTATGCTGCCGGGCTTGCCGGTGATATAGCGGCTGGTATTGATGTGGCAAAACAAGCGATCGCCAGTGGTGAAGCAAAAACTAAACTGCAGCAACTAGTGGCTGTTTCCAATCAGTTTGGCTGAATCGTGCAGTAAGCTACTGGGTTTTTTCTGATTGCGTGAATATGATATTGACGTGGAAATAAGGTAGAAATAACGTGGGAAGTTTGATGTATTATGCAGACAACGCCTGATATTTTAAAAAAAATATTACGCCGCAAAGCAGAAGAAGTGTCTGCGCGTGCGCAACACACTAGTCTGCGTGAATTAAGTCGCCGAATTGAATCTTTACCACCAACGCGTGGTTTTGTGACGGCGATAGATAATGCGCTTCACAAGGGTAATCCTGCTGTGATTGCGGAGATCAAAAAGGCGTCTCCGAGCAAAGGTGTGATTCGAGAGAATTTTGAACCGGCGGCTATTGCGGCGTCTTACGCCCGTGGCGGTGCTACGTGTTTGTCGGTGTTGACCGATGTTGATTTTTTTCAAGGCGCGGATGTTTATCTGCAACAGGCTCGAGAAGCCTGCCCGTTACCGGTTTTGCGTAAAGATTTTGTGGTTGATGCATATCAAATTTACGAGGCGCGTACCATTGGTGCAGATTGTATCTTACTGATTGTGGCCGCGTTGGGTGATGCGGCGTTGGTGGAGTTTTCCCAGTTGGCGGATCACCTGGGGTTAGATGTGTTGGTTGAGGTACATGATGCTGACGAGATGGAGCGGGCGTTAGCGCTGGACGTGCGTTTGCTAGGTATCAATAATCGTAATTTAAAAACCTTTGAAACCAGCTTGCAAACCACGCTTGACCTATTGCCAAAAATTCCAACGGATAAAATAGTGGTGACCGAAAGTGCCATTCATACCGTTGATGACGTTGCCACCATGCGGCAGCATCAGGTAAATGCATTTTTGGTGGGCGAAGCTTTTATGCGTGCCGATGATCCAGGCAGTAAGTTGGCAGCGTTGTTTGGTTGAATTGTTAGATTGAATATTTTTCCCCGTGCAGAACGTTGCCAATGCACGCAAACCTTAGATCGCCCGTTAATTTAGTGGTTGCTGGTTATTTTGAGTCAGAAAGTATAAAGCTTTTTTCCCTGCAATAAAATCATTGTGCGCGTTGCTAAATTTGATGATTGTTGCCTTTAGGTAAGTCCTTTTCGTAATCTTTTTTCAGGTGAATTCTTTATCTTCGGTACGCTTGTTTTTCACTGCGTCCAATGTGACTGCTCCGAGTTTGACAGTATCCACCAGACCCCAGCTGGCATTGTTGGGCAACGTGATCGCGTGAATCTTGTTGTTGCTATGAAACAGATTAGTGAACAGCCCTGCATGGTCGAAATTGATAATACCACTGCTTTATCAGTTCGGCTTATATCGGGGGCGCCAGCTATCGCGAAGCGAGTAATTGTTTTTGCATAGCTGTGGCCTGAGTGAATTGTTGGTGGATAACTGTACAGTTGACGATAGTTTTGTAGTTTTTACGGCAAATTATGCGTTACCATAAACCGTTGCTTGGCAGTGCTGCTGTTCCGGGGAAGGTTGTGTCTGTATGTGGTATTCCGTGAATGAGTGTGTACAGATAGACATACCTGTATGGCGGCGATTTTTTATGCAATGTTTTATGGCAATGTTTCTTTATGGAAAAGGGCCCGTTGTATATCGGGATGCATGGAACAAAGGAGGTGCCTTATGCAGTTCTTATCTATCAGCTTCTTATTGGTTTTAACGTTAGCTAGTCTGTCGGTTTCCGCTGGTAATTACACTATTTCAATTGAAAATGGCAGTACCGTTGATGAAACACTTCAAGTGGGTAGTATCGTCAATGTTGCGCTGGATAGTCCGGATATAGATCAGGCTATTTGGGGCAATATACAGATCGATTATGATCCTACCATGCTGGCAGCGCGATATGTGGATGAGACCTTTGACTTTTACGGTCTTTGGACATATTGGTGGAGGTTGCCTGGTGATAGTACTCGATGTGGTGGCGGTGTGCCGTACTATTATAGCACCGGCGGTGGTAGCGACCGGGCAGATGCTTATGCTGCTGCGTATGGTGAAGCGGTTGTTGGTCCTAGTGCTTACATTGATAACAGCAATGGCGCTATTCGTTTTTATCAAGGTAATTATTTGTACACTGGGTTGTACCAACCACTAAGATTGGGTTTTGAGGTACTTCAGACCGGAACCACCACGATTACCATTCGTAGTCAAACGGAAACAGTGCCGGATTGGTGCGATTTTGATACGGTTGTTTCTACTGATTTTACCTTTGGGCCGTTAGGGCAATAAGCCATCTGTTGGTAATTTAAAGATGGGTTCCGATGCTTGGGTGTTACGTTAGTGATGCTTAAGCGTCGGATTTTGAGGCCTATGCTTCGTTGTTGGCTGGAGTACGATGACGAAATGCTTGGAGCTAAGGGGGAATCTGCCTGAATCAGACCATGCAGGTTATTGGAGCGGGTGTATATCTGGCGTTATCGCTATTATATTCTTAGGGCTATATGTTATATGTTAAGTGCTATAGAGTACTCTATTTTTAAGTGTTATATTTTCCCATACGATCGCGTACTTTCTTTATGTAATTTCTTGTTTCTTCATAAGGCAGGTTGTGGCGCAAATGCTTAAACACTTCTTCGGGATGCATTTTGTTAATACGGTTGAGAGCGCGCAGCTTCCATGTCCATCGGTTCGAGTATTTTGTTTTTGAATATTCCCCGACAAAAGACTTAATCACATTTTTTACACCTGTGTTATATGCGGCTATCATTGTCCATTGCCGTGATTGCGGGTTTTTGATGCGTTTCAGGTAACGAAAATAAAGTATATGAAGATAGGCAACGCCTAACTCAATATTATTGTTAGAGTCATATAAATAGGTGTCTTCCAACACCAAATCCTCTGCGTATAAAAACTTGTAAGCATCTCTGGCACCGGACTCTGGTACTAGCTGCATTAAGCCAAAAGCGGGAGCTGGGGATTTCGCGGTGGGGTTGAAGAAACTCTCGGTTTCGATAATTGCATAAACCAGTGGAGCGGGAATGCCGCGCTCATGTGAATTAAGATCAACTGCATCACGAAACTTTTCGGCCCGCATTTTTATATGATCTGGCACCAGACTAAACTGAGTGCTGAAAATCACGCGCTTTTTCCCATCTTTGCCGGTGACAGCCCGAGTTTTTACCGAGCGGGTGTAAGTATATTTGAAATCATTGATTTGCTCCGGCGACAATGGCGAGCCATCTTGATTGGCAATCAAGCCTGCCAGCATGGGGGGTTTATCGTTCTTTGGTGGTGTTGGGTTGATGGCAATGTCGAGAATGGATCGATCATCTGGTCCTTGGAGTATCGTGGTCTCCACGGCATCTTCTAGCTCTCGGGTTATAAGCCGGGCGTTATTGGCTTTGTGGGGTCTAACGGCCAATTCGACTTTAACGGTGCCCTGCTCATAATCGACAATACTCCTTTGTTTGAAATTGTTTCTATAAGTAACATTGATACTTGCATCAGGGACGACTGTGTCCGTTTCCCCCCAAACTTGCATGGCTCTTTCCCTAAATTTTTGTAGCGCTTTAAGTACAGCGGTTTTGTATTTTGCCAATTTCTTTTCGGTTTTCTTGGCGGTACTTACCTGCTCCGTTGTAGTCTGGGTATGGCTGATGCTATGACTGGCTTCAATAGCGCCCGCCCATATTGAAAAAGCGAATAAAGTCAACAACGTTCGGATTGAAAGCGACATATTTCTCCAGGCAAACGGTAAGTCGGTAGAGATGCGATGGGTTATAAAAATTTAACGTCTGTTCAATGAAAACCTTTAGCTCATTTGTTCCTTGATGGGGGGCATACCTGCATTGCTTACAGAATTCAGGCCATGTTGTGTGTGATCTGGGGCAATCGCGGTATGGTTTTCTTGAGATCGATTGCCTGGATACGGCAAAATGTTAACGAATAGATAATGAAGGGTTTGCAGGTTTATTGATTTTAAACGTAATTACATATTTTTGGTGCTACAACGCGAGGGTTAACTGAATGCCATAGGTGGTAATATGTTTATAATCCTCGTCGTCATCGTCATCGTCATCGTCATCGTCATCGTCATCGTCATCGTCATCGTCATCGTCAGTTGCCAGGGCTGGTTTAAATTGTCCCCTCAGTACCTCAATCGTTAAGGCAATGTTTTGGTGAAGCCGGCTGTTTAGTGCAATACCGGCCCTTGTTTCAGGTTCGTCTTCCAGTTCACGACTACCCTCCACGCGGAGAGCCAGGCTTAGTTTTGGCGTTAACAATCGTACCAGTTCCAGGTTCCATGCTTGTGGTCGATTTCGATCCACCTCCAGTTCACGAAAACCATCTAGGGCGCCTAATACCTCCAAACTTATTTCATAGTTTGCTTGTGACCATGACAGAAAACCGCTGATAGCCGATATTTTTTTTTCATAACGGTTGTCTTCATCGATTAATAGGCGTTCATCGGAATCTGCAAGATCCGATAAATGACTCATTCCAAAAGAAAAAGAATCGGATGGTGACACTTCTATGGCAAAACTCCAATCAAGGCGCTGGTTTGAGTTTAACTGGGTTGCAGTACCACGATAAACGGCAAGCGTAATGTCGACTATGTCTTCGTAGTCATAGGATAGTGCCACGGCATCTTCTTTGGTTTCACCAAATTCAATGAGAGCGCCGCTAGAAAATGAGCTGAAATAAACACCGAAGGGTAGGTCCTGTTTGCCTACCACGAGTTCCAGTGCTTTATACTCGAATGCCAGTGTAGCCTCATCGGTAGACCACGAATCAGTATTTGAATCATGTTCCCAGGTGAATTCACCTTTAGCCCATTCGAACGGTGTCAGCTCTACCCCGACTTGTAAGGTTGTCGCCGTGTCGGCAAAACGGTCCTTTCTATTGAGGTTTTTTAGCCGTAAGATGTCTTCTTGTCGCTCTGTCTCCACAAGCCCCGAAATCGTTAGCCAGGGGGTGAGTGCGTGCTCGGCTCCGGCGTCTCTTTGTTCTTGGGGAGTTCTGTAAAGGCGTCCTTGCTTTTCTGCTGTTTCTGCAAGTGCGTAGGTATGGGGTAGTATACTGGTAATAATGACCGACAGTATTAGTTTTATCGCGCCAAGGTGTTTAAAGGGATAATAATATCTTGAAGAGGTCGTAACCGTTTTATTTTTTTTTATACATTTAGTCATAAGGTATGCTTGGGCAGTTATGTGTTGATATATTTTAGTGCTTAGTGCTTAGTGCTTAGTGCTTAGTGCTTAGTGCTTAATTGAATAGTCTCATGCTACCAGTATATCTGAACAACGGTGTTAGTGCGTCCATTGGCGCTCGTAATCATAACGCCACCACAAGTATAGCGTTTCTCTAAAATCTCAACATAAGGTAGTGCCTAAGTCTTGGTTACGGTGACTGTCGGGTGTTGCCACCCATTATCAGATTGTATCGATTTAAGTTAACGAGAAGGTGATAAAAACATTACCAATTGATAATGTTTCCCTGTTTTCCGCATTAAGGCCTTGTCGTTACTCGATGCTTTTTATGCGTTACTGTATGGGGGCGGCAGAAGAAAGGCCCGTTGAATGCACCATTTATCCCTGATGAATTCAACGGGTTTATTATAAATGTGATGTTGCGTGCCGAACGCTTTTTTGGTGGCGTTTGTGGTTATTGTCTCTTGGTAACCGTCACGGATTCACGGTAGCAACCAGGTCTATTTTCTCATCTCCATCTTCGTTTTCCTCCCGGACTAAACCGACCTCGGGTGCATAGTATTTGTATTCAAATCCGGCGTCTGGGTCGAGAGGGTTCCATTCTTTTACTTTCAGTGTTATATATTCGGTTCCGTCTACCAGGGTGATGTTAACCTCAATGTGAGCTACTACTGCCAAGTCTTCGGCTTCGTTTTGATAGTATTCTTGTCGATAAGAATCACCAATGCGCGGGTTTGCTTTCATGGTTATGCCGGGTTGGGCGCCATCCACTCCGGCTTCCCAGGCACCTTCATGACTTATGTCGATTAGATCGCCGTTATTGTTGTAGTTATAATTGTCGACATCTTCTCCAAAATACCAGACACTACCTTCATTATCCTGAGCAAACCAGTCGTGTGTATCTTCAATTAGCACGTCGTCGAAGTAAACTCTATCTCTTACGACAACATTGGTAATACCTAAAACCTCTCGCGTATCAGCTAAAACTTCAACAATGATACGCTCTAATCCTTCGTCAGTTTCAGTTTCATAGGTATAGCTGGTGCCAGGTATGAGGGGGAGATAGGGGTTGTCAATGACAGTAGGCTGGTCAACGTTGTCAGTAACCATTGTTGGCATACGCTGGTCGGATGTCTCGATTAACTCAATAGACTCTGAACCATCGACTTTTTCCTCCAGTACCAGTCCAATACCGGGGCTGTAGTACTTAAATTCTTCAGTGGCACCTAGCTCCAGTGGATTCCATTCGCGGGTTTTTAACGTAGAGTGGCTATTACCGTTGCTTAGTATGATGCCAGTATTTATGCTAACTATTTTTGCCATATCTTCAGCTGCACCCGGATAATATTCTTGTTGGTAGCTGTCGCCTTCGGTGGGGTTTTGTTTCATGCTGATTCCAGCAATCGCTAGGGTTCCGCTATTATCAATGTCTTTGCCGCTTTCCCACGAACCGGCATTACTGGTAAGCTGCCCATCTTCATAGTCAGCGGATGCTTCGCTCATATACCACACATTGTGATTGATATCTTAGGCATACCCGGCAAATGTCTCCTCGACTAGTTCTCCATCTTCAACGTTTCTTTCGACAACAATAGCGCTTTCGACGCCGTTGATGGTTTTGGTTTGATGTGACAGCACTATTTCAACGCGCTGCAGGTCGCCTTCGTCCGTAGCGCCTTCGTACACCCAGGCGGATCCTGGTTTTAAGGGAAAGTAAGTGTTGTCAATGCTTGCTGAAGTGGCATCGAACAGGCTGATACTAAATTGTGGCTCGGATGGGTCTAGGATGGTTCCGGTTTTGTGTCTTTGCTATCGCTGCAGGCGCTCATTGATAATAATATTGCAGCGAACAGAGCGGCTTTTTTTATCGCGCTTATTGGTATGAATATCATGATTTTCTCCTTTGTTTATTCTGTCAGTAGCTCTGTGTCTAACTGATAGAATACAGAATGAAGTTAACCGGAAGTTGATGTGTTCATTATCAACTGATAACGTTTATTATGAAATAAACATGTGAGGGCACAATTGCCTGTGGTGCAGATTAGAAAGAGCGTTGATCATTATCGTTGTTTGTTGGTAAGGCATTGTTTGCCGATAACGCATCGTATGCTTTGTTGTCGCTTGCTTTTAGCGATGATGCACACTCGTCTTGCATATCATTAGTCTAACCAGCAGCTTATGCAAACGTTATCTGATGATAATCTTAGATTCCGCAGTTGACCGCTGGGGGCCTGGTCTAACATCATGAAAAATAAAATCATTGTCCAGCTTTAGACGTTCACTCAATGAGTGAGCCGCTACCTGTTTTATCACCGCCCCTCAAGCGCCAGTGTGACTTTTGTTAAGAACGACGGGCATTAGCGGCAAGTCGCGCCTTGCCCTGATGCTTGAGGAACAGCGCTAACCCCGGGTTCAACTGCAGAATCTAGGATAATGGCCAAATTTGATGATTGATTTTTGAGAAGAGAATTCGGTTGGTTCTATATTCCTTTATTGGGTGGGGATAGAAATAGTAAAAGCACTACTTTTTGTTGGTACGCTACTGAGCTTTATTTCACCGCCGTGTGCACGTGCCACTGCACGTGAAAAGCTTAATCCCAACCCGCAGCCCTCTTTTGAACGGCTTTGATCACAACGGAAAAATCGGTCGAACACCCGATGTTGGTCAGCGTGGGGGATGCCAATGCCAGTGTCTTTTATGGTTATAGTAATACCGGGATCTTTACATAACAATTGAATACTGATTTTTCCATCAGGCGGGGTGTATTTCAGTGCATTATCCAACATGTTGGCCAGCATCCGTTGGAGATTTTGTTTGTTACCATAAATTTTACAGCCTGGCTCAAGGTTATGTGTTAGTTCGATGGACTTTTCTTCCGCTACAGGCTCAAAAAGTTCGCAGGCATCCTCGGTTAAGCGCGAAATATCAATTTCTTCTCTTCTTGTATTGCCAATGCCGGCTTCGGCTTCTGCGACATCAAGACTGGTGTTTATCAATTGAATGAGGCGGTCGCATTCTTCTAGGGTATCAGCGGCTGCTTTTCTGTAGAGGTCGGTTGTGCTTTTACCCGATAAGGCGGCTTCGGAAATAGCACGAATTCGCGCTAAAGGGCTTCTGAGGTCGTGAGCTATGTTATCCGTCATTTCACGCATTTCAGTAATTAAGCTGCGGATTCGATCTGCCATGGCATTAAAGGTATCGGCCAGCTGCTGAATTTCATCCCTCTGGTCTTTGACGGATACGCGACGGTCAAGTTCACCTTTTTCAATATCCAGTGCTGCGCGGCTAACGTCGTTAATGCCATGCACCGCCTTTCGGGCCACAAACCAGCCAACACTGGAGGCCAGCGGGATAACGAGAAAGAACATGCCGGTAAAGACCATCAGTAACAGCTCCATTATGTCCTCTTTCTCCTCCATTGATTCTCCAATTTGCAGTATCGTGTTCTGGTTGATAACGCCGTATACAACTTTGGTTGGATATTCCTGCGATTGAATGTTGATGGTCTCCAAGAATATGTCAGAGATTGATTCGCCTTCAGCGGGGGATAATTGTTTGAGTATGTTTCGATTAACACTCATTCCACGCCAATATGACATGTCTGACGAAAATAACTCAATCCCATCGCTGTTAAGTAGGCGTAGGAAGACCTGACTGGGATCGCCAGACTTGATTTCCCTGTCGATTTCTTCTTTGACTTTGCCGATACCGTCGGTGCTGAATAGTACCCGGAATTCGGCTATGTCTTCTGTCATGTCTTCGTCCATACGCGTCTCAAGAATAGTGTCAACGGAAAGGTATAATATAACCAGGGCCGAGCCAAGAAAGGTGACAAAAGCTGATATGTACCAAAGTGTCAGGCGAAAGGTTAATGTATTTGGCAGGCGGATGGCTGGTTTATTTGAGGACATAACCCAGGCCTCTTACGGTATGTATTAGTGGTGTGGCAAAATCTTTGTCAATTTTTTCTCGAAGTTTACTAATGCGAGCTTCAACGACATTGGTGCCCGGGTCGAAATTATAGTCCCATACACGTTCCATAATCATGGTTTTTGATACCACATGTCCGGTGTTGCGAATGAGATATTCCAGCAGTGCAAACTCTTTAGGTTGCAGGTCTATTTTGATTCCTGCCCTTGTCACTGTGCGGGCTAATAAATCCAGGGATAAATCCTCGATTGTAAGGCTGGAGGATTCAACAACATGGTTGGCTCGACGCAGTAGTGCCTCAACACGTGCGAGTAGTTCGCTGAATGAAAACGGTTTTGTGAGATAGTCATCGCCACCATGCCGAAGACCATCAATGCGTTCGTCAACAGAGCGTTTTGCGCTTAGAATAATAATAGGTAAATTGATTTTTTTATCGCGCAAGCGATGTATGACCGTTAGACCGTCAAGTTTGGGTAGCATAATATCAATAATGGCGATATCAAAACCACTGCGTAGTGCTGCATGCAGCCCTTTTTGTCCGTCGTCTTCATGGTGTATAGTAAAGCCCGCTTCTTTCATTCCCTTCTTGATGAAATCGGCAATTACGGTATCATCTTCAATCAGTAATATTTTCATTTGACCACTATCTTAAAATTAGGCATCTGTCCGAGCTGGTTAATATTCGGTTTCGGCTTTTGGGTTTGAGCCCTAATGATGTTAGCTGCAAAACTCTCAAGGTGCCTAGTGGTCCATGCGGAAAGTTATGTCGCTGTTCGCTTCGTGAGAAAGCACCGCTCTGCGTTGGCGACACTCGAAAGGGAACCACCCTTCTAGCGTGTTGCCGCCTTGATCCGTGTTTTCTTACTGTGCTCCTTAGTAACAGAACTTCCCGCATGGACCACTAGCACCGTGTAAGTCTTACTTTAAATATAGCCAAGAATACTGTAAATCCGCTTCTATAACATTACCATATGATGATCAGAGCCACATGGAATGCATTGTGGCCTGCCATCGGAGGTGTTTTCCATGTCGATGCGGTTATTTTTCGGCATACCCTTAACGCTTGCGGGCATAAATGACGCCGGTTCGTTTTTTTGATGAATTTGTACGGTCTCGCGGGTGGTTACTTTCCTGATGCCGTGGTTGGTGCCAATACCCGAAGGTTCGGGGCTTTGGATAATGTGCCACGTAATCTGGGATGCAGAGCGAATTGTGTGCTGGACACCGATATTCTATAGCGGCATTGTTGTCCGTGTACCTTGTTATCTGCGCAATAATTTGGCTATTACTTGTCATTTTGTTTGTCTTGAAGTGTCGGGTTTTGTTGCCATTGAATGAATAGGGTGTGCTTTAACCCCCCTGAATCTCATCTGCGGTAGGTATATGTTCCTGTTTTAGGGGGTGTCAGCAGGCCAGTGGGTAATAAATATCATAAAATCAAGGTTATAGTGAATGTGTTTTTTTTTGAATTGACTGTAGTAATTGAGTTTTCGGCCGAAATAGTAGGTAACAACTACGCTTATTTGTGCTTATCTTTGTGAATGTATAGACAATTTAAACTTAATGTGTCGGATCTGAAGATCGGTATGTATGTCGCCGGGCTGGATCGCCCCTGGGTGGAAACGCCGTTTCTATTTCAAGGTTTTAATATCACTTCGATAGATGAAATTGATGCCTTGGGGAAATATTGCGAATTTGTGTTTGTTGATGAGGAAAAATCAGCGATTAAAAATGTGCGCGCCCATATTTCATCGCTGATTAGGCCAACAACAAAAATTACAAAAATAAAAACAGAAGGCCCAAGGATCGCGCTTCCTAAGGGGGTGGAGTTTAAAAGGCAGATGCGTCAGGCGTTAAGTACCCACCACAACGTGAAATGTTATATTAACAAGGCGATGGTGGATGTTCAAAGCGGGGTTGCTCCTGATGTTAAAAAAGCCAGAACGCTAGTGAATCACTTGGCAGACAACATTGTTACTAATCCCACGGCAATGATATGGCTGACACAACTTAAGAAAAAAGATGAGTACACGGCTAATCACTCCCTGAATGTTTGTATTCTGGCATTATTTTTTGGCCGCAGTATTGGTATGCCGATGGACCAACTTAAAGAATTGGGTATAGGGGCCTTGTTGCATGATATTGGTAAACTGAAAGTGCCGTTGGAAGTGCTGAACAAACCGGATAGGCTGACTAATGATGAGTATCGAATTATGAGACAGCATACTGTTTTCGGTTATGATTTGTTGCGAGATAAAAAGGAAATATCACACGATGCTTTACAAGTAATTCAGAACCATCACGAAAGGTTGGATGGGAAGGGATATCCTCATAAACTGGTGGATCACCAAATTAATCACTATACGAAACTGGTTAGCATTGTCGATGTCTATGATGCAATTACCAGTAAACGTGCTTATCATGACGCAATGAACCCTCATGACGCGCTAAATATTATTTTTAAGAGTGATAAAGGATCTTTTGATCAAGGGTTGCTGGAACAATTTATTAAATATTTGGGGGTATATCCTATTGGCAGTGTTGTTGAGCTAAGTAGCGGACAGGTTGGGGTAGTAATGTCTTTTAATGACAAACATCACTTGACACCACTGATATTACTGGTTTTGGATGAAAATAAGCTGCCCTATAATCAATATAGGTATTTGAATTTGGCACATGCTGTTTATAAAAAAAATAAGGAGCCACTGCATATATCCGGGATTGTTAAACCGGAAGCGTATGATTTAGATGTGGCGACGATTATTAAGAATGAGTCATTTCATATCGCCAAAGAGTAGTGAGTAAAAAAAAATCGAAACTTTCGGTATTTATTGGTTTTTGGCCTAGCCATGCTGCGTTAACTGTCTTTCATTAAAATTAACTGTACTTAATTCGCCATTAATTTATTAATTGAGTTGCAATAAGTGGCGGTGTAAATTTTTCCTATAGCTATAAAGTTAAGGTCTAGGTGCTAAGAGTATGCCTTGTGGACATCAAGCCTTTAATTATTGTGGCTATATAATACTGTTCGTTGGAATGTGATTATTTATTCCAGCTGGACTGATCTGTTTGTAGGGTAAAGACAGTGGCGGAGAAAATAACGTTGAGGGTTACGTTATTATGCCTGACGGGAAGGTTACGATAGCAGGCGGCCCTGGTGAGTGCGTGGCCGCCTGCAATTACACCGTATTTGTCACATCCTCACATATTACAAGGCTGAGATGTTTATTGGATTACCTATTAGGCTGTTATTGTCTTCGCTGGTTTCCTGTACTGATTGAGTGGTGTCGATGTCTATACGCCAGTAATACTGGCCCGGCGCTAAATCGGCCGGTATCTCGACCACATTGCTGATGTCATCGGTGCATTGTTCCTCGCTTTCATCGCTGTATTGCCACCCCACTCGTCGATCATCGGGGCTAGCGAGTTTATTGCTCGATAAGTAGATTTCTCCGAACTGTGCGGACAATGGTCCACTTCCCTCGTTACAAATCGTGCCGGTGATAGTAACAGCGTCACCGCTGCGGGCATTCTCCGGTCCACTTAATACCTTGACCGTTAAGTCCGTGCTTGGAACCTTAATATTGATGCTGTTGCCTGCCAGTTTATTATTTGTCTCGTCACTTTCGTCTACTTGATGTTCTGCATCCGTAATGACTCCTAGATAATAGGTTGGACCAATGGCAAGATTCTTTGGTATCGTGCCGATAATATCCACCGCGGAGTTGTTACAATGTTCGTTATACAAAAAATCGCTTCGAGAACCGATGAGTGTGTCATTCGTGTCTATGTCGGTGTTGGTGGACAAGTACAAGTGCGTAACAAAATCACCGGACTTTCGGATTCCCTTATTACAGGTGTCAACTGATACTGCAATATTACTCCCTAACACTGCTTCTGACGGGCCTTCTGCATTATTAACAACCAAGTCAGCCTGCCCCTCGGAAACTATTACTGCCAGTGGTGCTGAGGTGTTATTGGTTTCATCACCCTCTGAAATTTCATCCCGGTAATCGGCAATGGAACCCAGGTAGTAGGTGTCGTGCTTATGTACAGGCAATATACCCCAATAGCTGCCTTCTACACAGGAATCGGCATTGATGAGCAATGCGCTGTGTGTGTCAATCAGGGTGTCATCAGTGGTGATGATGGCGTCCTCAGACAAATATAAGGCGGCATAAGAATGACCTGGCTGCCTGTTGCCAAGGCTGCATACTGTATTCGTTGCGCGAATAATTCCACCAGGTGCTATTTTTACGGTGCCGGTTATTGCCGTTATCGTTAGATCAATATAGTCCGCCACGGCAACCATGTTAGCAACGATGGTGTTATTATCCTCTAACTGTTCCTCAACCATATTGCCATCATCAGCATTGGCGCCTAAATAGTAGTTACCAGCGGGAAGGTTGGCGGGTATATGGAGTGTGGTGTTATCGTTAGCGCAGCCCTCAGGGGAAAGTGCCGGGACCAACTGTTCGCCAATACGACGGCCGGTGCTGTTTACGTTATTGTGATGCAATAGATAAAACCCGATATTCATATCTGGCGCATCGTGGAGGCTGTTGTTGCAGACGGTATGGGATACCTCGATGGTTTTTCCTAGGAAACCCTCGGTAGGTCCCTGGAGATCATTAATGACATAGTCGGGTCTGGCAGGCAAGAGAGTTGTCGCTGAAACAATATTGGACAATCCGCTAAGGTTGCCATCGCTATTAACAATTTTGATGGCGAAATAGTAGTGAGTTTCATTAGCCAATCCGGTCACTGAATAGGATTCGGCGGTGCCAGGTGGAGACGTGATAAGTTGATCGTTGACCTTTTTGGCATTAGGGAAGTTGTTCCCAGTAATTGGGCTAGTGCTATAGCGAATATCATAATAGCTTGGCATGCCGGGTATATTGTCAAGTTCCGTGGATGTCCAGGCGAGGCGCACAAACTGACTGCCGGTCTGGTCAATTGCGAGGTCGTCGATGGCTGCTGGTCGTGTATTGCCACCACCGCTAAGTGCCTTGGCGATGTTTAAGCGGCCACCCGTTACGGTGATGCCTTGTAGTTCTGCGATGGGGTCTACGGTGTTAAGTATACGATCTTTTACCTGGCGATGATTCATGTTGGGAAAGGCGGACAGTATCAGTGCAGCAGCGCCAGACACATGGGGACTGGCCATGGAGGTGCCGTTTAAGTAGCGATAACCGGGGGGATTTCCGCTGCGTGTGATTGCCGTTGACAATATTCGCTGACCTGGTGCGCCTAAATCGACATTGCTGGAACCGTAATTAGAAAAATCGGCACGATGATCGTTATGGTCTGTGGCAGCTACCGATATAATATTGTCGAGCTTATAAGACGCAGGATACTCCGAAATAATATCGGTATTTATGCTCCTATTGCCTGCTGCCGCGACAAAAAGTATACCGGCTTCATCGGCTGCGGCGATGGCATCTATTAAGGCCGCAGACCTAGCACCGCCTGACCACGAGTTGTTTGATAGTCTTGCTCCCATTTTTGTTGCGTACTGAATGGCATCAATGGCACCGGAGGTTAAGCCTCTGCCGTTCGCACCTAAAAATTTTAAGACCATTACTTGAGATTGCCATGCGACGCCAACTACGCCAAGTGCGTTGTTGCCTTTTGCGGCGATGGTGCCTGCCACGTGGGTTCCGTGACCATGATCGTCTATTGGGTCGCCATCATTGTTGATAAAGTCGTATCCATGTATGTCATCAATATACCCATTGTTGTCATCATCTATACCGTTAGCGGGTATTTCACCACTATTCGTCCAGATGTTGGTGCTGAGGTCCGGATGATTATAATCAACACCGGTATCGATGACTGCTACCACGATGTCGGGGTTGCCGGTGCTGATGTCCCAAGCTTGAGGTGCATCAATGTCGGCACCGGGCTTACCGCCTGTTTGCCCATTGTTTTCCAAATTCCACATGCTGGGGTAACGTGTGTCATTGGGGGTGCTGACCAGTTCAACGGCGTAATTGTATTCCACGTACTCTATTTGCGGATCCAACGTTAATTGGTTGCTTGCCTGCTGTAGGTCTGTTCCTGTGGGAAGTTCAATGACGCACCATTGATTCATGCGCTTAACGGCGGCGCTTTGTGCTGTGGTGTGTTGATGGGGTTGGAGTTGCCGGACATAGGTGGCACCCACAATGCTTTGTGATAGTGTTTTCATGGTGTCATGGTTAACGCCTGGCGCAAACCGAACCAGAAGTTCATCAGGCTGATGTTCCGGTAAGGTATCCGGTTGTATGCCTAGTGTCGGTGTGGCCCAGGCGATTTGTAATATAATTATAAAGCTATAAAGTATGGGGGTACGCTTTTTTGCGGCATTCATTCTATCTCTCCTTATCACTGAGTGGTGTTAAAATTTTTAATAATTATTTTTTTACTACAACGACAATGGCGCGAGCTTATGTTGCGCTGTAGTGCTAACTACTGACGACAAATGTAATGAATAGTGAAAAAAATAATAGGGGGTAACTTTTTTTGAGTATTGCGTTAATAACATCAGTGTTAATGGAGTTTGGTAAATGTTATTTATAAGTGCTGATTTTGTTAGGTAAGTGTGTTGGTTTTTTATAAAGTAATTTTTTGAGGTGGTGTTCTTGATCGATAAGTTGATGGGGTTGAGTAATTGTCAACGAGAGTAAGGTGGGCGCGTGTTTGTGGTGATGTGTGTTTTGTGTATGGTGGATGTTAGTAGGAAAAAATGTAATGTTATTGCTAAATAATCAAATGATGGGTAACGTGGCAGGTAAATAAGTGGGGTGTTAGTTTGTTGCGTTACAGTGTTGCGTGTTATTGGTTGGTGCGGGTAAGGGGTATATGCGCAGGTATGTGTCAGTGTTGTGCTATCGTCAGGATGGTAGCGCGATCAGTGTGATGTGTGGTTTTGAAAGATGTTATGGCAGGTAATAGCGCCTTGTCGGCGAAGCATGGGTATTTGTTTTTGACCTTAGTGTCTGGGGTAATGGAAAAATAACATTGATATCAGGAATAAATATGCATATTGTACTTTCACCAATACATTACTTGCATTATGATAAACACTCTAATTGATATAAAATTGCTCACGCTTGCCCCAAGAATTGGCGTCGGGGATAAAAAATTATCCAATATTATGAAATTTGGTGTCTATATAGATGGCATTCACCTTACGTTTATTTCCGACAGGCGATTTCAGGGGGGCGTAGATTACGTGAGGCTTTGTATCCGTCTATAAGGTAATGGTTGTTTATAGAATTAACGGATTTCTCATGCCAACTACGTATGTTAATAAATAATTATGATGAAGACTCCCGGCGATCATGCGTGAGTGCGGGGCAATTGTAGATGGTTGGTTATTAGCCGGTAAGTTTTCAAAAATACAACGTTTTGCATGTTATTCATTAACAGAATATAGTGGGTTGATAAGTTATTGCTGTTACACGGTGGTATTGGTCTTGCTACTATTTAGCCTGAATAAGTCAGAGAAAGCTTATAGAAAGGATCGCCTATGAACAGTGACGTAGTACTCGCGCGAAATGCGGCATCAGGGGATGTTAAAGATCGCGAAAAAGTAACTCGCCTGGTAAATGAACTGGTTGTTGAGAAAACAGAAAAATATTGTAAAGAATTTTGTTTTGAGAATAGATCGCTATATGCCTGTACATTGGATGCAAGCTGGGGATGTCAGTCTATTGATGCTGCATTGTGTGAATGGGGGAACGGCAGCATTGTGTGGATGCTGGATGACCTTACCAACGATAACCGTCTGAACAAATTTGAAGGCCGAAGCAATTCAGGCCTTATTAACTATCTTTCAAAAATAGCGGGTTCTTTCCAATTTAGGGAGCGTTGGAAAGATTGGCGATTTCGTCGCCGCATTCGGGTGCCCGATTATATTAAAGTGCTGGACAACGATGCTTGCAAGGTATTTTGGAAATTGTGCGATCAGGACAGTGTGCCAAATATCGCCCAGGTTCTTGGGAGGGAGCTTGCGGAAATTGAGGTCGTGGTCAAGCAAATATTTGCGGAGTTACACGCGAGGAAAAAATTACATAAATTGAATTTGGCGCAACTGGTGTCATTGACCGGCCTGGGGGTAGGGGATGATCCGGATATGCAATTTGATTTACCCGCTGGGGGTGCTGGTGGTGAGGACCAGTTGTTCCAAGATCAGATAAAAGCGGCTTTCTCGCGGCTTTCCTGGAAAGAGCAGTTTATTCTAGAAGTCATGGTCATTGATCAACTGGATGTCGCGTCGGTATTAACTGCGTTAAGTGAGCAGGGTATTTCCATAAAGAAGGGTGTTCCGCCAGAAGAAACTTCCGCGAATCAGGTTTATTACTTTAGAAATAAAGCATTGAGTAAACTTAAGGAAAAATTTTGTTTGGGCAGGGGGGCTTTTCCAGGCCTATGATATTCACACTAACGGGTAAAGATAATGGGAAATAGCATACTCCACCCCAGAGCAGATGAGTTGGTCAGTTATCAGTTTTCATCTGATCTTGAAAGTCGTAAGAGGATGGAATCTCATTTAAATGAATGCGATTCCTGTACTCAAACATTATCAGAGCTTAATGCACTTCGGAAATATTTAGTCGAATCGCCCGATTTTGAATCATTGCCTGTGGGATCGGGTCATCTGACTGATGAGATGATTATTGCTTATGTAGCGTCGTTCAAAAAAGGTGATATTCCAGACGATAAGAATGCTTATACCCAGTCTCATATCAGTAATTGCGGTCAATGCATGAAGGCGGTGTTGCGATACCGGGCGCATAAAGCATCCTTGCTAAACACTCAGGCTGGTATCGCGAGTGAAAGTGCGATATGCCAGGATAAGACCAGGCCTGCCATGGTGCGCAGTTGGTGGAATATTGTATCCGGCATTGGCCGCCGGAGAATACCTTTTTGGACAACCGTGCCGATTGCGGCATTAGCGTCGATAATCGTCGCTATTATTGTTCCATTAAAGGCTACGGTGGATGTTGGTGATGGGCTCGGGACTATCCAACGTATTGAGTATGTTCAAAACCAATCCGTGCCGAGTGACGCATTGCTGCGAGTTGGCACGTTAAAACAAAATTTGATTAACTGGTATGATGGTTATGCAGAAACCACGGCTATCGGCACTGCAGATATGAGCAAGGCTGTTAATGCGATTCAGGCCGAGCTGCTAGCAAAAAAGGCAGCAAAACATATTGCTTATGCCAATCTCTCAGAAACCATTAATGGTTTGTCCATTAATGCGAAGACCACTTATCGGGATTTAATTACCGATGTTGATGCGTTACAGACCGAAAGCCAGGGGTTTATTCGTGGGGGACGGGTTGTTAGCGAGACCATTGAGTGGATTAGAGGGGAACCGAAGGCCATTGTTACTGTGCGGATACCGTTGTTTGGTAATAAGGGAGTGCAGGGATTGGTAGAACGGGCTGCGGTTAAGCAGGAAAAGGTCGGTGATTCGGCGTCACGTGGCGAGGCGACGACGGCATCAATGTTGGATGAGTATGATGGTGTTGTGATCGATGCCCGCGGGGTTCAGTATTCCCCTGCATTACAGGTATCGATTGTTTCTGTTGATAATGAGGAAATTTATAAAGCATCAACCGGCTTGGTGTCAGTGAACTCTGACGCGACAGCTGTTCGTTATTATGCTTCGGTACAAACTGCAGTGGATAGCTTGTTGTTTGGAGGCAATCCAATGGTGGTTAAAGCCAGCGAATCCCCCGGGTCCGGTGTGTTGGTGGTGAGCCAGGAGGATGCCTCGGCGTTATTTCAATTGAAGCAGGTAGTGAACGAGTATCAGCGTCGAAATCGTGTCGCGGTGGTGTTTTAGTGCAGGCAGGCTGTAATTACGTATCGGCTAGTCGGGTGATATGGGGAGGGGCGTTTTTTGAACTATTTATTATTTGCACTGCTTGGCATCCTGGTTTTTTCAGAAAATCAAGCCTACGCGGCCAGGAAGTCGGTAAGTACGTCGGGTAGTGCGCTCATTTTCGGTGCAGTGACGTTTGATCAGGCGAAAAATCTAGCAATGAATCGAGCCAGGGCGGCGGGTATTGAATCGGCTGCAGGGATTGCGGTAAACAGCACCACGATGATGGTTGATGGCCTGGTGTCTTATGATGTGATTAAGACGCTAAGTAAAGGGTTTATTGTCGATGAAAAAATTTTAGGTTGGCAAATGGAATGGGTTGCCGGAAAGGAAAATAATCAGCCACCGTATCCTAAAATTACTGTTGAGCTGAATGCTGTTGTGGATATTCCAGAACGCACTTTTATTCGTTCCCATGTGTTTGATGCACATTTAAACCAGACTACCTTCCGTAATGGGGAGCACGTTGTTTTTAACATTGAGCCACGAAACGATATTTATTTGCTCATTGTGAATTATACGTCAAAAGGGTCAATTATTCCTATCTTCCCAAATTTGCATACGGTTAATAACTTTATCCAGGGCGGGCGACCCTTTTATTATCCTAAGCCGGACTCGAAGGAGGTGCGTATTGAGATTAATACCTTTCAATATCATGATAACGATACCGAAGCGTTTCTTTTGTTTGCATTGCCTGTCGACGATGATACCAAGGAAATCCAGTGGAGTGGTGTGTTTCCGGCCGGTAAGGAAATGGACTACGCTGAGTTTCATGCAACATTGTTGGAACTGCCGTTACGCTGGTTAGGCGAAAAAATCCTTATTTACACGGTGAATAAAATTTAACCGTTTTGTTGTTAATGTATGTTGGGTGTTAGTGCATGGCCTATTGAGATGGATTTGCGCGGTAGATGTTTTGGTTAGGTACATCTGGGTAGCGGCAGAGTCTGGGTAACATTATGATTTTAATGAAGATGTCAATATAACCAGGAGGTCTAAGTATAGTGGTTTCTATTCTTTCACAATATAACCCTCAATTGGTATTGTGGCCGACGGTACAGCGGGCTATGGCATATCGTCAATAAGCGGCTTGTTGTGAATTGAGCACTTATTGCGAATTGAACATTTGTTGCGAATTGAACAATAGCGCGGGCATCACGGCGCTTAACGCTAAGATTCTGCTATCACATTATTCGTTAATTGATGCTTAGTTAGTTGATGTTTAGTTAACTAATGTTTAGTGAATATATTCGTTAATAATGCCGACGTAACGGGAGGTCATTAGGAATGTTATCGGGAACACTAGCTGAAAGACACGAAGTTGAAATTCCGGTTCAAGATGAAAACGGTTTGTTGCTGGACATGCATCAATGGGATGAAGATGTAGCCGTATTGATTGCTCGGCAAAATGGTATTGAGGCGTTGTCCGATGCACATTGGGAATTCATTCATGCGCTGCGTGCCTATTATCTGGAATTTGAGGTTGCGCCGGCGATGAGTTTATTGTGCCGTAAGCAGGGTATTAATACTAATTGTGTACAAAAGTTGTTTTGCAGTTGCTTGACTGCATGGCGTGTGGCCGGTTTACCGGATCCTGGCGAAGAGGCAAAATCCTATTTAAGCGCAATGTAACAATTGTAATGTATGTTGTGGCGGGTCTGCGCTGAGGCACATAGAGGCCTTAGGTTTGAGCCGCCACACTTCAAACATTCGCTCAGCTGCAGGGCGTTGAATTAACCACCGTGTTAGCTTATACGTTTAGTCCTTTGCAGTAAATCTTAGCTAATGCCCTGTCGCTTCTCCCTTCAGCTCTGTTTTTCAACCCTGTTCTTCAATCCCCAGCATCCCTTGAGAAAACCAAGATACTATTGGCCGGTATGGTAATTGTCGCCGAGCCGGGCAATCCGTGCATTGGCCATGAATGCGCTTGAATATTACCTCCATTCCCTGTCACATTGGGGTTAACCCAATGATCATAGACATCACTGTTAAAGATTTCGAGCCAACGCCCGGGGGAGGGGAGGCCAATATGATACTGATGGAAATTCGATTCGTTAAAGCTAACAATAATAATAACATCCCGGCCGATGCCTTCGATCCAGCGGTGGTAGGCGATGATACGGTTTTCTTCGTGCACATGATATACATTAATGGCGTCACTGCGAAGGGCCGGGTGATGCCTGCGCAAACGGATGATGTCTTGCGTAAAGCGCAGGTGGTTGTTCATGTGTATGTCGTTGCCAATGCCATCCCACCAGATAAAGGTATCCGGATTGGGGGCATCACTCCAATATTTATCTTCAAGGAACTCTTGCCCCATAAATAGCATCGGTATGCCAGGAGCCGTTAACAGTATGCCGGTGGCGACGCGTGATCGGCTGCGAGCGTACCAGGAGCGTGGGTTTGTTGCATCTGCCAATGCCGCAATGCGAGGCTCTCGATCATTGTTGTTTTCCAGACGCTGTAAATCGTGGTTTTCTAAATGTTGCACCGCTTGCCATGGCGCTGAAAAGCCGTACGGTTTATTGAGACTGTATTGTAAGGCATTGAGATTCACGTGAGCATTATTCCCCTGTGCTGTTTGTGCGATTACACGGCGTAACGCGGATCTGATACCTGGATACCAAACTGCATCAAAACCTGCGCCGCCTTGGTCGCGATGTCGTAATATCCAGGATGGTTCGTCCTTCCAGTATTCGGCTATATGAATAGCCTCCGGTTTGAGGTATTTGAGTGTGCTTGTTAAATCCTGGAGGAATTGCCATCCACCGTGTTCGTCGATAACGGTAACCTGGTCATAACGGAAACCGTCTACGTGGTATTCGTCGATGAATAAGATGGCATTATCAATTAAAAATTGTTTGACCTCATTTTTCCAAAAGGCAAAGATCAATCCACCGGCATGTCCCTGGTCAGTGAAATACAGGCTATCATTATTGTTCCCCGTCAATGCGCGGTCAAAGAAATAGATGCTTTGGTCATTGTCACCAAAACCACCTGCGTGGTTATAGACGACATCAAGGATGATGGCTAAGCCATACAAATGGCAAATATCAATAAGTGCTTTAAGCTGATTTACCTGGCCTGTGAGTTGTGACAGCAGTAACGGAGGTTGGTTGCGGTCCGCGAGTAGATGATTGACTTTTGTTAAATAGCGGCCTAATTCATCAGTTTGTACGGCGTAATCCATTTCTGGAGAAAATATATCTGTGCCGTTGTAACCCAGGCTATAGGGGCCTTGAAATTCAACGATAGGTAAGGGTTCAATGGCGTTGACCCCCAAATTCACCAGGTATGGAATACGGTCAAGTATATCCAGAAATTTTCCTACCCGATGCTCCCTCTGATCGCGTTGGTTTGCGTCTACGGCATAAAATCGGCCAATATGAAATTGATAAATCACTAAATCGTTAAATGCCGGTGTGCGATAAGTGTGGTCATGCCAAGGGTAAGCGCTGGGGTCGCGCACAATACAATCGCAATCGGGGTAGCCGTAAAACTCCAGCTCGCGGGCGTAGGGGTCGCGTTTGTAGGGTTGATTATTTCTGCCTGCAAGATAAAAGCGGTAATAATCCCCGTCCTTGATACCCGGCACAAAACCTGTCCAGGTATTGTCCTGATGACGTAATAACTTTCTGTTTGGGTCTGGTTGCCAGTTATCATTGGGTGCATTAATGATGTTGGGTTGGTCAGAGAGACGCAGGTAGACTTCAATGGCTTCGTTGGGTGCCCATACCCGAAATGTCGCTCCATTTGCAATGAGGTTTGCTCCCATTGGCGTGTGAGGGGTGATGTGTTCTTGGGAGACTGGCGGTGAAAGACGACTCGTATCCATTCGCTCGAGCAATGCCGATAAGGCGGGCTCAGATGGTGTATTGCTGTGTTTTGAAGAATTATGGGTGGTGGGAATTGACATGGTGTCCTCCATCGCTATTGGCGTAATACATTACACTAAAGATCAGGTCTTAACTGATGGCACGCTTTTTTGGTCGCTCTCCATGATGGGAGCGATAATCCTAGATTAATCGCTTGGATTACAGACGTCTACGCAAGCGCTTGTTGCACCTGGCGAATGTAAACGTGTGCTTATCACCAGCTAAGGTGGTCACGCGACGTTTAGCGTCGCTATGCACATCAATATCTCACCGCTCTTTTCTGCGCCCAACTGATTATTCTAGGGTAATAAAAATACCATTGTTTTCTGCTATCACAAATTATTATTCAGGACATCACAAAAGTCCATGTCAGGGCAGGCAAGGCTTACCATTTGTAGGAGGCCGTGAATTTTTGTCAGGGGGATTTTAATTGGTGGGTAGGACCGGTTAGGCTTGGTTTTTACGGGGTGTTATGCGGTGCAAAAAAATGGTGGCGAATAGCAAGCAACTTGTTGAGTACTTTGGGGGTTCGTGGTTGGTGTGGCGTTATCTAGACTTAACGTTTGGGTGTCGCGTTAAGTAAACGCCGGGTTCGCACAGGGCATTGTTATAATTGACCCGTTGTGATTGGCCCAAGATCAAAATCTGGCCGCATAAAGCGGCCCGATAATGAACATTATATGGGTACCTTGTCTGGTTGTATTATGCACAGCTAAAATGCGGCATTCACGCGGCATTAGTGTTGCGTTAGTGTGGCCTTACACAGTATTGAGTATTGAAATCGCATTTATAGGCCGCTGTGGTGATCAGTCGTGGTTTAGTGCCTATTCTGCGGTTACTGGGTCCAGTTTTAGTTCAACACGACGATTGGCTGCTCGACCGCTTGGGGTGGTATTGGAGGTTGTGGGCCGATTTTCACCATATCCGATTGCCGCCAGTCGTTCCTGTGCGACGCCCTTGTTGACAAAGTAGTCAGCCACAGTTACCGCGCGACGTTCAGACAGTTGTTGGTTGTGATCTTTTGAGCCTGTACTGTCGGTATGCCCCATTGCCGTTATTAATGTGGATTGATATTCGTTTAATACCAGTACCACTGAATTCATGGTTTCATGAAATCTCGACTTCAAATTGGCGCTATCTGTATCGAACGTGATGTTACTGGGCATGTTAAGCACGATGCTGTCACCCTCACGACTGACGCTCACCCCGGTTCCATTAAGCTGGGCGCGTAACTTATCTTCTTGTTTGTCCATGTAGTAACCTACCGAGCCACCGGCAATGGCGCCGATACCCGCGCCCTGTAATGCACGTTTTTTCCGTTCTTTTTTGCTTGCGGTTGCTGCACCGAGTAAGGCGCCACCTAATGCACCCCAAAGTGACCCTTGGGTGGTTTTAGAGACTTCTTTTTCTCCGGTGTATGGATTTGTGCTGGCGCAACCAATAAGCGCAATTGCCAAGACAAAAACGGCCAAGCGCTTTAGCGCAAAATGGTTTTGACGATTCATCATATTATCACCCTCAGTTAGTTCAGATATATCGATAATTGCAATATTTGAGCAATCTTCATTGGTGCCTATTATAGAACGAATAGACGTACTTTAAATGTTAAAAATTGCTAAATATCACGTGGCCTGCAATTGAGTATTATCCCGGCTTTTGCCGGGCAGTACGAATTAAATATTGGTCACCACATCAGTTGTGGAATTGTAAACGATTGTCAAATTAGTTTCATAATTGTTGTTGTACTTTATTTTCTTGAGTATTGTGCGGTTTGAAGCGACAATGTGCGGCCTAATCGATGTATTGGGTATGCGTGCGCAGTGATATTTGATTTTCGGTGGCGTTATTGATGATAAATTATATTTGGGAGGCAACAGTGAAGCAGATTCTTACAATTGCAATGTTTGCGATGGTTCTTACCTTTGGGAAGAGCTTAGTTGCAAACGCCGAAGAGGCGCAAAGCGGACAGTGGTACCTATCTCCATCCCTATTGTACGTTATTGCAGATGATGACCGACATGCAGATGATGATCTCGGGTTTCAGATTGGTGTGGGTAAAGTGCTTAATTCACGTTGGAATATAGAATTCAGTGGTATGTTTGATAACCTCGACTTTGAAGCGGGTTCAGGCAAATATCAACAACGAGGTATCCTCGCAGATGGTCTATATATGTTCAATCGTGATCCTGCCATGCAGCCATTTGCCCTAGTGGGTCTTGGTGCCCTCAGAACCAAAGCCGCGGGAGAGAGTAATGTAAATCCGCTAGTTAATATTGGTGCGGGTATTATGTTCCCGCTGTCAGATAATGGTATTAGCTTCCGTGGTGATATTCGACACCGCTGGGATTTTGATGATAACACCATCAATAGCGAAGATCGTTTTAATGACTGGTTAGTATCAATTGGGATATCAATTCCTTTTGGTGACAGAAATAAATCAGCGGCACCAAGCGCAATGCCAGTTAGTGAAGACGTTGCCGATGACACTGTCAGCGATGGCGATAATGATGGTGTTTTAGATGGCGCAGACAAATGTCCTAATACTGTTGCTAACGCCAGCGTGGATGGTAACGGTTGTGAAATTGACTCTGACAATGATTCGGTTGTTAACAGTGAGGACAAATGCCCAGGTACCGCATCAGGCGTTGATGTGGATGAGCGGGGATGTGAACTCGACACCGACAAGGATGGCGTGCCTAATCGCTCAGATGAATGTCCTGGCTCATCAATGGGCGCTATGGTTGATGCCAAAGGCTGCGAGCATGACGGTGACAATGACGGTGTTGTTGACAGTAAAGATGACTGCAAAAGCACACCGGCAGGAGCAAAAGTTGGCGTCAATGGCTGTCAGGGTGACAGCGATGGTGATGGTGTAGCTGACAATAATGATGATTGCCCAAATTCAGCGGCCAACGTAAATGTGGATATTCATGGTTGCGAACTGCAAAAAACCTTTGTTTTGAAGGGCGTAAATTTCATCACAGGTTCCGATAAATTGACGCCGTCAGCAACCGCTATTTTGGATGATGTTGCAGCAACCTTGATGAAAAACGAAGGGCTGTCAGTTGAGATTGCAGGGTATACGGATAATACCGGGAATGTTAATTTTAATCGTAATTTGTCCCAGCAGCGGGCTGAGTCTGTGAAACGTTATCTGGTGGCAGCGGGTGTGTCAGCAGACACTCTGGTTGCTAAAGGGTATGGTGTATCTAACCCGATTGCAGATAACAGCACACGCAAGGGAAGAGCCGCTAATCGTCGTGTCGAGATGCATATTATGGATTAACAGCTTGACGGTATGAAAAAAAAGGGGGGGGGAATCCCCCCTTTTTGCATTTAGAAGGGGCAAATTAAACGGTGAGGCAAATTGTTAAAGTACGTAGAGCGATGTTATTCACCGTTTGGTAATACCTGTAATGTGTTTGTTGGACGGTCAATTTCGATGAAAATAACGTTTAGAGAAGGGTAAGTCAATGACGGGTTTTCAAAACAAGTACCATCGTTTTCTGGGGTATAGCGTTTTATTGATCACGATCGTATTGCTGTCTGCATGTCAGTCAATATATTACGGTGCAATGGAAAAAATAGGCATTGAAAAGCGCGATATATTGGTGGATCGTGTTGATAGTGCCAGAGAATCGCAACAAGAAGCTAAAGAGCAGTTTGAGTCTGCATTGGCGCAGTTTATAGCGGTAACAAATTATGCCGGTGGTGATCTTGAAAAACAATATAACAAATTGAAAGATGAATACGAAGACAGCGAGGCTCAGGCAAATGAAATTCGTGAACGTATAGCGGCCGTTGAGCGTGTGGCGGAAGACTTGTTTGCTGAATGGAACAAGGAGCTTGCGATGTATACCAGCAAAGAGTTGAAACGCTCAAGCGAGCGCCAATTAACGAGTACTAAAACGGCGTATGGTAAGTTGATAAAAACGATGAAGGGTGCGGAAAAGAAAATAAAGCCGGTGCTTGACGCATTTCGAGATCGTGTACTGTTCCTGAAACACAATTTAAATGCGAATGCAATTTCGGCCCTACGCACGGAGAAACAAAAAATTCAGAACAATATCGCATCACTTGTGCGTGATATGAATAAATCAATAGAAGAAGCAGATCGGTTTATTAATGCGATGTCGACAGACTAGTACGTTGAAAACGATCGTTAGCATTACAGAGTATCAGATGTTCAGAAAGCTTAGCGACCGGGCACAAAAAGGTAGTAATGACGTGGTGGCCAAATATGTCTGATACCAATGAGGCTATAAATAACAAACCTGGTTTTAGTGGTCTGCAGGTATTTCTTTTCGTGATACTTGCTATTGTGTTGACGGCCGGAGTGACTGCATGGCTGGTTATTTCTGATTTATTTGCCACTCAATTCGACCCGGTTACATTAAATGGTCAGGAGCAGCAGGTTCTGACTGAAAAACTGCAATTGATCGATCAGACAAGTCCGGCAAGCAAAGCCAATCGAGCTGATGTTATTGCCGATGAGAGCCGGTTTAAAGATAACGGGCTTAAGCCTGAGCGTTATAGTGAGGTGGGGGCTAGTCGAGAAATTAGTTTGACGGAAAAGGAACTAAATGCCATGTTAGCCAAAAACACTGATTTGGCGGAAAAAATGGCCATAGACCTGTCTGGTAATCTGGCGAGCGCTAAATTGTTAATACCGGTAGACGAGGATTTTCCGATAATGGCGGGAAAGACGCTAAAGGTATCGGCAGGCTTGGAGCTTGCGTACACTGATGGCAAGCCCGTGATCGTGTTAAAAGGTGTTAGTGTGTGGGGGGTTCCTATCCCCAATGCCTGGCTAGGTGGGCTTAAAAATGTTGATCTCGTACAGCATTATGGTGGAAGTGAAGGATTTTGGGCATCGTTTTCACAGGGTATTGACAATATTCGTGTGGAAGAAGGTGAGCTTAAAATAAAACTGGCCGAATGATTTCGTTGATTGATGAAAATATAAAGACCTGCTTAAGTATTCAGTTCATGCCTGCTTTATAGGCGGTTATTCACCGCAGAAAAACCACGCGACTCACATTCACATACTTTCTTCTCAAATATCGTTTATTTAATCGCAGATCCTTTTTAGGAGACTGGTTTGTTTAGATTTATTCAAACCAATTGTAGCGCTATAGTAAATGCTGACATTGCAATGACTTCATTTCTTTATTGTAAAATAATGTTAACAATGAAGGTTTGCTATCGTTTTTGTTTCATAAGTTAATTAAAATATAATTATAAAATCTACCAAAGGTGACCATCTCATGGAAACAATCATAGCAAATGAAAAATTAACGAATACCTTTTTTTATAAACGTATTTTTTGCCTGATTGCAATCTTGTTGTTTGGAATGGTGTCTACGGTCTCGCTCGCTGACGTTGTCAACATTAACAAGGCTAATGCAGCAGCGTTGCAAGATAGCCTGAAAGGTGTGGGGAAGGTGAAGGCTAAGGCGATCGTTGACTATCGCCAAAAAAACGGCCCGTTTAAAAACATTAATGATCTAAAGAATGTGTCGGGCATCGGTGATGAGCTATTGAAGAAAAATCGAAAAAATCTTTCTACCACGAAAGGTATCACCAAAGCTAACGCAGAAAAAGGGGGAAAGCACTCCACGTCATCCGATAAGTCGTCGTCTAAAACCCCTAAAGACAGTACGAGTAACAAAAGTGAAAGCAGAAAATCTGCAAGTAATAAATCGAAAAATAAAAAAGCAACAACCGATAAACGAGATAAAAAAAATAGCAATGGGAAACAGAAGGGTAATGCTGATAAAAAATTGAAAAAAGATAAAAAGCCAAAGAAACCCACGAAAGATAAACAAAATAATAAGAATAAAAAACCGAAAAAGGATCGTAAAAATTAAACGTATACGTCATTAGCTATTGATCGGTGGCGCATGACGATGGTTGGTTTCAAACCGGCTGATGACCGCGTGATAATGATGGCTTGTTACAAATGATTGTGCTTGGTTTTCTGTAACTGTTAACAAATGAAAAGACACCGTTACAACTATTGATTCAACGTAAAGGCAAGGAGTATGCTTTTGGCAAAGCAGGACACGTTTTCAATGATCAGCCTGTATCGAATTGCCGCTAATTATATAAAGTTTTGACTAATTAGTTTGAAAAAACACGAATAAACATTTAACCGAAGGGAAATGAGATGGAAGAATTCATGAGTTCTAATGCAAAAATTTTGGATGAATATATAATCCCTTGGGGGATTAATATATTGATGGCAATAGCGGTATATGTTATTGGTCGATGGATCGTGAAGTTGGTGGTAAAAAGCGTCGACAAGCTAATGGCTCGGTCCAATGTTGATGATTCCTTACGTAGATTTGCAGGCAGTATAATAAGTGCAGCATTGACTGTTGTTATTATTATCGCTGCGCTGGAGCAATTAGGCGTTGATACGACGTCAGTGCTGGCGGTATTTGCAGCAGCAGGCCTGGCCGTCGGTCTTGCGTTAAAGGATTCGCTCTCAAATTTTGCCGCGGGTGTCATGTTGATAGTGTTTAAACCATTTAAAGTTGGTGAAGTCATTAATGCTGCGGGGGTTACGGGAAGTGTGGAAGCAATCCGGGTGTTTAATACCTTAATGAAAACAGGCGATAATCAGGAAATTACTGTTCCTAATAGTCATATTTATGGTGGTACTATCACCAATATAACGGCACGTGATACTCGTCGTATCGATCTTGTTATTGGTATTGGTTATGAAGATAATATTGGTAAAGCAAGAGCTTTGCTTGAAGATATACTGTCAACTGATCCTGCGATTCTTAAAGATCCCTCACCTACTATTATGGTATTGGAACTTGGTGAAAGCAGTGTTGATTTGGCGGTTCGGCCCTGGGTGAAGACCAGTGATTATTGGGCGGTTCGATCTGATTTATTGCAGACCATTAAGGAAACATTCGATAATAATGGTATTTCCATTCCGTATCCACAAAGAGATTTACATCTGATTGATCAATCTAAGTCGGTGCAAGCCGCATAGTTGATGGTTTTGTGTTATTGCATAATGCAGTGTGAAACGTAATTTTAAAAAATAGTTCAAGGAGAAAATTGAGTGACAAGAATAATATTATCTGCGACGTTAGCGTCATTGTTTACAGGCCATGTGATGGCTGCACCGGAGCCTGTATCCGACCAATGGAAAGGCGAAGCAGAGCTTGGGTTTGTCTCGACCGATGGTAATACGGAAACTGAAACGGTTAATGCCAAAGCTAAAATTACCACCAATAGAGATAAATGGCGGCATAAAATAGAGGCGGAAGCACTGAACTCGTCAAATGCAGCGGGTACTACGGCGGAACGCTATCTTGTGACGGGACAAAGTGATTATAAAATTACTAAACAAGATTATTTCTTTGGCTTGCTGAATTATGAAAAAGATCGTTTTAGTGGTTATGACTATCGTATAAGCGAAGCACTTGGTTATGGCCGTCGTGTTATTGATGAATCAGCATTTACGCTGGATCTGGAAGGCGGTCCGGGTGCACGACAAAGTAAGCTTGATAATGGTGATAGCGACAATGAGTTCATGGTGCGCGGGGCGGCAAAATTTGCTTGGGTTATTAGCGATACTAGTAAGTTTAGTCAAGTGCTCACTATAGAAGCTGGTGAAGATGCGACTATTTCGAAATCCGTTACCGGATTAACCAGCCAAATAGCCGGCAGTATGGCGATGAAGCTTACTTATACGCTTAGAAATACCTCCGACGTTCCCCCGGGTATTGAAAAAACAGATAAAGAAACAGCAGTGACGTTAGTGTATAGTTTCTAGTTTTTTATACGTAGGGCTAAGCCTAAACTTAAGTTTAGGCCTAAGTTTAAGTTTAGGTCTAAATGCTGAGCATGTGCTCTCCTTACCGTGAGGTCAGGAGAGCTTTTTTTTAGCCATGATTTATTGAGTGCTCCATTGGTAATGTAATACAGAAACGGGAGCCCTGATTGAGCGTGCTTTTTACCGTTACCTTGCCGTGGTGTCGTTCGACACTGGCTTTGACAAATGCAAGCCCTAAGCCTATGCCCGGTTGTTGTTTAATGTCGCTGCGATTGACGCGGGTGAATCGATCAAAAATGGATTCCGCTACATCTTCTGGGATCCCGATGCCATTGTCTTCCACGCAACACTGCACCGTAGAATGCTTGACGTCAATCGAAAGTGTGATATTGGATTGTGGGGAGCTGTACTTAATGGCGTTGTTGAGAAGATTGATGAGTGTTCGTTCGAGGATTGAGCCATTGCCACGTATCCAAGTGCTGCCATTGTGGCATTGATTGATGGAAATGCGTTTTGCTTTGGCTAGGTCCCATACGGCGTCGACGGCGTTGCTTGCCACATTTTCCAGTTCAATTGCGTTGAATTCAATTTCATCATTACTCTCCACCCGTGATAAGTGAACAAAATCCTCGGCAAGTTGTATCGCGCGGTTAGTATGGTTTTCGACATTGTGTATTATATTTTTGAACTCCTGATTGTCGGCTGATTTCGAGTGCTCGGCCAGTGCAATGATGGAGACTAAAGGCGAACGTAAATCATGGGATAAAAACTCCAGCACTTCATTGCGTCTTCTTTCGGCATTTTTAAGCTCGGTAATATCAGAAAAATTAATGATAAACCCACGGGCAAGATCGTTTAAGGTAATTAGTGGCGTGACAGAAACAAGCAAGTCCAGGTGAAGGGCCGAGCGGGCTTGCCGTTGTTGTGTTTGTTGATCTATCAGCGCGGCTCTTAGAATAGTGGGCCAGCTGTCATTGGTGGTAATTGTCAGATTGCTTAATAACGGTAACACGGTTTGTTGCGATATATTGGCATTTTCATCGCCGGTAATGAATTTTGCTGCTTGGTGGTTAGTGAGAATAATCTGCCCAAATCTGTTGATGACTAACACGCCATCGGCCATTTGCTCTAGGCTGTTGGAGACAATCTGGCGTATTTGAGCGAGGTTGTCGGTGGCGATTTCAATTGCCCGAATACGCGATTCAATTAGCTCAACGGCTGATTTAGGTTCTATTATAGTCGGAGCCATCCTTTGAGCCAGATGTGCAGTGATTAACAGGGTTTCAGGTTCACTTGGCGGGGTTTCCCATTGATTCCAGTTAACGATGACGTTAAGGTTTTCGTTGCCAATCATCATACTGCTCCAGTAATGATTGTGGGTTGCGCGTCGCCAGGTATTATCAAGTTCTATGTTGGGGGGGATGGCGTTAACATCGCCCAGTTTTAGCCGTTCACTACCATTGAGGTCATATACTACCGCGCCTTGTAAGGGCACTATTGATTGTATAAAAGTGGCGGCGTCATCTGGGTTCAGTGGGTAGTTGTTTTGAAATCCCTTTCTTTCGCTGGCCAGTCGTTCCAGTTCACTGTTAAAAAATCTAACGGTAAATTCCAATCGGCGCCATGTCCATAACGGGTACGTTAGTAATAAGCCAATAAAGGGGGCGCTAATGGGAATCCAGATATGTGCCCAGAGCAGAGACAGGTAGCTGGTTAATGCTAATAATAGGGAGGAAAAAAATACCACTATTAGCGATAACCTTGGTGATAAATATGGGAATAGCATGATTGGAAGCAATACATACAGCGCGGTCAATAAATATTGCCATGAAAGTGAAATGTCCTGCATTATGGTGTGGGTTTGCAGTGCTTGTAGAATGTTCGCATTAATTTCTACCCCAGACATGGGTTGGGCCTGGCCCGAGACCGGTGTGGGTAGAACGTCGCCAAGGCCGGTTGAGGTGGCCCCTACTAATACAATTTTATTTTTCAGGTCTTGAGGGGTAACGTTTCCGTCGAGTATGGTGGAATAGGATATGGTTTGAAAGCTGCCTGGAGGACCAACAAAAGGGATTAAAAAATGCCCCTCACGTATCCAATCCAGGAGAGAGGTGTCTGGCCTGTTTACGGTTGGTCTGGGCCAACGTGCTGTTGACCCGTTTGCCGGTTCGAGCAGTTGTAGGGTGGATAACGCAATGTGTGGCCAATGGGCTTCTCCCAGTCCTTCATATAAAAAAGCTCTACGGGCTATTCCATCAATATCTAAATCGACATGTACGTGACCGAGTGCTGCGCTGGCGTGGATTAACGCTGGCAGTGGGAGTGTTTCCAAAAACTGGCCTTGTAACCGAGTGTTTTCCACTAACACAGGTAAAATAACCTTGCCGTTGCGCTGAATTGCGTTAGCCAGCAGTCTGTCGCCTTCCAGGTCGTTGGTATTGGGTTCTGAAAATATAATATCTAAGATAATTGCTTTTGTTTCATATCGGGTTAGTGTATCCACTAACTGTGCGTGGATTCGGCGAGACCAGGGCCATCGGCCGAGATTTTTGAGACTGAGCTCGTCGATTGCAACAATGACGACATCATCACTGGCTTTATGTCCGAGCAGAATGGATTGGGTGTCGTAAATTCGTTTATCCCATCGCCACGTCAAGTCCCAGGTTATAATCGCCCCTGTCAGCGCCAGCAGTAGAATGCCCAGTTTAATAACTTCTGAGCGCGACGAATAAGGCGAAATCGACTTCATAAATAAGCGTGATTACAGAATGCAATGGTTTAGGTGGTTGTTATTTAGTCGAATGATCTAACGTTACTCGTCCATCCTATTATTACAACATGAAAGGCACTAATAGTAGCCATAGCCAGAATACGAGTGAGTTATCTTCAACCACATCAAATTCTTTTATATTGCTATACTCACCATGTATGTCTGCATCGATCACTGACTTGGCCCGGTAATAATAGCTGCCGTAGGGCAGAGCTGTCGTCGGCGTATATTGAGTCGTTGTGGTGGTCTCATTAATGATAATGTCGTTGAAGTCGGCATCCTTGGCCACTTGTATTACGTACTCTTTTGTTTCTGCCACTGCCTGCCAGTGCATGTCAATATTACCTTGTTCAGTTTCTGCATTGTCTATGCTTAAATCAATTTGTGGTGGCGATGGTAAGGGTTTTACCGTGAACATGGTGGCTGTACTAAATGCGCCTTCATTACCATCGGCATCAATGCCTGCTATGCGCCATGCGTATTCCCCGGGGGCGAATGCCTCGGTGGATATAAAACGGGTGCCTTTGGTAATTTTGTCAATGCTGATGGATTCAAAGGTCTTGTCGGGGGAAACTTGCAGGTGGAAACGAGTGACTTTACCTGGTTTGTTCCACTTAAAGTTTACTTTGCCGTTATAGACAGGGGTTGTATTGTGTGGCGCGAGTAACTTAACGGTAGGGAAGTCGGTAGAAATTTCAAAACTGTGCCGGGCATTAAAACCTTCGAGGTTTATATTGTCTATGCCGCGAATAATCAGTTGATATTGACCACTTTTCAATTGATCTAGCGTGTATTGCGGCTGATTTATCCGTTCGTCCACAATTAATACCGGTGAACTCTGTATAGGGGATACCTGGATACGATAAGCGGCAGCTTGTGCTAGTGCCGGCCAGGTCATGGTATAGGGTAAATGTAGAATTTTACCGGGTAGCTTAGCTATGTCAGGCGCTGCCAAGAGTGCTTTTGGTGGAATGGGCGGGCTTCCTTCTTCCGCAACGGTACCGTAGCCTTTGGGGATGACCTGGATAACGCCGGTGGCTTCAACCCCAATGTTGCCGTTGACTACCTCACTTAACATGGTGCTGTCTTTTGACTCATACCCAACGCGGAATGTGGTGCCCCGCACGGCGGCCACGGCAGCAGGGGTTGTGATTTTATAACGAGAACTGGGTCTTTTTTTGGGGTTTACTGAAGTTTCCAGCCGTCCTCGTTGCAATCGAATCTGGGTGTCAAGCATACCGTTTGAGCCATAAGCGCTTAATGTATCCAGGATCAGCTCACTTTGTTTTTGCAGTAGCAAGGTGGAGCCATCGGCAAATTCTATCGTGACGCTGCCATCTTGTCCGGTGAGTAGTTTATCGCCCACTAATAGTGTTTTTTTATCGTTACCTAACTTCGTTATTGTTCCATCCTTAGCCGAAACGTAACTCACGTCGCCTGAGGCGCTTAGCACTGTTGCGGGAGCCGGGGCCCGTTTAAGCCAGGCGATGGGGATTAATAGCCGAGTACCGGGGGCCATTCTTTTTGCTGTATTGATAGAGTTATGCCGCTGCAAGCGAGACCAGTAAGTGACACTTTTAAGGTGTTTTTTACTAATATCCCATAATGTATCTCCGGGGCGGGTAGTGTATATCCAATCCTGAGCTGCCGCTGATAGCGGTGAAAGGCAAAGCAATAAGACAAAATAGAGTGTAAACCCGTGTTTCCTCAGCCCTGACTTGAGCGGCCATAAGTGACTTATTTGGTTGTTAGTGTGTCGTTGCATGCTGATTTTTAATTCTTTATAAGTTGCACTTTACGTTGAATTTTATGTTGTGCGTTGTGTCGTATTTAGCGTTTATGGCGATCATTTGGTGTGTCTAATTATCCACTTGTTCCAGTCGGTAGCCATGGCCATAAATGCTTTTCAAGCGCCAGCCGTTCTGCGGTTGTAAGGCCAGTTTCCTGCGAATAACTGACATATGAGTATCAACGGTGCGGGTATTCAAATCAGCGTCCTGTTGCCAGACGCTGGACAGGATATGCTTACGGCTTAACAGCACCCCTTCATTGCAAAACAGAAAATAGGCCAGATCAAATTCTTTGTTGGATAGTTCGACAGGGGTGTCGTTACGTGTGATTAGGTGGTTTTTTAGGTTGAAGTGATACGGTGGGTAAGTGACTGATTGATCGCTTTTTGTGCTGTCAGGCTCGCTTTTTTGTATTCGACGGGTGGTAGCTTTGACGCGGGCGAGAAATTCGTGGTGGCGTAAAGGCTTAATTAAATAGTCATCGGCCCCTGCATTCAGGGCTGAAACAATATCGTGTTCACCATCCCGGTTAGTCATAAATATGATGGGTACCGTGTTATCGTCATTTTGGCGTATGCGTGCCATCACTTCAGGACCGTTAATATCAGGTAATTCCCAATCAATAAGCAGCAAATCGAAGCTTTCGGTCTCCAGTAATGCCAGCATCTCGTGGCCGGTCGCACAGGTATGGCAGTCATAACCCTCAGTATTTAACCAGGACTCCACCATGTTGATTTGGGTCACGTCATCTTCCAATATGGCGATTTTATATGTCATTGTGTTATACCTTGTATTTATCGGTTGGCTACGAACGTCTTAGTTTTGTTCATCTGCATATCAATATCGACATCGCAATCGCGGTGTTCAGCCTGACATTGAAAGCCTTAGTATTGAAAACCCAGGTATTGAAAACCCAGGTATTGAAAACCCAAGTATTGAATACCTTAGTGCTAGGGGTATTAAGGCCTTTGGTACCGTGTCCGGCGGCATTTTTGCCCATTATAAACGAAAATTTGCTGATAACTACCTATAACTACCTATTATTCCCTGCCTTTATGGGCCAACGAAAATTGATTTTTTCGGATTGACGCTTGTTAGAACACCATGTGCATCAGATTTGCCCTGCGTGCTCATTGGGCCACAAGCCTGGTCGCAGCATATTTATGTGGATCCCCGCCGCTCCATCACAAAACATCAGTCGTGCCAGACATATTGCCGCGAGCGTCAAGTATTCAAAAATACTCAATCTGTAACTTTTAGGAAAACTGAGTTTGCTAGTATGCAACTCTTCATAGCAGTAACGTCACAGCAGTAACGTTATGTCAGTAACCACTGATGAATAGGGAGGGTTATGGTATGCGTGCAGAAAATTTGAAGCTACTTGAGAAGCTTGGGTGGGTGGCCATCATAATATTAACGCTAATGGGAATGGGCGGTGCGTTAGGCCATATTCTAGATACCGTACTGGATACTGGTGATATCCCTATTGTAAGAGATATTAATATTGCACTCTTCGGCATAGATTTTTTTCAGCACTGGCTTAACTTCAGGGAGTATTCAGTGGCCAGAATGGCGCATATGGTCCCAGGATTACTCTTTATGTTAATTGTGCCATTACAATTTATCAGTTCCATTCGGCAACACTACCCAAAACTCCATAAGGTAATCGGTTATACAGCGTTAACGTTAAGTGTTGCCCTGATACCTTCAGGGCTAATATTTGCTTTTGCGTATCCTTATGTTGGTTTTAAAGAACAAGTCCCTACGGTTTTTTACACCTCTATCTACATTGCGTGTGTCTACATGGGAGTGCGTGCGATTCTGCGACGGGATATATCAACACACAGAGAATGGATGGTTCGAGTTTATGCCATGGGTCTGGGGATTTATGCGATTCGTGTGTGGTATTCACTGTTTTTGCATCTCTCTGATCAGCCGTCGACAGAGTTTTTTGCCTCTGCATTTTGGATAGGCATAGCATTCAACCTCATTGTTGCAGAGACATGGATTAATTTGACCCGAAAGCCATCGCTAAAAGTAAAGCAATACCAGGCGGACCATTTTCCTTTAAGTAAAGCAGCATAAATAAAAAATTTAAGATGTATCCTGAGTGTTTGTAATGGCTGGGTATGCACGGTGTATTGATAATTTAACCGGTAGAACGTTGACGTTGAGGCGTTATTAAAAAAAAGGATTAAATACAAGTGAATTCATTGAGCGATATCTACTTAGATCACTTCGGCTATGGGCTGGGTGATCAGAAGTTTACTATAGAGGAAACTTGTCGCAAGGGCTTAACCTTTTCTTCGCTGGAGGTGTTGGCGGATTCAGGTTTTGAGGCGCATCATGTTTGTTCTGAAAATCAATCAGCCTATGAGCTGGCAAAAACTGCGGTTGACCAAATTGCGACAAGCTTTTCCGCAAAAAGTCTTAGCAGTATTGATGCCATTATGTATGCTACCTGTCTTACCCGCAATGGCAATATGGGGTCATGGCAATCGTTTGTTGAGACTAAAGACGTAAAGTCACTAATGGATTTTCCCGCCAGTCACCTGCAAAGTGATTTTGATATGGATAAGGCGTTTGTTATTGGCGTTAACCAGACTGCATGTACAAGTTTGTTGGGTGCCATTCGCTTGGCCAAGTCGTTGTTGCAAACAGAGCGGCAGTATCAGGATATTCTTTGTTTGACAGCCGATCGCTTCCCGAACGGGGCCATTTATGAACAGGGCTACAACTTGATCTCAGATGGTGCAGCCGGGTGTGTCGTGTCCAAGTCTAAAGGGCCGTTTCGTATTATTGATTGTCATCAAATTAGTAATGGTGCGATGGCCCAGGCCAATGATGACGAAACCGCGGGTTTCTATTTTAACTATACCCATCGTTTAATACAGGAAATACTCAGCAATAATAACCTTGATATCAGGGATGTCGCTTGGGTTGTTCCTCAAAATACCAATATTAAGGCCTGGCAAATTATGTCGAGCTTACTGAATATTTCTTTTGAGCAAGTGTTGATGCCCACACGCACCAGTATTGGTCACTGCATTAGCGGCGATAACATTATTAACTTAAAAAAATGCAATGAATCTGGGGCGTTCAAACGCGGGGATTTGATTTTAATGCCCATGGCAGGTTTTGGGCTAAATTGGTCATGTATTTTAATTGAGAAAGAGAACTAATATGGAACGTATCGTTAACCTGGCTGAGAAATTAAGCGAATTATCTATTGCTAATTATAATAATCCCTATTTACTGTTCGAGTGGCCGGAAAACCTTGACGAGGATGCTTGGTATTTTACACCCGAATACATTTCAATTTATGGGACAAGCGAGTTTGAGCAGCTAACCACTGCCGACCAGAAGCGACTATCACTATTAGAGGCCGTGAATTTTTTCAGTCTTAATATACATGGTGAAAAATCGTTGATGCGAGGGTTAACGAAAAGGCTTTATCATAACCGCCCAAAAGAAGTTTCTGACTATTTGCATCACTTTGTTGGTGAAGAAAACAAACATATGAGTCTGTTCGGTAAGTTTTGCAACCGATATCTCGGTAAAGTATATCCCAGCCGTGCTTATGAAATTCCTAATGAGTTGGGTGAGGCAGAAGAAGACTTCTTGTTTTTTGTAAAGGTGGTTATTTTTGAGGAGCTAGTGGATTTCTATAATCTCAATATGAGTGATGATGAGCGCCTGCATGATTTAGCGCGGGGTATTAATCAATATCACCATAATGACGAGGTCAGGCATATCTCTTTTGGTCGAACAATTACCCGTAATTTGTTCAATCAACTAAAGCCGGAATGGAGCGAAGAGAAACTGTTCCAAATTCAAGCTTATATACTTGCGTATATCGAATCAACCTGGAAAGAATATTATAACCCATACGTGTACAACGATATGAAGTTCGAGAACGCCTACGCACTTTTCGAAACTGCGTGGGCGTTGGACGGCACGCGGGCACATCGCGCAAAGGCTGGTCGCAAGTGCTACAAATATTTGCTGGATGCAGGCATGTTAATACAGGAGCCGGAAGTATGAAGTCGGAAGTGGAGATCAGGCAGTCATTAAGGCAGTGGATAAGCACTAAAAGTAAAACGGTGGACGTTGAGAAATTGCAGGATAGCACGAGAATACTGGAGGAACGCATTATAACGTCTGTGCAACTAATGGACCTGATTATGTATCTGGAGTTTTTAATGGGAAAACCGGTGGATGTGACGCAGTTGAAGCCCGGTGTGTTTAATACTATTAATTCCATTTACGAAAGTTTTTTTGAAAATACGCCGACGAGTTCCAGTGTTAGTGAAGTGGTTAAGTGCTAGAAACACGATAGGGGGAGTTAATAACATGCAGCAACAATTAACGTTGAAAAAATCAAATGAAGCGCCGCTTGCTGCGGAGCGGTATCCTCATGGTTCTGTCCCAATTAGCGGTGATTCGCTGGCATTACTAAACGCATTGGATGGTTTGTTTTTGTTGTTTGCGGATGAGCTTAAGGCCAAGGACCACCAGTATTCGTGTTTTATAAACAGCCAGGAGCTTCGCAAACTTGATTATCTGCATTCGTTTCCCCAGCATGCAACCTTTCCGGCCATGCTTGATGATGCCGATAATAACCTGGCGGCGTTTTCGCAGTCAGACATAATTGGTGATGACAACGAGATTAAGTTAACGTCGTTATCACCCGTAAAAAATTTACTCACGCCCGCGGCATGTTATCACGTTTATATTGACTATCAGGATAGTGAGCTGGAAAGCCCCATGGTGCTTACAACCAAAAACACCTGCTTTCGGCGTGAAAAAGAGTATATCCCTTTGGAACGGCAGTGGAGCTTCACCATGCGAGAACTGGTTTGCATCGGTACGGAACAAGATGTTGACAATTTTTTGCTTGGTATGAGTCAAAAGCTGGATGCGTTGTTTAAGACGCTGGCGTTACCCGTGGCCTGGATTGTGGCAACGGACCCATTTTTTAATCCATCAAAAAACCCCAAATACCTCACACAGAAACTTGCACCCAATAAATGGGAAATGCAGTACGCGGACCGTCTCGCAATAGGGTCGCGCAACAATCACCGGAACTATTTCGGTGAAACATTCAATATCAATATAAACTCGAAGCCTGCACATTCCGCGTGTGTTGCGTTTGGTTTGGAGCGTTGGTTGTCTGCCTTTCTTGAAACCCATGGCCCGAGTAAATCCGGCTGGCCTGTTGATGTGTTGGAGTCCATATTATGATTAATGAAACCCTTATTACTGGCGGGGATGGTTACCTTGGTAAGTTGCTTGCCTCGACTTTGCTAAGTAACACGGACAAAAATATTGCCCTATGGGTGCGCGTTGCCAACGCTGATGAATTGAAGAAAAAAAGGCAATGTTTGGAAACACTTTATAGACAATATGAAGACCGCGTAACGTTGTATTACGGTGATTTGCGCGAATCGCAACCGTTTAGCGAGGTGGTTCCGGAAAAAATTAACGAAATTATTCATACGGCAGCCATTACTCGGTTTAACGTGGAACCGGATCTGGCGGCGTTAGTTAATCGTGAAGGTAGTCGCAAGGCTATGGAGTTTGCGCGCCATTGCGATCAGCTTAAGAGGTTTTCGTATATAAGCACCGTTTACAGCTCGGGTCTTAAGGAGGGTGTTGTTAATGAAGGATATGTAGACCCCTCAAATCAGTTTTGCAACTATTATGAAAAAAGTAAATGTGAAGCTGAGCATTTGTTACACACAGAATATGAAGATCTTCCATGGACTATCTTCCGTCCTGCCACCATGATTGCGGATAATGATAGTGGGCAGGTGTCGCAATACAATGTGTTTCATAACACAATGAGATTGCTTTTTTATGGTTTAATTTCCATTATTCCTGGGCATAAAGATACGCCAGTGTATTTAACGACGGGAAGTTACACCGCCGATGCTATCTATAAGACGAGTTATAACGATGTTGGAAAGCGACATAACATATACAACGTTTGTCATAATAAAAGCGAAGCGATCAGCCTCGGCGAACTAATTGATCGAGTATATGTTAATTTTCAGCAGGATCCAGGATTTTCTAAACGTAGAATTCTGAAGCCACTCTTTACCAATATGCAAGCGTTTGAGTCACTGGCGTCGAGTTTGAAAGGCTTGGGGGGAGCGGTCGTACGCGAGGCGTTGGAGAGTATCAGGCCATTTTCAAAACAATTATTTATTGCTAAAGATATCAGGAATGACAATTTAAGTTCCGCGTGCCCAGATCATCGGGCAGCAAATATTCATACACTCACGGATAACGTAGCGAGTTACCTGGTTAACACGCGCTGGGGAAATATGGCGTTATAACCATGATAGCGGATCCTAACAACATATTGCTTAGTCGTTATTTGCAAGCGTATTTTGGCTTTGAGGTTTGGGCTGCGGTTTCACGCCATGATGCTTTGACGAATCCAAGTATGCATAACGCGGATGTAGCAATGACGCAACGCAAACAGATTGGTCGGCAATGTTTGATACGACTGGCGAGAAACCGAGTTCGATACAGTCGATATCAGGTGAATAAAATTGAATTTCCTAACGGCAATAGTTCTTTAAGTTACAGTGGTAATACCGTCGCTGCGGCTTTCTCATCCTGCGGTCAAATACGTGGTATTGGTGTTGATATTGAGCAAAACAGGGAAATGCCCGATGGTGCAGACAGGTTGATATTGTCGGCAAGGGAGCGGGCCAGGATGAGTTGCACTGCGAAGCAATTTGGGTGTGCATTGTTACGTGTGTGGACAGTTAAAGAGGCAATTTTAAAAGCCGATCCACTTAATCGCAAAACGGGATGGTTGACGGCGTATGAGTTATTGCGGCCTCACAAACGCATGGGTGAGGCGGTGATGAAACGGCGAAATTATAGCAAAACATTCCAATATATCAGCTTTGCCTTTGGTGCTGGTTATGTAAGTTTTGCGGTTTGTTTATAAATACTCTGGAGGATATTAGTGTGGTAAGTCAATTGTCTGACAACGAACGATGGATGATGAGTTTTTACCGTTATTCAGAAATTACCGGGGCGTTGTTCTTCGGGCGGATTGCAGCGTTAGTGCCCGCCGGGCAACTGCAGGAAGATTTAACAAAGCACTTTTCAGATGAAAGTATGCACAGTTGGTATTGGACCCAAGCGATAAGTGAATTGGGATACCGTCCGGTTAGTTTAAGGAATGCTTATCAGGACGCTTACCTGGAGGCCGCTGGGTTGCCGGTTAATTTGATGGAGATTTTGGCAATCACGAACATATTCGAGAAACGCGTGATTGGACAGTACTCGCGCCACTTGAAAGTGCCAGGGCTTAATCCTGTCATAAAAAGGACCATTGAACGCATCGTGGAGGATGAAAAGTGGCATATACAGTGGATTAACAAGGCGCTGAAAAACTTGGCTGAAAAATACGGTGAAGATGCTATAAATAAAAAACTTCAAAAATACAAAAAAGCAGATGATGAAATTTACGGTAAGTTGTTGCAGGAGAATCAGGACCGTTTACAGTTCCTATTTGACCGTACAGAAAACACAGGGGAAATGCAGTCATGAATAATCAGCAAACGTCAAAACAAACACTAATGCAAACGTTATCAAAATTTACAAAAATACCCGTGGAGCATATTCACCTGGACCGGGAGATAACGGAGCTGGTTGCTGACTCGTTTTTGTTAATTGAACTAATGTTGAATCTGCAAGAGTCATTAGGTGTCGATTTGGAACAGGAGGATCTGGAAGAAGTACATACTGTGGGTGATTTGTTGAATCTTCTGGAGCAACGGATGGCGGCTCAAGCGATTCCGGTGTAGAAACGTAATGCCAGGAAATTATTATTAATTCATACATTAGAAGGATTAACGTTTATGGAACTCAGTACCTATATTTTGCTACTTATTAATTTTTCTGTAATAGGGTTGTTGCCGAGGGTGTTTTTTCGGCAAGATGGGAAGTTTACGTTTATGTGGTTTATGACGGCTGCGCCCTATTTATTTGCGCCCATCGTATTTAGTTTTCAGTATTTTGGGCTATTTTCAATACCGACAATTAATTTTCCGGATTTGCTTAGTATGGTGTTTCATGTGGTGGGTATAACACTCTCTGCATTGTCAATTGGTATTATTTTTATGACAGTGGGTACGCATAGAATCCCTGTTGCACTCTGGCATCAACAGCAGGAGAATGATCAGCCTGTGCATATTGTAACCTGGGGTAGTTATAAATTCATTCGCCACCCTTTTTACACCTCATTTTTACTGGCATTTATTGCGTGTATCCTTGTTACGTTGAATGTGGCTGTTATGGCCATTGCGGCCTATACGTTAATTATTCTCAACTATACCGCGAGCAAAGAGGAAAAACGATTGTCAACAGAGCCCGGTGATATTGGGTTAACGTATCAGTCTTATATTCTGAGAACGGGGCGATTTTTTCCTAAATTGACTTCCTTAATGAATGAGTCTACTCAACAGCATGAGTCTAATATGACGCCGTAGTGCTTATAAGGTTTTTCGGCAATTGGGCTGTCTATGAGCCGGTGGGTTATTAAAATGAGGCAGGTGGAGTGCAAGTGATATGTTAAACGTAAGTCAAAGCGTAACCTTGAGTACGGCCGGTGGGGCGGAGTTCGCTACTATTATTGATGTATTAAAGTTCCGAGCCAAGCACCAGCCAGACGCGTTGGCTTATACCTTTTTGGATCAACGCGCAAACCTTGTTCGAGAGATCACTAATTCTCAAATGCACGATGCTGCCGCTAGAGTTGGCAGTTGGCTTCGATTAAAGGTGGCACCATCTTCCCGTGTGATATTGTTGTTGCCCACAGGGTTTGAGTTCGTTTCCGTTTTTCTGGGAGCAATGTACGCAAGTGTTATCCCTGTCCCTATTAATGTGCCGAATTCAGCTAATCAGTGGCCCCGATTTCGAGCAATTATTGAGGATTGCGACGCTAACCTGGTGCTTACTACTAATGATTTGTTGGAAAGTGTTACTTCGGGTGTTGTTGGCAATAGTAATGGCAGACAATTAGAGGTTGTGTCGGTCAGTGATATGGGCGAGACAACGGGGCATTCCCTTCTGAGCAACGTTATAAGCCCGAATAATGTTGCCTTTTTGCAATATACCTCCGGTACTACGGGTGTTCCTAAAGGGGTGGTTGTGACTCATGATAACTTGGTTTTTAACGAGAAACTAATTAAGGATCACATTAAGCCGGCAGAAGGTTCTTCGGTTATGGGTTGGTTGCCGCTATATCATGATATGGGGCTCATCGGGAATTTATTGCAGCCGTTGTATGCGGGGGTCTCCTGTATTCTAATGCCTCCCCTGGCCTTTCTGAGAGACCCGTTTCAGTGGCTAAAATGCATCTCTGATTATAAGGCAACAATTAGCGGGGGGCCGAACTTCGCTTATGAGTTATGTGCTAACCGGATAAAAGAGGAGAGGTTGGAAGGGTTGGATCTAAGTCTGTGGAAAACAGCTTTTTGCGGTTCAGAGAAAATTCAGCCTACAACGATCGATAAATTTTCTCACCGCTTCAAGCGATGTGGATTTGATGCTGAGGCTTTTCTGCCCTGCTACGGACTTGCTGAGGCTACCCTGTTTGTTTCCGGTAAAATATCGGGTACTGGTGTCGCCAGATCTAGAGTCAGCAAAGCGGGGTTACGTCGTCGGACGCTGGCGAATCCAGAAAACCCGACTGACGCTATTGATGTAATTGGTTGTGGTCAGGTCAGCGATAGCAGCGTTATTATTGTGGACCCAAAAACAAAACACAGGCTAACCGATAAACATATTGGTGAAATTTGGGTGCGTGGTCGGCATGTTACAAATGGGTACTGGCAACGGCAGAACCTCAATAATGAGTTGTTTTCAGCAAAAACCAATAACACCGGTGAGGGGCCTTTTTTACGTACTGGCGATTTGGGGTTTATCAATCAGCACGAGCTATATATCACTGGCCGCTTAAAAGAGTTGATTATTATTCGGGGCAAAAACTTCTATCCTGAGGATATCGAGGCGGCTGCCCGTATGAGCCACAATGATCTGCTGGATTGCAGAGGGGCAGCTTTTAGTATTGAGTGTGATAATGAGGAGCGTTTAGTATTGGTCCAGGAAGTAAAAAAGAAGGATGCGTGCGCTGAGAATTACGTCAGTTACGAAGCGAATATACGGATTGCATTATCATCCAGTCAGCACATTGATTTGCATGATATTGCCTTTGTTCGACAAAAAGAGTTGCCGGTGACATCCAGTGGGAAAATTCAGCGTATCAAGTGTCGCCAGCACTACCTGGATAACCAGTATAACCACTCTGTTTAGTGTATGGTTCTGACGGTTTGAGATTCTTAGGTGTTAAGTATTCGTTCTATTGAGATCGTAATCGTTATGAGTCTATTTGACCGATTGGCTATAGGCGTCTATCACTAATTTCATAATTGCCACGGGTATATAGTATGGTCGGGTAATCAGAGGTGTGCTTTATTATGAAAAGGGATAAAGTTTAACGCAATAGCCCGTTTAATGAAGCTATTGGGTGATATCGACGTTGCAAAGGCTGTCGAATCCTAGTATGTATAATCAATGGCTCACACTTCACCCAATCGATCGCTCTATTTTGTTAACGCACCCGTGGACTATTTTTTTATCGGTGGCTCTTCGTTTCTGCTGTTCTTCTCGCTTTTATTCTTTTATACGGATGTTCGTACCCCTGAAGTAGTGGCGGCAGGGGTATTTCTGTCCTGGATTATCAACTGGCCTCACTTCTCCATGTCGACTTACAGATTGTATCAGTCGAAGTCCAATATTCAGCAATATCCCGTGACGGCTTATTTTATCCCTTTTTTGGTCATTGGCGGTGTGTTTTTGTCATTCTCATACCCTCTACTGGTTGCGCCAATATTTGTGAAGTTATTTATACTTTGGTCGCCGTATCATTTTAGCGGTCAGACCATTGGTATTACCTTTATTTATGCCATGCGGAGTGGCATGAAATTGGACGCTTTGGAACGGAAAGTAATTATTGTCTTTGTCTATTTTACTTTTTTTGTTTCAACCATAAGAGCGGAGGTGTCTCGTGATGGGTATGACTATTACGGTATAACGTATGCTAGTTTTGGTGTCCCGCAATGGATGGCGACGCTTGCCGAGTATTGTTTGTGGGCAGCGTTAGTTTTGTTTGGATTAATGATTGTGCGCTGGAGTGTACGCAATCGAAAAGTGATGCCTATTATAATAATTTTGCCAGCGGCGACACAATATTTTTGGTTTGTGCAATCGGTATATATGCCGTCTTTTCAGGAGTTCGTGCCATTGCTTCATAGCCTGCAATATATGTTGATTGCCTGGGGCATACAATTGAAAGAAAAAATGGATGTGAAAAAAATTACGCCCTCCAAACCCTACGTATTAGCAGAAACGTCCCGTTGGTTTATGATTAACTTTATAGGAGGGGCAATATTGTTTTATTTTTTACCAAAAGTGGGAGGTGCATTGGGTTACAGTAGTTTATTTTCAATGGGGGTTATGTTTGCCGCAGTGCAAATCCATCATTTTTTTGTAGATGGTGTAATTTGGAAGTTAAAAAACAATTCTGTTGCCCATCCTTTGATGATGAATGTGTCTGATCTAACCGGCTCGAAGCAGTCTGCTCCTGTTTCTGGTGTATCTCCCTCATGAAGTATGTTTTTTTGTGTATTGCCGCGTTATTTTTACTTGGTAATACGGTTTATGTGTACAGTGAAGCGTCGGCGGAGCAACGAAGACCAACAGTTTCCGAACAGAGAGTCGTGTTTAGTACTAGCCATGGTGATCTGGTTTTCGCTTTTTATCAGGGTGCGGCACCGGAGCACATGGCACAGATTATTCGGCTCGTAAGGTTGGGGTTATATAATTCTGTGAAAGCATTTCGGATTATACCTGGGTTTATTGTGCAATTTGAGGAAATCCGTGAGCGTGGTGCTCCTTTTAGTCGGGAGCAATCCGCTTCGCTTAGACCTATTAAAGCAGAATTCTCGTCAGAAATAAAACATCTTAAGGGTAGGTTAAGCATGGCGCGTTGGGGGAATAATCCTGACAGCGCGGTGAGTTCCTTTTCCGTATTGTTGGGTGATGCCCCCCATTTGGATGGGAAATACACGGTGTTCGGTTTTCTGGAGAGTGGTGGGTCCGTTATCAATAAAATGTTATCGATACCGCTGCGTCGGAGTTTACCCAGTAAAGACATTTACGTTATCAACGCCTATGTTGTCAATCATAAAGATGAGTATTACGGCGCTAATACTTTCGATGCGGAGGAAATAGTCGCTGGACAGGCAGTTGTGGTTGATGATACTGCCTCAATAGGAGGGCGTCGTAACGATGGATTGCATAATGTGGTTTCGATATTGATCGGCGTTATCATTGCCGTTAGTCTATTGGGTTTCTTTTTACAGAAACAATTAAATAAAAGTCAAGTGGTCTCACTATTATTAGTTAACATTTTAATTAGTACGTTTACGCTAGTTATCGTTTTATTACCGCGTTCATCGGACATGCCGTGGATGGGGGTGGCGTTGTTTGTTGGTATATTTGTATTGTTTAGACTAATGAGTAATTTCGAAAAAAAACCCTAACGGGAGCTGCTTTCTATCTAATAAATGATGTCATATATAAATTTTGTCAAAAAGGCGTAACTCGAATTATTCGCTTTGGAGCGAGCTTCATGTACACGGGTAAATGATAAACCTTATTCAGTATCCCTAACCTCTGGTGGAGATGAGTCTATGCCTAAAAATGACGCATGGGGATATCGTTGATTGAACGGCTTTTCAAGCTAATATTTTCAAACCCATGTTTTCAATCGAATGCTTTTAAACGTATATTTTTAGGCTCATGTTTTTAAGTTCATATTTTAAGCCCATGTTTTTAAGTTCGGTTTTGTAAGCTCTGGATGTACGGTGGAATAATGCGTTCGTCGCAACGAAAATGGCGAATGTCTCGTGTATTGTGCCATTGTGATTCATACCGAATTGGCGTGGGTGTAGATAAGTAGCGAACTGTCTTGGTAATATTTATGTTATATCGTTTTCATAGTTTATACATTTATGATGCGCTAACACGATATCGCTTGGTGGCGCGGTTGGGCAAGGTGCTATAGTCATATTTTAGTCTACATTTTTAGCATATAGTGATATGTCTAAAACACGTTTTGTAGACAGTGCGGTTTCATTGTGGCTAACATAGGGAGCGCATTCCTTTTGTTTGCGATGGTTTTTATTGTAGAGTGATAACTAAGATTGAGGTTTATCTGTTTACATCGTTTTTGTTGCCGAAAAGTAAAAACGTTAATACATACCCTACTGTTGGTTCCCGTTGATGATCAGGCGTTGTTGTTTTAAATTAGTCTATAATTGATTATGGCAAAGAATTATAGCCACAAGGTATTTTACTCACAGGCAGATAAAGACTTAGCCAGTCGTACCAAATGGGGGGCATTTTTTTACCTGGTGCTGTTTGGTATCATCATCGCTTTCTCTCCTTATGCGCAAGATCATTTCAAAGAAGTTGCCATTATAGCGGTAGTGCTTATCGCGGGGGTGGTGGTACGTACTTGTATGACATGGAAGTTTGGTCGAATTTATCATAAGAGTGTAAACGGCTGGCGTGCGGGAATTTTTACCGGTATTTTGATCATGGCTGCCGCGTGGGGCGTATTCTGCATGTTGGCGGTCACCTATTATGGGTTGGCATGGACGGCCATGCTCGTATTATTGTGTACAGCGGGTTTGTCTGCTGCTGCAATCACCTCATTGTCAATTTACACATCTCTTATCAATGTCTATTTACTCTTAATGTTAGTCCCCTCAATTGCATCATTGTCGTTTCTTGGAGCACAGGAATCTTACGGTGTGATGATGATGTTTGTTATATTTATTAGCTATCTTTCGCTCGCTGCAAAACGTTTAAATCGGGAGTATTGGAGTGCACTTAAGAACGTTATCGATATAGATCGACGGGCTCGGGAGTTGGAGGGCAGTAATAAGGAACTGGAGGCGTATAGTTATTCCATCGCGCATGATTTACGGGCGCCTTTGCGCTCCATCACTGCATATAGTCAAATTTTATTGGAAGAAGCGAATGCTAAATTAAATTTGGAAGAGAAAGACAGCCTGCAGCGTATCGTAAAGGCGGGTAAATTTATGGCATTACTCATTGATGACATTTTGGAGTTGTCTCGCATCAGCCGTACAGCGTTGCATCGTCATTCAGTTGACCTTAGCTCGCTGGCAGAAGACTGCGTGCAGCGTTTAATGGAAAATAATCGACAGCGACATATTAATTGGCAAATAGAACCTAATTTACACGCTATCGGGGATTCGCGTTTATTGACTAATATGCTTTACAACTTGTTGGACAATGCCGTTAAGTTCACTGGCGCTAAAGAAAGTGCCGAAATAAAATTTGGGGTTATGAACATTGATGAAGTGGATGAGGACTTGTGTGTCAAAATGACTGATCTCGATATTGAAGCAGACGTAATTTTTTATGTTACTGACAATGGGGTTGGGTTTGACATGAAATATGTGGATAAGCTATTCGGTATCTTTCAGAGACTGCACTCCAACGATGAATTTGAAGGAACGGGTATTGGGTTAGCAACGGTTGCCCGAATCATTCATCGCCATGATGGCCACGTGTGGGCGCAGTCAGAACTAGGTAAGGGAGCCACTTTTTATTTTACATTATCGGACCAGCCTCGTGTTTTATAATGCGCTCCTAGTGTCCGACCCTCTGCAATATCAGCGCTGGGTGTGACCTGCTGGGGCTTACGTATTGATCCATACCTATTCTCTGATCTAATTGTGTTTCACCTAAGTCAACGGGTTATGCATACCGTTCATTGCCAACATTGGCGGTATATACCCGTAGCGATTAAGATTTAGGTGTCAATAGCACGTCCTCTTCATCCCATGGCGGTGTTGAAATACCGCGCAATAGTCTGGCTATTACTTGGTATCTCGCCTTTCTTAAAGGAGCCGATTGTTGGTGCCATGAAATGAATATGACGCACGCTTAACACCTAAATCTCAAACGCTACGGGTATATATTCCATCGGAGAAAAGTTTGTAAAGGTGATATAATTAAGGCAGGTGTCACGGTCAAGCCCCAAAGCGGCAAATTATTTTGATTGAGGCCTTTAATTCGCTACACTTGTCATTTTTAGAATCCCAAACCATCAGGAGCTAGGACATGGCTACTATTTCCGCAATAGAACCGGCTTTTCATCAACTCAGTGATTTATTGCGTGAATACCCTAATAGCTTACCATTCAATGAGTTACATGGATTTTTAACCGGAGTGGCTGTTGCCGGTAATTATATCGATGTGATCCCGTGGCGTCAGAAGTTATTAGGCATGGCGGAATTTGTTGGTAGTGAAGTTATACCCGAAAAATTACATGAGTTGATTGATCATGTGATATATGACATTGAAGCACAGCTGGAAGAGGGGTTTTTTCTGCCAATTGTTACTACGGAGAAAATGGGTGGCGTCGAAGTCATTAAAACCAATGAATGGGCGAAAGGATTTTTGAGCACCGTTTGTATGATTGAGGCTGACTGGGAGCAATTGACTGGCGATAATCCGTATCTTGGTCGTCAGTTACTCGCAATGAATATGATCGCTGACATAGAAACGTTTGCGCCGCTCTATTTTAAAAAAGACGTTGATATACGTGAGCCAGAATTTATTAAATCCATTCGCGAATTAGCCGGACCCGCTGCTATTTCAATGTTCAATATTATTGCCACCGAAGAAATTATGCCAGCTAACGATGAAATTGTGGCAGCGCTGGCCGAAATGAATGCGCTAATGGATGAGCAAAGGTTAGATGCGATGTCGGATGCCGCATTAATGCAGCTCATTCAGACCGTTGGTGATACATTACCAATACAGGTGGTCAACGAATTTCAACGCCGTGAAGCAACGATATTGCCATTAGTGACAACGTATATGGTGCAGGATAATCATTGGTATACTGAAGACGGCAAGCAATGGTGGGGTGTGTTACATGGTATTTTTATTTTGGGGAAAATGCAAAGTGTACCCGCGGCCCATGCATTACTTGGTATATTGAAACAACAGGAAAAAGACTTATTTGGTGAAATATGGGATTGGGTTGCAGGTTATTGGCCGGCGTTACTCGGTACAAAAATCCAATTTGTGCGCGATGATTTACTTGCGATGGCTCAGGACATAAAGTGCGGCAGCTATGTAAAATACAATGTCTTGCAATGTTTGTTGTATCATGCACAGCAACAGGGTGAAAAAAACCTAAATGAGATGCTGGATCTAGTGGCGGCTGCCGTAGAGTCCATTCCAGTCGACGATGAGGGGCGATACTTAATCGCCAGTATTTTTCTAGATTTTCCGCGCCAACGCTATAAAAGGCTGATGGAAAAACTGGTGGTTGAGCAGGAGCAAGCCCCAACTCTCGCACGTTACTTTGATTCTGATTCTATTGAATCAAGATTTGGTCAGGGGGATGAGGCCGAGTGGCTTCAATTTGCAAATCCATGGAAGTTTTATGAAGTCCATGAAATTATGAAACGCCAGTTACGCTGGGCGGATGAAATAGATGAAGATGAAGATGAAGCCGAAAATTGGCTGTATGATAACTCCGTTATAGAGCCATTTATGCGTGAAGTGCCAAAGGTAGGGCGAAACGATCTTTGCCCCTGCGGTAGCGGCAAAAAGTATAAAAAGTGTTGTTTGCACTAGGTAATATTGTCGTTTGAGCGACACCACCGTTTGGTGTTGTTCAAACGACAAGCGCTAGCGTTGTTTAGTTGAACGTGCTTTAACGGGGGTAATGAGGGTGAGGTTGTCGCTTCACCGCGCTATATAAAACTAAAAATATCCAGTTGGTTGATTTAGCTAGTGAGGACCTATCGAACTCTTATGGCTTAATCATTAAATTATTTCAGTCTAACTCGTTTGCACTATGCGTTCGCTCTGTATATATCAAACCACCGTCTAACCAAATTTTTTACCACATCGAATTGTCACCGCGCAGCACATACCCCTCCCATTTTGAGTTGGTTTAGTCCATAATTTAAGTAATAGGTTGGTTGTAAAGTTTTTGTTAGCAATTACATACAAACTGAACACTTTTGATATGGCCAAGCCACTGATTCACAATAAATACAATATTCTTGAACCACTTGGGCATGGTGGCATGGGAACCGTGTATCGTGCCATGCACGAAGGCCTAAAACGGGAAGTTGCCTTAAAAAAATTACATGAGCAATACGCGAAAGACCCCGATTTTGTAGAAAGGTTTATGCGTGAAGCGCGAGCAATGGCGCGCCTTGACCACCCGAATATTATCCGCATATACGATGTGCTTGCAGAAAATGATGCAAACTATATAGCAATGGAGTACTTTCCCGGGGGATCGCTGGCAGCACGCTTGGCTGCCCGAAATCATTTAGATCAGGAAGCAGTCATTCTTATCATTAAACAAGTCGGCAGTGCGCTAGCCTATGCCCATAAACGGGGTATTGTGCACCGGGATATTAAGCCCGGCAACATATTGATCAAATCCAAAAATACGGTAAAAATTGCTGATTTTGGTATTGCGGCCGTCACAGATGAACACACCTTAACATTCACTGGGGAGGTGGTGGGAAGTCCCCGCTATATGTGTCCTGAGCAGGCCAGGGGTAAAGGAACCGATCAACGTAGTGATTTGTTCTCCCTCGGGATGGTGTTTTATCAGATGCTTACGGGTGCAACTGTGTTTGATGGAGACTCTGGTGTTGCGATTATAGGTAAGCTGGCTTTTTCAGAAGAAGAATTGGTGCTTGAATTTCCAGCTAAAATCTCGGTGCCTATTCAGGATATTGTTATAAAATTGCTGCAGCGAAATGCGGGTGATCGCTTCCAAAGCGCCGACGATTTGTTGGATGCGCTTAATCGGCTGGATAACAGTCAGGTTGAAAAAATCAGTATTCAGAAAAAACCGGCGCAAGAAAATACAAGTAAAGATAAGACGCCAGACATCGCGTCGTCATTATCACCGTCGATGATGGGTGCTCAGACGATATCACTTGTGTTGCCAGGTAAGCGAGCAAACGCACAGCGAGCTATATCAATGCGGGTAGCTACGACCTCTGTCACCAATGCCTCACCTGCAGCAATTATTGCAATTGTGTTGGCGCTTACACTAACGGTATCAATTTACTATTTTTTATCCTACCGCGACGATAAGCCGGGTAATGAGCAGAGCATAGGTATACCCTCCACGCAAAAAAATCAGGACGAACCAAGAGAAGAGCGCCGTCGGGAAAATAATCAGGCACCGACCTCAATACCATCTGAAATAAATAGGGAAATCGAAACGAAAAAACAGCTTGTCGAAAAAGATGCAGAAAATGTTGATGATCCTCAGGATAAAAATACTCAGATAGCAGATTCGGTACCTGTAGCCACTAACGTGGCGTCAAAGGAAGACGCTATACTCGTTGCGAAACTCGATGCGGATTTAGTGATACTCGATCAAGCAATTAAGGTGGTAGAGGCCCATAAACGCGGGGTTGACACGGCCGCAGCAATGGCGTACGCGGCGCAAGAATATACTAAAGCCGAACAGGAGTGGCTGTTACTACTTAACGTGCGGGGTCAGGCCGAGCAAGCTAAAAACGACAAAAATTTGATGCAATCACAACAGTTAATTGATGACTCATTCGCGTTGTCCGAGCAAACTATAGCGGCGTACAGCACGGCAAAAGCAAGTGCAGAGGAAAATAGGCTGTTAGCGGAAATCGGAGAAGATATAAATCTTCTGGACGCCCTTATTGAACGTACTAAAACGGCCAAAGATAAGGCAATCAATGCAACAAAAGCAGAAGCTAGCGCTACTGTAATAGAGCTGTTTGAGCGTGCTACAGATGAGGAGGGCCAAGGTGGGATATATCGCGTTAGCGTTGAGCAGCAGCTGGCCCAGAGGGATATTGGTTCAGCCCGGCAGGTGCTTCATCAAGCTTATAATAAATATCAGGCCGCACTGCGTTTGTACAATAAAGTTAGCAATGCGCCAGTAACGGTAACTGCATCGGTGGGTGATTTTAAAATACTGCAAGATTTGTTTGAGACATTGCGTACGGCGTATGCGCAAAAAGATATCGCAACACTTCAGGAAACATCGCGCATGTCAGCGCAACGTCTTGTCGCGGTAAAAAAAATATTTGACCGTTATGTGACGATAGATGTATCCATTGCAGATATTCGCTTAGGCAAAAATAGTGCAACGGCAAGCTTGGTGATAAACCAATTGGGTAGGCGTGATGGGAGTATTACCTTACCTGCCGATCGTTGGAAAACTGCTGCGCTCGAAATAAAAAAGAAAGAAGATGGTTGGGATAAGATACAGTGGTAATCGTCTTAAATTAAGTGAGTTGGGAAATAAGAAATCAGTTTTTTGTTTAACGTTTAATTAGCATTTTACCAGTACGTTATCTCCGTTGAGTAAATCTCAATAAATTATCAATTCCCCAAAAGTGTGAATATTTCACATTGTCGCCCGTTGGCAACAACGCTATACTCTGATTCAGTTGTTAGCGTCATCAATTATTTTTATAATTTTGGTAGCTAAATAGTTAGATAGCGGCGCTTATTGCAACTAAAAGTGTTGCATCTATTGCCCAATAGTAATTGGTTGTTCGTTATTTATTGTTAGGTAAAAGAGATTAACAAACAATAAGCTTCACACTGTGCGCGTGGTTCGGATTTCCTCAGTGATCGTTTATGGCAAGCAGAATAATATTAATTCTTAAACTTGTTTTAACCACTGATTTAGTCGAAAAGGGGGAGTCATGCTGCGTCATCATTCGCGACAATTTGTTAAGTTTTTTATAGTGTATGTGCTTAGTTGTTCAATTATTTACACGCCAATCGTCACTGCCAGTCAATTGGCCCTGGCAACAGAAGATTTAGATTCCCCTGAAGTTTTCCATGATCCCTTTACTGAAACTTTACCGCCTGGGGACGTTAAAGCTATTATTGCAACAGCCACTGATAGCGCGGGAGTGAAGTCCTTAGTCTTGTTCTATCGCCAGTTAGGTGAGAAAGTTTATCAACAAGCGGTGATGCAACGTATTGACGCCAGTGACAAATTTAGCATCACGCTGGATTCACAATATTATCAACCGCCTGGAATTGAATACTACATTCAAGCGACCGACTCCAACGGTAATGGTTCACTGTATGGTCACGCCTATACCCCAATGATCTTGGTTATAGAAGCCCTAGCTATTCAAACCGTTGTTGAAGGCGTCGATGTATTGCCAACCACATCAGAAAACGCGACGTTATCCACAAGCGAAACTATGGCTAGAGTGCTGGCGAATACGGCGGTGGATTCAACAAGCAGCAGCAAAAAGTGGCTGTGGATAGGTTTGGGGGTGCTTGCAGCAGGCGCAATCGCTAGTAGAAAAGATAATAAGACAACACCACCGCCATCAACCTCGTTAGACTTTGAAGTGCCTGCACCGTCAACCAGCGGAAACTAGTCACTTAGGTTGACCCGTGATTTTCTCAATAATATTCTTAAGAATAGAAAGAGAACCTATAACCGAGTGATAATTTACTCTCCTGGAGGAATTTTGAACGTGATGAACCGTACTGTGTTGTTGGGCCCATTGGCGATGCTGATGGTCGGGGCAGTAGCTTTGATCGGTTGCAGCCAAGGCTACGATGAATCTACGTCGTCTGGCAAGTCAAGTGGTCTTGTGATTCCTCAACAAATCACCGCCCTAATGAGCCAGCTGCCAGCCGGAGAGATGGCGGCTTATGTGAGTGTGGATAGCGGCGAGCGGCAGCAAATGACATTGTCAGAAGATGGTGAACGGGCCTCCTATCACTTCGATAACCTGTCGCCGGGGCCGCATGAACTTACCGTGGTTTTTGAATTTACCCGCGCCAATGACCCAGAAGCCATTGAAGTTGCTAATAGGGTTTTTCCAGTGAATCTCAATGTAGGTAGTAACAAACCAATTTTCCCGAGTTCTGAATATAGCTACACAAATAGTGATTCGGACTCGCTGACAAACCTTCAAGAACTCAAGATTGGCAGTAATCCACTGGTAGCAGACTTGGCGACCAGTGCGGATGTGGTCGCCATGAGCAAGGAGGCGACCTTAAGCTGGGAGAACCCCTTTGCCGAGCGTATTAATATTTATGTTTCCGCCGATGAAAATTGTGATTTTGCCAATTATAGCACCTGTACAGAAGGTGCGATGCATAGTGATGTAAATTCACCCTATAAAATACCAGCATTAAACAATGGTACGCCGTATTATTTCCAGCTTGAATCGGTTTATAAGCCTGAGGATACCGACGTACCAATCGTGTCACCATTAGTGGGTGCCCGGCCAAATAACCTGGTTGTTACACTTGGAAGAGTTTATGCGATGGTGACAGATAACGCGGGAAACAGCTATATAGGCGGAAGTTTTGATCGCGTTGGCCCGGCTACAGGTGTTGGGCTGGCTATAGATAAAACCACAGGAAAGGCCAGTCATGCGGCATTCCCAATCGTTGTTGGTAATAATGTAGCTGCTAGTGCCCCGGATGGTGAGGGTGGTTGGTACATCGGGGGGGAATTTACTCGCGTGGCTGGGTTTGCTCGAAACAACCTAGCTCATATTCTTTCAGATGGCAGCGTTGACCCTGCATGGAATCCCGATGCTAATGGTGCTGTTGTAACATTGGGGGTTGAAGGCGAGACGGTGTATGTAGGCGGCGATTTTACTACAATAGGAGGTCAGGTGCGGAATCGATTGGCAGCTATAGCCACTGACGGCAGCTTGCTTCCTTGGAATCCCGATGCTGACAAGACCGTTTTAACCTTGGCTATTGATGTTGGGCGTGTATATGTTGGTGGTGATTTCACCATGATCAACGGTGAGGCGCGGAATCGATTGGCGGCTATTAATACTAATGGTAGCTTGTTTCCTTGGAATCCGGACGCTGACAGGCCTGTTTTCACCTTGGTGGTCAGTGACAATACCGTGTATGTGGGGGGTGAGTTCACTAAAGTTAATGCTCTTCCGAGGAATCGATTGGCAGCCATTGCGACCGATGGCAACTTACTCAATTGGAATCCCGATGTTGATGGTTCAAGCATTTTTGCTTTGGCTGTTAATGACAATACTGTGTATGTGGGTGGTGAGTTTACTTCCGTCGGCGGTAAGGCCCAGAATCATTTGGCAGCCATTGATATTAATGGTGCCTTACTTGATTGGAATCCCGACGCTAACCATCGGGTTAATACCTTGGTGGTTGATGGCAATACGATGTATCTGGGCGGTTGGTTTACCAAAATTGGAGGAAGTCAATCCAGGCATGGTGTAGCAGCAATCGCGCTTAATGGCTCCCTGCTCCCTTGGAATCCTGGTGCTGGCGGCAGTGTTGAAATCGTGGCAGTCGATGGCAATACCGTGTATGTGGGTGGTAAGTTCGGTACAGTCGGAGGCCAGATACGCAATAATCTGGCGGCAATCGCTGCCGATGGCACCTTGCTCAACTGGAATCTCGATACTGACGACACGGTTGAGAGCTTGGCTATGGCGGCCGATGGTAATTCGGTGTATGTGGGGGGTACATTCAGCACAATTGGAGGTCAGATACGGAATAATCTGGCGGCAATCACGGTCGATGGTACCTTGCTCCCTTGGGATCCTGCTGCTGACGACACGGTTGATGCATTGGTGGTTGATGGCAATACACTGTATGTGGGCGGTCAGTTCACCAAAATACTGCAAGGTGATCAGACACGAAATAGTCTGGCAGCATTCGATACCAATAATGGTATCTTGCTCAATTGGAACCCCGGCGCTAACGACGCTGTTAAGACCCTGGCAGTTGATGGCACTACCGTATATGTGGGTGGTGATTTCACAGCGGTGGGAGGGGAGGAGCGCAATCGATTGGCTGCGATCAGTAGCATAGATGGCACTTTGCTTGAGTGGAATCCCGAAGCTGACAGAACTGTTGACACCCTTGCGGTGGCTGGGGATACAGTGTATGTGGTCGGTACTTTTACTAAAATTGGAGTTCAGGAGCAGCGTCGGTTGGCGGCCATTCACACAGATGGCATTTTACTCAATTGGAATCCTGGCGGCGACATTAGGGCCCTGGCTGTCGATGGTAATACCCTGTACGTGGGTGGTGCTTTCACCTTTATGGAAGGTGAGCCTCGTAATAGATTAGCAGCATTCGACGCGGCTAACCGCAGCTTACTCAATTGGAATCCGGATGCTAACGGCGGAGTTCTAACCTTGGCGGCTAGTGGTAATACCGTGTATGTCGGCGGTGGTTGGTTTACTTCGCTCGGCGGGAACGTTCGAGCTGGGTTTGCCAGGATAGCGGCCGATGGAACCTTGCTTCCTTAGTTCGGTATTGGTGGCGTTCAACTTATTGGCGATGAATGCTAATTCCAGGAAATAGGCTGGCGAACCTTGCATCAGTGTTGGGGGGGGGAGTGATTGGGGAAATAACGGCCTCAATAGGACTCCCTATAACTAGCTGCGGATAACCATGGGAGACTTGCGATGGACGCTATTGATAACCACAAGAATAAAAAGATGCCACCATCATCCACTTTATTGTTTGATATACCAACACAGATAGTTAGTAATAATTAACTACGCTGATTAACTCGGCGTTACATGAAATTTTCTTTATAAAAATAATCTACTATACCTGGAGGAATCTTGAACGTGACGAATCATACTCTATTGTTGGGTCCATTGGCGATGCTTATGGTCGGGGCAGTAACATTGATCGGTTGCAGCCAAGGCTACGATGAATCAACGTCGTCTGGCAAGTCAAGTGGCCTTGTGATTCCAAAACAAATCACCGCCCAAATGAGCCAGCTACCCGCCGGGGAGATGGCCGCTTATGTGAGCGTGGATAGCGGCGAGCGGCAGAAAATGACGCTGTCTGATGATGACGCCAAGGCCTCCTATCATTTCGGTAACCTGTCACCGGGGCCACATGAGCTTACCGTGGTGTTTGAATTTACCCGCGCCAATGACCCACAGGCCATTGAAATTGCCACTGGAGTTTATCCAGTCAACCTCAATGAAGGGAGTAATAAACCAATTTTCTCGAGTCCTGAATATAACTACACAAATAGTGATCCAGACTCGTTGACAAACCTCCAAGAACTCAAGATTGGCAGCAATCCCCTGGTAGCAGACCTGGAGACCAGCGCGGATGTGGTGGCCATGAGTAAGGAAGTGGCCTTAAGCTGGGAGAACCCCTTTGCCGAGCGTATTAATATTTATGTTTCCGCCGACGAAAATTGTGATTTTGCTAATTATGGTGCCTGTACAGAAGGTGCGATGTACAGTTATGTAAATTCGCCCTTTAAAATGACGGCGTTAAACAATGGTACGCCGTATTATTTTCAGCTTGAATCTGTTTATAAGCCTGGAGGTAAAGAGGTATCCATCGTGTCACCATTAGTGGGTGCTCGGCCAAATGCCTTAGTTTTTAATGGAAAAGTTAATGCGATCGAAATTGATAGCGTAGGAAACAGCTACATTGGCGGTGACTTTACTCGTGTTGGTCCGGTGGCGGGTGGGGGGCTGTCTGTCGATAAAACCACTGGTAGGATCAGCCATGCTGCATTCCCAATCGTTGTTGGTTCGGTAGCTGCCAGTGCACCAGATGGTAATGGTGGCTGGTATATAGGGGGGGAGTTTTCAGAGGTAGGTGGGTTGGTGAGAAATAACTTGGCCCATATTCTTTCGGATGGCCGTGTTGATGCTAATTGGAATCCCGATGCCAATGAGAAGGTAAATGCATTGGCGGTCGATGGTGCTCGTGTATTTGTGGGGGGGGAGTTCACCACAATAGGAGGTTTGCCGAGGAATCGATTGGCAGCGATTGACGCCGATGGCAGCTTGCTTAATTGGAATTATGCGGCAAGCGGTAGTGTATTGGCCATAACTCTCGACGGTGATAGGGTTTATGTAGGTGGCGACTTTACCACAATAGCAGGTAAGGTGCGGAATCGGTTGGCAGCGATTACCACCGATGGTAATGGTACCTTGTCCGATTGGAATCCTGCTGCCGATAAAAGAGTTTATACCTTAGCTGTCGATGGTAATACGGCTTATGTGGGCGGTGATTTTACTACCATAGGAGGCGAGGCGCGGAATCGGTTGGCAGCGATTGCCATCGATGATGACGGTACCTTGCGCAATTGGAATCCTGTTGCCGATAAAAGAGTTTATACCTTGGCTATCGATGGTAATACGGCTTATGTGGGCGGTGATTTTACCACAATAGGAGTCGAGGTGCGGAATAAGCTAGCGGCAATAACTACTGAGGGTAATGGCACCTTGTCCGATTGGAATCCTGTTGCCAACTATGAAGTTCGTACTTTGGCTATCGATGGCAATACGGTTTATGTGGGCGGTAAGTTTACTCGTATGGGAGACCTAGTGTGGCCTTACTTGGCTGCCATTTCCACTGATGGCGCCTTACTCAATTGGAAGCCTGATGTTACCGACTCGGTCTTGAGTTTGACTGTCAGCGGTAATCACGTGTATATGGGGGGATGGTTTGGGAATATTGACGGAAAGCTGCAGGATAGGTTGGCGGTTATTTCTACTGATGGCGTGTTGCTCCCCTGGAGACCGAAGGTTGATCACTGGGTGTCTGCTTTGGCGGTTAATAGTGGTAGTGTATATGTAGGTGGTGGGTTTACGGATATTGGGGGTGAGGTCCGTAATTATTTAGCGGCGTTTAGTGCCGATGGTGCCTTGGATAGTTGGAACCCTAATGCTGATGGCATTGTTAATTCGTTGGTGGTCAAGGGCAATATGGTGTATGTAGGTGGTGATTTTACTACTATAGAAAGCGAAACTCGAAATCGATTGGCGGCAATTACCACCGATGGCGCATTGGATGATTGGAACCCCAATGCCAACAGCAGCGTCAATGCGTTGGTGGTCGGTGATAATGGAATATACGTTGGTGGTGAATTTACAAAAATTGGAGATGAAGTTCGAAATCGATTGGCAGAAATTGCCACCATCGGTGGGGGTTTGGGCAGTTGGAACCCCAATGCTAATGATAGCGTTAACGCCTTGGCGTTTGATGGGGGTAGGGTTTATGTTGGTGGTGATTTCGGCGCTATTGGAGGTCTGGAACCACGGAATCGATTGGCTGCAATCGACACCGATGGTGTCTTGCTTGATGATTGGAATCCTGGTGCTAACGATAGTGTTAGCGCTTTGGCAGTCGATGGTACTATGGTGTATGTGGGTGGTAATTTCACCTCTATCGGTAGAATTTTTAGAGGCAGTTTCGCTAAGATTGCAGCAGACGGTTCCGTGATTCGTTAGCCTGGTATTGGCCGTTGCTAACGCTGAGTGCTACACAAGGTTGTGTCATTGTTCAAAATGGGTGCTTGCACCGGCCTTCGATGGGGCTGGCGCTCATGCACTGGCATGACAGTCAAATTACAATGGAATTGATGCAACGCTGGGGTGTTCTATGTTGTTTCAACTTCAACCGATTTTTTGTCTGATTTTTTATTTCATTCCTCTCCCTTTTTTTTGAATTTTTCAAAACTCTCAAAATGATGCTCAATGTTTCGCTTGATTTCTTCAAAATTTTCCATTTTAAAACTATCAATAACGTCCAAAACTTTGCCTCGACAATCTCTTCTAAATGTCACAACATGCCCCGTTTTTGTATTTGTGTGGCTGGTGTCAAACTCTGCATGGGACTTGTATTTAATATCAGAAGCAGGCTCAAATCCCCCATGTTCCTGTGCACTGCATTTTTCAGCCTCTTCAATTTGCTTTATCCATACAGGCTCAAGCAATTGAGGCAACCGACACAAAAGTCCTTTATTGGTCGATTCGATAGGTACCCTATGAAACTCGCCCTCTTTCCACCAATAGACATGGTAAATAATAGGATGTGTTGCCTCACTATAAATTTCGTAACTTAAATCGAGAAGTCGTACCGCTATGGCACACACAGCTTCATGATCGAACACGTTAATTGGAACCACCAGACCTAAACTACTGGACGGGATACAAACTAAAGCACCTTGCTCACCTATCAACATAGGAAATTGTTCCGATATAGTAATCAATTGTGCGGCAGCAAAAAAGTCAGCTTTTACCTGCCACATTTCAAAACCTTCAAACTTTATGTCAAAATCGACCAGGTTGAGATCGGCAGGCACCTTGTGAATATTTTGCATTGCTTGTGTAAATGCGGCGTCTTCAGGAATTCTCCGCTCTTTCAATTTGCTGCGATGCATAATTTCGAAGTGGTCATCAAGGTCAAGCGCCAAGACTGTGCAAGTATCCGCAAAATCGACTTTATAGGCGTAGTCCCGGTCATCCGGGTTATTTTTGCCTTGAATAGGTGTTTGATAAAGACGAACAACCAGCCGGGATAAAATGTCTTTATGCTTCAGATCTTCATATTTCATAGCACCCATCCTTTTCCTTACCTTTATTAGCCACAAGAGTGCCGTATAAGCAAACCGTTTGGCAGCGTGTAATGCTCAGCCGTCACCTTCAAGCCGTATTCACGCCCAAGGTTCGCCAATGCCACCGCATCATCACAAATGAATTCGTAGTCTGTATCTTTCCCTTCCCCCTGGGCATAGGACTGGTAAAGCGAAAGCTGCAACGTTAGCCCCTGGTTGAATACCGTTTCGTCATTGTCGGCAGTGCCGTACAATGCCATGCTCAGGGTCCGGTAATTCATCTTGAACGGGTCTTTGGTTTTCCGCCCTTTCCATTCATCGAGCGTTTGCTTCACCAGGGCTTTGGCGCGGTCTTTTTCGCCCAACAGTGCAAATTTCAGGGCATGGGCATAGCGGTTGATTTCTTTTTCCATCTTTCCATTCGGCGGATCACGAAACCATTTCGCAAGCTCGCGGGCGCTGTCAAAATCGGCCCCCATCAGGGCATAATTTATGCCCTCAACGAATTCTCTTTCGCTGACCTGAAACCAACTCACACAGCCATAACCAAAGCCTGAAATATCAGTCGATTTCCTATCTCCAACATAATCCGGGTCGGTTTCGTCATAAGCCATCGTGAAACTCTTGAGGGTATAGCCAGCGGCCTTTGAAAAACTCTCCCGAAACACTTTGCGTGGCTCGCCGTTTAAAAATTGGGCGCGGGCAAAGGAGGCATGGGCACCTGCCAAATTAGAAGGCGTCGTTTGCATTGGCAAGTCTTCTTTTTCATAAAAACCGGAATGATAATCTTCCCAAGTACCGTCAATCCGCTCTTGGGAATTTTTCAGCCAATGCTCAATCTGTTGCTGTTCGGGTTTGTTGTCTGCGGTCATTTTGTTTGTCCTGGGTTGTTAATCAACATCAAATTCATCTATTTTATTAATCAAATCGCCTTTTGCATCTTGCTCATACACTTCGGCTCTATTGGTGGTCATGTTGGCGCGGATAAAGGTATGCCGTTTATTGCCGCCTCGTTTCCCTATCTTCTTCCACAAATCAATTTCTTCCTGGGTATAAGGGCCACCTTTGCGGTTGGAAGGTTTGCCAACTTTGGATTGTTTGTCTGCCAAAATTTCTCCGCGGCGCTTGTTGTTGGGCGCCGAGCCTTATTTGCCCGCGCTGTTCTTTGCCGGGTAAGGTTTACTGTCTGGGTTTCCGGTTGCTTTTACTTCCACTTCTTCGAGCGTGTTGTGTTTGTCCAACAGAAGATCATCATTGCCGTGATAACGATTATTATGATCAGGATGGGTCCACTTCTCTGTTATTTTTTTGTACTTCGCGATTGCGCGCTCACCAAAGGATTCTATTTCTTTTTTGATTTTATTCGTTGGCAGGACTTTTCCAACTTTTCCCACGACGGCATCGAGTATCACACCCCCTGCCTGTGCCGCTGCCTCAAATGGTATTATGGGTACACTTTCCAGTGGCGGGTCATTAATTAATGCATCTTCAGGAGATGTCTTTACCTTTGCGCTCTCCACCGTAACGGGGTTGACCCCGGCAAAGGTCTTGGTGGGTGATCGGGTGGTAATGAATCCACCGCTTGATGAGACAGAGGGGCGACTGCTCCTATGCTGAGGCGACACCGTGCGGACAATCCATTCCAGCTGCGACTTGGCGAACAGGTAGTCATTTGTCAGTGTCACAACCCACCGGCCCTTGTTTTTATCTTCATCATCGGCTTTCCAGCGTACCACGGGAGAAAGGGGTTTGTCTCCGAATTCATAAACTAAAAAGACCCGCCCCTTTTTTAGCTGTTTCAGCAGGCCCTGCCGTCCTCCTCCGCGCATTACTTCATTAATGCGGGAACCGTAGTGGGGCAAGAGGGTGAAGGAATCTTCCACCGTGAAGCAGGCAAAAAATGGACTCTCAATTCTCGGAAAATCTTCCCATTCGATATTCTCCGAATGTTTTAAAATTCAATATTTCATTAGTTTACCTTCCTTCAGTTTTATTAAGTTTTATCACCCTAACGTTATTATTAACGTGCAATTTCAATGCGCGGATTTTTGCACATTAAAAAAATTGTCCTTGTTTCCAGGTAAAAGTAGCGCTGGTTTCCCGGCGCCGCCTTTCAGAACCAAGCAAGCAGATTTCCCTCATCCAGTTCCCAGTTACTTTAAGGGCAATTACACTACAAATGAATTAAAGATGTAGCATAATAGAGTAAATTTACGCAAGAAGAAAAAAAGCAAAAGTAGATGATCGGTATTCTTTGATTGTTTTAAAGAGAGATTGTTTTAAAGAGATTGACGATTATCGAAGGGCTAATGCCAACAAACGCCATGAATTTGGCGAAATCCTTATTACCGCACACTGCGGTATGCCAGCACCACTTATGATTGGGTATCAATTGCCCAATTTGGGGAGATAAAAAAAGACTGGCTTGCTCAGTTCTGGTTTCTGCCTAATGGCATTCCCTCACATGATACCGTTAACTACAGCAACCGTGTTTTTTCTCGCGCCGATTCGGAGCAATTCATGGGCTGTTTTTTGACCTGGATTAAATCTCTGCGTCCGGTTTTGGGTAAAAAGGTTATCGTTATTGATGGACCCTTGCATAATTGGAATCCTGAATAGTATATGGTGTATGCGGGCGGTAATTTTTCAGGCAGTTTCGCTAGGATAGCAGTAGGCGGTTCCTTGATTCGTTAGTCCGGTACTGGTGGTTGTTTAGTCGCACAATAAGCCGATGAACATTAATCCCACTTAACTTGCATCAAAGTCTTAATCTCGCTATCCAGTGCACCAATCGATTGGTTGAGCTGGCTGATTTTTTCTTCAAGCGCTTTTTTCTCTTGGGTGAGTTGCGCTGTTTCCTTTAGTAGACTTTCAGTGGGCTTTTGTTCTGAAGAAGCCTGCTCTAACGCAGCTTGTTTTTTATCGAGGGATTTAGTATGGGCTTTAAGCTTCTTTTTGCTTTTCTTGAGTTCACGTTTGGCGGTTTTTAATTCTTCCTTCAGGCGATGAATATTTTTCCCGTGTTCATAAGCGGGTAAAAAGTCGGCCTCCAGCTCGGTAGGACATACCCCTCTGTATTCCTTGCCCTTGAGTCCTACCTGGCTGCCATTGCTCGGTAGGCAATACGCCAGGATTCCATCCGCATGCCCCTTGCTATAGCTAGAGGTATCCACGGCAACATTAAATTTGCTGCAGGCTTGTTGATAAAATTCAGCGCGCGTTTCTTTTTCGCCTTTGGCGCCATCCTGGTAACCGGCCACGCGCCAGTCGGCATTTAAGCAATCCTGAGCGGTAATGCTTGCACAACCGCTTATGATAAGTGCCAATATAGGCAGGGATATCAATTGAATTAATATATTCGTTGAGGGGCGTAACCGTATCATAGCGAGTCCGTTGATCCATGTGTTTATGTTGTAGAACCGTGTTGTAAAACGGTATTGTAAATCCATGCTGTAAATCCATTTTGTAAATCAAGAGCAATGCAGTTTTCTGCGAAAGTTCCGTCGCCAAACTGTAGCATGATAGTCATCAAAGGTTAAATTTTGTGTGCTGCCGTGTGTGGCTACGTTACGTTTTTAGCTATAGCAGAGTTGCCGTTAATTAAATTAGTGATAATTGTCTCAGTGTCAATTGAAATGGGGCAAGCCGTTGTGCCAACGCTGGGAGATTATCAGCTTAATTAACCGCTGGGCATGCTGTTTACGATGTGTGCTGGGGTTGTCGATAATCCATCGGATTACCAGTGTGGTATGCAGGCTGTTATTGAGTGGCATTAAATAATATGTTATAACATAACACTTTTTTCTTTGCCTTTGCCGTAGCCGAAAATGACAGGTACCGATATGTGCGCAGAATCTGTATTGATTCCTTTTAAAAATCAGAAGCATAACCATGATAGCTGCATAAAGACAGCCCTTGCTGATGCGGAAACGGCATGCTCAAAAGCGGGTATGCGACTAACAAAAATTCGCCGCCAGGTGTTTGAATTGGTGTGGGGTAGTCATGCGCCGGTAAAGGCCTACGATATCCTGGCACAGTTACATGAAGAGAATCCCCGCGCTGCGCCGCCAACGGTTTATCGGGCTTTGGAGTTTCTATTGGATGTGGGGCTTGTACACCGCATTGAATCGCTGAACGCTTACATCGGTTGTGGCGATCCCAGTGAACCCCACATTGGTCAGTTTCTAATTTGTGAAGTGTGTGGTGCGGTTGCTGAAATGAATGAGCCAAAAATTACCCGTTTGTTAACAAAGCAAGCGGAACAATTGGGGTTTCAGACAGCAAACCAACTAGTGGAAATACGGGGCTTGTGTCCACAATGCACCTGAATGTATCTCAAAAACGAATGTTTAGTAATCTACCAGGATTCGTTTTTAAACGGCTGCCATTTTCTTTAGCGAGTGCTGCTGCGATTGTAGTTGAGCGTACCGCTTGGTTGACAACATTGCTTTCAACGTTGTCGGCGACAATGTTTGTTACCCTATGTTTGGCCAGTACCCCGCTAGGTGCGACTGTTTTAGAAAAGATGACTATTGCAGTGAGCATACCGCCACAAAAATATTTCGTTGAGCGCATTGCTGGAAACCAGGTGGATGTGATGGTGATGGTGGAGCCAGGGCAGAGCCCCGAAACCTACGCACCGACGCCCAGGAAAATGGCAAGCCTGAATAATGCCAAAATATATTTTGGCATAGGGATGCCATTTGAAAAAACCTGGATTCAACGTATCGCGAAGATGAATCCGCGCATGAAGCTTGTGCAGATGGAGCAGGGGCTTAGGTTGCGTTTCATGGAAAAGCCGATGCAGCAGAGCCGGCAACAAGCTCGCGATTCAGGACACCAGCATGATCATTTCGGTGAACCAGATCCCCACGTTTGGACAAACCCCCGGTTGGTTATGCAAATGGCGGGGACGATTAAAACGGCGTTGATCGAGCTGCTACCAGCGCAAAAACAACGGTTTGAGGAAAACTACCAACGTTTTGTACAAGACCTTAGTGAGCTGGATAAATACATCAGTGACTTGAGTAATGCTACGGCGAGCAAACAATTTATGGTTTTCCATCCGTCCTGGGGTTACTTTGCCGATGCTTATGGTTTGCATCAAATTCCCATTGAGAGCGAAGGCAAGTTCCCGGGGGCAAAATCCCTAAGTCATCTGGTGGATCTCGCAAAGCGGGAAAAAATAAACGTGATATTTGTTCAGCAGCAATTTAGCCAGCGGGATGCTGCCACCATTGCAAAGGCAATTGACGGCTCGGTGGTGCAGGTGGACCCTTTGGCCGAAAACTATATCGAGAATCTTAAGTCAGTGGCAAATGTTTTTACCGGGGGCGTAAAATGAAAAATGACGTCATTATTGCCTTGGACAAGGTATCGTTTAGTTACAATGGCGCTGATGCGCTGGAAAATGTGAGCTTGAGTATTCGTAAAGGGGAATTTTTAGGAGTGGTTGGCCCCAATGGTGGTGGTAAAAGCACTTTACTAAAAATTATATTGGGCTTGTTGACACCCGCAAAAGGCCAGATATCCGTGTTAGGAAAATCACCGCATAAAGGTCGTGCCGCCATTGGTTATGTACCGCAATATGCGGCGTTTGAAAGAAACTTTCCCATTACGGTGGAAGAAACCGTGTTGTTAGGTCGCCTGGGAAAAACTCGGATGTTGTGGCGCTATAGCGCCAGCGACCACCATGCTGTGGATGTGGCGTTGCGGGAATGTGAAATCGATGGCCTTAAGCACCGGCGTTTAAATACCTTGTCCGGTGGCCAGTTTCAGCGAGTGTTAATTGCCAGAGGGTTAGTGAGTGAGCCGGAAATTTTGATTCTTGATGAGCCCACGGCCAATATTGACATGCGGGTGGAGGAAGATATTTTCGATTTATTAAAAAAACTCAATGCGCGCAGTACCATTATTGTGGTTTCCCATGATATTGGTTTTATTTCGGAATACGTTACCCGTGTCGCCTGTCTTAACCGCACTTTGGTGTGCCACGAAACGGAAGCGGTTTCCGGTAAGACAATTGAAGAACTGTATGGCTCCAGTGTCCATATGATTCAACACGCACATTAGCGCTTGCGTATTGCCGCATTTATCTAAAGGACTATCCGTGGAATTTTTCTCTGCTCTTATTTCTCAATCCTTTTTGCAAAATGCCTTGCTGGCAGGATTGTTGGCCAGTGTCGGTTGCGGCATTATGGGCACTTATGTGGTGGTTAAACGCATTAACTTTCTTGCTGGCGGTATCGCACACAGCGTACTTGGTGGCATGGGTATCGCTTATTTTTTTGGTAAAAGCCCAATCATTGGCGCCATCGTTGCGGCTGTCATTGCTGCACTCATCATTGGTTGGGTTAATTTAAAGTGGCGGGAAAATGAAGACACTATTATTTCAGCGATCTGGTCCGTGGGTATGGCGATTGGCATTATTTTTATCGCCAAAACACCGGGTTATAGTGTTGACCTCATGAGCTATTTGTTTGGCAATATTTTGATGGTGCCAGACAGCGGACTCTCACTAATGTTGCTATTGGATGTATTTCTTGTGGCCATTGTCATGTTGTTTTATAAACAATTGCTGGCGGTTTGTTTTGATGAAGAGTTTGCCCGGCTGCGTGGCATCAATGTTGAGTTTTTTTACTTACTGCTGTTATGTATGGTGGCATTAACGGTGGTGTTATTAATTCAGGTAGTTGGGCTGATATTAGTGATCGCCCTGTTAACCCTGCCGGCGGCAATCGCCTCGCAATATCAGGGGTCACTATTACGCATTATGTTAACGGCCGTGGTGTTGGGGGCAGTTTTTACCAGTGGCGGTCTTGCGTTGTCTTATGCGCCGGACCTGCCCGCAGGCGCTACTATTATCTTAATAGCGGGCAGCGTTTACTTGATTTCCACCGTTGCTAGGGGATTGATCAAATCAAAAGCCAAGGTCAACGACATTTGAAGCGAGAGTGGTGAATTCAAAGGTTAGCTTTTGGTGACTTTTGATCAATAATTAAGTGGCAGTCGAGTGAATTGCTTTGCGAACGTTCAGTGAAAGAGTCGTCAATCAGGGCCAGATTGGCACCGCATTGCTTGCATCTGGGTGTATTGTTTCATTGAGTTGCAGATTTTACAATTTAGTCACTGTTGGTAGTTTGGCTAGTGGTATATCATTGCATAGAATGAGGTGAAATTATATGAGTAGCAAAGAAATACTAGAGCAAGCTTTGGCGCTTAAGCCAGAAGAGAGGTTCATCATTGTCGAAGGGTTGTTAAGGAGTCTTGATGAACCTGACCAGAAAATTGATGAAATATGGGCGGCAGAAGCCGAAAAAAGGCTTAAAGCCTATAGAGAGGGAAGTCTTGAAGGAATTCCGATGGAGGAAATATTTAGAGATAAATAATGAACGTCATTTTCTCAAAATATGCAAAGTTGGAGTTGGAAGATGCGATGCATTACTATGACCTTGAGTACGAAGGGCTTGGCTGGAGATTTAAAGAAGAGGTAAAAAAGGCAGTAATAAGGATATCTGGATATCCCAAAGCTTGGTCAGTGGAGCGTGGTGATATCAGGAAATGTTTGCTTCATAAGTTCCCATACAAGTGCTGTATTCTATTGAGAGTGAGCATATATTTGTAATTGCTGTGGCGCATCTACATCGTAAACCAGATTATTGGATCGACAGAGATAAAATTTACTCAAACGTCAAAAACGCCTTTGTTATTGTCTATTGATTAAGGGCGTGGCAAGCCAGGGATGGTTGGTGTTAGGTTGTATGGTATAGCGTAGAATAGGTGCGGAAGGAGTACCGCAACAATTAGCATTTAGTCCATTCTTTTAGAAATAGCCTTGCAATAATAATTCATTTCAAAAATTGAGTAATTCACAACGGCGCGCAGTGGTGCAATGCAACTGCGTCCATAATATAAATGCTTGTTACGAACCACTATCTATTTCAGCCACCTATCATTATTGGGTACCCCTGGTCAACACTATTTTAATGTGAATATTTCACATTGTGTTTTATTTTTTCCTGTATAAAATAATTAATACATTGATCGTGTTTGTTTATGGCAGTTGGTTACGTTGGTGAAAAAACAGACGTTACCAAAACAAACGTTACCAAAACAAAACTCATTAAAGCAAAGGCCACATAAACAGCAACGCTTTGGCTTTGATGAGCGCTTTGACTAGCGCTTTAGATTAGTGCTTTATTTAAAACTTTAATTAAAACGTTCTTTAGCTGTCCATCACGTTGTACCCGTAGTCCATAGTCGTATCGGTAAAACTAACGTCGTAT
>Ga0316204_10000342_pt1 | contig 185140 bp, 163 predicted proteins | sample 6monrhotite_MG_2_FD_205661 | JGI IMG/M metagenome (GOLD analysis project Ga0316204, IMG submission 205661) | Microbial mat bacterial communities from mineral coupon in-situ incubated in ocean water Damariscotta River, Maine, United States -... | ecosystem: Environmental > Aquatic > Marine >... | reverse complement strand
CGGTATACCAAGGCTTTCGGACAGCGTCGCGCACGCCTCACGATACCCCGCATCGCCACGCCATACGCTCCTTGCCGAAAACCTTGGTATACCGTCCCTATGGGTCATTATTACTGCTCTTTGGTATCAGATGCGAACCATAAAACCAAATGTTCAGGCCGCGAAGTTTAATTCGTCTTTGATGAATTCCCGTCGCGAGTCTGCTATCAAGGGGTGAGCGGTTTCGGTCATATTCTCATGTGTCAACGCACGCCTGACATTACTTCCGTGCAATCCAGTCGTTGCCTCTCTTAAGGCCTCAAGCGTCTTCGGGGCATGCGAGACCAGGATGACGAGGACGGGCATTTTCTCTTTAAAGGCGCGGACCTTGGCGTAGTACGACCGCGGTAAAGCTTGGGCGAATTATCTTATCGCACGTCACAGGGACGCCTGCCTTGATTTGGACTATAGGCGGAAGATAATTTATTCCTATTTTTTCAATATAATATTAATTTAATCATAATTATGTGCTCTACTCTCTCAAAATAAAGCAACCTTTCTGTAGGGGACCGTTGAGTTTGTTTTTAACAAGGAAAGGACCACCTAAGGACCCGTCGCGAAAAAAGACACACAAAAGCACACAAAACCGCACATTTTGCCGTGCTTTACGCCGCCGGGGACAGTTGGCAATCGGTCCTGACTCTTCCAGAGGAAGGGCGCTATAATTTTGCCACAATGGCGGAATAAGGGTAATCATCAGCGCCGGTACCGTTCCGGTCGAAATGACGAAAGGTTTTTTACATGCCCAAAGCCATCGCCCTTGTTGACGATGATCAGAACATTCTGGCTTCCCTGTCCGCGGCGCTTGTGGATGAGGGGTATTTTGTTGAAACCTATGGTGACGGTGCGGAGGCGCTGGAAGGATTGACACGTCGGCCTGTTGACCTTGCGATTCTGGACATCAAGATGCCACGCATGGACGGCATGGAACTGCTGACCGAGCTGCGCCACAAATCAAAGCTGCCGGTAATTTTCCTGACCTCCAAGGATGATGAGGTCGATGAAGTGATGGGGTTGCGTCTGGGTGCCGACGATTATATCAAAAAACCGTTTTCCCAACGTCTGTTGATGGAGCGAATCAAGGCCGTGCTGCGCCGCCATGACGCCAATCAGCTGATCAGCGCGAGGACAGATGTCATCCGGCGCGGTCAACTGGTTCTCGACCCGGAACGCCATCTGTGCACCTGGAAAGACCAGCAGGTCGATCTGACGGTTACGGAATTTTTGTTACTGGAAGCTCTTGCCCGGCGCCCCGGTCATGTTAAAAACCGCGATCAGCTGATTGACGCAGCCTACGGTGAAAATATTTATGTTGATGACCGCACGATCGACAGTCACGTCAAGCGGGTGCGCCGCAAATTCAAGGCGATGGATGATGAATTTTCCGAGATCGAGACTCTTTATGGTGTCGGCTACCGGTATCGGGCGGCCTAGTTTCCGGGAACCGAAATAGGATATTACATGACGGGGAACAGATATCATAAAACAAACGGCAAACCGCGCCAGCGCCTGATTTCCCCAATCACACGGCGAATTCTTGCCGTCAATGTACTGGCGTTAGGTATTCTTGTCGCTGGTATCCTGTATCTTGATGAATACAAGGCCAACCTGATCAACGCCGAACTGACGGCGCTGGCGACGCAGGCGGAAATGTTTGCGGTTGCGCTTAGCGAGGGGGCGGTCGCCGAAACGGCGTCGGGCCATTATCAGGTTTCGAAAATATCCGAACAGATGGTGCGCCGCATGGTCAAGACGACCGGCACGCGTGCCCGGCTGTTCCGTCTAAATGGTGTGTTGGCAGCAGATTCGCGCCGTCTCGCCGGGGCCGGGCGGACCATCCAGATTGAAGAACTTCCGCCCCCTGTACAGAACAAACCCTTTCTAAGCCGTGCGTTCGATTTGTTTGACCGGCTGATCAAGCGGTTTCGCCCCAGTCGTCGCCTGCCGCCTTACCGCGAGAGATCGAACCAGCACGTGACCGATTACCCGGAAGCGGTTGCCGCTCTTGACGGCGATTATGTGAAAACAGTGCGGGCCGGCAAGGGCGATCAAATGGTTTTGGGGGTTGCTGTCCCGGTTCAGCGTTACAAACAGGTTCTGGGTGCATTGTTATTAACCAAAGGGTCGCAAAACATCGACCACGCCGTATTTGAAGTGCGCCGCGATATTCTTAAGGTATTTGGCGTGGTGCTGGTGGTCACCGTTCTGCTCAGTATCTATCTGGCGGGCACCATCGCCCGCCCGCTCCGCCGACTGGCGCTGGCGGCCGAACGGGTTCGCCATGATCGAGGGCGCAGCCAGCAGATTCCCGATATGTCGGCACGCGGTGATGAAATCGGCGAACTGGCGAGTACCCTTCGTGAAATGACGGAGGCGCTGTGGTTGCGCATGGACGCAATCGAAAGTTTTGCCGCCGACGTCGCCCACGAAATCAAAAACCCGCTGACTTCTTTGCGCAGCGCGGTTGAGACGGCCGCCCGCTTGAAAGACCCGGCACAGCAGAAGAAGCTGATGGCCATCATCGCTGATGATGTTGGGCGGCTGGACAGGTTGATTACCGATATATCCGATGCTTCTCGGCTGGATGCGGAACTGTCACGCGGCGAAGCGACACAGGCCGACATCGGGGCCATGCTGGCGGTTCTGGCGGATGTTCACAACACCACCCATGAACAGGGCACCCAGGTCAAACTGGAACGGACGGACGGTGGCGATGGGGCCTTGAGCGTGCTGGGCCAGGAAGGGCGGCTGGCGCAGGTGTTTCGTAACCTGATCTCCAACGCCTACTCCTTCAGCCCCGGCGATGGCCGGATTACGATTACCGTTTGTCGAGAAGACGATACCGTCAGAATTGATGTTGATGACGAAGGACCGGGAATTCATCCCGGTGCGGAAAAACGCATTTTTGAACGCTTTTATACGGAGCGCCCGGACAAGGAAAAATTCGGCACCCATTCCGGCCTTGGCCTCAATATCTCGGCACAGATTGTTGAGGCTCACGATGGCAGTCTGGATGCCGCCAACCGCACCGATCTGTCGGGCAACGTGATTGGAGCGCGCTTCACCGTGCGCCTGCCAGGGAGCTGAGCGATGTCACAGGTTCACGCAACCTGTATCTCGGTTGGCGGCAAAGGCGTGCTGTTGCGCGGACCTTCCGGAGCCGGAAAATCCGATCTTGCTTTGCGGCTGATTGACGAAGGCGCCGATCTGGTCGCGGATGACCGGGTTGATCTCTGCACTATTGACGGGCAGATCATTGCGTCGGCGCCGGTGAATATCAAGGGGCTGCTGGAGGTTCGGGGATTAGGGATCGTGCAAAAGGACGTTTGCGATGAATCCATCGTTGTGCTGGTCGTCGATCTTGTGTCGGCAGATGACGTGGAACGGATGCCGGACCCGGAATGCGCCTCAATCGACGGGGTTGATATTCCACGAATTAGGCTGCACCCGTTTTATGCCTCAACACCTGCCAAGATCCGCACGGCGTTGACCCGCCGGGACTGAATTTATTCGGCTAGTTGTGATGCATGGGCTTCTTCAATGCAGGGGAACGAAACGGTAAAGGTCGAGCCGACACCGGGTTCTGAATCTACCCTGATGGCGCCGTGCATCTTTTCAACGAGAGATTTGGTAATGGCCAAGCCCAGTCCTGTACCGGACTGATGGCGGGTATCCGACGAATCGAGCTGAATGAAATGTTCAAAGACCCGGTTCTGGTGTTCGGCCGAAATTCCAATGCCATAATCCCTGACGCCCACATGGACGGCACCGTCTTTTTTGTGAACAGTGATATCAATATTGTTGCCGGGCGGCGAAAATTTAGCGGCATTGGATAGCAGATTCAGCATAACCTGCCCGAAGCGATGTTCGTTCACCCTGGCCCAAAAACACGCGGCGTCTTCCTGGAGTAAAAAATTCACCGAAAAGGTTTCCGCATAACCTCGACTGTCTTCGATCACATTTCGCAGCAAGCCGACAACATCGTGAGGACTGAGATCAATCTTCAGTTTGCCAACAGCATTTTTTTCATAATCCAGTAGATCATTAATAAGCAGACTAAGGGATTCGGCGTTCCGGCTGGCCATGTCCAGCAACATGCGACCGTTTTCACTGAGTTCTTCTCTCGCCGAACCGTGCAGCAATCCCAGGCAACCCTTGATTGAGGTCAGTGGCGTCCTCAGTTCATGGTTGATGGTCGAAAGAAACTGTGATTTTGCCTGATTTGCGGCTTCGGCGGCGTTCTTGGCCTTCTCCAGTTCGGCGGTACGCTCACGAACCTTGCTCTCCAGATTGTCATAAGCGCGAAGCAGCTTGGCCTCTGCCAGCTTAATTTCGGTAATGTTCTGCATGGTTCCAAAGGTTCGAATGACCCGGCCGGTTTCGTCACAAACGGGATCCGAGAGCTCCCGAACGAAAACAGTTTCGCCATCGCGCCTAACGATCCGGTATTCGATATTGAGTTCCTGGGCATTCAGGTATGCATGCATGGTCTGCCGAAGATAACGCTCTTGATCTTCTGGGTGCACCCAACTGGTATCGGTTTCGACCGAGGTGACACTTGCCATGTATTCATCGTGGGAAACGCCGTGAATTTTGGCGTGTTGTTCTGAACACCAAAGCATTTTGTCTTCGTCATCATCCCACTCCCAGGTACCGATTTCCGCCAGAGTCTCGGCCTGATGATGAATGGTTTTCTGATCCTGCAATTCGGTCGCAAGTTCCCTGTTTCGCCGGATCGAGTCGGTTCGATCTTTGGCAAGGCCAAGTATTCCCGGCAGCAAATTGCCAAGAGTGACGTTATTTTCAATGTCAAACACACAGAAACCGTGAGGCCGCGCCTCATGCGTATCTTCCGGAGCCGTTGCAAAATTCAGGATAATGACCGTACTGTTCGGAACGGTTTCGAGAATGGCGCGGGCAACTGCAGTGCCGCCCTTCCCTTTTGCATGAGACCCGACGAAAATGACGTCAAAAGGATTAAGCCGGTGCAGGGATAAACCATCACTGACGTCGCCGACGATTGTCGGCGCGAGTCCAAACCCGGCGGCAACGGTCTGGAACCGAACCTGGAAGCGGGCGTCTCTCTCGATATACAGAATACGATGAGGATTGTTTTCGTTCATGATTGCATACAAACATAATTAAGGAATCGGGGCCGGACCATACTTTTGTGGAAAAATCATCAGCCATCTGGCGTGAGCTATGAAATTGGCTTTTGCGCTTCTGTTAGGGGCACTATAAAACAGTGCCATGAAGGAAAATTGCGATGCCGCCAGAATCCTGCTTGTCACCGGTGTTTCCGGGGCCGGAAAAAGTTCGGCGCTGAAATCCCTGGAGGATATAGGGTTCGAGGCCATTGATAATGTCCCCATCTCGCTGCTCGGGCGGCTCGTTTCTCCTGGTGAATTTCCCGAAAATACGGCGATTGGGGTCGATATCCGTACCCGGGATTTTGATGCTGCGGCCTTTCTGGCGAAAGTCGATGCCCTGACGGAAACAGGCAGGGTCGATGTATCGGTAAGGGTCGATGTATCGGTATTGTTCATTGACTGTGATGATGAGGTTTTGATCCGTCGCTATGAGGAAACTCGCCGCCGTCATCCACTTGCGCAAGACCGGCCCGTGTCCGATGGAATTCGCCACGAACGGGCGCTCATGAAGCCGTTGCGTGAACGCGCCACGGTTCTTATGGACACCAGCGATATGGCGTTGGGCGACATGAAGCGATTTCTGGATGGTCATTTTGGACGCACCGAAGATGGCGGGTTGTCGGTTTTTGTGACCTCGTTCGGATTTCGCAATGGCCTGCCGCGCGATGCGGATCTGGTCTTCGACGTGAGGTTTCTGAAAAACCCTTATTATGATCTGACACTTCGTCCTTTGACCGGCAAAGACCGCACGGTAGGTGATTACATCAAAACCGATGAGGGGTTTGCACCTTTTCTGGTCAAGTTGAAAGAACTGCTGGATTTGTTGCTGTCGCGTTACGCGGCGGAAGGGAAAAGCTACCTGACGATCGCCATCGGGTGTACTGGTGGTCACCATCGTTCAGTCTTCACCGCCGAATTGCTTGGCGAATGGCTGAATGCGCGTAATCAGGTGGTACAGATTCGGCACAGGGACTTGGACAAACGTTGATTTTGAGTCCACTATCACCGCCCGATGGATGTCATGTGTTTGATTTTGCCCACTGCGGGGTGTCCCCGTCGTTTAAGTGCTTTGATAGAGGCCCGGAAAAATGATCGGAATGGTACTTGTGACCCATGGCCGGCTGGCGGAAGAGTTGATCGCCGCGTTGGAACATGTGGTCGGTCCGCAGGAAAATGTTACGGCTATTTGCATCGGCCCCGACGATGATATGGAGCAGCGGCGTAGTGAAATCCTGGACAGCACATCAAGCGCTGATCAAGGCGGTGGTGTTGTTCTGTTGACGGATATGTTCGGTGGCACACCGTCCAATCTGGCGATCTCGATTATGGACAAGGCGAATGTTGAGATCATTGCGGGCGTCAATTTACCCATGCTGATCAAGCTGGCGTCCGTTCGGGAAAAAGAAGGTTTGGCTGACGCCGTGAACAGCGCCCAGGATGCGGGACGGAAATATATCAATGTCGCCTCCAAGCTGCTTGCTCAGGAAGAAAGTTGAATCCCAGATCTTTCAGCCGCACCGCGCTCATTAAAAACCAGCGCGGCCTTCACGCGCGTGCGGCGGCCAAATTTGTCAAGATTGCCAGCGATTTTGAAGCCGATATTAACGTATCCAGGTCCGGGCAGACGGTTTCCGGGCGCTCTATCATGGGACTGATGATGCTGGCGGCGGCGACCGGTTCCGAAATCAGGCTGGATGTGGAGGGGGTAGATGCCGAAGCCGCCCTGGATGCTGTTTGTGCGCTGATAGATGCTAAATTCGACGAGGACTGATCAACGTGATTGAGTTAACAGAACGTCAATTCCAGGGACTCGGAGTTTCCCAAGGCATCGCTATCGGCACGGCACATGTTCGCGAAAGTGGTGTCGTCGATACGCCGGAATACGCGCTTAAGAAGCGTGAGGTCGTGACCGAACAGGACCGTCTCAAACACGCCGTCAATCTGGCTCAACGCCAGATGCGCCGCCTTCAGACCCGCGCCAAGGCGATGCCCGGCGCCGCCTCGGAAGAGTTGGCTATCCTGCTTGATGCCTATCTCAACATGCTTGATGATTCACGTCTTATCCGGGGTGCGGACCGCAGGATTGTTGAGGACCGAATCAACGCCGAAGCCGCCGTGTCGCGTGAAATTGCGGAAATTGCCGAAGCGTTTCAGGCGATGGAGGATTCTTATATCGCAGCGCGGCTTGATGACATCCGGGAGGTTGGCAACCGAATATTTCTAAATTTAGGTAAACACCCTGCTCGTCCCCTGACGTCACTGCCTAAAGGTTCGGTCATAATTGCTGAAAACCTGAGTCCAGCCGACATGGCGCAGCTTGATCCGGCTCATGTTTGCGGCGTGGCGACCATGCTGGGGGGGGGCGAGGGGCATACGGCGATCATGGCCCGCGCCCTAGGATTGCCGGGCGTTTTGGGGGCGCCGGAACTGATGGACGGGGTTCATTCCGGGGATCAGGTTATCGTCGATGGGAGTTCCGGCCGGATCATTGTCAATCCGTCCAAAAAAAGCCTTGCGCGATACGCCCGCCGTCGTACGGATTTAGAGAAGGAAACCAAGCGCCTCGCCCATTTGAAGAACCGCCCGGCCATTAGCCGGGATGGCACTGAAGTCTCTCTTCAGGCCAACGTTGAGTTACCGATAGAAATGAGCGCAGTTGAAGAGGTGGGAGCGGAGAAAGTCGGCTTGTTGCGCAGTGAGTTCATGTTCATGAACCGGGCCACATTGCCGAGCGAAGATGAGCAGTATGAAACGCTCAGTTCAATGGTCAAATCGGTCAATGGCCGGATGGTAACCATTCGCAGCCTCGACATAGGCGCGGAAAAGGAGTCCGAAGCCGTAACCGGGGAAATGGACGACAGCGTGACAACAGCCCTGGGGCTTCGTGGTATCCGCCTGTCAATTGCCTATCCGGATCTTCTGGAAACCCAGTTTCGCGCCATCCTTCGTGCGGCTTGTCATGGCGAAGTCCGCGTACTGTTGCCTATGGTTAGTACAGTTAGTGAGGTCCGCAAGGCGCGAGACATCATGAAAAGTGCGGTCGCCAAGCTGAAACGCCGAAAAATTAAGCTACCCGACCAACTTCCACCCATTGGAGTGATGATTGAAGTTCCAGGCGCGGCGCTAGCGGCAGACGCACTGGCGCAGGCCAGTGATTTTCTGGCGATCGGTTCCAACGATTTGACAATGTATACGCTGGCGGTTGATCGGGCCAATGAACATGTCGCACATTTGTTTGATCCGCTGCATCCGGCCGTATTGCGGCTTATTCAGTTTACCACAAGTGCCGCTTTGCGGGCCCGGATTCCGATCAGCATCTGCGGGGAAATGGCGGGGGACCCGCGTTATACGGCGCTTCTGGTTGGTCTTGGCCTGCGGGAACTGTCGATGACGCCGTCCAGCATTCCGAAGGTAAAACAGCGCCTGCGGGAGATGGATGCGGTTGCCGCGGCTACACGGGCCAACCTGATCATGGATCAGATCGACTCCGGTCGAATTATGACCCTTCTGGATGATTTTAACGCGCTGGCGTGATTTTCAAAAATTATCCAGAACGTCAAACAGCTGATCAATGTCGGCCTTGTTACTGAACAGATGGGGGGCTATTCGAATCCCTGGTCCCCGGCGTGTCACATAGACATTCTGTGCCTCCAGAACCGCGACGGTATCATCACTGACGGGGAACGCTGGATTAATGCCAACGTAGTGTCCGACGCGATGATCGTCACCGGGGGCGGTCCATCCCCGAATCCTGGATTTGTCTGCTGCATGATCGATAAGAGGCGACAGGGTGGTCTGAATTCCTGGCGGCGTCCAGGTATTGATCTGTGTGAGCGCGGCGATGGCCATGGGAAGATTGATGGGGTTGTTGCGTTCGCCCATGTCAAAACGCCGGGCACCGTCATGAAAGCTGTTGAAATAATCAATACCGCCATCGGACAAGGACCCGAATCCTCTGTTTTGACCGTGAATTTCCAGCGGCCGGTCGTTATGGCGATGTGGTGCGGCGTAGAGAAAGCTGATGGAATAAGGGCATAGCAGCCATTTGTAACCCGAACACAACAGGTAATCAGGCTGAAGGTCATCGATATCAATTGTCATTGCCCCAACCGCCTGCGTTGCATCAATAACAAACGCCGCCCCGACTTCCCTGCAGCGTGCACCGATGGCTGAAAGATCAATGCTACTGCCGTCAATCCAGTGACAGGGTTCCAGAGCGACGATATCCGTTTCCGAATTTATTTGCTCAAGTACAGCGGAGGTCCAGTCCCAGTCCGGTGGGCGGGCGACAACCACGACGTTTCCTTCCCGGTCGTGAGCCAGACGTCGCCACGCAAAAACATTGGACGGGAATTGATCTTGCAGGATGACAATGTTGCGCCGCCTGCCTAAAGGCAGGTTTTGTGCCGCCGTGGCAACGCCGTAAGCAGTGGAGGGAACGATGGCGATGTCGTTTTCTGTCGCCCCAATCAGACTTGCAAACAGTCCACGCAGAATTTCCGATTCTTCAATCAGTTCACGGGGATGAAAATTCCACGGCTGGTATTTGCGATCAAGTCCACGAATACCCGCTTCGCGAACCGATTTCAGTAGCGGGGACGTAGCCGCACAGGCGAGGTAATTCACAGGGGCGGGGATATCGAAAAGGTGTTTCTGATTGACAATCATGACTATCATTTCCGCAGCTTTGATCAGGGACTTAGGGAACAAATAAAATGCGCGGCCCGCAAGACGCAAATTGTTAGGGGATAATATAGAGATCGGGCGAAAATTGAGGGGCTCCGAGCATTGACAACACCGGCCCTGCCCCCTATGTTCCGCGCCTCGACGCCGGGAAGGTCTTGGCGTATCAGGTTCGGGGATAGGGTTATGAAGGTTTTGAATTCGCTAAAGTCAGCGAAACTCCGCGAGAAGGGCTGCCGTATTGTGCGCCGCCGTGGTCGGGTTTATGTGATCAATAAAAAGAACCCACGTTTTAAGGCCCGTCAGGGCTGACTTCCGTTCCGGCGGGCTATCCCGCCTGTTCATTGAGCTGAAGCCGTGCATTTGCGCGGTTTTTTGCGTTTGGTCCAGGCCAGATATAATTTGTTCCTAAAATTCGGAAAAATCCTTCTGAAAGAGTGATTGCGCACTATATTGTCAAAAGACTAGTCTTTCATGCCTTAATTTGGGAGCGCGACCTGTGACAACTTCATCATCCTGGCGAACACCCATGGTCATTTTGTTGGCGGGGTCGCTCTGCGCGCTGATTGCGTTCGGCCTGCGTGCCAGTCTTGGACTGTTTCTTAAGCCCATGAGCATGGATCTCGGATGGGGGCGCGAAACCTTTGCCGTAGCCCTGGCTATCCAAAATCTCATGTGGGGCGCATTTCAGCCCTTCGCGACAGCAGCGGCAGAAAAGTGGGGGACAGCACGTATCGTCGCCCTGGGCGGTATCCTGTATGCATCGGGTCTTTACCTCATGTCGGTTTCGGTCGATCCATTGGCCTTCCAGCTGACGGCGGGACTGATGGTGGGAATGGCGCAAAGTGGCTGTGCTCTGGCGGTTGTGTTGGGTGCCGTCGGGCGGTCGATGCCTGAAAACAGGCGCTCATGGGGGCTTGGGATCGTTACGGCAGCCGGTGCCGCCGGGCAATTCACGGTTGTTCCACTGGGTCAGGTTTTTCTGGGATTCTTTGGTTGGTCAACGTCCTATACGCTGTTGGCGCTGATCGCCGTGATCATTCTTGTTTGTGCAATTCCCCTACAGGGAAAAGTAGATACACACGTAAAAAACAAATCCGGTGAGGGTGAAAGCGCATCATCTTTGAAGGCCGCACTAGGCGAAGCGATGAAGCACAGGGGATACTGGCTGTTGACTCTCGGTTTTTTTGTTTGCGGATTTCATGTTGCGTTCATCGCTGTGCATCTACCAGCCTACCTGACCGACCTTGGCATGCCCAGCGAAACAGGAGCCTGGTCGCTGTCGTTGATCGGGCTGTTTAATGTACTCGGGGCCTATGTGGCCGGCACGCTTGGTGACCGGTACCGAAAAAAACACATGCTAAGCTACCTGTATTTTTCCCGTTCGATTGTCATTCTGATTTTTGTGATGATGCCGGTGAGCACGATATCGGTCGTTTTATTTTCTGTTGCGATGGGCGTTCTATGGCTGAGTACCGTGCCGCTGACGTCAGGTCTCGTCGCACAGATTTTTGGTATTCGATATATGGGAACCTTATTTGCGATTGTCTTCCTGAATCATCAGATTGGGAGCTTTCTGGGTATCTGGTTGGGCGGATACCTGTTTGATGCTTATGGGACCTATATGCCGGTATGGTGGGCAGGTGTGGCCCTGGGAGTGATGGCTGCCGTGCTGCATTGGCCAATCCAGGACGAAACCGTCATGCGGGTCCAGCCGGCCGAATGATCTGAGGACTGCTAAATTCAGCGTTGTCTGCCATGAGGGTGACGTATCTGCGTGGCTGTGGCACAATAAACGCGACGGGAAGTGGGGAGCAAATTTGATGAAGATGCCGAAACCGGATGCTGACGTCATCGCCAAACGGCAGCAGATCGTCAGGGCCATGCAGGAGATTATCCCTGGAGAGGGTGTCATTGCCGACGAAGATGAGCTTCGCGCTTACGATTGTGACGGTCTTTCGGCGTATAAGCAGTTGCCGTTGATTGTCGTACTGCCGGAAAATACCGAACAGGTTTCCCAGGTCCTAAACTACTGCCACGCCAACAATGTCAAGGTCGTGCCTCGTGGCGCAGGAACCGGCCTTTCAGGCGGGGCCTTGCCGCTGGCGGATGGTGTCACCATCGGGCTTGGCCGCTTCAACAAAATCCTTGAGGTAGATTATCAAAACCGCTGTGTGGTAACTCAACCCGGTGTGACCAATCTGGGCATTACACAGGCGGTTGAAGGCAACGGTTTTTATTATGCACCCGATCCTTCCAGCCAGATCGCCTGCTCAATCGGCGGGAACATTGCGGAAAACTCAGGGGGTGTGCATTGCCTTAAATACGGTTTGACCACCAACAATGTATTGGGCGTGGAACTGGTAACCATGGACGGTCATGTCGTCCGTCTGGGCGGCAAGCATCTGGACAGCGAAGGATACGATTTACTGGGTGTGGTTACCGGGTCCGAAGGCCTGCTGGGTGTGATTACCGAAGTTACCGTTAGAATTCTCCGTAAGCCGGAAACCGCGAGTGCACTTCTGCTTGGCTTTGATAGCAGTCAGCAGGCAGGCGATTGCGTCGCCGCCGTGATCGGCGCTGGGATCATTCCAGGCGGCATGGAAATGATGGACACTTTTGCCATTCAGGCGACGGAAGAATTTGTTCATGCAGGGTATCCTCTTGATGTAGAGGCGCTACTGATTATTGAGCTGGATGGGCCGGAAGTGGAGGTGGATTACCTGATCGGGCGGGTCGAAAATATCGCCAGGGACACCGGTGCCGTGCATGTCAGGGTTAGTGCGACAGAAGAAGAACGCTTGCGGTTCTGGTCTGGCCGCAAGGCCGCGTTCCCAGCAATCGGGCGTCTGACGCCCGATTACATTTGTATGGATGGCACCATTCCGCGTGGTCAGTTGTCGCATGTACTGAAACGGATGGGCGAGATGTCGGAACGTTACGGCCTTAGGGTGGCTAATGTTTTTCATGCTGGCGATGGCAATTTGCACCCCCTGATCCTGTTTGACGCCAATGAACCGGGGCAGTTCGAAAACGCCGAGAAATTTGGTGCCGAAATTCTCAGGCTATGCGTGGAAGTTGGGGGGGTGTTGACCGGAGAGCACGGCGTCGGCGTCGAAAAACGCGATTTGATGGGTGAAATGTTTTCCGAAGATGACATGAAACACCAACAGCGTCTAAAATGTGCGTTCGATCCGGATCAGCTGTTGAATCCAGGAAAGGTTTACCCAACCCTTCACCGTTGTGCTGAATTGGGTAAGATGCATGTTCACAAGGGGCAGATAAAGTTCCCCGATCTTCCGAGGTTCTAAATGTCTGAGACGTTGATACCCAAGACTGCCGATCAGGTTCTTGAGGCTCTGACATGGGCCAGCGCGGAAGGGAAAACCCTGAATGTTCAGGGACAGGGGAGCAAGGCCGCGTTGGGTCGGGTAAGCACATGCGATCATATTCTTGATATTGGAGCGTTGAACGGCATCACCGACTATTCGCCGAGCGAACTTGTTTTGACGGCAAATGCAGCGACGCCGCTGGTAGATATAGAGCGCGCACTGAACGAACAGGGACAGGAACTGAGCTTCGAGCCGCCTGATTTTGGGCCTCTGTTGGGGCAGGCGCCAGACATAGGCACGATCGGTGGTTTGATTGCCTGTAACCTTGCCGGGTCAAGGCGTGTCAAGGCCGGATCGGCACGCGATCATTTCCTCGGGTTCCATGCGGTCAGCGGACGGTGCGAAGAGTTCAAGTCCGGTGGAAAGGTTGTCAAGAACGTCACCGGCTTTGACCTTTCAAAACTGATCGCCGGGTCATTTGGCACCTTGGCGGTAATGACGGAAGTGACTCTCAAGGTTTTACCGAAACCGGAAAAAATTCGTACCGTTCTGGTCCGCTGGTCGACGGATGGAATCTATGATCATGGCGGTGTGCGTTCCATGACCGACGCCTTAGGAAGCTCTCATGAAGTGTCGGGTGCGGCGTTTGTTCCGGCTAAAGTTACAGAATTTTCCAATGTAGATTACATAAAGTCGGCTGGCGGCAGCATTACCGCTGTTCGCGTGGAAGGTCCTGGTCCGTCAGTAGAGCATCGTGCGGAAGAACTCAAAAGATTGCTCAAGGCGTACGGGGAGGTCGAGGAACTTCATAGCGTCAACTCAGCGGCGTTTTGGAAAGAGGTCCGGGACGTATCCTTCCTGAGGCGCGATCAGGACCGGGCTGTGTGGCGTCTGTCTGTTCCGCCGGCGACCGGCTCGCAGGTCGCGTTATCCATTCTTGAAGGCCACCCCGGGGAAGTTGTTTATGACTGGGGCGGAGGGCTGATTTGGCTGTCCGTTGAGGAGGGGAATAACGCCAGTGAACGTCGAATTCGCGCAGCTGTCGGTGATGTGGGGGGGCACGCAACCTTGTTCAGGGCTTCCGATGGGCTTCGCCGGGAAGTGCCTGTATTCCATCCCCAGACGCCGGATCTGACAGTTATTTCCCGACGTATTAAGGAAGGGTTTGATCCCGGCGCCATACTGAACCCAGGCCGCATGTACGAAGGAATTTGATAGAGAAATGCAAACCTTGTTTTCAGCGGCGCAGTTGCAAGAGCCGGGAATTGACGCTGTCAACGATGTGCTCAGAAAATGTGTGCATTGTGGATTTTGCACGGCGACCTGCCCGACGTATGTGTTGAGGGGGGATGAACTGGACAGCCCGCGCGGGCGCATCTATCTGATCAAGGACATGCTGGAGAGCGACCGGCCGACGTCGGCCAAAGTCGTCAAACATATTGACCGCTGTCTGACCTGCCTTTCATGCATGACGACGTGTCCGGCATCTGTCAATTACATGCACCTGGTTGATCATGCCCGCGTTCACATTGAAAAGACTTATTCGCGACCGTTGGGCGACCGCCTGCTTAGAAAACTGCTGGCGTTCATTCTGCCTTACCCTGGACGGTTTCGACTGTCGTTATTGGCTGGATGGTTTGCACGGCCACTGGTGAAGTTGATGCCGGGCCGTCTCGGCGGATTGGTCAGTGCGGTGCCATCGATAATTTCGAACCCTTCGTCCGTCGACAAACCGCAGAGTTTTTTGCCGGAAGTGTCGGCGGGAAAGCGGGTTGTTCTGATGACAGGCTGTGCGCAACAGGTTCTGGCGCCAACGATCAACGAAGCGACGGTCCGCTTGCTCAACCGGCATGGCTGCGAAGTTGTTATTGCCAAAGGCGGCGGATGCTGTGGCGCACTGGTGCACCACATGGGTAAGGAAGACGAAGCCCATGCGGCGGCCAGAGCCAATATCGTGGCCTGGGAAAGGGTCGAACGTAACGGCGGGCTGGACGCTATTGTCATCAACGCATCGGGGTGCGGTACAACCGTGAAAGATTACGGATTCATGTTACGCAACGACCCCGTCTGGGCGGATCGTGCCGCACATATATCGGCGCTCGCGAAGGATGTCTCTGAAGTCATGAGCGAATTGGGTCTGAATCCGTGTTCATCAGAAGAAAAGCCGGTAATTGCCTATCATTCGGCCTGTTCATTACAGCATGGTCAGCAGATTAGAGACCAGCCGAAAGCATTGTTGCGAACGGCCGGGTTTGAGGTTCGTGAACCCGGGGAGTCGCATCTGTGCTGCGGGTCGGCGGGAACCTACAACATCATGCAGCCGGAATTGTCAGATCAGTTGAAGTTGCGGAAAGTACAAAATCTAAAGGCAACCGGGGCGGATGTCGTGGCGACGGGCAACATTGGATGCCTGATGCAGATTGGTAACGGCATGGAAGGGACCCCTGTTGTTCACGCGGTGGAGCTTCTGGACTGGGCAACCGGCGGCCCAAAACCATCGGCGTTATCCTGATTCCATTCACGCAGAGTTGAACCTGCGAAAATAAGGGGCGGTTGAAACACCGATAGAAAACCGGTTACGATCCAGTAATGAAGCGAATATTTTCACTGTTTGTCATCGTTCCATTGGTTGTTGTAGGGGTGCTCGGGCATCCTTCATTGACACGGGCGGACCAGAATGCGCCTGAACTTGACGGTCTTTTTGGGCAGTTAAAATCCAGCATCAGCTATCAGGAAGCGGCACCTATAGAACAGGCCATCTGGCAGATATGGACCGTGCGCGGAAATCCCGAGGTGGACAAGGCCATGGCCTATGGCATTGCCGCAATGAATGCAGGCGCGCTTCGTGTTTCGGCAATGTCGTTTGATCGCGTAATCCAGTTGGCCCCCGATTTTGCAGAAGGCTGGAACAAACGGGCGACTGTGTATTACATGATGGGGCGGTTTGATGAGTCGGTTAGTGATATTCAGCGAACACTTGTGCTGGAGCCAAGGCATTTTGGAGCGTTGTCGGGAATGGGGTTGATCTATGACAGCCTGGGCAAATCGTCGGCCGCAGTAAAAATCTGGGAAAGGGCGCTAAGTATCTACCCGCAAATGCCAGGCATTCGCGACCGGGTCGAGGAAATCCACCGTGCCATGAAAGGCAAACCGATTTAGGCGCACGGCGGAAAATCACCCGGGCTCGCTGGGCGGGTGCTCTCCATTGGAGTCAGTTTGTCGGACATTTGAATTCGGACCTATCCAATATTATCTCTACTTCATCGAAAATGATCTGCTTCGTAGTGTGGCGAATTGATGTGTCTGGATACCTGAGGGCTGTCAAAATTGTCTGTTTTGGACAAAGGGTGTGAGATAAACTGCGCGGCGTCATCAAAAAGGGACCCTGAACGTGCAAGCAAACCCCGTAAAATTAAGCAATGATTTTCTGGAAGAACTGCGAGGTGTTGTTGAACAACGCCTGTCAACCGCCGAAGCTGTGCGCAATCAGCATGGAAAAGATGAATCATTCCATCCTTCGCTGCCACCGGGAGCGGTGGTTTTTGTCCATTCCACCGCAGAAGTCAGTGAGATTGTCAAAATCTGCGCCCGCTACAAGGTTCCGGTTATCCCCTATGGGACGGGGACGTCTCTGGAAGGCCATGTTGCCGCCATTAAAGGGGGGGTCTGCATAGACCTGTCGGAAATGAATGAAATTCTGGCGGTCAATTCGGAAGACCTGGACGTCACGGTTCAGGCGGGAGTGACCCGTAAACGGCTGAATGAACATCTTCGAGACATCGGTCTGTTTTTCCCCGTTGATCCCGGTGCGGACGCCAGCCTTGGCGGAATGACGGCGACGCGGGCCTCAGGCACCAATGCGGTGCGTTACGGAACCATGCGTGAAAATGTTTTGTCGCTGACCGTGGTGATGGCCGACGGCCGTATTATCCGGACAGCCAGCCGCGCCAGGAAATCAGCGGCTGGCTATGATCTGACCCGCTTGTTTGTGGGTTCGGAAGGGACGTTGGGAGTGATCACGGAAGTGACACTCAAGCTCTATGGTATTCCTGAATCAATATCATCTGCAGTCTGTTCATTCCCTGACCTGGAATCGGCCGTGAACACCGTTATTTCGACGATCCAGTATGGGATTCCCATCGCCCGGATCGAATTGCTGGATGAGGTGCAGATGGATGCGGTCAACAGATACTCCAATCTCGAATATGCAGTTGCACCTACATTGTTTTTTGAATTTCATGGTTCTGAAACCGGCGTTGCCGAACAGGCGACGGTTGTTTCCGGAATTGCCGGGGAACTCGGCGGCGCGAATTTTCAGTGGGCGACGAAAACTGAAGACCGCAACAGACTATGGCAGGCCCGCCATGATGCGTATTACGCGGCGCTGGCGCTCCGGCCCGGGTCTGTAGGTATTGCAACAGACGTTTGTGTACCGATATCACGACTTGCAGAATGTATCCTGGAAACCCGTAAAGACATCGATAAATCAGGCGTAACAGCACCTATCGTCGGGCATGTGGGGGACGGAAATTTTCATCTGAGCATGCTTCTTGATCTCGACGATGAAGATGAGATGGCGCGCGTTAACGGCGTCAATGAACGCATGGTCATGCGAGCGCTCGCCATGGATGGTACCTGCACCGGCGAACATGGGGTAGGGTACGGGAAAATAGATTTTCTGATGGCGGAACACGGAGAAGCGGTGAGTGTCATGCGCTCCATGAAGATCGCGCTCGATCCTGACAACATCATGAACCCGGGCAAGATTGTTCGCCTTTAAACCAGCGTGTATTTGACATGACAGAACCAGTAAAAAACCCGCCAGCTTTTCTGCGCCAGCTTTTTGATGTTGCCGTCGCAGCAGCTGATCCGCTGAAATGCATCCCGCCACACCTGCCGGAACCGCCCAGCGGGAAAACCGTCGTGCTGGGGGCCGGAAAAGCCTCAGCCGCAATGGCGAAGGCGGTCGAAGACAACTGGCAGGGCGAGCTTTCGGGGCTGGTGGTCACCCGATATGGGTTTGGCGTGCCATGTTCACGTATTGAAATTGTGGAGGCCGCTCATCCGGTGCCGGATGCTGCCGGTCTGGGGGCTGCCGGGCGTATTATTGATCTGGCGCGTGGATTGGGTTCCGATGATCTGTGTGTCGCCCTGATTTCAGGCGGAGCGTCATCGCTTTTAACCTGTCCCGTTGACGGATTGACGTTGGAAGATAAGCAGGCGGTCAATCGTGCGCTGCTTCGTTCCGGTGCGGACATTGGCGAAATGAACTGTGTACGCAAACATTTATCCGCCATCAAGGGCGGGCGGCTGGCGGAGATGGTTGCACCGGCGCGATTGGTAACCCTGTTGATTTCTGACGTCGTTGGCGACTTGCCCGCCGTTATTGGCTCTGGCCCGACGGTGCCCGATGAGACGACCTTTGCCGACGCCCGCAAGGTGATCGAAACCTATGGCATTGATCTGCCTGTTGCGGTCATCCGTCATCTTGAAAACGCCACGGCGGAAACACCGAAACCGGGTGATGCAATTTTTGATCACGCTTCGACCATACTTGCCGGTCTTCCTAAAGCCAGTCTCGCGGCGGCGGGAGAGTCGGCCTCTCAGGCTGGACTGAGGGTAATTGATCTTGGAGACCAACTGGAAGGCGAGACCCGTGATGTCGCACGCCAACACGCGGCGCTCGCTCTTGATATTAAAAATGGAAACGAAAACCCTCGTGTCCCCACAGTCCTGCTTTCCGGTGGGGAAACAACGGTAACCCTGAACGGTAACGGGCGTGGCGGACCGAACGGCGAATATGCGCTGGCGATGGCCATTGCCCTGAACGAAGCGGAAGGCATATATGCACTGTCATGTGATACGGATGGTATCGACGGCAGTGAAGACAACGCCGGAGCAATGATTTCACCAGATACCCTTCGTCAGGCGAAAAGCGCCGGACTTACCGCCGAAGATTTTCTTCAGAATAACGACTCATACAGTTTTTTCGAAGCCATTGACGGCCTAGTGAAAACAGGCCCAACGTGCACAAACGTTAACGATTTTCGTGCTGTGCTGGTGTTGTCTTGATTTGTGACTGAGACTACACTTATCTGCTTAATCCGGCACTGAATTGTGCCGATCAATTACGTTTCGGAGAATGCGTGTGAAAAAAGTCCTCTGGGGAGGTGTCGTTGTTGTTGTGGTGGTGATTGCGGCGGGTCTGTTCGGGCCGGGGTTGATCAACTGGAACAATTACAAAGCCGAAATCTCTGACCAGATCAAATCAGCGACGGGGCGTGATCTGACGATCAACGGGGATATTCGTATTACGGTTTTCCCCGCCCCTGCCGTCCTTGCAAGCGACGTTACGCTATCAAATGCCAAGGGGGCCTCCTCAAAAGACATGATCAGCCTGAAATCGGCGGAAGTTCGAATTGCGCTGGCGCCTCTCCTGGGCGGGCAGATCAAGGTGGAAACCGTCAGGCTGGTTGAACCGGTGGTCTATCTGGAGGTGCTCGCCGATGGCCGGAGAAACTGGGATATCCAGCAGGCCTCTCCTGAACCGTCGACTGTATCATCCGGGGGTGATCGTTCCGGGCCAACGGGTGACAGCGCCTCGTCGGCACCATCCGTTGTCCTGGATAATTTCACCATCGAAAATGGGACGCTGATCTACCAGGATACGCAGAGTGGCATGAGCGAACGTATTGATACCATTGATGCCAAGATCGAGGCGGCCTCACTGAAAGGCCCGTTCCAGGTGCAGGGCCGGATGACGGCGCGCGACATTCCGTTGAGCTACGATATAAATATTGGCGAAATTATTCAGGGGCGGACACTGACCCTCAATGTGAAAACGGGTATTGCCCCGGACATCGCCAGCCTTCAGATTAACGGGACCGTCCTCGGGTTGCCTGAAGAACCCCGCTTCAAGGGTAGTTTAAAGGGTGATGGCAAAAATCTGAGCCGAGCGCTTGAGGTTGCAGGGATCATGGACCTGCCGCCCATTCTGGCGCAGCCCTTTGCTGTTGAGGGTACCGTGAATGGGTCTGCCAAGGGCGGTGATATCAAGGATTTGAACCTGTCCGTTGCCGACTCCAAGGTCAGCGGCGATGTGGCGGTTGAAGTGGGGGCTAAAACAAATTTTGCTGTGCGACTGGCGGCGAGCCAACTTGATATCGATAAGTGGCTGGCGGCTTCGGGAGGTACCGTAGCCGGAACGCCGTCTGGACCGGCGGGAAATAAGTCCACCCCTGCGTCGACGCCAAAACCTCAGGTGGCGGGCGGTGAAAACCCTTTATCAGCGTTTCAAATTCCTGCGGATGTTAAAGGTTCACTGATTGTTTCCGTAGATGCGATTAAATATCGGGGCGGGTTGGTGCGTGACTTTCTGATGAACGCTGATGTCGCGGAAGGTCAGGTCACGCTCGGTCAATTATCGGCTCAGTTTCCAGGAGGGTCCGATCTGGCGTTGTTTGGCACCGTGACGGCAGACAAGGGCAAACCGAATTTTGTCGGTGAAGTGGAATCTACGGTCAATGACCTTCGCGGTGTGTTGGACTGGCTGGGAACGGATATGGAAGGGGTACCTGCCGACCGGCTGCGCAAGCTCAGTTTAAAGACGCAGTTGAATGTGACGCCTGATCAGGCTCAGGTCACGGATCTGGATTTCAAATTTGACAGCTCCCGCGTGACCGGCGCTGCGGCTATAGCGCTTCGCAAACGACCGTCCTTCGGCATCAATGTAACGCTTGACCGGATAAATCTGGACGCGTATCTGCCCAAAAATGTGAAAGAAAGGAAAGAACCGACGCCGACTCCGAAGCAGGGGCAGGCTAATGGGACAGCTTCACAGGCGGGCAGCACTCCTGGAGCGAAAAACTCGGAGTCGCCTTTCAAGAGATTATCGATACTGGGTACCTTTGATGCAAATATTCAGGCACGAGTCAAATCCCTGGTCTATCAGGGTGAACAGATTCGCGATGCCGCAATTGATGCGACGCTTTACAATAGAAATCTTGAAATTCGCCGTCTTGGTGTTGGCCGTCTAGCCGGGGCGTCGGTGTCCCTTGGTGGTCAGTTAAATGATCTAACCGGATTACCGAAAGCGAAGGGCCTTAAGTTACAGATGGCAGCGAAAAACCTGGCGCCGCTTTTGCGGTTTTCCGGTGTTGATCTGGGGCTGGATGCAAAAAAACTGGGTGCATTCGGCCTGGACATGACAGTGGACGGAAACCTGTTGAAACCGTCAGTTCGGGGTGCCGTCAAGACGGCTGGAGCGAATGTCAATATTGCCGGCAAGCTGTCTGTTCTTCCGATTGCCGATATGTTCGATTTGAATGTAACTGCCAAGCATAAAGATATTGCCCGCATGGCGCGTGCCTTTGGCAGCAGCTATCGGCCATCCGGAAAGATTGGTGGTTTGGATCTCTCCGTGCGCGCTTCTGGCAACCCCAGACTTGTCAAGCTGAGCGACCTAAAAGGCAAGGTCGGGACCATCACGCTTGGCGGAGAGGTCGTGGTTGATCTGGGAGGGGGCAAACCGCACGTTAAGGCGGACCTGAAAACAGGGGCTATTGCCATTGATGCGTTCTTGCCCGCGCCGAAGCAGGCGTTTCTGGATAAAGGAATATGGGGCCCGCTTCGTGTACAGCCCGTCGTCTGGCCAGGAAATCGTATCAATGGCGTTAATCCGTTACTGCATTTGAGCGCAAAAAAAGGGCGCTGGTCGGCGGACCCGATTGATCTTTCCATACTCAACGTCTTTGACGCAGATGTTAAGTTGACCGCGCCTGTTATTATTTTTGGAAAATATCTCGTCGAAAAGACGGATGTTTCCGCCACCATCAAGGACGGTATATTTGATTCCCGGCGGCTGACAGGCCGTATCTTTGGTGGCGGGCTCAACGGCGCAATCCACGCCTCAGGTGGCAATAGCAATCAGGTGTCCGGGAAGATCAAGGTTGGCGGAATCCGAATTGGCGAAGCGCTGCGCGCGGTTATTGGCGAAGCATCGGCGGATGGCGGGCTGGACGTCGATCTTGATGTTAATGCCCGGGGGCGCAGCGTCGCTGACTTTATCTCCTCCCTGAGTGGGGTTGGCGCATTCAACATGACCGATGTGGACGTCAGCAAACAGACTAAAGGTTCCATTTTCGCCGGTGTGTACGGGTTGGTTTCGGCGCTCAACCAGTTTGGCGCCAGTAAAAAATCTCAACGTGCAGACGTTAGCGGCTCGTTCAAAATTAACAATGGCGTCGCCCAAACCAACGACCTTAAGCTGGCGTCGGGGTTAGGCAACGGGGCGGCGGCGGGAACGGTCGATCTCCCGAACTGGAGGCTTAACGTTAACGGTCAGGTCGAACTAAAGCAAAGCGCCCTGACCAAGCTGTTACAGGCGAAAATACACCAGACCAAGGGATCAGTTCCGTTTTCGGTTACCGGCTCTCTCGATCAGCCGAATGTGAAAGTTGACATGGGGGCGGCGATGGGGGCCGCCGTGCCTATTCCGGGGGCCGATCTATTGTTGAACAAGGCTCCTAAGGGGTTGGGATCGTTGTTGAAAGATGTTCTGGGTGGTGGCCAACCAGCACCAGCACCAAGCGGGACAGCCAGCGGTTCGGGCGACACCCCTCCACCACCGCGAAACTCACAGTCCCAGCAACAACCTCAGCAACAGAAAATACTCGACCCCAAAGATTTGTTGAATCAGTTATTCAAATAGGCTGCTTTGAAGAGGCCACCACCGGGTTAAGTTTCAGAAGACGTCGGGCACAAAATTCTGATCAGATAGGGGCGGCCGTACATAAGAGAGTTTTGGCACCTTGCGTTTGGGCAAATGAGGTTTCTCGGGTGTGACATTCTCATACTGGAACATGCCCAGAAGGTGGTTGATGCAGTTTATGCGCGCCTTCTTTTTAACATCAGCATCGACAACAAACCAGGGAGCCTGCTTGATATCCGTCAGGGCAAACATTTCGTCCTTGGCTTGCGAATACTCCACCCAGCGATTCCGCGCCTCGATATCCATGGGACTGAGTTTCCAGTGTTTTGTGGGGTCCTTGACCCGGGCCTGAAAGCGCTGTTCCTGGACTTCATCGGAGACTGAAAACCAGTATTTGATGAGAACGATGCCCGAACGCACGAGCATGCGTTCAAACTCAGGACAAGATCGGAGAAATTCGTGGTATTCTTCGTCCGTGCAGAATCCCATGACCCTTTCGACTCCACCGCGATTGTACCAGGAACGGTCAAACAGGACGATTTCGCCCGCCGCCGGGAGATGCGGGACGTAACGCTGGAAGTACCATTGGGTTTTCTCTCGTTCCGTAGGTTTCCCCAGTGCGACGACCCGACAAACGCGAGGGTTCAGGGGTTCGATTATGCGTTTGATGACTCCGCCTTTGCCGGCAGCGTCGCGCCCTTCGAACACAACGACAACTTTCATGCCACTTTCTTTGATCCACTCCTGAAGCTTGACCAACTCGACGTGTAAGCGCGCCAGTTCTTTTTCGTAAGCTTTGTTTTTCATGATGTTCTCCCTCGCGACTTCCAGCACTCTAGCATGCAATTTTTTGGATTGGATTGCCACTGTGAACGCCAAAAATTCCTGTCTCCTGAACAGGAGCAACAGGAGTGCATTCTAAATCTGGGTTTTCGGGTCAGGTTTGGCGTGTATTCTCGAATACGTAAACGCGCAGGGCGCTAGACAGATTGCCGTCACGGGTTCGATCGATTTCTGTTATCAGGGCGTTGATGGATACCCCGCGCGCTGAGGCGATTTGGGTGAGCGCCTTCCAAAACACTTCTTCCATGGAGACGCTGGTCAGATGCCCGGAAATTCTAACCGAATGCTTGCGAAGTCTGGCGCTTTCCGAACCGGTCATTCCGAAGTCCGCTTTGTCTTCTTTTGGGGTGTTGCGGAGCGTCGCGCAGCATTCCAGGCCTGTTCGGCCCAGAGGCAAAGTTGATCTGCATCGTCAATGATCTCTGCCGGGACCTCACGATAGGACATGGCGAGCTGCTTCTGTCCGCGCATGTAGGTAAATGCCGGCGCGTCCCGGTCATCGTAAGGTGCGGCATTCCCGTCATCCACTTTGAAGTAAAGAACGTCATCATCAACCAGTGCGAACATGCTGCCATGCATAAAAAGTCCGCCGCCGCCGAACATGCGTTTCGCGTTCACCGGTCCTATGGGCTCAAGCATGTCGAGAACGTAGTCTTTGAATGCTGTACTCATTACCACGATGGAATTCTCATAAATCAAAGGTTGGGATATATAGGGTAGCGCTCACAAAGGGCAAAGGCCCGATCCCGGACCGTTGCTTCGACATCACTGTTTCCCTCAGGCCCGTTGGATTTAAGACCGATCAAAACGTCGGCAATCATGTTGCCGATGTGCTGGAACTCTTCTTCTCGAAAGCCGCGGGTCGTGCCCGCTGATACGCCAAAGCGCAGCCCTGAAGTTACGGTTGGTGGCTGTGTATCACCGGGAATTGTATTTTTATTGCAGGTCACTCCGGCCCTCTCCAGACTGTCAGAAGCATCAGCCCCGGTCAATTTGAGATGACGAAGATCAACCAGCATCAACGGCGTGTCCGTGCCGCGGCTGACAATATCGATGCCGCGTTCCATCAATGTTGTCGCCAATTGCCGTGCGTTGTTGAGAACGTTCTGGGCATAGGCCCTGAATTCCGGACGTAGGGCTTCCCCCAGGCATACGGCCTTGGCGGCGATGGCGTTGAGTATGGAGCTTCCCTGGATGCCGGGGAATACGGCAGAATTGAATTTTTTTGAGAGCTTTTCGTCGTTACACAAAATCAGGCCACCCCGAACGCCACGAAGGTTTTTGTAGGTGGTTGCCGTCGTTACGTGAGCATGGCCCATCGGGCTTGGGTGGACGCCGCCTGCAACCAACCCGGCAAAATGAGCCATGTCGGCGAGTAAACAGGCGCCGACATCATCGGCAATATCCCGGAAAGCTTTGAAATCTATGGCACGGGGATAGGCCGAACCGCCACAGATAATCAATTTCGGCTTGTGCATCCGGGCGAGGTTTCTGACCTCATCCATGTCGATCAATCCGTTGTCTGCCGAAACGCCGTACTGAATAACATTCATCCATTTTCCGGTCAGGTTCGGAGCCGCGCCATGACTCAGGTGCCCACCGGATGCGAGAGCCATGCTGAGGACCGTATCGCCCGGGGACAACAGGGCCAGATACACGGCCTGGTTGGCCTGAGAGCCTGAATGAGGCTGGACGTTGGCAAATTCACATCCGAACAGCGCTTTCGCTCGTTCAATCGCAAGCGTCTCGACCTTGTCGGCAAACTCAACGCCTCCATAGTAACGTTTGCCCGGATAACCCTCCACGGTTTTGTTGACGATGGGAGCCCCAAGGGCATCAAGACTCGCCTGAGAAACAATATTTTCGGAGGCAATCAGCTCAATGCCGCGTTGCTGGCGGCTTAGCTCACCGCTGATCGCCGCCGCAACTTCAACATCCGTTTCAGTCAGGTGTTTGGAAAAATATCCCTCGTGTGGGCCATGATCCAACAGTGTCATCGCGGCTCTCCTTCAAAAAGCTGCGGACGCTAACGCGAATTTGATTGCGGAGCAACCATGAAGTCAAATTTTGTAATTGGTGATATCCTGACTATACGGCTTCAGGCTTCCAGATTACCATTCCTGTGTTCAAGCAGGAATGATTTGAACTCGATATCCCCCTTGAGGACGTGATCCATCAAGGATTCCACCAGCTTGTTGTTTCTGGCGATGAGCGCTTCAGTGGTTTGGTTCTGATTGACGCTGCCAAGACCTGTTTCCTGTTCCAGTAACATCTGATGATGCTGAAAATGTGCGTCAACGTCCGGGTATCCGGCATCACGCAAAACGCGTTCTTCAAGACGGAAATGGCTTTCTGATTCCTCGTAATATTGAGCGAATAGCAGGGAAGCCTCTTTGATATCGCCTAGCCCAGCGGCGTCTGAAATCCGATTGGTGATACCCAGGAGCTGGTGGTGCCCATCGTCGATTTCGTTATGTCCAACAGACAAGGCGTTAAAAAAATCCAGATTTTTATGCATATTTAAACTCGGCCGTAACGTCAGCCATTTCCAATGCCTCATCAAGATTTCATAGTGTAATCAGAGAATTGAAGATTCGCATTCTCCGGGGTTGAAATCAAGCGCGGAGAATGACAGGCAAGAAATCGCTCATGACACCAGTAAAGTAGTAAATTCAGTAATAGCAGATATGGCGGATTGCCAGTTTCCGCTTTCCGTCAGCCCGGATTTCTTTCGGGGTTTGAAACCATGATCGCCATCTTCCAACCAGTGCAAACGAACGGCATTGGAAAGTGGATAAGAGGCAACTTCTTCATTGGTGCCAAGGCTGTCGCGAGTACCCTGACAGATCAGCGACGGTGTTTTTAGGTTTTGGAGGTGCTCGACGCGCAATTTTTCGGGTTTTCCTTGGGGGTGAAATGGATAGCCGAGACAGACCAGTCCCAGCGGCCCGCCACCATCAAGTTCACGTTCGGCAGTGACCATGCTGGCAATTCGGCCACCCATGGATTTTCCACCGATGATCAAATTGTCCGGGCCCAGAAAATCGATCACATCGTTCCAGGCCGTCATCAGAAGCGGTCCGCGGTTGGGTGGTTTTTTTGTGCCTGTTACGCGGCGTTCAGCCATGTAGGGAAATTCGAACCGGGCCACGCGAAAACCATTTTCACCCAGGCCCTCCGCAAAAGCCTGCATGAACGGACTGTCCATCGGCGCACCCGCACCGTGCGCCAGAGCGATGGTTAGTTTAGCTTCGTGGGGACCGTCATAAAGAAAGTCCGGCAGGCTCACGGTCGGTTCCCGAGCGCCCTGGATATTTCCGGTTCGTAGGCGAATAGCGCCGGTTGACCGCCGGTGTGCAAAAACATCACGTTCGTGTTTGGTGAATACATGCCGTGACGCACACGATGGATCATTCCGGCGAAGACCTTTCCTGTGTAGACCGGATCGATGATCAGGCCTTCCTTTGACGCAGCTAGCTGAAGGGCTTCCAGCGTCATCTCGTTCAGGAGTCCGTATCCGGGCGTCAGCGTCGCGTCCATGGTCACCACATCGGACTCACTAACTGGAAAATCCGTGTCCAACAGGTCTGCAATCTCTTTGCATCTGGCAAACACGCGGGGTGTTTGCTGGTCAGAGTCGCGGCGTACGCAGACACCTATAACCGGGATGTCCGATCCCAACGCACGCAGTCCAAACAGCAGACCAGCGTGGGTCGATGTGCTACCCGACGCAACAATAATTTCATCAATCTTCAGGTTCTCACGCCGGAGATCATCAAGTATTTCCCGGGCGGCCACGATATACCCCAGCGCGCCAAGCGGAGGGTGTCCCGGCGACAGCGGGATAATATAAGGCGTGTGACCCTGGGACTTCAGGTTTTCGGCGATCTCATTGATCTGGCGGTCGGCCCCGGCCTCATCTTCACCTTCCGAATAGCTGTGGATGGTCGCGCCCAATAGTCGATCAAGAAGAACATTCCCCGAATTGCGATGGGTGCTGTCCACACCCGGCACCCGTTCCTCCAGTTGGACATGGCACCCGAGACCGAGTTTTGCCGCCGCCGCTGCTGCCGAGCGCACGAAATTTGATTGCACGGCCCCGGTGATCAGGGCGACATCTGCATTTTGAGCCAGCGCCTCACCAAAATAAAACTCAAGCTGGCGCGCCTTGTTGCCGCCAAGCGCCAGTCCCGTCAGGTCGTCGCGTTTGACATAGAGGTTTGGACCTCCAAGGTGTCTGGACAGATTGGGCATGGCCTCAAGCGGTGTTGGGGTCGTCGCCAACGTAGCGCGCGGGAAGCTGTCAAATTTACCAAGTGCCATGATCGTGGTGTTCTCTTATCTTCTAAATTCGGCAAAAAAATCGTTACCTTTGTCATCGACAACAATGAACGCCGGGAAATTGATAATTTCGATCTTCCAGATGGCTTCCATGCCCAGTTCCTCATATTCGATTACTTCTACTTTGGTGATGCAGTCCAACGCGAGACGTGCCGCCGGGCCGCCGATCGACCCCAGATAAAACCCACCATGAGCCTTGCAGGCGTTGGTCACGGCCTGAGAGCGGTTGCCCTTGGCCAGCATGATCATCGACCCGCCAGCCGCCTGGAACTGTTCAACGTAAGAGTCCATTCGCCCCGCCGTCGTCGGGCCGAATGAGCCGGAGGCATATCCGTCCGGGGTTTTTGCGGGGCCTGCATAATATACTGGGTGGTCCTTGAAGTACTGAGGTAAATCTTCGCCGGCATCAAGGCGTTCTTTCAGTTTGGCATGGGCGATATCCCGTGCAACCACCAGTGATCCGGTCAGTGAAAGCCGTGTTTTGACCGGATGTTTGCTGAGTTCGACCAACACGTCTGCCATTGGATGATTGAGGTCGATCTCAACCACCTCACCATTGAGGTCCTGATCCGCTACTTCAGGCAGAAAGCGGGCGGGATTTATTTCCATCTGTTCAAGAAAGACGCCGTCTTTGGTGATTTTTCCCTTGATCTGGCGATCTGCCGAACACGATACGCCAATCCCCACCGGACAGGAGGCACCGTGGCGGGGCAGGCGAACGACGCGCACGTCGTGGCAGAAATATTTGCCGCCAAACTGGGCCCCGATCCCCATGGTCTGGGTCATTTTATGTACACGTTCTTCCCATTCCAGGTCGCGGAAGGCCTGGCCGAATTCATTGCCTTCAGTCGGAAGTTCGTTGTAATAGCCAGTTGAGGCCATCTTGACGGTTTTCAGGTTCATTTCTGCCGATGTTCCGCCGATGACAATCGCCAGATGATAGGGCGGGCAGGCGGCAGTGCCGAGTGTGCGGATTTTCTCATCCAGGAACGCCATCAGGCGATCTTCGTTCAGAAGCGCCTTGGTTTCCTGATAGAGAAATGTCTTGTTGGCGGACCCCCCGCCTTTGGCGATGAACAGGAATTTATAGGCATCGCCATCGTCGGCATACAGGTCGATCTGTGCGGGCAAGTTGTTGCCGGTATTTTTTTCGTTGAATAAATCAAGCGGAGCCACCTGAGAATAGCGCAGGTTGGTTTCCGTGTAGGTTTTCATTACCCCTTCCGAAATTGCCGCCTCATCACCACCGCCTGTCCACACGTTCTGGCCTTTTTTACCCATGACGATGGCGGTGCCCGTGTCCTGACACATGGGCAGCACGCCACCAGCCGAAATATTGGCGTTTTTTAAGAGGTCAAGGGCGACAAAACGGTCATTCCCGGACGCTTCCGGGTCATCCAGAATGCCCGCCAGCTTTTCCAGGTGCGCGGTGCGAAGCAGATGCGACGTATCCTTGAACGCCTCGAACGTTAGCAGTTTTAACGCTTCGAGCTCGATTTTGAGCACCGTCTCGCCATCAAATTCGGCTGTTGTGACATGAGCATCGGTAAGTTTGCGATACTGGGTCGGGTCGTCGCCCAAGGGGAACATCTTGTGATGGACGTACTCACTCATGGCAAGTCTCTCTTTCTGGTCGGTGGAATTGCGGCGCAGGCATCATACCGTCTATATCTGCGATGCTGGGACCGCGATCAGGTTTTTTTACGAAAGGCATCCAGGGCAATGACTTGGCCGCTCTTTGGTTCTTCGCCCGCATCGTTGTTGTCGGACGGAATAGATTCTATATCTTGAGAACTATCATCCCCGTAACCAAATTCCATTTCCATTTCGTCATCATCAATGGTGGTCATTTTTAGCTGCAAACCGAAATTCACCGAAGGATCAGCAAAAGAAATCACCGCTGACAGGGGAATCTGCAGGTGGGCCGGGCGACCGTTGAAGCGCAATGTTACGCCGAACGCATCGTCGGTTACCTGCAGGTCCTCGAATTGATGCTGCAGGATGATGGTCATTTCCTCCGGATGATCGGCGTGAATGAAATCTGGGATATCGACACCATCATCTGTGGTCCGGAAAGTGATGTAAAAATGATGTTCATCCGGCAAGCCGTTGGTTTCGGCATAGGTCAGCGTCCGGCTGATAACGGCGCGAAGGGCGTCCTCAATCCAGAGATCGTATCGAAGCGGGCTATTTTCATCCATATCCATAACAGCAGTTTTAAACCGAACCAACGGGGGATACCAGTCCTGTTCGGTGAATTTGTCGGCGATTTCCCGGATTAAACCGTGGAGGATTGCGCATAAGAAATAGAAGTGGGAGGCTTCTGTTGCCAGGTGCCCCCCGAACCCCGCCTTACAGTGCTAACCACAAGGACTTAATTTCGACTAAGCGACTGCTTACGCAGCAGCTTTCATCGGAGCATAGTTGTCGTTTGCAACTACTATAATGGTCCGGTAACGGCGGAACCACACCGGGCAAAAACCAGGTCTTTACTACGCACGTCGATCCTGTTTCGCCCCCATAACCCCCGGCCAGCAACATTTTGCGGCAACGAGGGTGAAATTGGTGGAGGCGCCGGGCACTGCCCCCGGGTCCGTAACGCTTATTCCACAAGGCGTTTATCACCATAGCCGGTAAACCGGCAGGGCTAATATGGTCTGATTTTACCGATTTCGCAATCGTTGATGAGCTTTTGGGAGGATTTGACCGAATTTCAGGCGCTATTTTACCATCATGTCGGACAAGGTCTCCATACCGGCGGTCTCTCTTCTGAGCAGTTCGACATATCCCTTCATCGTAAGATCGCGATTGAGTACATGGTCGATCAACCAGTGACGCAGCAGTTCGGCTGTTTCCTTGACATATTCCTGATGGTTAGCGTCCGGGGCAAGAGTGCGAAACTCTTCAACAACATGGTCCAGTTGACCCAACAACTCTTCATGTTCCAGTTTATGGGATTCTGCGTAGGGGAACCCGGCCAAAAGCTGAAGTCTTTCTTCGCGCTTGAAGTGTGTGGAGGCGTAGAATTTGAGTGCATAGAGAATTTCCATGGCTTCATCGACACTCAGGCCATCCTTGCTAAAGGATTCAAATTTGTTAATGATTTCAATTAGATGTTTATGATCGGCATCAATCAAACCACCATCGACTGACATTTTGTTTCGCCACTGGATGGGCATATTTGCCTCCATTATCCGAAATGTATAATTTGCGGATGGAAGACTACTGTAGCAGCAGGCTGCATTCCTTGATGCAGGTCAAAATTATTTTGATGCCGCTTTATTCTCTGGTCGCCATCCTGCACGACTCTTCAAACTGGTCTTGCTGGCGGTCATAGGCGATAGAACAGATATAGTGCTGGTCGTCCTTCGCCAGCTTGTAAATCGTCACCTCGATAATGCGGGTTGCCGTCTCATAAGGCGGTAGCCCCGGTTTTCTGTGAGTCTCTGACGTTTTTTTGACGATTTCCCAGCCGTTCAGGATCAAATCGCGCGTGCGCAAAAGTTCCTCGGCCTGTCCACCGAAGGAGAACAGCAGGGCAACCGCACCCACCAGAGTATGCTTAGCCTGCATTGTCCTTTGCAATTTCATTGACTTTGGCCGCCATAATAAAATCGTTTTCGTGCAGTCCGCGGATTTTATGGGTCTGAAAGGTTACCGTACAATATCCCCAGCCCAGATTGATGTCCGGGTGGTGCCCTTCCTGTTCTGCCAGATCACCAATCTGATTGCAGAAAGTCAGGGCGTCGGCGAAGTTGGTGAATGTGAAATTCCGTTCAATCCGCGTCGCATCTTCGTTCAGCTGCCAGTCGTCAAGATGCCCAATAGCATCATTGGAGGTGTTGAGGTCTAGTCTCGGAACGCCGCCCTGACAGGGAACGCATGTCTTTCCGGCCAAGTTTTCTCCATCGTTCATAAGTATTCCTCCTGTGTATATCTGATAACCAAGATGTTGGTTGATTGGTGAGAATTGGCAAGAGAATTTGTCCTGGTTTTCGATTCGGTTTGTTTTCTCGCTGAAACGCTCGGTAATCCCGCCCATTCCCGCTTCTTTTGACCGGGCGGAGAGAAGCGTTAGAATGGTTCGGAATTCAGATAGCGGAGAACTGCGTTTAGCATGCGGCAATATCTTGATCTATTGAGCCATGTACGAGAGACAGGCATTCTGCGAGGCGATCGCACGGGTGTGGGTACGCAAAGCGTGTTCGGATATCAGATGCGGTTTGATCTGGCCGCCGGGTTTCCGGTGTTGACCACCAAAAAGCTGCATCTCAGGTCGATTATTCATGAATTGCTGTGGTTTCTGGCGGGTGATACCAACATCAAATACCTGAACGATAACGGCGTGCGTATCTGGGATGAATGGGCCGATGACAAAGGCGAGCTCGGGCCAATTTATGGTCACCAATGGCGCTCGTGGCCGTTGCCCGATGGCGGCAAAATCGATCAGATCGCCAATCTGGTGCGCGATCTTAAAACCAATCCGGAATCTCGCCGCCATATCGTCTGTGCCTGGAATGTCGCTGACGTGGACAATATGGCGCTGCCGCCGTGCCACTGCCTGTTTCAGTTCTATGTTGCCGATGGCAAACTGTCATGCCAGCTTTATCAGCGTAGCGCCGATATTTTTATCGGCGTCCCGTTCAATATTGCCTCCTATGCTTTGCTGACCCAGATGATGGCTCAGGTAACGGGGCTACAGGCGGGGGAGTTTGTTCATACTTTTGGCGATGCTCATCTTTACACCAATCATGTCGAGCAGGCGGATTTACAGTTGTCTCGTCAACCGCTGGCGCTGCCGGTCATGAACGTCAATCCCGATGTGAGGGATTTGTTTCAGTTCCGGTATGAGGATTTCGCGCTTGTGGGTTACGAAGCCCATCCGCATATTGCGGCCCCGATTGCGGTTTAGACAGATGCGTCTGTCACTGATCGTCGCCATGGCTGAGAACCGGATGATCGGGCTGGATGGAGCCATGCCCTGGCACATTTCGGCGGACCTCAAGTATTTTAAACAGGTCACCATGGGGGCGCCCGTGATTATGGGGCGCAAGACGTTTCAGTCTATCGGGCGAGCCCTTCCGGGACGTGCCAATATCGTTATTACCCGGGATCGCAATTTTTCGGCTGACGGTATTGAGGTGGTGCATGATCTGGAATCAGCGCTACGCAAGTCTGGGGCAATTTGCCTGATTGAAGGCAAGGATGAAGTCTTTGTGATTGGCGGCGCGCAAATTTACGAGCTGGCGCTTGCCAAGGCGGATCGGATTTATCTGACCGAAATCCATGCAATGCCACCGGGAGACACCCTGTTTCCCGAGATCAATCCTGAAGCATGGACGGAAGTTTCAAGACAGGATCATGAGCCGGAATCTACAGATGGCCCCGCTTTCAGCTTCCTTATTCTCGACAGAACGGGTTAAACTCTCCCGATAATAATAATTGTTCTTAAAATGGGAGAAATTGACGATGGCAAAAATATCTATGTCCCAGAACCTAAACGTTTCCGCCGATGAGGCCTGGAAGATGATTGGCGGATTTAACGGGCTTCCAGATTGGCACCCGGCAGTGGAAAAGAGCGAACTGACCGAGGAGGGGCAGGAGCGGACGTTAAGCCTTGCCGGTGGTGGTAAAATTGTCGAACGACTGGAAAAAATGGATGATGGGTCCCGGACCTACACCTATTCCATTAAGGAAAGCCCGCTTCCGGTGTCCAATTATTCATCAACAATAAAAGTTACCGGAGAAGGTGAAAGTTGCACCATCGACTGGTCGAGTGAGTTCGAGTCAGACGGAGCGTCCGAAACCGACGCAACAGCGGCTATTCAGGGCATCTATCAGGCCGGGTTTGATAATTTGAAGAAAATGTTCGGCGGCTGAGACGCGCCGGGCAGAAAATAAAGCCGTTCAGATCCACGAGCTGACTGATTGATCCGGTTACACCGCCGACTGGTCTTTGGGGTGGTGGAAGAGTAGGTTCTTAAGGTCGGCACTATGGATGAGCCAACGAAATTTTCGGCTGATACTGGGAAGCCTGAGTGAGTATTATAGGTTGAATTACCAGTCTTGTTTGATATGTATTGTGCTGTTTCAATTTTATGATTTTTTGAAAGTATTAGCATGATTTCTATCGAGCATCTTCATCCAATTGTCGTCCATTTCCCGATTGTATTTTTTCTGACCCTCGCGGCCTTGGATATCGTGGCCTCGTTCAGGGGGCGCTCGATTACGGGCCGCTCGGCAGTCGGGAATGCCTCTGCTGGATTAGCCGTATTGTCCGCCGTGACGGCTATCGCGGCCTTTTCTCTTGGGGATGAGGCACTGGAAATCGCCGTAGCGGGAGGGTTTTCCAGCGAAATCGCTGAAATACATGAAACCTTGGGTATGGCTGTAGCGGCTCTGTTTTCAGTTTGGGCCGTGATCAGGGCTTATCTATGGCTGAAAGACAAAGATGTACAGGGAGGCGTAAAATGGCTTATTCCGGTTATTGAAACTGGTGGCGCAGCCCTCGTCGTAGCCACTGCGTATTATGGCGGCGTTCTGGTCTATGAACTGGGCGTCAATGTGATGCGCGCCGTCCAATAAAGGCCTGCCCAAAACAATTTTTTGGCGATTTACAAGACGCGATCAGAATGCCGCACCGCTGTTTTCAGTTCTGAAAACAGCGGTGCGGCATATCAAGCTGGTGGAAGAGTGTCGCTCCCGTGCCGAAGAGCACCTGCAGTGTGGCTGCAATCCGATATATCGGCAGGTATATAAGCGCCAGGTCGGGATTGAAGATTGAGGAAGGACCCGACGAGATCCTTCCCAGCGTTAACCTGAGTGGCGGATTTGCTCAAGGAACTTGCCGACCTCGGTATTCAGCACATTTGCTTGCTCGGACAATTCACTTGAAGCTGAAAGGATTTCACTTGCTGCTGAGCCCGTTTCGCCGGCAGCCTCTGTGACCCCAGTTATATTCGCCGCCACTTCACCTGTTCCGATAGCCGCCTGTTCAACATTGCGAGCGATTTCCTGCGTTGCCGCATTTTGTTCTTCAACGGCGGTTGTAACAGCCGTGGTGTTATCGTTAACAACCTGAATGCTGTCAGCAATTTTCTCGATGGACAATGCTGCTTCCTCGGTAACTGACTGGATATTGGAGATTTGTTGACCAATTTCCTCGGTCGCGCGGGCCGTCTGGTTGGCTAAATTCTTAACTTCCGAGGCGACCACGGCAAATCCTTTGCCTGCATCACCAGCACGCGCTGCTTCGATCGTCGCGTTCAATGCCAATAAATTAGTCTGTTCGGCAATGTCCGTAATCAAAGACACAACTTCCCCAATGCGCTCAGCCGAACTAACCAGTTCCTGAACGGTCTGCTTGGAATGTTCGGCTTTGCTGACGGCATCCTCGCTGGCTCTCATGGAGCCTTCGACCTGACGTTTGATCTCGTTAATGGAACCCGACAACTCCTCAGCGGCGGACGCTACCGTTTGCACATTGGTAGAAGCCTCTTCGGAGGCCGAGGCAACATTTTCGGCACGAAGGTTGGTCTGGCTTGCCGTGGTCGTCATTGTCTGTGCCGAGGATTGCATTTCCGTCGCAGCCGCTGAAACTGACTCAACAATATGCCCAACGCTGGACTCAAAATCATCCGCCATGGCATTCATCATATTTTGTTTTTCTTCTTCAGCCTGTTGTTCGCGGGCAGCTTGATCGGCTTTAATCCTTTCTGCTTCCGCCAGCTTGTCCTTGAGAGCGACCAGATCGCGCGCCACGAGGGAAAACTCGTCTTTGCCGTCAACATCCATCCGCATCTCTTTTGCATATTCGCCTTGCGTGATGGCTCTTATATCGGTCGTCAGATTGCCGATGTTGCCAGCCACGACTCTGTACAGATAGTACGCGGCGCCCACCGTCAAAATCAGGCTGATGGCGGATACCCAGGTTATAATCGTGGCAACGCCGGATACGCCGTCGGAAACCTCAAGCGTCTCGGCTTTCATGACGTTCAGACGTTTATCCGTAAAATTATCGACGTCCTTGTCAAATTTCCCCAATCCGGATTTCAGAATTTTTGCGGACTTGTCAAAAGTGGCCATCATTGCGTTTCCATCAGCTGGACCTTTGCTGACATAGGCCTGGGCCATGGCAACCCCGTTTTTATAATAGGGATCAAAGGCTTTTTCCAAACGGTCAATGGATTTAAGAGCTTCTGATAGGTTGAGCTCTTTTGCGAGTTTTCGCGCCTTGTCGATATGCGTGAAAAATTTTTCCTTTGATTTTGCGGCTTTTTTAAACCCGTCATCCAGTCCGTTCATTCCACGCGTTGCCGAGATGTCACTTAACCATTGCTGGACCTCGGTAACATCGATCTGGATATTCTTGACCGTCAACAATAATGGTATTTCGGCTTCGATAACCTCATTGACATCGTGACTTACTTCCATCAGTCGCGGCGTTTGCAGACGGAGGTCAATGACGCTGAAGGTCGCCACAGCTGTAAATAATCCAGCGATCCCAGCCAGAATCAATATCAAACGTGTCTTGAACTGCATTTAAAGAACTCCTTTTCGGACGCCGGATGGGCATCCACAAAATCAACAAACTTCAATACCCCATCCACGTGGCAGGTTAGTTTAACCATGTCCTGACTGCGTGGTATCCTGTTATCTCAATGCCTTCGGAATCTGTTTGGGTGGTATCGACGCCAGAACAATTCCTCTGCCCGGGTATCAGGCGAGCACCTGCCATTTTTGCGCGGCGGACCAATGGGCCTACGGCCTCTCCATTGCATCCTGAAGCTTACTGTTTCCTTACGTGGTTCCTCAAATTTTCGACGAATAAATGAGACCGGATCGCAAGTGATTTCAGCGGGCGATATTCTTTCGCCAGACAATGTCGTTATTAGTCCCAAATATCATTGGATATGGGAGGTCAGCGAATAATGTCAATACGAGGTCAAGGCGTGCTAGAAAACCAAACCCCGTAACCCTCACTCCTTCAAGGAGTAATGTCGGATCAAGTTGGAACTAATACAGTTTATTTAAGGCATTGACGGGATCTATTATTTTTTCTTTTTCCCACTTTTCTTTTTATTATCCTTCTTTTTTTTGCCATTTTTTTTCTTTTTAGTGTCTTTTTTTACCTTGTCATTTTTTTTCTTTGATTTTTCTTTTTCATCTTTCTTCGTCGATTTCTTTTTTTCGTCTTTCTTTGTCATGCTCTTATCTTTCTTTGCTTTCGGGGAAGTTGGGTTTGGAAGAGGGTTTTTCGAAGCCTTTGGCGCTGATGTGGGGCGGGCTTTCAGATCGCCGTCGGCCTTGAGAAGAAGCTTGGCCAGATCAATCATGGCGCGCCCACGCATTTGACTGATGCCTGGAACTGTGGCGAGCGCCTCTGGAGTTGCCGTCGCGATCTTCTCTATTGTCGTGAACCCTTTGTCGGCGAAGGCTGTCGCCAACACTGGCCCGATTCCATTAATGTCTGTGATCGCCGACATTCACCTGCTCCTAATTATCTACCACGAACCTGAATCGCGTAATCTCCAAGAGTTTAACTCGGCTATCCTGCGATAAAGTTGCCCTGTCCGGCAAGTCCTGATGGTCTTATTCGTATCCTCGCTAAATTACATTGGCTTCCAGCAACGGACGGTTTTCGACGACGCGCGCATATGAAAGATCGTTGAGATCAAGGCTCGTGTAGCGCCTGTCTACGATCAGTTCAGCGATCCCGCGACCGACGGCAGGGCTTTGCTGCAGGCCGTGACCGGAAAAACCATTGGCGAAGAAGAAATTCCCGACCTCCGGATGCGGGCCGACAATGGCATTCTGGTCGAGCGTATTGTAGGCGTAGTGTCCCGCCCAGGCGTTAATCACCTTGATGGCTTCGAATACCGGAATGCGTTCGGCCAGGGTCGGCCATATCAGGGTGTTGAACAGATCGTAGTCAACGGTGAGATCAAAACATTCCGGGTCCTGTTCGGCAGGCGGCGAGACACCGCATATGAAATAGTCACCTTCAGGGCGCACATAGACGCCGTTCGGGTTGATCAGCAGCGGACAGTCGACAATTGCCTCCTTTTCACGGCAATCGATCACGTAGACGAACCGTTTACGCGATTCGACGGGCAGGGCCAGGTCTGCCATGGCAGCGACCCGTGATCCGTTGGGGCCTGCCGCATTGACCAGGTGCCCGCAGTTGAATGATCGTCCGTCGCTGAGCCGGACACCTGAAATCCGCCCATCGTCCAGAGACAGCGCCGTAACTTCACCTTTTATATAGTCAACGCCGTTTGCCAGCGCCTGCGATCTGAGGACCTGTAGCAGGGTATGGGAATCAAACCAGCCCTCGTTTGACAGCCCCAGGCACCCGGCGGCGATACCTTCAACGGATAACCAGGGATAGCGACGGCCTATGTCTGCCGGGGTCAGCCACGTGCTGTCGGCGTTCAGACCGACCTGTGTTTCATAATTTGTTCGCAGGACCGCTTCACCATGGGCGCTGGCCAACATAAGATAGCCGTTTTCCCGAAAACCCACGTCGGCCTCGGGACCGAAGCGCTGGGGCAGTGATTTTAGGAATTCGATACCGAACTGCGACATGCGGATGTTGACGGGTGTCGAGAACTGCTGACGGATGGAAGCGGCGGACAGCGTTGTTGAGCATGCCGCGTAGGTCGGGTCGCGTTCAATGACCAATACGCGTCCGTCGAATTCCGGATGGTGTGACAGAAAAAAGGCGGCTGAACTGCCAATTGCCGCGCCGCCGACAATAATTACGTCATAAGTATCAGTCATATTGCACCGAACTAAAGGTGAAAACAGTCAACGGCGATCCACCATTCGCGCTCGTAAGGGAACAGTGAGCCGAGATAGATTTGCCCGTCCGACTTGACATCGGTCGTCGGGACATAGCCCGGCACCAGACCAATAAGCGTTGTCGCGACGCAGATTGCGTTTTTCTTGAACAAGGCAAAGACGTCCTTGCCTGATTGTGAGCGGTCAACGAAGCGCTTGGTTTCTTCGGTTTCACGCCAGCCCGCTTGTTCCAGCGACGCCTTAATGAAGGCGTGCATGTCGGCAAGCGATCTGATCTGTGCACCTTCGATATGAGCCCCGGAACCAACGGCATGCAACCGGCAAAGACGGCCCTTGATGCCATGTTCGTTGGCGGGGAATTCGTATTCCATCTGACGGAACGCCGGTTCAATGGGGATGCCGTCTTCCAGCGCTTTGCGAACATCGGCACATTCCGCATGAGGAAGAGCGGTGACAGTTTTATCAAGTACGTTGGCCCGCAGGGGAGCGCACACGACAAAAGTCGCGCCGATCAACGCGCTCAACGCCAGAATGAAAAGCCCCCGTGTCATCCGGTGCATGGTAGGCGAAAAATCGGTCCTGCCCAAGAGGATCAATTGTTCTTTGTGAGGATTTTGTTTTGGGCGATAAGTTTTGTGAAAAATTCCCGGATAAGAGGGTGATGAAATTGGTTTGAAATCGGGGTGAACTTGCTTTCATATGAAAAACAGGGTTATGGGGATAACTGGGGTTCATACTGAAATGAAGAAGTTGACTGCTCGATTCTGGTATTATGAAGGGCCGACGTGGTTGGTAGCGGTCGCAATCTATGGAGGCTGGTTAACGCTTGTTCTGAACCACGCCGTGCTGCCGTGGCCGGTGATTGTTATCGCGGGTGGAATTCTGACGGCTTGGCACAGTTCACTCATCCACGAATCGGTGCATAATATCAATACGGCACCCAAATGGCTGAAAATGGCTTTGGTGTTTCCGCCATTGGGCGTGTGGTACCCTTATACTTACTATGTTCGTGCCCACACGATCCATCACCGCGACAACAATCTGACGGACCCAGATAAGGACCCGGAATCCTATTACTACACCAGGGCGGATTGGGAGCGTATGACTCCGGCGCTGAAATCTCTGTTGATGTTCAACCAGACTTTTGCCGGGCGTATAATCGTGGGACCATTTGTGGCTGTTTTCCATCTTGCGGTCAATCTCGCGGCTAGGCTGCTTGAAGGTGATATCCGTGCAATGAAGGGGGTGGGGTTGCATGTCGTTTCCTTAACCCTGTTGTTCGGGTTCGTCTGTGGCGTTGCGGGCATGGAGTGGTGGAAGTATGTTGTTTGCTTCGCTTACCCCGGACTGGCAATCAGCTTGGTACGGTCTTTTTGCGAACATGGGGCAGCCCAGGACCCGGCACATCGCACGGCAATTGTCGAATCGGGAACATTCTTCAACCTGCTGTTCCTGTATAACAACCTGCATGTGGTCCACCATCTGGACCCGACCATGCCGTGGTTTAAAATTCCCGAATATTATCGTGATCACCGTCAGGAATTGCATGAACGGAATGGTGGTTACGTTTTAGAGGGTTATGGCGAGGTCGTGCGTCGTTATCTGTTCACTCCTGCTTTCGCTCCGGTTCACCCCAACTCCTGATGGTCCATAGTCCAGGCTCTACACACGAAAGTACTGCATCATGAATATTACAGCCCTGTCTGCCCAAGAATTATCTGAGCGTGTTGGAAAGGCGGAACAACACTTTCAGGACCTGAGCCGCCGCAACCTGCAACTGGACATGACACGGGGCAAACCGTCGCCGGAACAATTAGATTTAAGCAACGAGATGCTGACGATTGTCGATGGCGACAGTTATAAGGGTGAAGGCGGCACCGATTATCGCAATTACGGCATTGGCACCGGAATTCCGGAAGCCAAGGCGCTGTTCGCCGAGTTCATGGACGTCTCACCGGAAGAAATCATCATCGGCGGCAATGCCAGCCTGACCATGATGTATGATGCTTTTGTCGGCGGCCTGCTGTTCGGCATGCCCGGCGGGCAGGGGCCATGGCGCGACGAAGGCACCTTGAAATTCATCTGCCCAGTTCCCGGATATGATCGCCACTTCGCCATCTGTGAACGGCTGGGTTTCGAGATGATCGCTGTTGATATGGGTGGTGATGGCCCCGATATGGATGCGGTCGAAAAGCTCGTTGCAGATGATGCGTCGATCAAGGGCATCTGGTGTGTGCCTAAATATTCCAACCCGACGGGGGCGACCTATAGCGATGAAGTGGTTGACCGACTGGCGTCGATGAAAACCGCAGCAACTGATTTCAGAGTATTCTGGGACAACGCCTATACGGTTCATCATCTGGGGGATGGTCCCGCCAAGGTCAAAAATATTCTGGATGCCTGCAAAGCGGCAGGTAACCCGGACCGTCCCCTGATGTTCGGCTCAACCTCGAAAGTCACCCATGCCGGTTCAGGGGTGGCGATGATGGCGGGGTCGGTGACCAACATCAAAGATGCAGCGGAAAAACTATCCTATGCGACCATTGGACCGGACAAAATTAATCAACTTCGCCACGTGCGGTTTTTCGGCGCCCTGAAGGGCCTGCTGGCGCATATGGAAAAACAGGCGGCATCGGTTGGGCCAAAGTTTACCGCCGTTGATGCCGCGTTAGAGAAAAATCTCGGTGGCAAAGGTCTCGCCACCTGGACCAAACCCACGGGTGGATATTTTGTCAGTGTCGATGTGCTTGACGGCTGCGCCGCCGAAATCGTCGCCCTGGCCGGAAAAGCCGGTGTCAAACTGACCCCGGCAGGCGCAACTTACCCTTACGGCAAGGACCCCCACGACCGCAACATCCGCCTCGCCCCAACCATGCCGTCGGTCTACGAGATCGAACAGGCCATGGAAGTGTTTTGCGCCTGTGTTGAAGTCGTGTGTCTGGAAAAGCTACAGAAATGAGCGCAGCTTAAATGAAGAAGACTGAAGTCGATCATGAAACCTGGGCACAAAATATAGGCGACTGGACGTATGGGAGCCCTGTCTGGCGGAATGTTGCACTCGGAGTGGCATTGATTTCGGAAAAAATGCCCTTTGAACCCGAGGAACTATTGGTACACATTTCAAATAAATTGAAGCTCATTGATATGGTCAATAGGAAAAACACGACGTTTTTCGGAAAATTCATCAACAAATTTACTGGGGAAGAATTGGAATACGTCGTTTTGAATGGTATTGCCACAAAACAACTGTATGACTTTGCGGGCGAAACTCCACCGTCCGTTATTGACTTGAGTTCACGCTATGAGATTCACCGTGAAGCCGTCAGAGAGTTATACAATCGAGCGCAGACGGCCATAACATCTACTGAGTCAGAAGAAGGTTATGGTGCCCGGGACGACCGGGCACCATAACGACGTTCTACTGCATCACAATCTTCGGCCCGGTCGCCGCACTTGAACCCAGGCGGGTTTCGACGTGGCCCCAGACTTTTTCGGCAATGCCGCAATAGGCTTTAGCGTGTTCGGACTCAGGACTGGAAACAACGATCGGATGACCGCTGTCGGATGTGGTCCGGATGTCCATGTGCAGCGGAACTTCGCCAAGAAAATCAATGCCCAGTTTGCCGGCTTCTTCTCTGGCGCCGCCATGCGAGAAGATGTCGGAACGCTCATTACAGTGGGGGCAGAGGAAGTAGCTCATGTTCTCAACCACACCGAAGACCGGAACATCGACCTTTCTGAACATGTTGAGACCCTTGCGGGCATCCAGCAGGGCAATGTCCTGCGGGGTTGAGACGATGACCGCACCCGTTAGCGGAACCCGTTGAGCCATGGTCAACTGCACGTCACCGGTGCCGGGCGGCATATCGACGACCAGGGCGTCGAGTTCACCCCAGCTGACGTCACGCATCATCTGTTCCAGCGCCGATTGGACCATCGGGCCACGCCAGATCATTGGTGTGTCTTCCTCGACGAGGAAACCCATGGACATGACTTTGATGCCATAGTTTTCCATGGCGTCGAGGGTTTTGCCATCCGATGATGACGGCTGACCACTGATGCCCATCATCCGCGGCATGCTGGGGCCATAGATGTCGGCGTCCAGAAGGCCAACCTTTTTGCCGCTAGCGGCCAGACCGAGGGCGATGTTGACGGCGGTTGTCGATTTACCGACGCCGCCCTTGCCGGACGCCACGGCGATGATTGATTTCACACCTGGCAGCAGTTCCGGTCCGGTTGCGCCACCTTGCCCGCCAACCGGTGCGCCGGGCTGAGTCGGCGTGCCTTGTGGAGGGGGCGGTTGATCGCCGCCGCCATTTGATTTCTTTTCGGCCGTCAGAACTACCGTTGCGGTCAATACGCCATCCATGTCGAAGACAGCTTTTTCGGCTTCTTTACGAAGCGGTTCCATGCCGGCACCCTTGGCCGGGTCAACTTCTATGGCGAAGGCGACATGCCCGTCACGGGTCTGTAATCCGGAAACCATTCCACCGGAGATGATGTCCTTGCCACTATCCGGATCGACAACATTTTTCAGAACTTCTTCAATCCGTTCGATACTAACCTCTGCCATGCCTTGCAAACTCCGCTCTATACGCCGATATATACCGTGATTTTCGTTATGCCGCACCATTGCGGCGGAAACGTTGCTGTCTTATAAGGCAGCGTATTCCCAATAGGAAGTAGCTAACAAAATTTTAATTACAAGTTTTTGAATGTGTTTTCGGTCTTAAAAGAACAAGGAACTACAATCCATGCCTTGGAAATCGCAGGGAGGCGGCCCGTGGGGCGGCGGTGGAAATAACAGTGGCGGCGGCGGACCGCGTGGTCCTCAACCTCCCGACATTGAGGAAATGATCCGCAGAAGCCAGGAAAATGTCAAACGGTTCATGCCGGGTGGTGCGGGCGGAATTCGCGGCCTTGCCATGATTGCGCTGGCTGTTGTGGTTTTGTGGGTTGGCATTAATGTCCCCTACCGGGTTCAGCCGGGTGAAAACGGCATCGAGTTGTTGTTCGGCAAATACGTCAAGCGCACCACGCCGGGGCTGAATTTCTGGTTTCCGGCCCCCGTCGGTGAGGTGATCAAGGTTAATGTTGACCGCACCAACACCATCAACGTGGGTTTCCGGGGAGCCGGAGATGTTGGCCGCGGGACCGGCGTCAGGGACGTCGCCCAGGAAAGTCTGATGCTGACCGGGGACCAGAATATCATCGATATCGATTTTGTCATTCAGTGGCGCATCAAAAATGCCGCCGATTTCCTGTTCAATATCCGCAATCCGGAAGCGACGATTAAAATCGCGGCCGAGAGCGCCATGCGCGAAATTATTGGCAAAACGACGCTGGAAGACGCGCTGACTGTCAAGCGTCAACAGATTCAGGAGCAAACCCTGGTTCTGTTGCAGGAAATTCTGGATCATTATGGTGCGGGTGTCGCAATTGCTAAGATCCAGCTGCAAAAAGTTGATCCGCCGCAGGATGTCATTGATGCCTTCAACGACGTCCAGCGCGCGAAACAGGATCAGGAGCGCAAGGTGAACGAAGCCGTTGCCTATCAGAATGACATTGTTCCGAGGGCGCGGGGGCAGGCCCAGCAAATGATCCAGGATGCGGAAGGCTACAAGCAACAGATGATCAACGAAGCCGAAGGTGAAGCGCAGCGCTTCCTATCTGTTTATAACGCCTATAAGGGGAACAAGGACGTGACGCGCAGACGCATCTATCTGGAACGTATGCAGGATGTCCTGAGCCACACGGACAAGATCATCATCGATCAGGGCAACACGAATGGTCAGGGCGTCGTGCCCTATCTGCCGTTGCCAGAGTTGAGGAAACGTAGCGTAGGAGCAGCACAATGAAAAAATCTTTAGCTGTTTTCGGCGTCATCCTCGCCATAGCCGCCATTGTTCTGTTCAGTTCGGTATTCACGGTTCATCAGGCTCAGCAGGCATTGATCCTGCAGTTTGGTAATCCGGTTCGGGTGGAAACGGAGCCGGGCCTCAAGTTCAAGGTGCCGTTTATTCAGAACGTCGAATTTTATGATCGACGTATTCTTGATCTTGATCCACCCGTTCAGGAAGTCATCCTGTCGGATCAGAAGCGCGTCAATGTGGATTCCTTCGCTCGCTATCGGATTGTTGATCCCCTTGAATTCCGTAAAAAGGCCCGGACAGATGCAAATTTCCGCCAGGTCTTCGGCAACCGCCTGAATTCAGCCGTACGTGAGGAAATCGGTAAAATTCTTCTTGGCGACATGCTTACCGCAAAACGCGCCGAAGTGATGGCGCTGATTACGGAACAAATGAGAGCACAGGCGGCGGAATTTGGAACGGAAGTTATTGACGTGCGCATCGGCCGTACCGATTTGCCGGAAACCACGGCCCAGGCCGTGTATAACCGGATGCGCTCTGATCGTGTGGCCCATGCGGCGGAACTTCGCGCCAATGGCGAAAAGGAAAAGCTCAACATTCAGGCCGGAGCAAACAAGACGCGGACGATTATTCTTTCCGAAGCCAAAAAAACATCCGAAATCCAGCGTGGTGAAGGCGATGGGGCGCGAACAAAAATCCTCAATGACGCCTATGGGCAGGACCCGGAATTTTTCGATTTCTATCGCTCGATGGAAGCGCTTGGTGCGTCAGTCAAGGAGGGAACAACAATGGTTCTTAGCCCTGATTCGGAACTGTTTCAGTTCTTCAATTCCGTGCCGAAGCCGGTTTCCCGGCAATAGGGCATGAAAAGATGGTGAAGTGCGGGGGATGAGCGATTTTTATACGGCGCTGGCCCTGGCGCTCACCATCGAAGGATTTGCTTATGCGCTGTTTCCTGACGCCATGAAGCGGATGATGGCAAGTGTGCTGGAGTTGCCGTCGGGAAATTTGCGTGTGGCAGGGCTTGTGGCGGCCACAACCGGCGTTGGATTGGTGTGGATGATCCGTTAAAGGTGATTTGCCACAATACTGACACGATGTTGCCCCGGAACCGCCTTTATAAGGCCATCGTTCGGCCACATTTGTCCCCCATATAATGCTGGCAAGGAAAGACGTGGCGCGCTTGCCCACGACGTTCCGGAAGATTAGTTTCGTCGGGTGATGGCGATTGCCGCGCCCGGTCTAGAACAGAAAGTGGAATTGAAATGAAAACCATTACGTTACGCCAAAAGCTACCGACTCACGTCGCGGCTTTTGCTACGGCGCTCATGATGCTGGGCGCCATTGTTCTGACGGCTAACCCGGTTTTGGCCAAGTCCGGCCCGGTCGAAGGGTTTGCTGATCTGGCAGAGAAGTTGCTGCCGTCTGTTGTCAATATATCAACCACGCAGGTTATCGAGGGCCGCGCCGCGCCGCAAATGCCTCAGTTGCCGCCGGGGTCTCCGTTCGAAGAATTTTTCAAGGAGTTTTTCGACCGCAATCAGCCCCAAGGCGGACATCCGCGTAAGGCAACATCGCTGGGTTCCGGGTTTTTCTATGGTAACGATGGATATGTGGTCACCAACAATCACGTAATTCAGGACGCCGATGAGATTACGGTGATCCTGCAGGATGACACACGTCTGAAGGCAGAGCTGGTCGGACGCGATTCAAAATCTGATCTGGCAGTGCTGAAGGTCAAATCTGATCGCAAGATCACGGGTGTTGGTTTTGGTAATTCCGACAAGGCTCGCGTTGGCGACTGGGTTGTTGCCATTGGTAACCCCTTCGGTCTGGGCGGGACGGTGACGGCAGGAATCATTTCGGCCCGTGGCCGCGATATCAATGCAGGCCCTTATGATGATTTTATTCAGACTGATGCGTCGATCAACCGAGGCAACTCAGGTGGGCCGATGTTCAATTTGGAAGGTCAGGTTATCGGTATCAACACCGCCATTTACTCCCCTTCCGGTGGCAGTGTCGGGATCGGGTTTTCTATTCCGTCTTCCGCCGCCAAGCCGGTTATTCGGCAGTTGATCGACAATGGAGAAGTAAAACGCGGCTGGCTTGGAGTACATATTCAGCAGGTTACTGACGAAATTGCTGACTCCCTGGGCCTTAAAAAGGCGCACGGTGCCCTGGTTGCCGATGTGATCAAAGACGGTCCTGCGGAAGCCGCCAAAATCAAGGCGGGTGATATCATCCTGCGGTTTGACAACAAAAAAGTTCGCGAAATGCGGTCGCTGCCAAAAATTGTTGCCGATACAGTTGTGGGTAAACCGGTTGAAGTTGTTGTCTGGCGGGACGGGTCGCGCAAAACCCTGAAGGTCACAGTCGGTATTCTTGATGAGACCGCCGAAGTTGCGGCTGCATCGCCGAAAGATAAGAAGAGTCTGACCCGTGATCTAAAGGATCTGGGGATGACCTTGATGGCCTTGACCAATGATTCCCGTGAACATTACAAACTGTCGAAGGAAGCCAAGGGCGTCATCATCAGCAAGGTTGCCGCCGATGGCTCCGCCGCTGAAAAAGGCATTCGCGCTGGTGATTTGATTGTCGAGGTCAGCCAGCAGGAAGTCTCAACACCGACGCAGGTCGTGGAAAAAGTCAAAGAAGCCAAAAAAGAAGGTCGGAAAACCGTGCTGTTCCTGGTCGAAGGGCAAAACGGATTGCGTTTTGTCGCGCTTCGACTGGCCAAAGGCTGATCTGGTTTCCAAAAGAACCAAAACTGAAAAGTGAAAACGGCGTCCTTCGGGACGCCGTTTGCTTTTGCGTCCTGGGCGAGAGCGGGGTACAACTCGTGTGCTGGAGAGGTCATTATTCTGTAAACGATAGGACTGCATGATGAGCGCAACGACGAAATATCTTCTCCCTGAAAACCGAATTCCGAAATCCTGGTACAACATTGCCGCCGATCTGCCGGAGCCGCTGGCACCTGTGCTGCACCCCGGTACCGGACAACCCATCGGCCCGGATGATCTGGCGCCACTTTTCCCCATGGCGCTGATTGGTCAGGAAGTCTCAACCGAGCGGGAAATCGAAATTCCCGAACCGGTTCGCGATGTCTATAAACTCTGGCGTCCGGCACCGCTCTATCGTGCGCACCGTCTGGAAGCGGCTTTGGATACCCCGGCGAAAATCTATTACAAATACGAAGGCATCAGCCCGTCAGGCAGCCACAAACCCAATACCGCCGTCGCTCAGGCGTTCTATAACAAGGAAGAAGGCACCAAGCGCCTGAGTACGGAAACCGGGGCCGGGCAGTGGGGATCGTCCCTGGCGTTCGCCGGGAACCTTTTTGACCTTCAGGTCGATGTTTACATGGTGAAGATCAGCTTCAACCAGAAACCCTATCGCCGGGCGTTAATGGAAACCTATGGCGGGAGATGCGTCGCCAGTCCCAGCAACGAAACGGAAGCCGGGAGGGCCATTCTTGCCAAGGACCCGAATTCCAACGGCAGTCTTGGTATCGCCATCTCAGAAGCCGTTGAAGTGGCAGCCGGGCGCGATGACACCAAATATGCCTTGGGAAGTGTGCTCAACCATGTGCTGCTGCACCAATCGGTGATCGGCCTGGAAGCCATCGAACAGATGGAGATGGCTGATGACTATCCGGATATCATCATTGCCTGCGCCGGGGGCGGCAGTAATTTCGCCGGCCTTGCGTTCCCGTTTCTGGGCCGACAATTGCGCGGCGGGGAAAACGTCCGGGTAATTGCCGTTGAACCGGCCGCCTGCCCGACCATGACGCGGGGCACCTATGCCTATGACTTCGGCGACACGGGCCACCTGACCCCCTTGGTCAAGATGCATACCTTGGGGTCAACATTCGTTCCGGAAGGTATCCATGCGGGTGGATTGCGTTATCACGGGATGTCGCCGCTGGTCAGCCATGTGTTGGATATGGGGTTGATCGAGGCACAGGCCTATCATCAAACCGCGTGTTTTGAAGCCGGTCTCATGTTTGCCCGTACGGAAGGCATCGTGCCCGCCCCTGAATCAACGCATGCCATCTGTTCAGCAATTTCAGAGGCCCAGGCCTGCAAGGAAAGCGGGCAGGCCAAAACCATTCTGTTTGGGCTTTCCGGTCATGGGAATTTCGACATGCAGGCCTATACGGATTATCTGGCCGGTAAACTGACAGATCACGCCCACAATGAAGAAGAGTTGGCTCGAGCCATCGGTGAACTGCCGCAGGTTGCTGCCGAGTAGGAGGGGCTGATGATTGATAACGGACCCTTGGTTCGTCCGTTTGCAGGGCTCAGGCCCGCGCCCGGTCGTGAAGGTGATGTGGCCGCGCCGCCCTATGATGTCGTCAGTGAAAAAGAGGCCCGCGCCCGCGCCGAAGGGTGGCCATGGAGTTTCCTGCATGTGTCGCGGGCCGAGATTGATTTGCTGGAAGGCACGGACCCTCATGACGAAGCGGTTTATGCACAGGCGGCGGAAAACCTGTACCGGATGATCTACGAAGGGGTGCTCATCCGCGACCAGACACCGTGTTATTACGTTTACCGCTTGAAGATGGGGGATCATGAGCAAACAGGCATTGTCGGAGCCGGATCAATTGCCGCCTATGATGCCAACCGCATTCGTCGTCATGAACTGACCCGGCCCGACAAGGAAGATGACCGGGTTCGCCAGATTGATGTGCTGAATGCCCAGACCGGCCCGGTCATGGCAACACATCGCCGAGATCAACGTATCGCCGATGTAATCGCCAAAACAACGACCGATGAGCCCGATAGCCACGTGATCGCAGATGGTGGTGTTGAGCATTCGGTTTGGGTGATCAGCGGCGCGGAAGAAATTTCGACATTGAACGAAACCTTCGATGCCATGGACGCGATTTATATTGCCGATGGTCATCACCGCTCAGCCTCGGCCTCGCGTGTTGCCGCCTCTCGCCGCGCTGATAATTCAGCAGCAATTGGCGACGAAGCCTATGAATTTTTCCTGATCGTCACGTTTCCCGATGATGAGGTTCAGATATATGACTACAACCGTGTCGTCAGCGATTTGAACGGCTTGTCGAATGCTGAGTTTCTAAGCCGCGTCGCTGAAGCCTTTGTCGTTAGTTCTGTGGACGAACCGGCCAAACCCTCTGCCGCCAGACAGTTTGGCATGTACCTTGGCGGCCAGTGGTATCAACTGGATTTGCGCAAAGCGGTATCACTAGATGACCCAGTGGCAGCGCTGGATATCTCCGTTCTGACAGATCGCCTGCTGGCTCCGGTGCTCGGGATAGGCGACCCGCGCCTTGATAAACGCATCGAGTTTATCGGCGGCATACGGGGAATGGCGGAACTGGAACGCCGCGTCGATAGCGACGACATGGCCGTCGCCTTCGCCCTGTTCCCGACCTCGCTGGATGATTTGATGGCGGTCGCCGACGCCGATCAGGTGATGCCGCCGAAATCGACCTGGTTCGAACCCAAGCTGGCCGACGGTCTGGTGTCCCTGGTGCTTGATTAACCGACGAATTCGTCGCGCCGGTAGCCCTGTAAAAACAGCAACGCATCCAGACCCGCATGATCAATGCGATGGCGTACGCGGGCAATTACAATCGGGTGGGCGTGGTAGGCCACTCCCGTTCCGGCAAGTTGAAGCATTGGCAGATCGTTGGCCCCGTCACCTACCGTCATGGTTTCGGAAATGTCGATGCCCTGCTGTTGGGCAAGGGATATCAGAGTTTCACGTTTTGCAGCTTTGGTGACGATTTCACCGACGATTTCACCCGTAAGTTTACCGTCGATAATTTCGATTTCGTTGCCGATTTCGAAATCAAACCCCAGGGCCTGTTTGACACGCCCGGTGAAATACCTGAATCCGCCCGACGCCAGCGCCGTATAGGCGCCGTCTGCCGACATGGTGCGGACAAGAGGCCGGGCCCCAGGAGAATAGATGACCCGATCCATGGTTTTGGCCAGGGTCTCACCGTCCAGTCCCGCCAGCATGCCGACCCGTTCCCTGAGCGCATCCCTGAACAGGATTTCGCCGTTCATGGCGCGTTCGGTGATTTTTGATATCTGTTCTTTCAGTCCGGCGTATTCGGCCAGTTCATCCAGTGTTTCGGTCGTGACAATGGTCGAATCCATATCCGCCAGAAGAAGTTTTTTTCGTCGGCCCTCGAGCGGCTGAATGACCATATCCAGCGGGGTATCTGAAAATAGATCGCGAAGCACGGTGATACAGGAAGCATGCTCTGCGCCGGAAAACATAACGTCACAGGCCTCTCTGTCCGCCAGCCAATCATGCCCGTGAATGCTGGCCCCCAGATGGTGGAGCTGTTCGATCACGTCTTCAATGGTATTGGCTGAAAGTTCGCCAGCAGCCGGGGCGATCAGGGTGAGGACGGATTTCATCGGGTGGAGAGAGCCGTAAAAGAATTGAAGGTGGCGGTTTCATAACGCACGGCTTCCGAACCTGCAAGGCAACATCGGACTGGGGAAATGGTGGCGGCAAAAATCAAACTGTCAAAGGTGAGGTCCAGCGCATATCCTGTACATAGGATCGTCGGCGCAGCGATGGCGGAAAGGGAATTATGGGGGCTGTAATCATTATCGCCGGGCCGACGGCCAGCGGAAAATCATCGCTCGCGCTCTCATTGGCTGATGAATATGACGGAGAAATCGTCAACGCCGACAGCATGCAGGTCTACCGGGAATTCAGCATCCTGACGGCGCGCCCCAAACCCAAAGACGAAGCCAGAGTTCGTCATCATCTTTATGGTGTCGTTCCCGTCGCGACGCCCTGCTCTGCGGGTTTGTGGCTGGATCACGCCGTTCCCATCATCGAAGACATGCAGATCCGCCGACGCTTGCCAATCGTTTGTGGGGGAACCGGATTGTATCTAAAGGTCCTGAAAGAAGGCATCGCCCCGGTTCCCGACGTACCTGGCGATGTTATCAAAGAGCTGACGGCGCTTTATGAACGGATCGGCGGGCTGGCCTTCAGGGACCGGTTCGCGGAACTGGATTCCGACGGTGCTGATCGGTTGGAACCCGGTGACCGTCAACGCCTGATCCGGGCCTATGCGGTGGCGAGCACCACCGGGCGGACACTGCGGGAATGGCAGCTTGAACAGCCACCGGAACCGCCGTTCAAGGCGGACTTCTTCACCATCCATCTGATCCCGCCCCGTGATCAGCTCTACGCCCGTATTGAAGAGCGGTTTGATCAGATGATCGAACAGGGTGCGCTGGACGAAGTGCGGGCCGTGCAGGCGCTTGATCTGGATTCTGATTTGCCTTCGCTGAAGGCGCTGGGCGTACCTGATTTCCAGCGCTACCTGATGGGCAAAATATCGCTTGAGGTTGCCGCCGCCAAGGTCAAACAGAACACCCGAAATTTTGCCAAACGCCAGTTGACCTGGTTTCGCAACCAATCCCGCGCCGATCTGGTGATTGAAGATTTCGGTGGTGCCGCCGCCGTGGTGATGGCGGAAGCCGCAATCGCAAAATTTCTGGCCCGCTAATCTTCTAATTCGAGAATACGATCTCAGCACATACTGTCCGTGGTGCGGCGAGATTTTATTCGGGGAATTGGGCGATCAGTATTTCGATGCCATTGAAAAAGCGCTCGGACGTTTCTTCCGCAGTCTTCATTCGATCCACCTTGATCTATCCGGAGGCAGCGCCTAGCCTGCGGCAATCATTTTTCAGAGACGGTTCAACCACGGTTCAGGTTCTTTATGTGGACACGATTTTTCAATCTGTATTCAAGGTTTACGCTTTGCCTGTGGGGTGGACTGGCGGCGTCGATCTTTATCTTCAATACTCTTCAGTTTGACCTTTATATCCATTTGCTATCGACGGTGACGGTTCGGTTTGTCGTACCGATTCTGTTTGCGTCTATGTTCTTTTTTATGCTTCGTTTAAACGCTAACACCAGGCTGGCAATCGCCAATACCCTGACGGCAATCATGATTGCGCTTTACGCCGGAGAATTTTATCTGGCCGTACAGATGGAAAGTGTACGGCACGATGCCGCTGCCGCGCCGGGTGCGGAATTCGACGCTCGGAACAAGCTCACGGTGATCAAGGATCTCCGTGGTAAGGGCGTCAATGCGTTCCCCGTCATGCGGGCGGCGAACATGCTGGCCGATCAGAACGGAGTGCTTCAACCGGTTCTGTCGTCACAAGGAAGCGGACTGTTGCCAATGGCGAGCATTCCGGACACGACGGTCGTCTCCTGTAACGAAACGGGCAAGTGGCAGATCTATGTTTCGGACCGTCACGGGTTCAACAATCCCGATTCCGAATGGAACGTCCCGCATCCGAAAATCGGCATCGTCGGGGATTCATTTGCACATGGAAGTTGTGTGCCTTCGGAACAGAATATTGCGGCCGGCCTTCGAACGAAATTCGGCAACGCGATCAACCTTGGTGTTGGCGGGTTCGGACCGCTTCTGGAACTGGCGGCATTAACGGAATATCTGGAACCGCTTAAACCGGCCAAGGTGCTCTGGGTTTTCTATGAAGGCAATGATTTGACCGATGACCTGCCATACGAAAGCCGCTCACCGCTTCTGGAAACCTATCTTAAAGACGATAAATTTTCTCAACACCTGATGGCGCGACGATCCGAGATCGCAGACTCGATGCGGAGCTTCATGAAAAAGGATCTGGTCTCCGCCATGGAACGGGTCGATGGACCACTTGAAGGCTTGGTCCGATTTGCTTCGCTTGACCGCATGCGTGAACGGATCGGGCTGGGGGCAGTGCAGATTGGTTTTAATCTTGGAGAGCTGGACGCCGAGCTCAAGCTTTTCCACGAGATTATCGTGAAAGCGCGCGACCGGGTTGCCGCGTGGAACGGCCAGCTTTATCTGGTGTATCTGCCGGAATCGGCCCGCTACCTATCGGTTTTTGGGACGGGTACGCTGCGACAGGAAATTTATCATGGGGTGAACGATATAGTGGCGCGAGAAGGTATCCCACTGATCGATATCTCCAAGGTATTTGCCGATACAGGTGCACCGGAGTCGCTATATGTCTACCCGGGTTCCCATTTCAACGCGGAAGGCTACCGGGTTGCTGCCGACGCCATCGCCAGCGTGCTGGAGGCGGCGCCGGGCGGAAGCGCGGGCGGTAAGCAAGCCCGGCATCCGGTCCAACCGACGAATGGTGGCGGGCCGGAGGCAATAACACCGCCTCCAGCGCACACCATGAAAGGAAGTTAAGCCGCCGCCGCTTGAACAAGTTCGGGGTTGGCGACCGGTTTGGTCAGGTGGTTGGTATAGTTGGACAGGGTTTTTATCGTGATGCAGAGAATGACTTCCAGGACCTGCTGATGTGCGAACCCAGCGTCAAAGAACGCGTTTAGGTCATCATCGTCAAGCCAACCGCGCTTGCGGTTAACGTTCAGGGCCAGATTGACCAAAGCGCGATCTTTGGGGTCTTCGATTTCCGTTTTAGTCTTGATGGCCTCGATTGTCTGCAGACTGGCCTTATTGATCTTCCCCATCGCCGTGTGGGCGGTTTCACAGAAGTCACAGCTATTCTCAACACTGATGGCAAGCTGGATGATCTGCGCCTGCTGAGGGGTCAGTGACGATTTGCCGATCAGGCCCGCCAGGTTCATATAGGCTTCCAGGCTGGTCGGGGCCTCCGCCATGTAGGTGAACAGGTCAGGCACGAACCCGTATTTTTCCTTGACGGAACCTAACAATTTCGCCGCTTCGACATTTGAAGTGTCGAGATCGTGTTTGGGAAATGCAGTCATTAAATTTACTCCAGTTTTAAGTGTTGATCGTCAGCCGGGGATGGCGTGATTAAGCTGTCTGGAATATAAGGGGGAGATGTCGTACTGTGAATGCTTATTGGTACGGATTAATTGCTCAAGAGTACAAAAATGGATGCGCTTTCCGATGTAATTCGATTGTTCCGAATGCATGTTGACGTATATCACAATGCTCAGATTTGTGGAAATTGGCTCTATACCGAGCACGAACTGGGCGAGACCTGTTTTCACATGGTAACCAAAGGGGAATGCCAACTGGAGGTCCCTGGACATTTGAACACCGTCCTGAACTGGGGTGATCTGGTGATCTTCCCGCACGAGGTACCCCATTCCATGCGACCCGTCGGGGAACAGCAGGGGGCAGAAAAAATCATCCCGTTTGATCAGGCCGAAGACGTTCATGGTACGGGGATGTTGTGTGGTCAGGCACAATTTAATCACCGGGGAAGTTCCAGCTTGCTTGATGGATTGCCGACGGTTTTCATCGTGAGGTTCAACGAAGATCATATCTGGTGTTGTGCTTTGATCAAATTGATCGTCGCCGAGAGTGTGACCCCCAATATGGCGTCTCCGGCCATTCTGGATCGGTTGTCTGAACTTCTGTTTGTCTATGCCGTTCGTCAGTATTTGCTCGACAACAGGGAAAACGCCGGGGTTTTGGCGCTTTTCGTCGATGGCCGTTTGCAAAAAGCCGTCAGTGCCATCCATGGCGCACCGGGTATCGACTGGACCCTGGAACGGTTGGCGCGCGAAGCCAGCATGTCGCGTACAGCTTTCGCCGAAACCTTCCGTCAGACCAGCGGGTGGACGCCGGCGAAGTATCTGACCTGGTGGCGCATGCAACTGGCCTGGAGTAAATTGTCAGACGGTCAGACCAGCGCTAGTATTTCGGAAAGCGTTGGTTACAAGTCAGACGCGGCGTTTTCACGGGCATTTCAGAAACACTTCGGGGTTACCGCCGGACACGTCAGACGCAACAAAGGGGCAGGGTGAAGGAATTGATTTCGCAAGGATACAGCAGAACGACATGTCGCTGGAGATTGCTGCGTCTGAATTTGGTCTTCAGCCTGATGATCGGGTCCGTTGGTGTAATAATTGTAGGGCCAGCGAGCGCTGCCGAGGGTCTGCCAACAGAAAAAAACCTGACTCGATTTTTTGAAAGCGTTGTTTTTGGCGCGGAATATGATGAGGTTACCAATGAAAGTACGGTCATCAAAAAATGGGTGTCGCCCATTCGCGCAAGCATTTCGGCCCTTGAAGGTGACTTGGTTTCAAAGCCCGGCGGAGGCAAGGAACTGAAACTGAGAAATGCCCGCCCCAAAGACGCCCATGTGAATTCAATTCGTAAGCATCTGGGCACTTTGGTGAAGTTGACCGGGATCACCACCGAGGATGCGAAGAAAACCGGGCAAAAACCCAATTATTTTATTAAATTTGTTCCCCGCCTTGCCATGCATCTGCCCTCATTGATCAAGGAAGCCTCGCCGGGCATGTTAAGAAAGCTTGCCACACCCGGCGTGTGCTATTTCCTGACCATGGCCAATAAAAAGGGAGAGATTACACGGGCAACGATCATCGTTAATAATCAGATGACGGATCGCCAGATCGACAGTTGCCTGCTGGAGGAGATGACTCAGACGCTTGGATTGCCCAACGACAGCGATATCGTCAAACCATCGGTTTTCAACAATCGCAGCGTGCTCAACAGGTTGACCAGAAATGATCTGATCGTCGTGGCGACGCTATATGATGAGCGCATGAAGCCAGGGTTGGCGAGAGCAAAAGCCGTTGCCAAGGCGGGAAGTATCATCGGTGATATGCTAAATCGATTGAAGTAAGGGCGTTGAGAGTCAAAAAATGTCACGTAATAATATTACGTGTAGGGCTAAAAAAACATTCCATTTATTCGCAACGCTGCTTGACCCATCCGATGCGAGGGATTAGGTTTCCGCTTCCTTGGGCAGACGCCTGTATTAGCGGGTCACTGGACAGGAAAACTGGAGTCGCGACCGGGTCCGCAGGGAGCCGGTCGTCGTTGTGTTTAGCGCGGGCTGCACCTCTGAAGTGCCCTGTTCGCCGACGGATAAGTAGAGGAATACCCCATGGCCAGGGAACAGATGACCGGTGCCGAAATCGTTCTGAAAGCATTAACCGATCAGGACGTCACGGAAGTATTTGGCTATCCCGGCGGCGCTGTCCTTCCTATTTATGACGCAATTTTCCAGCAGAACAGAATTCGTCATATTCTGGTTCGCCAGGAAGGTGGCGCGGTTCATGCGGCGGAAGGTTATGCCCGTTCAACGGGTAAAGTCGGCGTGGTCCTGGTGACCTCTGGCCCCGGTGCGACCAATGCCGTTACCGGTTTGACCGATGCGCTGATGGACAGTATCCCGATTGTCTGCCTGACCGGTCAGGTGCCGACGCACCTGATTGGCAACGATGCTTTTCAGGAAGCCGACACCACAGGGATTACCCGCCCCTGCACCAAGCATAATTATCTGGTCAAGGATGTGGCGGATCTGGCGCGAGTTGTTCATGAGGCCTTTGATGTGGCGCGAAGCGGTCGTCCGGGTCCGGTGGTGATTGATCTACCGAAAGATGTGCAGATGGCATTGGGCGACTACGCGACGAAGGAAGTTGGCAAACGCAAAACCTATCAACCGCAGGTCAAGGGCGATCTGTCGCGGATCAAGGACGCGGTTGAGATCATCAAAAAAGCCAAACGCCCGATTATTTACGCCGGCGGCGGGGTGATTAATTCCGGCCCCGCAGCATCCACCATGTTGACCAAATTCGTTCAGGAAACCGGCGCGCCCTGTACTCTGACGCTGATGGGCTTGGGGGCTTATCCGGCATCCGACAAACAATACATCGGCATGGTCGGCATGCATGGAACATATGAATCCAATATGGCGATGCATGATTGCGACGTGATGGTTGCGATTGGTGCACGGTTTGATGACCGGATTACCGGGCGGCTGGATGCATTCTCGCCGGGTTCGACAAAAATACAGATTGATATCGATCCATCGTCGATCAATAAGAACGTTCCTGTTGATCTCGGAATTATTGGTGATGTCGGGCATGTACTTGAAGACCTGCTGAAAGCCTGGCGGGCCAATAAGTCCAGTAGCGATGAAAAAGCTATCAAGAACTGGTGGAAACAGATCGACGATTGGCGCGCGATTGACTGCATGAAATTCGATCAATCCGGTGATGTGATCAAACCCCAATACGCCGTGCAGCGTCTGTATGAACACACCAGAAAAACCAAGAAAGACGTGTTCATTACGACCGAAGTCGGACAGCATCAGATGTGGGCTGCCCAGCATTTCAAGTTCGACAAACCCAATCACTGGCTAACGTCGGGTGGTCTGGGCACCATGGGGTATGGATTACCTGCGGCCATGGGGGTGCAGATTGCCCATCCCAATGCGCTTGTGGTTGGCATTGCCGGAGAAGCCTCGTTCATGATGAACATGCAGGAACTTTCCTGTATCCAGCAATACCGCTTGCCGGTGAAGTGTTTGATTCTGAACAATTTTTACATGGGCATGGTGCGTCAATGGCAGGAACTGCTGCACGGGTCACGTTATTCCGAAAGCTATATGGAAAGCCTGCCGGATTTCGTCAAACTGGCAGAATCTTTCGGAATGACGGGAATGCGCGCGACCAAAGTGTCGGAGGTCGATGACATGCTGGCGGAAATGATCAAGGTTGACGGCCCGGTGATTGCCGACCTGCATGTTGACCCCAAGGAAAACGTGTTCCCGATGATCCCTTCGGGGGCGGCTCATAACGATATGCTGCTGGGCCCTGGCGACAAGACAGGTAAGCCGGTTTCGGAAGACGGAATGGTTCTGGTCTAGAAGCATAAACACCTTCATATATTGAAAACCCGCTCAACTAACGATAAGAGGTGGTGCACCATACGGCATCATCTTGAGGCCAAGGAGAATTTCACGTGAATCCCCCGGAAGAGCAGCAGCACACTCATACCATCGCCGTCCTCGTTGACAACGAACCCGGTGTGCTGGCCCGTGTCGTCGGTCTGTTTTCGGGGCGCGGCTATAACATTGAAAGCCTGACCGTCGCTGAAACCCGTCGCGGACGGCATCTGTCGCGGATTACCATCGTCACCACCGGCACAGCGATGGTGATTGAGCAGATCAAGGCGCAACTCGGGCGCCTGATCCCGGTTCATGATGTCAGTGATCTGACCCTGGAAGGGCCTCACGTAGAACGTGAACTGGCTCTGGTCAAAGTCACGGGCACGGGAAATGCGCGGGTGGAAAGTTTGAGGATATGTGATATTTTCCGGGCTCGTGCAGTGGATTCGACCAATGAGTCCTTTGTTTTTGAAATCGTCGGTAATTCAAGCAAGATTGACGCATTTATTGAACTGATGCGTCCGCTGGGGTTGACCGATGTTTCCCGAACCGGGGTTGTCGCCATCATGCGCGGACCTGAATCGATGGAATCCGAAAGCTGAACAATCCGACTTTTTGAATAACTGATTTTGAACTTAACGCTGAACTGAAGGAACTGAAATCATGCGCGTTTATTATGATCGCGACGCTGACGTCAATCTGATCAAAGACAAGAATGTAGCCATAGCCGGTTATGGTAGCCAGGGCCACGCCCACGCCCTGAACCTGAAGGATTCCGGGGCCAAGAACATCACCGTTGTTCTTCGCGAAGGTTCGGCCAGCGCCGTCAAAGCCGAGAACGACGGCTTCACCGTAAAAACTGCCGCGGAAGCCGCCAAGGATGCAGACGTATTTATGGTGCTGACTCCGGATGAAGGCCAGGCAGCGCTTTACAATGATCACCTCAAGGACAATCTGAAACAGGGTGGGGCGATTGCCTTCGCCCATGGGCTCAATGTTCACTTCGGCCTGATTGAACCACGCGCGGATCTTGATGTGTTCATGATCGCGCCCAAGGGCCCTGGTCATACGGTGCGTTCGGAATACCAGCGCGGCGCCGGTGTGCCGAGCCTGATCGCCATCGCTCAGGATTCCAGCGGCAACGCCCAGGAAATCGCGCTGTCTTATGCGGCTGGTCTTGGTGCGGGTCGCGCCGGTATCGTCGAGACCACCTTCAAGGAAGAATGCGAAACCGATCTGTTCGGTGAACAAGCTGTTCTCTGTGGCGGTCTCAGTGCGTTGATTATGGCCGGTTACGAGACGCTGGTTGAAGCCGGATACGCGCCGGAAATGGCCTATTTCGAGTGCTGCCACGAAGTCAAACTGATTGTTGATCTGATCTATGAAGGCGGTATCGCCAACATGCGCTACTCCGTCTCCAACACTGCGGAATATGGTGATTACGTGACGGGTCCAAAAATCGTCACGGATGAGACCAAAGCGGCGATGAGGAAGGTCTTGAGCGACATTCAATCCGGTGAGTTTGTCAAACAATGGATGCTGGAAAATCAGGCGGGTCTGCCGAGCTTTAAAGCCCAGCGTCGGATGGCCGCCGAGCACGGTGTGGAGCAGGTTGGTACCAAGCTTCGCGCAATGATGCCGTGGATCGCCGAAAACGCGCTGGTCGATAAAACCAAGAACTAAAACATGTTCCAATAACGTATCCTCGGGTACGCAAAATAGAATATCAGGGAACCCTTGTCTCCAAACGGAGGTGGGGGTTTCTTGGTTTGGGAGGGGTGTGGTACCCGCTCCAGTGACGTGCGGCGAAAAGTGTTAAGCGTTTGTCAGTAAGTCTGCCTATAAGGTGATTGACAGGACCCCTAGATCGTTGTTTTTTCGGGCCTTAAATGCAGTCCGTAAGGACAGCGCGATGGAGAGAGGACATATCCATGGCATCCGACCAAGTAAAAATCTTTGATACAACGTTGCGTGATGGCGAGCAGTCGCCGGGGGCTTCCATGAATCTGGAAGAAAAGCTTCGCATTGCCAGCGTTCTGGAAGGTATGGGTGTTGACGTTATTGAAGCCGGGTTCCCAATTGCGTCGATCGGAGATTTTGAAGCGGTCAACGAAATAGCCAAGGTGGTAACCGAGTCAACCGTTTGCGGTTTGGCCCGGGCGACTCATCAGGATATCGACCGCGTGGCGGAGGCCCTGAAACCAGCGGCACGCAAACGCATTCATACATTTCTTTCGACCAGTCCGCTGCATATGAAATACAAACTGCAAATGGAACCTGATGCGGTGCACGACGCGGTTATCGACAGCGTGACCTATGCCCGGAAGTTTACCGATGATGTTGAGTGGTCGCCGGAAGATGGGTCACGAACGGAGCACGATTTCCTGTGCAGATGCGTGGAAAGCGCCATTCGCGCCGGTGCGGGAACCATCAATATTCCAGACACCGTGGGTTATGCGGTACCGGAAGAGTTCGCGGCCCTCATTAAAATGCTGTTTAACCGCGTACCCAATATAGATCAGGCAATTATTTCGGTTCATTGTCACAATGACCTTGGTCTGGCGGTCGCTAATTCCCTGGCCGCCGTCGAAGCCGGTGCGCGTCAAGTTGAATGTACGATTAACGGTCTTGGCGAGCGGGCGGGAAATGCCGCCATGGAAGAAATCGTCATGGCCCTTCGCACGCGTACGGACGTCTTGCCGTATCGCACGGGCATAAAAACCCAGGATATCATGAAGGCGTCACGTCTGGTTTCGGCGGTCACGGGTTTTGCCGTGCAACCCAACAAGGCCATTGTTGGTAAAAATGCCTTCGCCCATGAATCCGGTATCCATCAGGACGGTGTGCTTAAACATGCCGAAACCTACGAGATCATGACACCGGAATCGGTTGGACTGAGTCAGTCCAGTCTGGTCATGGGAAAACATTCGGGCCGTCACGCATTTAAGGAAAAACTGCGTGAACTCGGGTACGAACTGGGTGACAACGCGGTTCAGGATGCCTTCAGGCGCTTCAAGAATCTGGCTGATCTGAAAAAAGATGTATTTGATGAAGATATAGTCGCCCTGGTCGATGATGAAGTTGTTCGCAGTAACGACATGATCAAGCTGGTCTCGCTGGAAGTTCTTTGCGGTACTGAACATCGTCCGCCAAAAGCCGAAATGTCGCTTGAAATCGATGGCCAAGTGACGTCCTGCAAGGCGACCGGCGATGGACCGGTAGACGCTGCGTTTAATTGTGTGAAGCAATTGTTCCCACACGATGTAAACCTTCAACTTTATCAGGTTCACGCGGTTACTCAGGGAACCGATGCGCAGGCGGAAGTGACGGTTCGACTTGAAGAACATGGAAAAACTGTAAATGGTACCGGAGCGGAAACGGATACCATGGTGGCTTCGGTGAAGGCGTATTTGAATGCCCTGAACAAATTGTTGGTAAAAAGGGAAAAAACGGACCCGGATGCCTTGTCAGCATGATGTTTAGCGCTGGCTCTTGGGGCCGGAAGTTTTTATAAAGACCCGTTCGTGATGGGCGTCACGGTTGGTATTGGTGCCTTAATGATATATTGACATAAGACAAGTAAACAATCGTGCGCTATTTTGCGCAAAGTGGGATTTGAGAGGGTTTATGTTTTCGCGACTGTTCGGATTTCTATCCGCTGATATGGCAATTGACCTCGGGACCGCGAACACGCTGGTTTACGTGAAGGGTCGTGGAATTGTCCTCAATGAGCCCTCGGTTGTCGCAATTGCTGAGGTCAAAGGCAAAAAACAGGTGCTGGCGGTTGGTGAAGAAGCCAAGCAGATGCTGGGCCGTACGCCGGGTAATATTCGCGCCATCCGGCCGCTTCGTGACGGTGTGATCGCCGATTTCGAAGTTGCCGAAGAAATGATCAAGTATTTCATTCGCAAGGTTCATAATCGCCGTAGTTTCGCCAGTCCGCTTGTTGTCGTTTGTGTGCCGTCCGGTTCCACCGCCGTGGAACGCCGCGCCATTCAGGAATCAGCCGAAAGTGCCGGCGCACGTAAGGTTTATCTCATCGAAGAGCCGATGGCGGCTGCCATCGGTGCAGGACTGCCGGTGACGGAACCAACCGGCTCCATGGTTGTCGATATTGGCGGTGGCACGACCGAGGTCGCTGTCCTGTCATTGGGGGGCATCGTCTATTCACGTTCGGTTCGTGTTGGCGGCGATAAAATGGATGAAGCCATCATCGCCTACATTCGCCGCAATCATAATCTGTTGGTTGGTGAGGGCAGTGCGGCGCGGATTAAGGAAGATATCGGCTCGGCCTGTTCGCCGGATGACGGCGAAGGACAGACGATGGAGGTCAAGGGGCGCGACCTGATGAATGGGGTACCCAAGGAATTGATTATTTCAGAACGCCAGATATCCGAAAGTCTGGCGGAACCCGTTGGTGCGATTATCGAAGCGGTTAAAGTCGCGCTTGAACACACGGCCCCCGAACTGGCGGCGGATATCGTAGACAAGGGCATTGTGCTGACGGGTGGCGGAGCGCTTCTGGGGAACGTTGATTTTGTGTTGCGCCATGCAACAGGGCTGCCCGTGTCGATCGCGGATGACCCGTTGTCCTGCGTCGTTCTGGGTACCGGACGGGCGCTGGAGGAAATGAAACGCTTGAAAGACGTCCTGACGACCATGTATTGACCCCGGTATTAATTTGCCGGAAACCTTTTTCTATCATAAAATCAAACACTTTTAGAGTGTTTGGAACGGTTTTGTCGTACCTGGGAAAAACTTATAGCGGATTCGAAATATGGGCTTGAAGGATAATCCACGCCCGACAAGTGGTATCGCGCAGCCAACCAAGACCATGGCTCAGCGCTTTGCCTATCTGGCACTGGTCCTTGCGGCGGTTGCGGCGATGATGCTGGGCAAGGTAGACGCATTGGCGTTGGATCGTATTCGGATACTGGTAACCGATTCCGTAGCGCCAATTCTCGAAGTTATTTCAAGGCCTGTGGAAAATGCAAACCGGCTAATCGCGGAAACCCGAGATCTATATTCTATCCGTGCGATTAATGCCAAGTTGAAACAGGATAATGAGCGTTTGTTGCAGTGGCAGACTGTCGCACGCAAACTCGACGCCGAAAACAATGCGTTACGCGGGTTGTTGAATTTTGTCCCCGACAAGAATGCGCGGTTCATTACTGCGCGGGTCATCGCGGATACTGGTGGAGCATTCGCCAACAGTGTCCTCCTGAATACGGGTGAGCGGGAAGGCGTGCGCAAAGGTCAGGCGGCGGTTTCTGGCGATGGGCTGGTAGGGCGTATAGCCGGGGTCGGCATGCGGTCGTCCAGGGTTCTGCTGATTACTGATCTCAACTCCCGGATACCGGTCGTCGTGCAGCCAGGTGGCGTTCGTGCCATTATGGCGGGCGATAATTCGAATTATCCGCGTCTTATCCATTTGCCGCCCGGGGCAATTGTTGGCGGCGGGGACCGCGTGGTGACCTCGGGTCATGGTGGGGCTTTCCCGCCGGGGTTGCCGGTCGGTCGGGTGGCTTCGGTCGGCGAACAGGGGATTTCCGTCCGGCCTTTCGTTGATCGCGCCAGATTGGGATATGTACGGTTGCTTGATTACGGACTGACAGGGATCGTTGAAACTCTGGCAGATCAAAGCGGTGTAGCGACCGTCGGGAAAAAGCGGCCAAGGAACGCGCAGCGCTGATGAAACCGAGTGTATGGTTCAGGCTTGATGTTCTAGCGCGTAAAATGACACCGTTTCTGCTCACCCTGATGCTGGTGCTGATCAGCGTCGTTCCGGTTCATATACCGGGCCTGGCGCGAGTTGCTCCATTGTTACCGCTGATGGCGATTTATCATTGGGCGGTGTACCGTTCGGAATTGTTTCCGGCCTACGCGGTATTCATTATCGGGATTCTTCACGATATATTCACCGGAACACCCATTGGTGCAAATGCATTGGTCTTTTTGCTGGTTTACGGAACCGTAGTTTCACAGCATCGGTTTTTGTCTGGAAAATCATTTGGCGTGATCTGGATCGGGTTTGGTCTGGTCGGGGGGGCGGCTTCGGTTCTGACTTGGGCACTCGTTTCGGCTTGGAATGTGGCTGTCATTGAGCCATCCGCCGTTTATATTCAGTACATCCTGACACTTGGTCTGTTTCCGGGCTTTGCCTGGGTATTCCTGCGCTGGCAACGCGCATTTCTGAGGCAGATTTGATGCACCGTGATTCTGAGCGTCACAAGCTATTTGGCCGCCGGGCGATTATGCTTTCCGGCGGCAAGGCGATACTGTTATCGGCTCTGGTTGGGCGCATGTATTACCTTCAGGTGGTTGAAGCCGAACGTTACCGAACCCTGGCCGATGAAAACCGCATAAATCTACGCCTGCTGGCCCCCCTGCGGGGCCGGATCATCGACCGTTTCGGTGACCCGGTCGCCAACAATCAGCAGAACTACCGTGCTCTCTTGATATCGGAGAACACCCGTGACCTGGATTATACCCTGGACATGCTGAACCGGATCATTGATATCGGTCCTTCGGAACGCAAACGCATTATTCGGGAAGTCAAACGCAATCGGAACTTCGTTCCCGTAACCGTCCGCCAAAATCTGAACTGGCGGGAAGTTTCCAGGATAGAAGTCAATACACCGGATCTTCCCGGTATCTTTATTGATGTCGGGCAGAGCCGAAATTATCTCTACGGTAAGGAGATGGCCCATATTCTTGGATACGTTGCGTCGGTTTCACCGGGTGACTCCAGAGGCGACCCCTTACTCGAATTGCCCGGATTCCGTATTGGCAAGGCTGGCGTGGAGAAAGTTTACGATCTTGCCCTTCGTGGATCTGGAGGAAGTTCTCAGGTCGAGGTTAATGCTTTCGGCCGGGTGATCAGGGAATTGGACCGCCAGGAAGGTCAACCGGGCGCCGAGATCATGCTGACGGTTGATCTCGGCTTACAGAGAATGGTTGCGCAACGGCTTGCAGGAGAGAGCGCCGCGGCCGTTGTTGTCGATGTGCGGAACGGTGATGTTCTCGCCATGGCATCAACCCCAAGTTATGACCCCAACGCCTTCAATCGGGGCCTCAAGTCCTCTGAATGGAAGGAGCTGCTGGCTAATCCGATGGCGCCATTGACTAATAAAGTGATCGCCGGGCGCTATTCACCAGGATCAACTTTCAAAATGGTGGTGCTGCTGGCGGCACTGGAAAAAGGTGTGATCACACCTTCCTCAAAAATTTTCTGCAAGGGATATATCGAACTGGGGAATGCCAGATTCCATTGCTGGAAAAAATATGGTCACGGCAACGTTGATGCCAAACGTGCCATTATCCAGTCCTGTGATGTGTATTTTTATGAAATAGCCCGCCGGACCGGTATTGATCGTATTGCTGCCATGGCCAATCAATTTGGGTTGGGGGCAAAACTTGGTATCGATTTGCCGGGTGAGAAATCTGGATTGATGCCGACAAAACGTTGGAAACGTGGGGCCTTGGATGCGCCGTGGCATCAAGGAGAAACCTTGATTGCGGGTATAGGACAAGGGTATGTGTTGGCGACTCCATTACAGCTGGCAGTGATGACAGCGCGGTTGGCGAACGGAGGGATAGCGATTACCCCGCGGTTGACCAAACCGCAGGGTAAGGAGGCTTCGGGGGTGGATGGGAAAACGGCAACAGGTTTCAATAACCTCAATTTACCGAAGGCGTACCTTGATCTGGTGATCGACGCCATGTCAGATGTGGTTAATTCACCTTACGGGACAGCCCGGAAATCCAAAATTAAAAACCCCGCCTTTGCCATGGGGGGGAAAACGGGAACCGTTCAGGTTCGGCGTATCTCCAAGGCTGAACGTGAAATTGGGGTGGTCAAGAACAAGGACTTGCCCTGGAAAGATCGTGATCATGCTCTGTTTGTCGGCTTCGCCCCGGTGCATGAGCCACGTTACGCCGTCTCAGTCGTTGTCGAACACGGCGGTGGTGGATCGTCGGTCGCGGCTCCCATCGCACGCGATATTCTTATCGAAGCTCAGCGTCGGCGGTCGGTCCGCTCGGGCAATGTTGCCGACATGCACAATGATGGACCAGAGAAAGACGCAAGGAAGGTCGAGGAAGGATGAGCGATGGTACCCTGAACCAGCCTGATTTGAGCCTGGGTAAAAAAATTCTGCATATCCATTGGTTTTTTGTGCTGTTGCTCTGTCTGACCGCGGGCATTGGGATTGCCATGCTATACTCAGCGGCGAATGGCAGCATGGACCCTTGGGCATCACGCCAGTCAGCGCGTTTTGGCGTTGGCCTGGTGGTCATGATTTTGGTCGCGCTGATCGATATACGCATATGGATGCGTTATGCCTACGTGCTTTACATGATCACGCTGGTGTTGCTTGTTCTGGTGGAGATATCAGGGACGATCGGCATGGGGGCGCAGCGCTGGATCAGTCTGGGGTATTTTAATCTGCAACCTTCCGAGTTGATGAAAATCGCCTTGATACTGGCACTTGCGCGCTATTTTCATGGGGGCAGTATTGAAGATGTTGACCGCCCGTCCTTTCTGATTACCCCGTTGCTGATGATCGCGCTTCCCTCGGCGCTGGTTCTCCGGCAGCCCGACCTTGGTACAACACTCATGCTGGTCATGGCGAGTGGCGCCATCTTCTTCGTCGCCGGTGTTCGCATCTGGAAATTTGCGGTTGTGTTGTTCAGTGGCATTGCCGCCATGCCCATTGCCTGGCAGTTCTTGCGTGACTATCAAAAACAGCGCGTCCTCACATTTCTTAATCCGGAAAGTGACCCATTGGGTTCGGGATACCATATTATCCAGTCAAAAATTGCTTTGGGATCTGGAGGGATGCTGGGAAAGGGATTCATGCAGGGAACGCAGGGACATTTGAGATTCCTACCGGAAATGCAGACAGATTTTATCTTTACCATGCTGGCTGAAGAATTCGGCATGATGGGGGGGATCGGTTTGCTTGGCCTCTACGGACTGATTCTCGTTTATGGTGTTGCCCTGTCGCTACGTTGCCGCAATCAGTTTGGGCGACTGCTCGGCATGGGAGTTACAACGACCTTCTTTCTCTATGTCTTTATCAATATTGCCATGGTCATGGGTTTGATCCCTGTCGTCGGCGTGCCGTTGCCGCTGATTTCATACGGTGGCACGGCGATGATGACGCTGCTGATCGGCTTTGGCTTGTTGATGAGTGTCTGGGTGCACCGCGACGTCATGATCGGTCGACGTGGCGGCGATGAAGTGTAATCTGGCTATCGACAAACCGGGCAACCTATGTAGAATGCGCCTTCCCAAAGCAGGGGAACGGGCCGTTAGCTCAGTTGGCAGAGCGGGTGACTCTTAATCACTAGGTCGTAGGTTCGAGCCCTACACGGCCCACCAAATAATCTACTGAAAATATTGATAAATCCGGATTTTCAAGATTTCTGGAAATGAGAACAAACCATGATTAGGTTGTGACGGGCGCGCGTTTGTCCGGGGCGAGCAGCAAGGGAACACCGGGGATCGCGACGCGCTACGCAAAAACCGGCGCAAACTGCGCTGCGAACTGATCCTTGCACTTGAAATATAAATCCAGCGTTATCAGGCCTTGGTAAGCTAACGGTAAGGTCTTTGTGAAAAAAGGCCGTCTCTCAGGTTTCGGAGGCAAGGACTCGTGGAGTTTTTTGCGACGATCTGAGACAGAACTGATTGGTTTCTCGAAGGAATATTAGATGGCTGATGCGAATGACCTTACTGGAGTTGAACGCTCCTTTCCCGAGGATGAAATTGTTGTTTCCAAAACCGACACCAAGGGTCGGCTGACCTACGCCAATGATGTCTTTATTGAACTGGCGGGATACGCAGAGGATGAATTGCTGGGACAACAACACAGCATCGTCAGGCATCCGGCGATGCCGCGTTGCGTCTTTAATCTTCTATGGGAGACCATTCAGTCGGGTAACGAAATATTCGCCTATGTCGTCAACAGGTCCAAAAACGGGGACCATTATTGGGTATATGCTCATGTCACGCCGCAATTTGGAGATGGTGCTCAGGTAAATGGATATCATTCCAGCCGCCGGGTGCCAGACAGGGAGATTCTCGAAGGAACGATCATTCCTCTTTACCAAGATCTTCTGACGGAAGAAACCCGGCACGGCGGGCGCAAAGATGGAATGGCTGCCGCTCAAGTGATGTTGGACGCAGCTATCAAGGCCCGGGGTTACGATAGCTATGAAGAGTTTATTCATCGCCTAACCTAAATCAATTCAAGAGTTCAATGCGAAGGACCCGATAATGTCAATTTTCGACCAAAAATACCGTAAAACGATCCGTGGGCAGGCTATTTCATCTGGGTTTACGTTTTGCCTACTGATCGCTGTTCTGGGGTGTTCAAGTGTTATCGGAAGCTGGTACGTAAGCAGCCTGATCAAAACCCAAGCCGATGTCTCAAATATCAACATTGATATTGTAAACCCGTTGACGACCACCGCCTTTGATATTCAGCTTGACGTGGCTCAGGTTCAACAGTGGCTAACCGACATTTCGGCCACCCGCGGGCACGATGGCCTAAACGACGGGTTTGATGTGGCTGAATCCTATGCAAAAAAATTCGCAGATCATACCGCACAGGCAATTGTTCTTTCCCGCCAATTGAATAACACCAAACTCATCAGGATGATCGAACAAACACAAAAAGCCTTCCCCGCTTATTATGAAATGGGGAAGAATATGGCCAAGGCCTATGTCGAGAATGGCCCCGAAGGTGGCAATAAAATTATGGGGAAATTCGACAAGACAGCTGAACGCATAAACAAAAATGTTGAAAAAATTCTATCCGAAACCGATAAAATTTCACAAACACTCAAAAACGAAATTCACGATACCACCGGACAGACCAGCGATGCCGGGCAAATTGTTATACTTCTGGGGTTGATTATCAGTGCTATAGCCATTGTGATTTCTGTCCTGCAGACCCGGGCGTCTGTTGCTGCCGCAGAGCTTATCACCATTGGCTCATCGGCGCTCAAGGCGGCTTCTCGGGGCGACCTCAGCCAACGGGTTACGGGAATCAGGCGAGATGACGAAATTGGCGCACTGATCCTTAATCTAAATCGACTGCTGGACCTGTACGAAGCTTTTTCCAAAGAAGCTGCGGCAGCGATCGACTATGCCGGGCAGCGCAAATATTACCGGAAAATTGCTGTCAGAGGGTTGCGAGGTGAACTGGTTAGCTACGCGAAACGGATCAATGAGGTGATCGACGGAATGGAAGTCCGTCGGCAGGCGACCAGGGCCTTTGCAGAAGATGATGTTTCCACGGCCATCGAATTTGTGGCGCGCGAATCCTCAGCACTCAATGAAAAAGCAAAGGGCATGGCCGAAGTTGCGGCTGAAACCATCGAACGTTCTGTCGCGGTTGCCTCTGTCGCCGAACAAACGATGGCAAATGTTCAGACGGTGGCGTCGGCATCGGAAGAATTGTCGGCTTCCATAGGTGAGATAAACCGCCAAACATCGGAGGCATCAAAGGTCGCCAGTGAGGCGGTAGCGGAAGTTGCCCAGACGAATCAGACGGTTGCCACGTTGGGGGAAGCAGCACAAAAAATTGGCGAGGTTGTCCAGATTATTCAGGATATTGCGGATCAAACCAATCTTCTTGCCCTAAACGCGACGATTGAGGCGGCACGGGCGGGTGAAGCGGGAAAAGGGTTTGCCGTGGTTGCGAGTGAAGTAAAAAATCTCGCCAACCAAACGAGCCGGGCTACCGAAGAAATTGGTTTGCAGGTGAATTCAATGCAAGTCATCACCTCGGAAGCCGTCACCGCAATTGGCAAAATTGGCGATATTATTGCTCGGATGAACGAAAATGTCGAAAATGTTGTCGGTGCCGTGGAAGAACAAAACGCTGCTACGTCGGAAATATCGAGTAACGTTCAGGAAGCAGCGGCGGGGACTCAAGATGTGTCTGCTAAAATATCCGGCGTATCCTCCGATGCCGAAAGCACCAATCATACGGCGCAGCAGGTCCTTGAGACAGCCAGTGTCCTTCAAGGAAAATCAGACGAACTGAAATCTGCTATGGATAAATTCATGGGTAACTTGGGATGACTATTTTATTGAACAGGTCAGCAGGGGTGCGCGTTTGAGGTTTGCCCACAACGTCTAAAAAATAGCATGTAAGACCGAAAACACTCGCGCTGGAGAAAATTGCATTGACAATCTTCGTTTAAAAGGGTCCATTGCCGCCAACGACATTCCCGTTAAGATCAAATTTCGATCACTCGCCGTCTCAGGACAATCCTTGGAGGCTGCAATGTTTCTTTCCGATATATGTGGGCGTTTCGTTAGATTGGCTGCCATGGGCACGCTGATCGACATGCTTGCATTGTGCTTGCGCACCCGCCATCCCACGTTCGGGATGATGGGTCACGACTATTTAATCGAGAAAGAAAAATATCGATATGACTAATTTTGCGGGCCTTAAACTGGCCCTCCCGATTCTTCGCGCCGTTGCCGCCGAAGGTTATACGACCCCCACACCCATTCAGAGCAAGTCCATTCCGGCGCTGCTCGAAGGTAAGGATTTACTGGGCGTCGCCCAGACCGGCACCGGCAAAACTGCGGCGTTTGCCTTGCCGATGCTGCATCGCCTCGCTGACAACATTACCAAAGCTCTTCCGCGTCAGCCGCAGGCGCTGATTCTGGCACCGACCCGTGAACTCGCCGGGCAGATTGGCGAGAGCATCAGGGCCTATAGCCTGCATCTTGGAATTCGCTCAGCAGTGGTTTTTGGCGGTGCATCAATTCGACCCCAGATCCAGACCATGTCACGTGGCGTTCACGTGCTTGTTGCTACCCCGGGACGGCTTCTGGATCTGATGAACCAGGGCCACATACAGCTTAATGCGGTCGAGATTTTTGTCCTCGATGAGGCCGACCGTATGCTTGATATGGGATTTATCCGAGACGTCAAAAAAATTGTTGCCGCCTTACCGAACCGTCGTCAGACCGCATTTTTCTCAGCTACCATGCCCGCATCGGTGCAGGGTCTGGCCGATGGCCTGCTCAATGATCCGATACGGGTTGAGGTTGCTCCGGCAGCGACGACGGCAGAACGGGTCGATCAGAGGGTGCTGTTTGTCCCCAAAGACAAAAAACGCGCCTTGCTTGCTAACCTTCTGGATGACCAGAGCATTGAGCGGGTGCTGATCTTCACCCGCACCAAACACGGGGCCAACCGTGTGGCGCAGCATCTTGACCGCGCTGGAATCAAATCAGACGCCATCCACGGCAACAAGTCCCAGAATGCCCGCCAAAGAGCGTTAGGTGATTTTAAGTCCGGACGCATCCGTGCCTTGGTGGCAACTGATATCGCGGCGCGTGGTATTGATGTTGATGGTGTGACCCACGTCATCAATTTCGAGCTGCCGAATGAACCCGAGAGCTACGTGCATCGTATTGGTCGTACCGCGCGGGCCGGGGCGACCGGTATCGCCATTTCGTTCTGTGATCATGAAGAGCGGGGGTATCTGCGCGATATCGAAAAAATCATTCGTCAGAGCGTGCCGGTTATCGAGGATCACCCCTATCACGCCGCTGAAATTGCCAATGCCACCAGTCCGGCCAAGCGCACCTCTCAACGGAACAAACGTCAAGGCCAGAATAAAGGCCAGAACCGGCGTGGGTCGCAACGCAACCGGGGAACGGCAAACAAAGCGGCCTAAACCCGGGCCCCGAATTTCAGAAGGATCACCCTCGCATACGTTCTCCCTTGGGGTCGAATAACGGGGTGTTCTGAATGATGGCGGTGCGCATATCCCCCAAGATTTCGATTTCAAATTTACCGCCTTCCTCGATCATGGATGTCGGAACGAAACCGATGGCGACGCTCTTTTCAGCGAAATGGGCGTAGCCGCCGGAGGTGACAAAACCGACAATTTCACCATCCCGGAAAATCGGCTCATCGCCCCAGACGTCGGCGTCATCAGCATCGACAATCAGGGTGGCGAGATGCCGGTCAGGTGGATTGTCACGGGCGACGATGGCGGCATCACGACCGATAAAGTCTTCTTTCTGAAATTGAATGAAACGGTCCAGTCCGGTTTCGGCTGGGGTATAATCAGGTTTGTATTCCCTGAGCCATGAGCCGAAACTTTTCTCCAACCGCAACGACATCATGGCTCGCATGCCAAAGGGCTTAAGGCCGAGGTCTGCCCCGGCTTCGGCCAGGGTTTCATACAGAGAAACCTGATAGGCCGCAGGCACATAAATCTCATAACCCAGATCACCCGTATAAGAGACACGGCACACGATGGCAGGGGTTCTGCCAACTTCCATTTCCCTGACACTCAGGAACGAAAAGGCTTGGTTGGAAACATCGGTGCGCGTGGCGCGTGACAGCAGTTCGCGGGCATTTGGTCCGGCAATCTGAAAACCGATACGATCTAGAGATATTTTTTTGAGTTCAACGCCTTCATCGGGAAGGTGTTGTTCAAACCAGCGCATATGATAGGCCTGAGCGCCCGACGATCCGGTGATCTGGTATCGGTTCTGACTGATATGTGAAACCGTAAAATCGCCAATCAGGACGCCACTGGGGCTCAGCATTGGAGTCAGCGCAATCCGCCCGACCTTGGGCATGCGGTTGGCCATGATGGTATTGAGGAAGTCTTCTGCCTCTGGGCCGGAGACCTCATATTTTCCGAAGTTATGAATTTCGTTAATACCAACGGCGGTACGTACGGTGCGGCATTCCGCAGCCACGACATCGAATGCATTGGAACGGCGATAGCTTGGTGTCTCCAGCCGTTCTTCGCCTTCCGGGGCGAAATAGTTGACGTGTTCAAGACCATAGGCCGATCCGAAGACCGCATTCTGTTTGTCCCAGATGCCGTAAGCTGGCGTGGTTTGAAGCGGGCGTTCAGCGGGCAGTTCCTCATTAGGGTAAACAATTGAGAACCGGGTCTGGTAGTTTTCCCGAACCTTGCCGCGCGTATAAGTATGGGTTGCATAATCGCCATAACGCGCCACATCCATGGCAAACACATCAGATGAGGGTTCACCTTCAATCATCCATTCCGCCAGCGTCAATCCAACACCTCCGCCCTGACTGAACCCGGCCATGACAGCACAGGCGCACCAGTATCCGGGAACGCCCGGCATGGGACCGACCAGTGGATTGCCATCGGGGGCAAAAGTGAAGGGGCCATTGATGACGGTCTTGATGCCCGCTTCCCCGAGACACGGATAACGTTTGAAGGCGGCTTCCAGGGGTTCGGAAATGCGATCCAGATTATTGGGTAACAGTTCGTGGCCGAAATTCCACGGTGTCCCATCATCGCCCCAGGGGTCACAGTCCTGCTCGTAAATGCCGATAACCAGCCCACGGCCTTCCTGTCGAAAATAGGTTTCTCCTCCGGGGTCCATGATATGGGGGAGTTCTTCATCCCGCTCATAGACCTCGGGAATATCATCGGTAACCAGATACTGATGTTCCATCGGATGAAGCGGATGATAGACGCCAACCATGGCGCCTACTTCGCGGGCCCACAAACCACCGGCATTGACGACGTTCTCGGTATTGATCGTGCCTTCTTCAGTGACCACATCCCAGCTGCCATCGGGGGTGCGGTTCAGTTCCAGAACCCGATTACGCAGATAGATTTCAGCGCCCTGAATCTTGGCCGCCTTGGCGTAGGCGTGGGTCGTTCCGGACGGGTCAAGATGGCCGTCCAGAGGGTCATAAAGTCCGCCAATAACACCATCAATACTGATTACCGGACACAGGTCGGCAATTTCCTGGGGCGTTACCAGGTGTGTATCAAGGCCCATGTAGCGGTGTTTGGCGCGCTGGGTAACAAGAAAATCCATTCTTGCGCTGTCACAGGCCAGAGTCACACCGCCAACGTGATGCAGCCCGCAGGCCTGTCCGCTTATCTCTTCCAGTTCCCTGTAAAGGCCAATCGTATAACCCTGAAGTTTGGCGATGTTAGGATCGGAATTCAGCGTATGAAAGCCACCTGCGGCATGCCAGGTAGAGCCAGAAGTCAGTTCAGATCGTTCGATCAAGACCACATCTTTCCAGCCAAGCTTGGTCAGGTGATAGAGAACGCTGCAACCGACGACGCCGCCGCCAATGACAACAGCTTGTGCGTGAGATTTCATTTCTTTTCCCCATAATCGTTTGGATTCTGTCCGCCTTCGGAAATCCGTCGTTCAACAAATTGATCAAGTTCTTCAGCGATCGCCGGGTCCATTGCCGGTGGTTGGTAATCGGCAAGCAACTGTTTGTATATTTTATGTGCGCGGGTCGTGGCATCAAGGGACCCGGCCTCTTCCCAGTTTTCAAAATTTTGCCAGTCGGAAAGAATTGGCGAATAGAACGCGGTTTCATATCGTTCCATCGTGTGCGCGCATCCGAAATAGTGTCCGCCAGGACCAACTTCTTCCATTGCCGACAAACCGAATTCGGCGTCGTTAAATTCCAGCGGTTTCATCATTTCGGCCATCATCTGCAACATTTCTGCATCAATTATAACTTTTTCGAAAGACGCGCAGAGCCCGCCTTCGATCCAGCCCAGCGCATGTTTGACCAGATTGGCATGCCCCAGCATGCAGGGCCAGATGGACATTTGCGACTCGTATGCCGATTGCACGTCAGGCGCATTGGAGGCGTTAACGTTGGACGAGCGATAGGGAATGCCATATCGGCGGGTCAATTGGCCGCCGATCAGGACGGCTTTGGCGTATTCCGGCGTGCCAAACGCAGGGGCACCGGTTTTCATGTCAACGTTTGACGTGAACCCGCCGTACCAGACGGGCGAACCGGGGTTGACGGCCTGAATGAAAGAAATGCCGGCCAGGGCTTCCGCATTTTGCTGGGCCAGTGCGCCGGCCAACGTTACCGGCGCCATCGCCCCCGCCAGGGTGAATGGCGTCACGCTTACGGGTTGGCCGCGCTTCGCCATCTCAATCATGCCAATCAGCATGGGAATGTCGTACTGTAACGGTGAATTGGCGTTTACAGTGGTCATGATGCTGGGTTCATTTTGCATCTGTTCCCAGCTTACCCCCCGACCGATCCTGATCATTTCCATGGAATCACGAATGCGGTCACGACCAAGTGAGTATCCGAAGCTGACCTTGTCGGAAAGTTTAATGACTTCGCGTTCTGCCATAAGGTGGCGGGTATTGGCGGGCAGGTCGGCAGGTTCGACCGGGTATCCGCCGATCATGTGAACAATGTTCAGGCTTTGTCCCAGGCAAATAAAGTCCCGAAAATCCTTCATGTTTCCGGGGCGCCGTCCACCAATCATGTCGCTGGCATTGGGCGGACTCGCTACCAATGCAAAGTTTATGTTGTTGGTCCCGAATTGAATATTGTGGGCCGGGTTGCGGGCATGCATGGTGAATTCGGGGGGAACGTTGGCGATCAGCTCAGCGACCATGTTCCGGTCGAATCGGACCCGGGTATCGCCAACCCTGACGTCGGCCCCAGCCTGTTTCAGGATGTCACGGGCTTCCTCCAGCAAAAAATTGATGCCGATTTTCTCCAAAACATCCATTGAGGCGTTGTGAATGGCCTCAACCTGATCATCGGAAATGATGTTGTAGGGCTGGTAGGGGACTTTCAGATTTTGGAACGGCAGTTGACTGAATGTGGACATAGCCTCCTTGCGTAGTTGACCTTTTCCTCTTTCCCGACCACGTCTTGCCATAATCCCTCCAGAAGTGTGTGTTTATTGATGACTCTGATTCAAATCAATTTGAGCGGCGATGCTAGCATGCAGCTTTCGGTTCGAAAATTTGAATTTTTTGGTATATTTCTATAAAAAATACTTATAGTGCTGATATATCTGAGGAGCAGCTTATTTGGTTCAGAAACCTATCAATCTGGAAATCGGTCACTTTCGTCTACTGAGTGTCCTGGCGGAATATGGCACCTTGTCGCGCGCCGCCGATGTGCTTGCCTTGAGCCAGCCCGCCGTCAGTTATCGTCTGAAGGAACTGGAGCGCCGCGTAGGTGTTCAGGTAGTTGAACGTCGAAACAACCGATATCGCGTTAATCTTATTGGTGAACGGCTGCTTGAAAGCGCCAAGGTGATCAACGGTGAACTGGAACGCCTGCAAACCGAAGTGGAAAGCCTGCGCAAGGGCATCACCCACACCATTCGGGTCAGCACCCATGGCTACAACTGCACGCATTGGCTGGCACCGTTTTTGAGAGAGTTTCGTGATACGCACGAACATTTGGGAATTGAACTGGTTGGCAATACGCCGGGGAACCCAATCCGCTCGCTTGATTCAGGTCTTTTCGAAATTATGGTTGTCGCGGGAAAATTTTCCGAGCGCAGTGCCAAAAGCTATCCGCTGTTCGATGATGAGCTGGTTGGCGTTGTCGCCCCTGATCATCCTTATGCAGACCGCGATTATCTGGTGGCGGAAGACTTTCGGGGCATTGATTATGTCACCTATTCCATGGAGCACGAGGCAGGGTTTGAGGGGGATCGCCTGTTTCGTACCGGAAACCTTTATCCAGGTACCGTCATTAAGGCAGGCGACAGTGATTCCGTCCTGGCGATGGTGGAAGCCGGTTTTGGAATCTCCGTCCTCAGCCGCTGGGCAGTTCGTGAGCATGAGGCGCACGGGCGCCTGCTCACAAAGCGCCTGACGGAAGAGGGGCTTTTTGTGACGTGGAGTGCATTATCGCGACGCCGCGAGCGAGATCAGGGCGTGCGTGATTTCAGCAATGCCCTGGCACGCTGGTGCGAGCGGGAAATATAGCGGGTCGCGCTGACGTCACCCCAAAACCGAGAACGAACTGTCCTGATTGATTTCGCGCAGACGTGAGAATGATGCCATGTCGAGATCATGGCCCACCCGTTCAAGGTGGAATTTCAGCGGCTTGCTGTCATGATCGTTACCTGCTTCGCAATATTCGATCAGCGCCGCCATCATCTTGGCTGCTACCGGTGCGTTCTTGAATTGGTTGCCGCTGGTGCCGATCGCCATGTAGTAGCCATCAACAGATGAACGGTCATAGATCGGCGCCCAGTCTTCGGTGACATCATAAAGATCGACCGCACCCTTCATTTGGCTGGGAATGCCCAGCGACGGAATGCGTTGGGCTTGACGGTACGCCTGGGTCGTCCACTGTTCAGTGAAGTTCTCATCCCAGTCGTCTGGATCGACCTCTTCACGCGGGTCACATTCCGGGTCTTCGCTGCCAACCAGGATATGGTTGCCGGTTTCCGGGCGGCAGTAACATGAAATGTCACTATCTGAAATCACCAGACCGGATGTCTCAAAATCAAACCCGTCCGGGGAGGGGACATGGACGACTTCCTGTTTCAGGGCACGAGTGGTGATCTTCATATCACCTTCGGCACCCGCCATCTGATTGACCTTGTAAGAATGCGGTCCCGCGACATTGATGACGACTTTGGTGTTGATGGTTTCACCATCATCCAGAACGACGCCCGTTACCCGGTTGTCGGTTTTCAAAATTTCGACAACGCGTTTGCCATACAGGAATTCACCACCCTTGGCTTCGGCGGCCCGTTGAAGATTGTGAGAAGAAAGTTGCGGGTCATTGATGTAGCCGCCAGTCGGGAACAGAACCCCACCAGAAAGTTCGCCTCCTGTTGGTTCTCCAAACCCGGCATCGGTGCGGAGTTTTGCCGGGGCAAATTGTTGCAGGTCATATATGCTCAGGCGTTCCCTGATCTGGTCCGGACTCCAATGCTCATAGGGGATGCCAACCGTATCCATAATCTCACAGGATTTCGCGAGATTTCCGTTGTGTTTGGTCTTCATGACCAGTGTGCCGGTCTCGTGAAATATGGCGGCGCCGCGTTCGTCTGTAGCGCCGAGGTAGGTTTCCCATTCTTTCCAGTAAAAATAGGATTCGTAAGCCAGAGCCGTACTGGCGACAGTCGAGTAATAGACTCGGATGATGGCGCAGGAGTTGCTGGTGGAGCCATATCCGGCGGCGGGAAGTCTGTCGATATTCAAGGTCTTCCATCCCTTTTTCGCCAGCTCAAACCCGCAAGCCGCGCCAATTACTCCGGCACCAATAATGACCGCATCAACCTGTCTGTTTGTCATGTCGTTCAACCTTAAATCCAAACGTCGTTCTAAAATTCGCTACAGGCATGATTGACTGCAGGTCCTGCGTCAAGATGAAAATCGGTCATGGCTTGATCACCCGAGATTAGATGCCGGGGCATAAAATCATCTGGATTTGTTCTCTCGGAGCAACCATATCTTCTCCTTGCAGACGGTCTGCTCATGATGGGAAGGTGCAATACTCAATGACGCTATCGCTTGGTATAGATACCGGAGGCACCTACACGGACGCCGTTCTGTTTGAAGAAGATGCGGGCGTCGTTGCCGCGGCAAAATCCCTGACGACTCGCCATGATTTCTCCGTCGGAATAGGGCAATCAATCGATGCTGTCCTCCATCAATCAAAAATAGACCCATCTGAAATATCGTTGGTTTCGCTGTCGTCGACTCTGGCTACAAATGCGCTGGTCGAGGGGCAGGGCGGGCGTGTGTGCCTGATCCTCATAGGCTTCGAGCGGTCTGCCTTGAGCAGGGGCGGGCTGGCGGAAGCGATGAGGGGCGATCCGGTGATCCATCTAGATGGCGGTCATAATGCCAATGGAGATGAAGTTGTAGCTCTTGATTTGAATGAACTCCGGTCTCGCCTGTTGCATTTGGCCGGGGAAGTTTCGGCCTACGCCGTTGCTGGCCTGTTTGGGGTGCGCAATCCGGCCCACGAGATACAGGCCCGCGATGCGATTATTGAAACAACCTCACGTCCGGTCACGTGCAGCCACGAATTGTCCAGCAAACTTGATGGTCCAAAACGTGCGTTGACCTGCGTCCTGAATGCGCGCCTCATCAACATGATTCATCACCTCATAGACGCGACGGAAATCCAGTTCGAGAACAAGGGCATCCGCGCGCCGCTAATGGTGGTTCAGGGAGACGGGGCGTTGATTTCATCGCGTGTTGCCAAGATCAAACCCATTGAAACGATCCTCTCCGGACCGGCGGCAAGCCTGATAGGCGCCGCCTGGTTAACGGGGCAACGGGATGCGCTAATATCCGATATCGGTGGTACGACGACGGATATCGCCATACTGAAAAACGGCATTCCGCGCCTTGAAGAGGAGGGGGCGACGGTGGGTGGTTGGCAGACCATGGTCGAAGCCGTCGCCATGCACACGGTGGGGCTCGGGGGAGATAGCGAAGTGCAGGCTGTCCGCCGGGGCGTAAAAACCGAGCTGACGCTCGGCCCGAGACGCCTTATTCCACTTAGTCTATTCGCTACGAATTATCCGGCTCTCGTCGATGACACGCTTGATCGCCAAGCCAATCGGCCCAGTCGCGACGACGATGATGGCCGATTTGCGGTGGCGGTTGGTCGGGAAAGTGCTCATCTGGCGGTCCTCTCAGAAAAAGAATCCGAACTGCTTGAGAGCCTGAAAAAAGCGCCACAGGCTTTGGACAGGTTGATTGATTCGCGCTCCGGCCGAACCGCGCTTGAACACCTCGTTGTGCAAGGACTCGTCATGCTGTCGGGGTTGACGCCATCAGATGGCGCCCATGTGCTTGGGAAACATGATGCCTGGGACCGTGATGCGGCTTATAAAGGTGCGGCTTTGTTTGCGCGCAAGAAAGATTCACAGGGCCATCCGATCGCGCAAGACGCGGAAGAGATGTCCAGGCGGATCGTTGATACGCTGGTGCTGACTTCTGCGGAAACACTACTTGCGGCTTCAATGGATGAAGACGGGTTTTCTCCCGGCGGATTGTCGCGCGAACTCCTGGCGGCAGATGATGAGGCCTGTAAAGCGGACCTTGTCGCCTTTCAAATTGGCCTGAACGTTCCGCTCGTTGGCTTGGGGGCATCGGCAGCGACGTATTACCCGGATGTCGCCGAAAAGCTGCGGACGGAAGCCATAATTCCTAAACATGCAGACGTTGCAAACGCATTGGGGGCTGTCGTCGGCTATGTACGTGTTTCCGCCTCCGCCACCGTGACCCAACCTGAACCTGGTATTTACCGTGTTTTCCATTCCGGTGAGCCGAAAAATTTTGGTCACTTTGATGAAGCAGTGAAGTATGCTGAAAACGAGCTCACCATTGAGACAAAACATGGAGCCGTTCAGGCGGGTGCCGGAGAGATCAAAATCACGATTTCCCGCGAAGACAACGTGGCCACCATTGACGGTCAGGAAATACTGATTGAGTGTCTGGTCAAGGCCACGGCATCCGGTCGCCCGCGCATTGCCGTCTAGTTTGCATTTGTGAGACTGGAGGCATTAAGTGTATTTTTCTTTAACCTGTCGATTTGAACGTCAAGGGATACCCAATGAAAAAACATTTCTTATACATCGCTGATCCCATGTGTTCGTGGTGCTGGGGGTTTTCCCCGGTTATTGAACAGATTTCTGGTGAATTTGGAGACAAGGTTCCTGTTCGTGTAATGGTCGGCGGGTTGCGCCCGGGTACGAAGGAACCCATGGGCGCCAAGGATAAGGAGTATATTTCCAATCACTGGAACCATGTTCACGAAGCGTCCGCTCAACCCTTTGATTTCAGCTTCTTCGATCAGGACGGGTTTGTGTACGACACAGAACCGGCGTGCCGGGCTGTTGTCACGGGACGTTATCTGAATGAAGCCCTGGTCCTGGGGTTTCTGGGAGCACTGCACCAGGCGTTTTACGCGGATAATCGCGACACCACGGATGCTGATGTGCTGGCAGATATTGCCGGAGAATATGGATATTCCAGGGGCGAATTTGCGCAAGCACACACCAGTCCGGAAATTCGTGAAGAAACCCAGGCTGATTTCCATTTTGTCCAGCAATCTGGCATAAGCGGGTTCCCAACCCTTTTGGCGGTCGAAGATGGCAAAGCGGAGATTGTTACCGCAGGTTTTCAAAAATGGGAAAACTTGGCAGAGCCATTAGCCAGTTGGATCGGGTAAGGGGCTAGGAGGCCGGTTTCTTAAACCGCATAAAAAAAGTTGAGCCCGCCCCGACTTCACTTTCAAAGCCAAGTGTTCCCCCCATGCCTTCAGTCAGGGCTTTGCTGATGGAAAGACCTAGTCCGGTGCCGGCATTCTCCCGTGTCGAAGAGGAGTCGATTTGGGTGAATTGTTCAAAAATCTTGCTTCTGAAATCTTCGGGGATACCGGGACCGTAATCCCTGACGCTGATCGTTACTTGTCCGTTATCATTTGCTATGGAGATTTCTACGTCGGTATCCGGATCGGAAAATTTGGCGGCGTTGGATAACAGATTACGCAGAACCTGTTCAAATCGATGCTCCTGTACGTTTGCAAATACCGAATTCTCCGGTTCATCGAAAATAAAGCGAACAGATTGAGTGCGCGCGTAGCTATAGTTGTCTTTGATAACTCTGGACGTGAGCGTGCCGATATCGTGGCGACGTGTCTTGATCACGAGGGTGCCGGAAAAAATTTTTTCGTAGTCCAGTAACTCGTTCACCAACAGAAGCATTGCGTTGGTATTTCGCAGGGCAACGTCAAGAAGTTCCTTTCCTTCTGTGGTTAAATCGTTTGGTATCAGGGCGTTTAGCAGGCCAAGGCTGCCCATTGTCGAGGTCAGCGGTGTTCGTAATTCGTGATTCATGGTCGCCAGGAATTCTGTTTTGGCCCGGCTTCCGGCTTCCGCCTGCAATTTGGCCTCGCGCAGATTTTCTTCCGCCAATTTCATGGCGGTTACATCGGTTCCCGTTCCCCGGTACCCACAAAATTTTCCACGTTCGTCGAATACCGGTTGCCCGTTGACGGAAGCCCAGATGGTGTTTCCCGCAAGCGTTGTTCTGGGGTGGATGAAATTTCGGAATGGACGCCGGGCGGCGAGGTCAGCAAGGTGTTGCTCCCACGCGATGGGGTCAACGTTCGGGATACCGGTTTCCTGTCGGGTCTTTCCCAAAAGATTTTCCGGATCAATCCCGGCAATTTCGTGAAAGCGATCTGAGAAAAAGGAGAACCGGAGCTTCTCATCCATTTCCCAATACCAGTCGGCGGCGCTTCTGGTAAACGAGCGAAATCTCTCTTCGGCAATTTTCCGATCCGAAATGTCATAATACCAGACGATCAGGCAATCCTCATCATCGTATCTGATTTTCTGCCGGAAGACAGTACACCACCATGTGCTGCCATCAATTCGCCGTCTCTGAATCTCCACCGGAACGGACAGTTTTTCGACACTCATTTCACGAACGTTCTGGTAATCGTTACGATCGACGTATGAGTCAATAATTGGAAAGTCCAACAGTTGTTCTTCTGATTCGGTTCCGAACATCTCAACCAGACGCTTGTTCCCATAGAACCGCTTGTTGGTGTTCAGTGAAACCAGAGAAACACCGACCGGACTGCTGTCCAATAGCATGCGTAAACGACTTTCCCGGGTTCGCAACTCTGCCTCTCGGAGCGTTCGTTCGGCGATTTCCCGGCCGAGTTTGGCGGTCACGATTTCCCGGGCGCCCAGAATAGTGAGGACGATGATAATCAGACTGATGAGCGCCGCAAGCTTGTGGGCATTATGCTCAAAAACAGCGAAGGCGTTCATTATATCCGGAATAGAAACGCCGATAACGGCGACTAACGGAAAGCCGGATACCATTCGATATATCCAAATTCTCGGGACGCCATCAATGCTGCCGGTTTGCTGATACAACCCGTTTGGCTGCATCTTCAAATTCCCCCAAAGTCTGGAGTTTTCTATGTGTTTCCCGATTCCGGTAAGTCCCCCCTGCGAGTGCCGGATGCGAATGCGTTTATCCAGTCCAACCAGCGTTGCGGTACTGTTTGGCCCCATTCCCGTATTCTTGAAAAAATTGAAAAGCTGGGTTTCTTTGATGGCGGCAAATATCAGGCCGTCAAAGCGCCCATTGGGGGCAAAAATGCGCCGCGCCAACCGAATTGTGACAATCCCCGTGTTGCGCCCTTTGTGGGCGGCGGAAATGAATACGTTATCAGTTTTGTTGGATTTTTGGAATTTGAAATAGTCACGATCCCGGGCATTGGTCCCAGGCTTGATTTTCCTTTCCTTGCGGCCAGAAGAGATCAGCGTCGGGACGCCGTTTGAATCCATAATCGTGATGTGGGAAAGTATGGTTTTGTTTGGCGGAATTGCCTTCATGTATTCGCGTACAGCGTCGAGCGACCTTTCCCGTTGATAGATTCTGCGTAAGGTTTTGATGTAGTCGTCGGCATATTGAAATGTGGACGCGGCATTGCTCTCAAAATAAGCCGCCAGACGGGTGCCGCGGGACGTTGCTTCATCAAGATAAATTTGCCGTTCATCTGTTATGATTTTTTCGGTCGTCCCCCAGACAACAACCAGGAGGAGCAGCATTCCCGCGAGCACAAGTAAAAAGCGGCGGCCGCTCAATACCTGCTTCGAAATCGATATTGGGGAAGTGGACAACTGAAATACAATTCCGAAGTGTTTGACTTAATCAGGCCACGTTAACGCCTTGGGTACTATAGCTGGAATCAGCAGTATGGGCCACTTCTACTTGTCATGCAGGGGGGGGTAACATCCCCGGTCATGCGTGTTTTTGTTTCAGCTGGTGTTCCCGCAAGGTAATAAAGGCGATGGCTCCGAATATCATCGCGCCGCCAATCCATACGAATATATCAGGCACCTGACCGAATAGAAGCCAAGCCAGCACGGACACAAACAGCAGGCGGGAAAAATCAAACGGCGTGACAACATGGGTGTCTGCCAGGCGCAATGATTGTGACATGGCGAGTTGACCCGCCCCGCCCAGCGTGCCCAGAAACACCAACCAGCCCAGTTGTTCCAGAGATGGTGTCACCCAGACAAACAGGGCCGGGATCAGTGACAACGGCGCCATGATCAGGGACATGTAAGTGGTAATGGTGACGGCGGATTCCGTGCGTCCTAAATTCTTGATGATTATCAGACAAATCCCCCACCCAAATGCCGATCCAAGGACCAGCATGTGACCCAGTGCGATGGTCTGGAAGCCGGGGCGCAGGACGACGAAGATGCCGGCGAATCCGATCAGGATTGCTACCCAGCGGCGGATGCCAATTTTTTCCCTGAACCAGAAAATAGCAAACAGGGTGGCATAAATCGGCGCTGTGAACGAAAGAGCGGTAACTTCAGCCAGTGGTGTAATGCTGACGGCGGTAAAAAAGCCAAGCATACAGACCGTGTTCAACGCCCCCCGCATGGTCAGCAGGCCAAGACGGCCGGTCTTCAGCGGCGCGTACCCCATTTTGAGAAACCACGGCACCACGGCCAGCAACCCGAACAGATTGCGAAAGAACGCAATTTCGAAGGGAGGTAGACCTTCTGAAACGAGACGTACACAGACATGCATGCCGGAAATGAGTGCGGCATAAACAAGCATCCAGAGAATGCCGCCGAGATTGTTTTTTTCAACCATGGCGACGTTGCTTGCGGATGGTTTCAAGTGGACTGCTGTGCGTTTCGAATGACCGACCAGATTTTTTCCGGGGTCGCCGGCATCTCGATGTGGTCAACCCCGAATTCGGGTAAGGCGTCAAGGATGGCATTGATGATCGTCGGGGGCGCGCCCACACAGCCTGCTTCACCCGCGCCTTTGACGCCCAACGGATTTTTCGTCGTTGGTGCGCCTTCGTAATAGTCGATAACCATGCGCGGGATCATGTCGGCGCGAGGAAGGGCATAATCAACCAGAGAACCACTCAACAACTGACCGCTGTCCTCATCATAAACGATATTTTCCGATAGCGCCTGACCAATACCCTGTACTATACCCCCCATGACCTGTCCATCGGCCAACAGGGGGTTGATGATGGTGCCGAAGTCATCGACAACCCAGTATCCATCAATCAAGACTTCGCCTGTTTCGATATCTATTTCCACTTCCGCCGCGTGGCAGCCGTTGGGAATGGAAATAATGCCGCGCTCGAAACTCGATCCGGTATTGAGAAATTCCGGTTCGAAATCGTCAGGCAGGCCATCGGTGAAAGAGGCCTCAATGACCTCATCCATGGACATCGATTTGTTCGTCGTTTCGGCGCGGAATAACCCATCTTCAAAAGAAATATCGTCGATATCCGTCTCAAGTTTTGCAGCGACGAATCCTCGGGCCTTATCAATGACCAGTCCTGCAGACTGTCCAACGGCATTGCCGCCAAGTTCCAGCCCCCGTGACCCGCCATGGCCGCCGCCATGAGGGGTGGCGTCGGTATCTGCCTGGATATAGCGAATTCTGTCCTGTGAAATGCCGAGCTTTGAGGCCAAAATCTGCGGTAGGGCCGTTTCGTGGCCCATGCCCGTCGATTGGCTGCCGACCGCGAGTTCGACGGAGCCGTCGTTGTGAAAGGTCACGCCCGCATATTCCTTTGGTGCGCCACCTGTACATTCCAGGTAAGGTGAAATTGCAAAACCGCGCCGTTTCCCCATAGCCTTTGATGCTGCGACCCGATCTGCATAACCATCCCTGTCCGTCAGGTTCAAGGTCTGCTCAAAAACCTGGGGGAAATTACCGCAATCTATATCCAGCCCCATACCTGTTTTTAGTGGTAAGGATTCGGTTGGCATCAGGTTCTTTCGGCGCAGATCGACCGGATCAAATCCCAGCTTGCGGGCGGCATATTCGATGACGCGCTCGACCTGAAATGTTGCCTCAGGACGGCCTGCGCCACGATAAGGATCGGTCGGGGCCGTATTGGTAAAAGCCGCGCGTGATGAGTAATACATGGCCGGAAACGCATAGGGCCCACCCTGAGTGCGGGCCGACCCGCCGGTTGCTGTAAACGGGCCGACAGTGGCGCAAAAGGCGCCCAAGTTGCCAATTGTTTCCGTGCGTAACGCCCTGAAGGCGCCGTCTTTGTCGAGGGCCAGTTCAACCCGGCTGACCTGATCACGACCGTGAGTGTCGGACAGAAAACTTTCCGCTCGGTCATTGATCCATTTAACCGGGCGGTTCAGCTTCCTTGCGGCATGCAGGATCAGTGGAGGTTCCGGGTAGGCACCGTTTTTGGCACCAAATCCGCCGCCCACGTCCGGGGCGATCTGATGGATTTTGTCGGATGTTATGTTCAGGACTTTTTCCGCAAAGGTGTCACGGTTGGCGTGAACATTTTGGGTCGAATTATAAAGCAGGAAGCTGTCCGTCGCCGGGTCATAACTGGCGATCGCCCCCCTGGGTTCAATCGGTACAGCGGTCAGCCGGTTATTGACTAGATCAAGGGAAACCACATGATCGGCTTCGGCAAACGCCGTGTCGGTTCCGTCTTTGTCACCTAACTGGAAATCCAGGCAGATGTTCCCCGGAATGTCATCCCAGACCAAGGGCGCGCCATCTTCGACAGCCTTTTTCGGGTCAGTTATAGAATCAACGGGCTCATAATCGACGTCGATCATTTCCATGGCTTCTCTGGCCTGGGAAATCGTTTCGGCGACGACAAGCGCGACCGGCTCACCGACATACCGTACCCGGTCAATCGCCAGACAATGGCGTGGTGGTTCGGCAAAAGGGGAACCGTCGATTTTGGTCCGGGTCGCCGACTTGCTCGGAATTGTCCCATACCCTTGAGCCTGCCAGTCCTTGGCCGTGACAATCAGCAAGACACCATCCATCGCATCAGCATCAGCCGTCTCGATCTCTTTGATGATGGCATGGGCATGAGAGGACCGAAGGACAGCGGCGTAAGCCATACCGTCCAGCCTGATGTCATCAATGTAGTTGCCCTGTCCGGTGAGAAAGCGAAAATCTTCTGTGCGGCGTACAGATTGCCCAATCTTGGTTTTGTTCATTTTCCGTCTCCCTGACCGGCATTCGTAACGGCGCGGCGCGCGGCGACGGTGATCATTTGTGCCCGGTATTGCGCAGATGCATGAATATCACTGTTTAACCCGTCGGCGCCGACGTTGATGCCGTCCAGCGCCGTTGCCAAAAAATCTACATTCAGGGCGTCTTCGATTTCGGATAGACGAAACACGCACGGACCAGCACCGGTTACCGCGAGACGAACACCGTCTCTGAATTTAGCAGTGAACACGCCAACGATAGCAAATCGTGAGGCCGGGTTCTGGATTTTTTCATAACCGGCTTTTTCAGGAACCGGAAAATCGACCCTGACGATCAGTTCGTCTTCCGCCAAGGCGGTTTCAAACAGGCCGGTGAAAAAATCTTCACTGTCAATCTGGCGCCGGTCGGTGTGAATTGTAGCCCCAAGTGCGACAACTGCCGCCGGGTAATCCGCCGCCGGGTCGTTGTTGGCGATGGACCCGCCAAGCGTTCCTCGGTTGCGCACATGAGGATCCCCGATCATTCCCGCGAGATCGCCAAGTGCCGGGATCAGGCGGCGCACATCAGCGTTGGCCGCGACGTCAGCATGAGTTGTCATCGCTCCGATGGAAACAATACCGTCTTTGGTCGTGGTCCCTCGAAGATCCTCAATACCGTTCAGGTCAATGACGTCGGATGGCATAGCCAAACGTTGTTTCATCACCGTGATGATGGTCTGGCCACCCGCCAGAAAAAGTCCATCATCGGAGTTCTGATGGGCGGCAAGGGCGGCGTCAACGCTGGCTGGATTCTGATATTCGAATTCATACATTATTCAGCCTCCCGCATGGCTTTTACTCCGTCCAGCACAGCATCGACAATGTTCTGATATCCGGTGCAACGGCAGAGATTGCCTTCCAGGGCATGGCGAACCTGCTGTTCTGTTGCATCGGGGTTATCCTTGGCGAAGGCGACGGCGGTCATGACCATACCCGGTGTGCAGAATCCGCATTGCAGCCCATGATGTTCATGAAAGGCTTGTTGCATGGGGTGCAGCTTGCTGCCGGACGCCAGTCCTTCGATCGTCGTAATGTTATGTCCATCGGCCTGCACAGCCAGCATGGTGCAACTTTTCATTGGTACGCCGTCGACGTGGATGGCGCAGGCCCCACATTGTGACGTATCGCACCCGACGTGGGTTCCGGTCAGGCCCAGCTCATCGCGGATAAACTGAACCAGCAGGGTGTTGGCGACGACATCTTTGCTGACGGACGTGCCGTTAATTGTCAGGGAAACAACCGGCATTATCGCATTTACTCCCAAGATGAATATTGTATACAATTAAAAAGAAGATACACCGGATGCGCCAGTGCGGGAAGGCCAAGATATTCACAGGTGATGGTCGACTAATTCAATAGAAAAATTGTATCAAGGCAATATATCAACACAGGGAAGCACCTGTTGAAAATCGGAATGCGACATGAAAATGAACGACGAAATCGCGATTGCCGCACCGCGCGTGCAGGTTTATGCGGCGCTTAATGACCCTGATATCCTGATACAGGCTATTCCCGGCTGCACGGAACTTGATAGGATATCCGACACGGAACTGACCGCAACGGTGGTCGCCAAGATTGGCCCAGTGAAAGCCAAGTTCAAGGGAGGAGTCACGTTGTCCGACCTGAATCCTCCGGAAAGTTATACTATCTCAGGTGAGGGCAAGGGCGGTGCCGCAGGGTTTGCCAGTGGCGGGGCGAAAATCACGCTGAGGGAAGAAGGCGACGGGACTATCCTGGCGTATGAAGTCGACGCCCAGGTTGGAGGTAAACTGGCTCAGATCGGCAGTCGATTGGTTGACGGCGCAGCGAAAAAACTGGCCGGAGAGTTTTTTGAAAAATTCAATGAGTTGCTGAGTGATCAACCACAAGACACAGTTACGCAGCCTGAACCGGAAGCAGCCGAGCTTGAGGCGGACAGAAGCATGGAAATTCCCGGTTGGACTATCGTCGTCGGCATTGGCGTTGTAGCCGTTACGTTCGGATCATGGTTGTTGACGCATTAACTATCTTCGTCGATGCGCCTCAATGATCTCTCCCATGATGGAAAGCGCGATTTCAAATGGGGTGTTGGCTGCGATATTCAGCCCAACTGGCGCATGAATGCGCGAGATTTCATCATCCGTCAGGCCCGCCTCCGACAGACGGCGCACTCTTTTGGCGTGGGTTTTTCGGCTACCCAGCGCACCGATGTAAAACGCATCACTTTTGAGGGCAACCATAAACGCCGGATCGTCCAGCTTGGCATCGTGGCTAAGTGTGACCACCGCCGTTGTCCGGTCCGGGCGCAAGTCTTCCAGTGCGCTTGAGGGCCAGCGAAGGTCGATTTTGACGCCTGGAAACCGTTCCGTCGTACCCCAAGTATTACGGGGGTCAATTACAGTGACGTCATAATCTGCCCGCCCGCCCAAAAGGCTGAGCGATTGTGCGATGTGGACTGCGCCAACAATCAGTAATCTTAACGGTGGATTGTACACCCGGACAAACACCGGAGTGTCATCGGGTCTATCAAAAATTCCGCTTTTGTCTGATGTCAGCTGGTCCTGAATGGCGGGGGCTGCATCCTTGCTCTGAAGGGTCGGAACGCCCGATTCCAGGTCGAACAGCAGGGCGGCGGGCTGTTTTTTGCCGTTAAGATCAAGTAACCTGAGCAGGGTTTCGCGAATGTTGCCGGAAACCGGCGATAGCAGAACCCGGACCTTGCCGCCACAGGCAAGCCCCGAGCTCGTAGCCGTTTTATCCGAAACCTGAAATTCCAGAATTTTTGCACATTGGTCCCTGATGACCCCATGGGCTTCGGTGACCACCTCGCCTTCTATGCACCCACCTGACACAGATCCGGAAAATGCGTTTTCGCTGTTGATGACCACCTGACTGCCGGTTGGGCGCGGTGCCGAGCCCCAGGTTTCGATGACGGTCGCCAGCGCAACACCATATCCTTCATCCGCCCACTGCAGGGCTTGGCGGATAATATCCATGTCATTGGCGGCGTTGGTCGACGCAGGAGGTTGCATCAGTAGTCCTGTTGGTTTGGTGATATCTATAGGATAGAGTATTCCTTCGGCAGGAAACAGTGTTCCGGGACATCGATATTATATGGCGAAAAATCCACGCATTGGCGCCGTCGTTTTGGCAGCAGGTCTGTCCAGGCGGGCCGGGACTGTAAACAAACTTCTTAGCCCTGTGAATGGCAAGGCCATGGTGCGGGGTGTCGTCGATATGTTGTCGGCGCTGCCCATTGATCCCGTTGTTGTTGTTACTGGATTTGAAGCCTCTGAAATCAAGGACGTTTTGTCCGGTTGTCCCGTCATTTTCACCCACAATGCAGATTTTGCAGACGGCATGGGCTGTTCTATTAGTTGTGGTGTGACGACATTGCCGCAAGAGGTGGCAGGAGCCCTGATTTGTCTGGGTGACATGCCGCACGTGACTGGGGATGCGATCATAAAATTGGTTGAAGCGTTCAGGGAGGGGAAAATTTGTGTGCCGGTTGTGGATGGGAAACGGGGCAATCCAGTATTGTTTTCCAAAACACATTTCCCGGCGCTCAAAGCCTTGAAGGGGGACAGGGGCGGCAAGGGGGTGTTGTCGGCCAATCCTGTTTCAGTCCACGAAGTGCTGACCGATGATGAGGGAATATTCATCGACCATGATCGGGTCACCTGAGTTTAGGGTGTTCGTGACAACCTAAATCAAATTGACCTCGCATATTGAAGAGGAGTTCCTGATCAGAGTTCCAAACCAGCATTACTCCCATTCAAACCCATCCTGTTCGAATAATCCGATACAGGCATCCACTACATCTTTATCATAGTGCGTGCCGGCACCCCGGCGTATCTCATCCAATCCCTTATCAATGCCTAAAGCCGGACGGTACGGGCGATGGGATGTAACGGCTTCGACCACGTCGGCAACGGCAATAATTTTTGCCTCCAATATGATTTCACTGGCTTTAAGCCCCTGTGGATACCCTGTTCCATCCATGCGCTCGTGATGTTGCAAAATCATCTCTTTGACCGGCCACTGAAAGTGCACGTCGCTTATAATATCATAACCGACCTGAGGGTGGCTCTTGATCATCCCAAACTCATGCTCGGTCAACTTTCCGGGCCGGTTAAGAATTTCGGCGGGAATGTAGATTTTTCCCATGTCATGGATGGTTGCTCCGAGGCGAATCCCTTCAATCTTATTTTCATCAAGCCCCATCTTGGACGCGATACCAACAGCCAATTTGGCCACTCGATTTTGGTGCCCGGATGTATAGGGGTCGCGTTTTTCAACGGTGAGGGCAATGGCGCGGACAGTATCCAAAAGGGAATTTGTCAGCGCCTGTTGGGCCTCGTTACGTTCCTCTATGTTGCGTAACGATTGAATTCCATAGGATAGATCGTGTGCCAACTGCTTAAGCAGTTCGACCTCGTTTTCATCAAAGATATCAGATTTAATGGAATAGATCGTAAGGCAGCCGAAAGCCACATCATTTCTTTTTAGGGGTATCGAGATTTTCGCTTGGAAACCATGCCGGGTCGCGTCTTCACGCCATAATGCATAATCCGGGTCCTCCTGGATATTTGTGACCTGGATATGTCCAGTACGGATCGCCGTTCCTGAAGGTCCGCGCCCATAGTCGTCGTCACCCCAGCGAACGATCACCTTATCCAGGTAATCACTTTGTTCACCAGCTGCTGCGGCCACACTTACTGTTTTGTCTGGATCGTTTTCTGCAGTGCCTATCCAGGCTATGGTATAGTTGGCACTGTCAACCAAGATGCGACAAATATCCTGGTGTAATTTTTCAACACTTTCTGCATGCACCAATGCTTCGTTGCATTCACTTAAGACCTTAAGCGCCCGGTTCGCTTGTAAAATGCGGATTTCGGATGCCTTGCGCTCGGTGATGTCTTTCACCTGAGATGCAATACCAATCATCTTTCCGTCATTGTCGACCAAGGATGTGTTGTGCCACTCACAATAAATATGCCTGCCGTCTTTAGTGATATTCAGGTTCGAACTTCGTGTGCCGCCATTTTTCTGCAACAGATCTTGCCACATCTGGTTGACCTGTTCCGTCTCGGTTGAGGGCACAATAATCTCCTCAGCCACACTGCCAATTGCCTGTTGTGCGCTATAACCGAAAATTTTTTCCGCTGCTGGGTTCCAGGCAATAACTTCAAAATTTTCGTTCCATTCGATAACACCAAGGGAGGTTTGCTGGAAATGAAGGGAAAGTCGTTTTTCCGCATTTATGACAGCGGTTTCCGCTTGTTTCTTTTCATTGATGTCAACCATGTAGCCGATGATCTCAAGCGGTTCACCGTTTTCATCACGCAACAACCTCAGGCCATCACGCATCCAATGATAAGCGCCATCCATATTTAGGTATCGGTATTCGTGTTCATAGACTCCATTATCGAATACATTGGATAGTCCTGAAAATACACGCTCTCTGTCATCAGGATGGAGGTGGGCCGCCCAAAAACCTGGGTCACCTACAAATTTCTGGGCGCTAAACCCGAGAATGTGCTGAATATTCTCGCTGACGAAGGTCGCTGCATACTGACCTTTGGGTTCGCAGCTATATATCACAACCGGGCTTGCCGTAAGCAGATGCGCTAAACGCGCGTTGGTTTCAGCGAGAGTCTCGCTGGTCTTTTTATGATTCTCTATCTCTTGTTTTAGTTCTTCCACGTGCCTGGCCTGCAAGGTCTCACTTTGCTGTGCTCCTTTGACAAGCTTTTGTTGAGTGGCCTCAATCCGTCGCTCTACTCTTCCCAGAATCAGATAAAACAATCCACTCAACAGCAGCGTCATGATGAAAAATATTAATCCAAGGCGTCTTATTCCGGCCTCCGTTCCGGCAAGTTCGTCATTGATGTCATGCAACAGCAGTAGAGTTCCGACCTCGCGGTTGCCGACATCTTTGAGGGGCATAAACCAGTATGAAAAATCCCGCTGATTAATCCGGACCATCGCATCGACAGGGTTAATATTGCGTTCGCCTTCGGCAACTATACGTTTTACCTCATTTGGCATCGCCCTCAGGGTTTTCGAGATGAGTACTTTGTCAGGTAATTGTTCCCAGTTATCAGGGCGGGACAACATTGCCATGCCCTGCTGCCACTCCGTGCGGTTCAGGTATTTCTTATTGATAAAAGTGTACAATTCAACCTGTGCCATTTCCTTGAACCCAAGCATTAATGCGTCGATTTCCTCACCTAGCTCAAGATATCCAATCAACCGCTTATCTCTGAAAACGGGCTCGACGACTCGAAGAGTAAAGGTGCCCAATGGTCCGAGTTCGAGCCCGTGGGTCATGCGTCCGCCCCGTTCCGCTTCCATTGTTGTGAAGCGGTCGATGGTATCATTGAAGCGGTTGGGTTGATGAACGCGTAATACATTGATGCGTTTGTTGTTGTGGAAGTAGAAATGGCTAATCCCGTATTCGTTATGTAACTGCGTGAATACAGGTTGCATTCTTTCCAGTAGCGCATTCCGGTTGCCAGCTTCCAGTTCATTGAGGAGCGGTCTGTCATTTTTGATCAGGCTCAACGCAACACCCAATTTTCGAGTTTGATCCTGAACGGTCATACTGAAATGGTTCCGCGCCGCTTGAGCGACGAACGACAGGTGATCGGAGAGGTAGTGTTTCTCCAGGGTGTATATGCCAACGAGGGCGACCAAAAACAGTAGAAAAAAACACAGAACCAGTGGGGCTAGGACGCGGAGCTTGAGACTGGTCATTGACCACCCGTATTAGTGCCGATTAAATTGTTTCTTCTATCGATAATTATTACATAAATTGCAAAGACACACTAATTTTGTGGTAATGCAAGGCATTGGCCTCTGATCATATTTGTCAACTGGTTGAAATCCCGAAGCCAGACGGAGGTCCGAACTGGACCGAGAGACTAATCAGGCAGTCCAGCGTCCAGCCTGCACGGTGCCCAAAGTTGCCATCAGTATATTATCCGGCTTTACAAGCCGGATAGGGTTTTCAATTGGGAAGCTAGATTTTTTTGTATTCCTCGAACTTCAATCAGGCAAACTGCCCGGCTGCCCATCCGGATGACCATGCCCACTGGAAATTATATCCACCCAAATGACCGGTGACATCCAATACTTCGCCGATGAAATAGAGACTGGGGACGTCGTTGCATTCAAAGGTTTTCGAAGACAATTCCTTGGTATCTACACCCCCGACTGTGACTTCCGCTGTCCGGTATCCTTCATTGCCATCGGGTATGAGACGCCAACGATTGACCTGATCGGCGACCTGTTGCAGACGCTTGTTGGACAGGTCAGCCAGCGTGCCGACGCAGGCCGTCACTTCTTCAACGTACTGAGCCACACGGTTCGGTAGAAAACCTGAAAGGGCACTTTGCAGGGTTTGCCGAGGGTGGTCCGTTCGGACCTGTTTCAGCACCTCAAAGACATCCTGTCCCGGCGCCAAGTCGATGATGATTTCATCTCCGGGCCGCCAGTATGATGATATCTGTAAAATCGCCGGTCCACTTAGTCCCCGGTGAGTGAACAGAAGGGCCTCGGCAAAACGGGTTTTTTTGCAGGTCACAACGACATCAACGGCCACCCCCGCCAACGCCTTCAGATCACGCAGAAGTTTTCCTTCAAACGTCAGGGGAACCAGGGCGGCGCACGGTTCTATAATGTTCAGGCCAAATTTCTGCGCCACATCATAGCCAAATCCCGTGGCTCCCATTTTGGGAATTGATTTGCCTCCGCATGCGATAACCAGCGACCCGGCCTGAAAGGTCCCCTGGTTACTGGTGATGCTGAAGTGATCTGTTTTGCTGACTTTGGTGATATCGCAGTTTGTAACAATCCGCACGCCATGTGCGCCACACTGGCTCATCAACATATCGATGATCTGTTTCGATGACCCGTCACAGAATAACTGCCCAAGTGTCTTTTCGTGATAGGCGATGCCGTGGGCTTCAACCAGGGTTATGAAGTTATGCTGAGTGTAGCGACGCAATGCCGATAGACAAAATCGTGGATTATCGGACAGGTAGTTTTCAGACTTGATCGAGAAGTTGGTGAAATTGCACCGCCCGCCGCCGGAAATCCTGATTTTTTCCGCGACATGTTTTGAGCGCTCAAGGATGATGGCTTGCCGACCGCGTTTGCCGCATTCGATGGCGCACATGAGGCCAGCGGCACCTGCGCCGATGATGATGACATCCGGATTGGGCAATGAGACCTCACAAACTTCAATACGTTAACGTTCACGTATAATTGATATTTCAGGTCACCGAAAACGTTTAATTCGGCTGATTTCTGTTTATGCAGGGTTGCATGTTATGGTGCCGGGCTTAAGTAAATACTCTTGAACCACACATGTCAGGATATTGAAATGCGCACTGCGGCCAGAGTTGTGCCTATGGCAAATGGCTTCACCAGAAACCCTGATTATCAGGTCGATCTGAAACCGGCGCAGCAGCACGTGCGAGTGGAATTTAACGGTGTGATCGTGGCCGATAGCAAACGCGCCCTGATGTTACGGGAAACCCGCCATACGCCTACCTATTATTTCCCCAAGGCTGATGTCCGTATGGATCTGATGAGCAAGACTGACCATCGAACCCACTGTCCTTTCAAGGGGAATGCATGTTACTGGACGGTGAAGGTTGATGGCAAGGAGGCGGAGAATGCCGTTTGGGGGTATGAAAATCCGTATCCGGAAATCAGTGAAATCGCCGACCATATTTCCTTTTACTGGGATCGCATGGACACCTGGTATGTGGATGGTCGCCGGGTCCAGGACCAAAAGGCCATGGGTCAGTCCTATGCGACAAACCCCCTTGTTGACTGGCTGTTGAGAGAGGCCTGGGACGCGACGACAACCCGCGAACTGGTATCGCGGTTCGCTGACCGCCTCATTGAATGCGGCGCCTCGATTACCCGGCTGAATGTGATTATCCAGACGCTGCATCCGTTACTGATGGCAAACGGGTATCGTTGGCGGCATGACCACGATGAAGTTGACCGGTTTGACGCCAGCCACGATACCCTGAGTGAAGATAATTTCCTGCTCAGCCCGCTAAAACCGGTTTTTGATGGCGAAGGTGGGGTACGGCGATGGATCAACGCGGATAGTGCGGACGAATTTCCAATTATTGCGGAATTGAAAGCGGAAGGGGCAACCGATTATGTTGCCATGCCCATGCGGTTTTCCAATGGACAGATCAACGCGATAACGCTGGCTACAAATTCTCCACACGGCTTTTCCACAGAAACGCTAGGGCATATTTACGATGTGCTGCCCTTGCTGTCGCGCCTGTTCGAGGTTCATGCCAAGGAACGTATGGCAGCCACCTTGATGCGGACTTTTATCGGCAAACATACGGGTGAACGGGTTCTTAATGGGCTGGTTAAGCGCGGTGACAGTGAAGATTTGCACGCGGTGATCTGGTTTTGTGATTTGCGCAATTCGACGCCATTGGCCGAATCAATGTCGCGCCCGGAATTTTTGGATTACCTGAACAAGTTCTTTGATTGTATGGCTGGTGCCGTGGTTGATAATGGGGGAGAGGTGTTGCGATTTATCGGCGATGCGGCGCTGGCGATCTTTCCGATTGAGGACCGTACCAGTGGGCGCGATTGTTGTGGTGAAACCGCAACAGAGACGGCGCGCGCGCTAAAGGCCGCGCGCGATGCACAGGAGCTTGTCAGGGTGGTGAATGCCGAACTTGAGCAGGAAGGCCGCCCGCTCATCGGGTACGGCATAGGCCTTCACATTGGCGACGTAACATATGGCAATATCGGTATTCCGGAGCGTCTTGAATTCACAGTGATCGGGCCAGCAGTCAATCAGGCGGCACGTATCGAAGCGATGAGCAAGGAACTGGGAACCAACGTCATTGCTTCAACAGACTTCGCTAAGGCTCACAAAGGCGATCTGAAATCGTTGGGTGTTCACCAGCTTCGCGGCGTCGAAGGCTGTCAGGAACTGTTCGCGATCTAGGAATTTTTGGCAATCTGCTCACTGGCGCTGACGATTTTTTCGCTCAAGGCCGTCATCACGCCCAACGCCGCGTCCGGATTTTCCGTGACCATCTTGAGAAACATGTCGCCTTCAAGTTTCATGGCGACAAGGGTGCCGCGGGCGACGATGGTCGCCGAACGTCCGGATTTCAGGAATAACGCCATTTCGCCAAACAGATCATTGGCGCCCAGTTGGTTGACCCTGATGCGCCGGTCGGACTCTTCAATGTAAACATCCGCTTCGCCACTTTCGATGAAATAGGCGGAGTCGGCGGCATCACCGGTTTTAAAAATGACCTCCTGATCGTCAAACGTCAGCAGATCGCTGGCGAAAGCCAACAGCTTTAATTTGGCGACATCCAGGTTCGCAAACAGCGGAATGGACTTCAATGTCCGAGCCACTTCTTCTAGTTCCATTAGAATTACCTTCTTTGTTTGTCGTTCGTCAGATTTATCCAGCCAGCAGTCTGGGGAAATGAGTGCCGTTGCGTTCAAGTTCATCGACCTTGCCGGACTCGACCACCCGACCGGCATCCAGAATCACGACGTTGTCAAATCGCCTTGCCAATTCCGGTCGGTTCAGTACCCAAACCAGACCACGGCCATCCAGGCGTGAAATGATGTTCTCCATCAAGGTGTCTTGAGAAGCGGGATCAAGCGCACTGAGTGGCTCGTTCAATATCAGGACGTCTGGTTTTTTCAACAAAGCGCGGGCCAGACAGAGTTTCTGGCGTTGTGCGGTGGACAGGCGGCCACCGGCAACACCGACCGGTGTTTCCAGTCCCAATTCAATCAAAATCGAGTCAAGTTCGAGTTCCCCAATGACATCATCAATGACCTCGGTAACCTGCTTTTGCGCATTGGCGCGGCCATGAGCGACTTTGCCGAACAGAATATTGTCCTGAACGGATGCTGTCGCATTGAAGGCGTCAACATCGAAAAACTCTATGGAATCTTTCAGGGCTTTAGGCAGCTCTTCGGCAAAAATTCGACGAGCTTTCAGGATATCGGCCTTTTCCTTGTCTGTCGCCAGCCCAAGACGGTGGCGTTCGGGGATCAGCATGAACGGCAGTTCCATCAGGCGTGCGCGGTCTTCATCTTCCAGACTGTCCAGACCCTGCGTTTCTATGTGGCGAATCATGACCTGGAATTCCACCAGTTCGTCTGACTGGATAAAGCTGTAGCGCTCAAAGAACTCGTGACCTGGCGGCAGATCCTGAAACAGCTCAATCATCATTTCGGCAACTTTCTGGCCGATCGCCAGAAAATGGTCGCGGATACCGACCTTATCAAGGACAGAGAGTATATAGGCGTTGGTGCCGAGACCGCCGAGTTTGAAAACGTCGTCTTTGGGAGTCCCCATCAGAATGTTTTCGGCTATCGTCATATTGTTGTTGAACCTGTCCTTATCAAACGGTTCGATCAACCGGGCGAACTTCGGATCGTCAAGGCGGCGCAACAGTTCACGGCGGGCACCCAGAATGCTCTCAGCCAGTTCGGGATGGGATTCTGGGTCGATGCTTGATTGTAGCCCATATTCATGCAGATCACGTTTCAGGCCCGCCGCGTCAAGGGTGTCAACAATATGGGCGGATATCTCCGCCGGCGTGGACATGTTCATCCGGTTGAAACCCGTCCAATTGGCAGAAAAATCATCAAGAGAATTACCCGCCAGTTCGGCTTCATGAATAAACCCCTGGCGTTTCATCTGCGCGGTTGCATCGTATTCTGCTTCTGTAACGAGACGTTGCTTGAGGCCATAAAGCAGATTTTCGCGAATGGTGCCGTTAAAGACATAGGCGCTTTGATCAGCGTATGCCGTGCGTTCACCGATAACGGCCTCATGAATTGTTTGCAGATCGTTTCCGCCAAGTAGCGATTTTCCGCGATTAGGAGAAGAAAGTCGTACAATCATTCGCGCCAGATCGTCACGACCTGACTCGCTTGAGCCCAGAATTGCCGTCGTGCCATCCAGCGGAATTTGCGCGCTGGCGTTGTCGAGCGTATTGAATCCGCCATCGGCTTCGACAATAACGTTGTTGGCTTCAAACTTACCCTCAATCTTGGCGATCTTGTCTGGCGCATCATGTTGCAGGGATTCATCTAGCATTCCGGGCGGCTGGAACTGTTCAATCAGCTGGTCGTATTTGATCCGGGCGTCCATGGCGACCTGGTAATGGTTAAGAAGTTCCTTCCAGGGCGGCGACAAATCCTTGTAAGCGGCAAGGACAGCGACCAGAGATCCCATGCTCAAATTGCCTTTGATGACCAGAAATCCGCCGATGGAAAAGAATAAGAACGGTGTGACCTGAGCAATGAAATTGTTGAGAAATTTGATAAAAAATTTGCGCTGATAGATTTCAAAGCGGATATGAAAAATTTCGCCCAACCATCTGGAAAAGTTGGAGAGTTCAAACCTGGATGTATCGTGAACATGAATATCCTGAATGCCGGTTACCGATTCGCCAATGCGTTCAGATAAGCGTCGAACAGCCTGTACGCGTTTTTTCCCAAGTGAATTAACCTTGGACTGCAATTTCGGGATGACATACATCTGCACCGGATAGAGCGCAATTGCGGCAATGCCGAGATAGGGGTCCTGAATGATAATGAAGACCAGCGCTGTCGCCAGCATACCGCCCTGAAACAACGGCAACGATATGGCTTCACCAATGTACCCGCCCAAAGGCTCCACTTCGGCAGTGATCATGGCGATGATTTCACCTTGCGAAATCTTGCGAAACTGTTTCAGCGGGAAGCGCAGAATACGGCTGTAAAGAATATAGCGCAGACGCCGCAACATCCTCTCGCCCATGCGACCGCGATAGACGTTGATCCAGAATTTAAAGCCGCCGTTGACAAGCACAAGGGCGAGGTAGGCAACACACAAAAGCAGGAGAAACTCGATTTGTCCGAGATTGTATCCCATGAATTCCCGGGGGAATTCGGTGCTGCCGATTGCATCGTTGATGATTGTCTTCGGAAGGTCGAGTGAAAAATAGTAAAACGGGAAGGACAGCAAGGTGACGCCAAGCAGGATTAGCTGCTGGGGCCTGCTAAAGCGCCAGATAAATTTGAAGATCGTTGGTTCCATGGCCTATTTAACTACCCTTATCTTGTCGTTTCCCAGACCAATCCCTGATATCCTGATACATTAAAGATTGAAGCGCAAATCCCTTGCAAGGGTGATTTATTGAGATTGAGTGGAAACGGTGATAAATATTTGTTTTACTGTAGAATTTCACCTTCAAGCACAATAGGCTGCGCATTGGTTAGGCCAGTATCGGGAAATGATGGTGAGCGACACAACCCATAAGCGGCTTTTGATTTACAGCCATGACTCTTTTGGTCTCGGCCATCTCAGGCGATGCCGAACCATCGCCCATTCGCTGGTTGATAATCGTCATGACCTGTCTGTTCTAATTTTGTCGGGTTCCCCCATTATCGGCAGTTTTGACTTCCGATCACGGGTTGATTTCGTGCGTATCCCGGGCGTGGTCAAGTTGCGAAGCGGCAGCTACACGACTCTGGGTCTCGATATCGGCATCGAAGACGCCATGAGTATTCGTGAAACCATTATTCGCAATACGGCTGAAGTCTTTAAGCCCAATATTTTCCTGGTCGATAAGGAGCCTCTGGGATTACGCGGTGAAGTCGGCAATACCATGAATATGCTAAAGGCCAGAGGAACGCGTCTCGTGCTGGGCCTGCGTGATGTCATGGACGACCCGGGCAAATTGACCGAAGAATGGGAGCGAAAAATGGCCGTTCCGGCGCTTCGTGACCTTTATGATAATATCTGGGTTTATGGCATTCCAGAGGTCTGTAATCCGCTGGAAGGTGTAAATGTCCCTAAAAGCGTACTGGAAAAAGTTTCCTACACGGGATATCTCAGGCGGACTTCGCTGCCGACCTTCAATCCCACGGTTACCGATCATTTTGATTTTCAGGACCCGTTTATCCTGGTTACGCCGGGTGGCGGGGGCGATGGGGCCGGACTGGTGGATTGGGTGTTGCGAGCCTATGAGCATGACCCAGGTATAAGCCACGACGCCTTTGTCGTGTTCGGACCGTTCATGCATATGGACCTGCAAACGGAATTCAGGCAACGGGTTGATCGGTTGAACAAGGTCCATGCAATCACCTTCGATGCCAATCTGGAACACCTGTTGTCAAAGGCGGCAGGCGTGATTGCCATGGGGGGCTACAATACGTTTTGCGAAATTCTGTCGTTTGACAAACCAAGCCTGATTGTGCCGCGTACAGTGCCCCGCCTTGAACAGTTCATTCGGGCTTCACGGGCGGAAAAGCTTGGGTTGGTCAGTATGATTGTTGATGACGAAAATCGTGATCCGCACATAATGGCGGCGGCGATCCGCGAACTTCCAGAGCACGCTCGTCCATCGGAAACGCACCTGCCTGGGCTGCTTGACGGGTTGTCGACCATAAATACGGTGATTGACCGCTGGCTGACTGATGATCAATCCAGCAATCCGCCACTGCGCGTGGTTCCGGGTGAAGGTTGACGTCAGGGAACGTGAAACACAACGTCGCCATTGTTCTTAAGGGTTACCCCAGGCTTTCGGAAACCTTCATCGCACAGGAGATCCTGAGTCTTCAGAAGCTTGGACTTGACTATATGCTGGTGTCGTTGCGCCACCCGACGGACCATCGCACGCACCTTATCCATGACGAAATTTCGGCTCCGGTCAATTACCTTCCTGAATACCTGTATCTTGAACCGTTTCGGGTGTTGAGGGCTTGGTGGGCGGTGCGAAAACAACCCGGTTATAGGCTGGCCCGAACGGACTGGATCAGGGATTTAAAACGGGACTTTACCGCCAATCGAGGGCGGCGATTTGGTCAGGCACTGGTCCTGGCCCATGAATTGCCAGAGCATGTTACCTGGATATACGCTCACTTTCTTCATACACCCGCCTCTGTTGCCAAATATGCGGCGACGATCAGAAACCTGCCCTGGAGTTGCTCTGCCCACGCCAAGGACATCTGGACCTCTCCCGCCTGGGAAAAATCAGAAAAACTGCACAAGATGGAATGGTTGGTCACATGTACCCAGGCCAACTGTGAACATTTGAGAGGTTTTGCCGGCGTTGCCCCGGATAAGGTCAGGTTGCTCTATCACGGGCTGGACCTGGTTCGATTTTCTCCTAGTGAACGAGATTATTCGACCTTGAACGGAAGTGACCAAGAAGCGCCTGTCACCATTTTGTCTGTTGGACGGGCGGTGGAAAAGAAGGGTTATGAGGTCCTGCTCGATGCGCTGGCGGTTCTTCCGGCTGATCTGAACTGGCGTTTCGTCCATGTTGGTGGTGGGAATTTACTCGGTAAACTGAAAGCCCGAGCAGCGGACCTGGGGGTTGATGAGCGGATTGACTGGCACGGCGCGTGCCCGCAAGAAGAAGTTCTTCGGCTGTACCGTCAGGCTGACTTATTTGTGCTGGCCAGCCGTGTTGCCGGCGACGGTGATCGTGATGGCCTGCCTAACGTATTGATGGAAGCACAAAGTCAGGGTCTGGCCTGTCTGTCGACCCGCGTTTCAGCTGTTCCCGAACTGGTCAATGACGGCGAAACCGGGTTGCTGGTTGAACCTGATGACGCGGGAGAACTGTCAAAAAGCCTCGTTCGACTCATTACCAAGCCGGAACTTCGCCGCGGATTGGGGCTGGCAGGCCAAGCCCGCGTCACAAGCGCCTTTTCCCATCAGGGTACAATCGGCGCCCTCGCCAAGAATTTTGGTTTGGTCAAACAGGCGGCGGCGGAATGAATATTGCTTTCTATGCGCCTCTGAAGGCTCCAACAGCTGAAAACCCAAGCGGTGATCGGTTGATCGGTCAGCAGCTGATCAGGGCGCTGCAGGCGGTTGGCCATGACGTTGACTTGGTCAGCACGTTTCGCAGTTATGACGGAAGCGGCGATGCTGACCGCCAAAGCCGCCTGAAACATCTTGGCGGGAGGATCGCCAACCGGCTAGTTCGGCGCCTTGAATCGAGGACACCCGATATATGGTTTACCTATCACCTCTACCATAAAGCGCCGGACTGGATTGGACCAACGGTCGCACACGCTTTCAAAATTCCCTATGTCGTCGCGGAAGCGTCGTTCGCACCGAAACAGGGACACGGGCCATGGGCGCAAGGGCATGCGGCTGTTCAGCAAGCACTTGCCAAGGTTTCTCTGGTGATCGGGTTGACGGAAACTGATCGGACCTGCGTTGAGCCACAATTGTCGGAAAAATCGGGGTATCTGCAACTTTCTCCCTTTCTTGATACGGAGTCTTACGTGGCGGCGGCGGATCAACGCGATCATTTACGCCGCAAATTAGTTGAGGAAAGGGGGCTGAACCCGAGTGTCCCATGGTTGCTGGCGGTGGCCATGATGCGGCCCGGAGACAAGACCGAGTCTTATGAAATTCTGGCCCAGGCCCTGACTGAAATTGGTGACAGGGAATGGCAACTGCTTGTCGCGGGGGACGGTGTTATGCGAGGACATGTGGAATCTTCGTTTGGAGCCGTAACTGAGCGCGTAATCTGGTTGGGGTGTCAGCAGCCCGCCAGCCTTGCTGAGCTGTATGCCGCCTCGGATATTTTTGTCTGGCCCGCCGTCAAGGAAACGCCGGGAATGTGTTTTCTGGAAGCTGGTGCCGCCGGATTGCCGGTCGTTGGTGGTAACGGCTTCGGTGTGGCTGATGTTGTTGTGGATGGAAAAACCGGCTTGTTGGCGACGCACCTGAGCGTACCGGACTTTGCGGACAAGGTTCGCATGCTGTTGGATAACTTATCGTTACGCCGCGAAATGGGGGCCCATGCGCTGGAACACGTGCGACAAAACCATGATGTCGGGGTAGCCGGAACAATAATGGACACGGCATTGGCGGAGCTGATTTCATGACGCCTCTGTTGGTTATCCGTCACGGGGTAACGGATTGGAATGCATCAGGCCGTTTGCAGGGCCAGACTGACAGGCCTATGAGTGAAGCAGGAAAGGAACAAGTCAGGGGCTGGTCAATTCCGCCCGAATTCAACACCTGCCATTGTGTCTCCAGCCCGCTTGTACGGGCGCAAGAAACAGCCCGGTTGTTAGGCAAGGTGCCTGACATTGAACCGGCGTTCACGGAAATGTCCTGGGGAGACTGGGAAGGCCGCAACTGGAAGGATTTGCAGGCGTGTCTGGGATCGGATGTAATGTCGGCGCATGAATCAAAGGGCCTGGACTTTCGTCCTAAAGGCGGGGAAAGCCCGGCAGAAGTTCAGCAGCGCCTGGAACCCTGGCTTGAATCTCTGGATAGACCAACGCTGGCAATCAGTCATAAGGGCGTCTTGCAGGCGCTTTATTCCCTGGCCAGCGGCTGGAAAATGACAGCAAAGGCACCGATCAAATTCCATCATGGGGAAGCCTATCTCTTCCAGGTTGAGTCGGGACGGGTAAGTATTGAGCGCATGAACATCCCCTTGGAGCGCTCATGAACCAACGGATTCTTTTTTATGTGCAGCATCTGCTGGGGATTGGCCATGTCAAACGCGCCGCGGCAATCACGCGGGCTCTGACCCGAATCGGGATAAAAGTGACGGTGGTGCTTGGCGGACCGCCCGCGCCGCTGGCTGATTTTGGGGATGCCGATGTTCGCAGGCTGCCGCTAGCCCGTGCCGCCGATTCCAGTTTCAAGGTGCTGGTTGATGAGTATGATAATCCTATCGATGATGAATGGCGGGACCATCGTCGCCGCGAACTTCTGCGCATATATGAGGATGTTATCCCTGATCTGATGATGATCGAACTGTTTCCTTTCGGTCGCTATCAATTCCGTTTTGAATTATTGCCACTGCTTGCTGAAATCAATCACAAGGTGCCGGTGGTTTGTTCGGTACGTGAAGTGCTGGTTAGCAGCAGCAAACCGGATCGTGAAGAAAAGATCATCGCCATTATTGAACGGTATTTTGACAACATCCTGGTTCATGGCGACGAAACGCTGATCCGGTTGCAGGCGACCTTTCCCGGGGCCTCTCGGTTTGAAGATAAGCTGTTGTATACAGGATATGTCACCGAAGAAGATACACCCGATGAACCAGGTTCGGCAGGAGAGGGAGAGGTGATCGTCTCGACGGGAGGAGGCGCTGTCGGCGAGGAACTCTTGCGCACGGCGCTGAAGGCGCGGCCATTGACTAAACTTGCGGGAAAACCATGGAGATTTCTGGCCGGGGAATACTTGCCTGATTCAGTGTTTAGAGAATTACAATCCGTAATCTCGCCAGGCACGTTCATTGAACGCGCCCGACCGGACTTCAGAGCCATGTTGGCAAATGCCGTGCTATCCATTTCGCAGGGAGGCTACAATACGGTGATGGATGTGTTGGCGGCCAAGTGCCCGGCCGTGATCGTCCCGTTTGCCGATGGCAGCGAAGGCGAACAGACGTTCCGGGCGCGGAAACTGGCGGCAAGGGGGCTGTTTCATCTGTTGGAAGCGGATGCCTTGACGGCTCCAGCATTGGCGACGGCCATTGATTTGGCGGTTGATTCAACCCCGGTTGACGCCTTCAAAATTGATATGACAGGCGCCGAAACGACGGCACGCCTGATCAGCAAACTGATGTAGCGGGATCGCGATGGCAAGCTGGCAGGATATCGACGAAGAACTCAATGCCTGGAGCAACGCCGGGCGTATGGCGCAATTCTGGTGGCGTGATGACGATGCCAGTCAGGTGACCCCGGCATTGGATCGTCTGGTGAACCTTTCAAACAGATATCGCATACCGCTGGTTCTCGCGGTTATTCCGTCGCGCCTTCAAGCCGACTTGCCGCAACGCTTGAATGCTGAAGCAGGAGTGTCCGTTATCCAACACGGGTTTTCCCATCAAAATCACGCACCCGCAGGGAAAAAGTCGTCGGAGTATCCTGCTTCGCGTGATATCGGGGAGATGATTGCGGACGTTGCTGATGGCTGGTCGCGCCTGTCTTCTTTCAAATATCTTGAAAAAGCCTTTGTCCCACCATGGAACCGCATTGCCGAGGCGGTATCAGGTAACCTTGCGGAGCGAGGATATTTGGGTGTATCGACTTTCGGACCCAGAACTAATTCTGGCCGGACCTTTGTCAACACCCATGTTGATATTATCGACTGGCGTGGTCACCGCGGGTTTGTTGGCGAAGATAAGGCGCTGGATCAGGTCCTTAAGCACCTTCGGAACAAACGTTTGGGGCATTGCGATACAGACGAACCCACGGGGTTGCTTACTCACCATCTTGATCACGATGAAGATTGCTGGAATTATCTGGAAACATTCTTTGACTGGACCCGAAACCGTCACGCCATAGAGTGGTTGTCAGCTAAACAGGTGTTTGGTCGGCCAAAAGCAGGGGTGCCATATGGCTGATTTGTTGCGGGTCAAGGATTTACATGTCTGTTTTGATACCCGCGCCGGACGGATGGAAGCCGTACGAGGTGTTTCATTCCGTGTCAAGGCGGGGTCCTGTGTTGCAATTGTCGGCGAAAGCGGTTCCGGCAAGTCGGTGTGCGCGCAGGCGATCATGGGTATTTTGCCGCGCAATGCCAGAATTGAATCCGGAGAAATTCAGTTTTCCGATACGGTCACTGGAAATGTGGTCGATCTGGCTAAACTTGATCCCCGGTGCGCTGAATACCGCGCCATTCGTGGCGGCAGAATTTCGATCATCTTTCAGGAACCCATGACGTCGCTGTCGCCGTTGCACACGATCGGCAATCAGATCGCTGAGGCGCTTTGCCTGCATGAGGGATTGTCCGGGTCAGCGGCAAAGGTGCGCTCAATTGAAATCCTGCGGCAGGTTCGCTTTCCCAATCCGGACCGGGCCTACCGGACTTACCCGTTTGAGCTTTCCGGCGGTTTGCGCCAGCGCGCCATGATTGCCATGGCGCTCGTCTGTAGCCCGGCCCTGTTGATCGCGGATGAACCTTCGACGGCCCTTGACGTAACGGTGCAGGCGCAAATTCTTGGCCTCATAAAGGATCTGCAAAAAGACCTTGGCATGGCAGTCCTGATGATTACCCATGATATGGGGGTGGTCGCCAATGTTGCCGATGAAGTGGTTGTGGTTTACCACGGCGAGGTTATGGAAAGTGGCCCCCTGGAGGACCTGTTTTCCAAACCTGGACACCCTTATCTGAAAGCTCTTTTGCGCGCAGTTCCTCGGTTTGACAACAAACAGGACGCACGACTTGAGCCGCTTCGCGCCATCAAACCTCATCGCGGTCATCTTTTAAAAGGGGCGGGGGAGAAGGCCGTTTCGAGGGCCGGACCACCAATCCTTCAGGTCAATAATGTCTCCAAAAGCTTTACAATTCGCAGTGATGGTTCCGGACTGAGTAACGCACCCGACGGGAAGGTCCGTGCGGTCGATCACGTCAGTTTTAGCATCGCCCGTGGAGAGTGCCTTGCCCTGGTCGGGGAAAGCGGCTGCGGGAAGACTACGGTCAGCAAGATGATTATGCGCGCTCTTGATGCAGATTCCGGTAAAATCATCTTCAACGAAGATGGTAAAGACGTAAATCTTCTGGATAAGGGGGACCATGAAATGGTCCCCTACCGACGAAAAATCCAATACATCTTTCAAGACCCGTTCGGGTCACTCAACCCACGTATGACGGTCTTTGATATTCTCAATGAACCACTGAATATCCATGGTCTTGGTGATCGTCAGTACCGGCGTGAAGTTGTGACGGAACTGCTGCAACTGGTTGGTCTTGACCCACGCCATCTCAACCGATACCCGCACAGTTTTTCGGGCGGCCAGCGTCAGCGTATTGGTATTGCCAGGGTTCTTGCCCTTCAGCCCGAACTGGTGATCTGCGATGAACCCGTATCGGCGCTAGATGTCTCTGTACAGGCGCAAGTGCTAAATCTGCTGAAAGATCTGAAATCGGAACTCGGGCTTACGTATCTGTTCATTTCTCATGATCTGGCGGTGGTCAACTATGTGGCGGATCGCATAGCTGTTATGTGCCGCGGAAGTTTGGTCGAAATCGCGCCCAGGGAGCTATTGTTCAAGAACCCCCGCCATCCGTACACCAAAGCCCTTTTGGCGTCGGTTCCGTTTCCCGATCTGGATCACCCACTTGACCTTTCGTCGGTGTGCGAAGGTTCCATGACCGAACCTTCGGTCTGGCCTGAACCGTATGACGTACGCGAAGCAACCGACGCCTCTCTTATTGATTTAGGCGAAGGGCATTATGTGCGGGCTCACCATCATCCTGATATGACGGTCATGGTTTCAAATGGTTGATCAACGCGTCTTTGTCGTCGGTGCCGAACCTCATGACGCGCGGCGTCTTTATGACAGATGGAATGCAGGTATTGAAGACGCGCTGGCCTGCGGTGCCGAGTGGATTTTTTTTGAGGAACCCGGAGTCCACATAAACGCCAACGCTATCAGCGCCGCGGCTCCGGCACTCTGTGCCTACGATGCCGTCTGGGGAGGGATGACGGTAGATGGCGTCATCTCTGAAAAATCCACATTCACATGTGACGACTTTATCAATGCCTGCCATATGGCGTTGGTCTGGTGGGTTGGGCGCAGTCACTTCGTGCGAACGGCGGTGGTGTCAGACTTGCGATTCGGTTCCCAGGAAGGGTGGTATGGGGACTATCTACTGCGTATCTGGCAACACCGAAATTGTTTGAAAACAGCGCAGGCTTTTGTTGACGGGGAGGATGAGCTGCCGTCTTTGAGTGAAGACGATCTTAAAGTGATTATAGATTTTCTGAAAACCAATCCACTGTTCATTTCATTCAATTACGAAGGGCATCAAATCAAGCTGCCCTATACCGGGATAAACCCGACCCTGGAACGCACTCAGTTGCGGGGCGTGTTTTTCGAACAACGTGACCTGAAAGCACTTGCCGGCGTGATCAGGCCCGGCGCCACGATTGTCGATGTCGGGGCGAATACGGGTAATCACCTGATGTTTTTCGCCCATGTGCTGAAAGCCGGTAAAATAATCCCGCTTGAACCTAATCCGGATACGATCAGATTCCTTAAATCAAGCATAACCGAGAATGGTCTCGATAACGTTGACATGTCGAAACTTGGGGTTGGCGCTGGTGAAACGAGGGACACGCTATATCTGCATACCGGCCGGCGCGGCCATCTGGGTACGGCCCGGCTGGAACCGCACGGCCGTGTTGCGGTTGAGGTTTGGCCGCTGGATGAGTTGATCTCTGAGCCCATCGATTTCATTAAAATTGACGTGGAAAATATGGAAATTGAAGTCCTGAAAGGTGCCCGCAAGTTGTTCGCCGGGTGCCGACCGACCGCGCTTGTCGAGGTTCAGGATGACAATATAACGGCTTTTCTCGCCATCCTCGATGAGTTGGGTTACCGTATCAACCGGATATTCGCCGATCACGGATATGCCAACTATCTGATCGCGCCGGAGGAGTTCAGGTAATGCGGTTGCCGGGTTTCGTATACGGGTTGATTTTGGCTGGTTTTGCCTGTGGCGCAACTGCGGGACCGTTGATTGAGCCGCCCGCATTGGCCGAGCAGGTCAAGGCCGGAATGTTGCCTCCCGTTGACCAGCGCATCCCGCTGGAGCCTTCGGTCGTGGAAGGCGGCGATCTGAAGATGGGAAAATACGGGGGAACGCTGCGCATGCTGATGGGGCGGGCCAAGGATATCCGTATGATGATCGTCTACGGGTATGCGCGGCTTGTTGGGTACAACAGTCATTACGAACTGGTTCCCGATCTTCTGAAATCCGTGGATGTTCAAGATGGACGCGTTTTTACTCTGACGTTGCGCAAGGGCCACAAGTGGTCGGACGGCCATCCTTTTACGTCTGAAGATTTTCGCTATTACTGGGAAGATGTGGCGACGGATGACGTCATCTCACCATATGGCCCACCCAAGACCATGCTGGTAGACGGCAAAAGCCCGGTATTTGAGGTTATCGACGAAACCAGTGTACGCTATAGCTGGTCCAAGCCGAACCCGTTTTTCCTGCCCGCTCTCGCCGGAGCTTCTCCGCTCTATATCTATCGCCCGGCCCATTATCTTAAAAAATTTCATGGTAAATACATGCCTGCGGATGAATTGACCGCCAAGGTCAACAAAGCCCATAAACGGGACTGGCGGGCACTTCATTTTTCGCTCGACCGCCAGTATCGCAACGACAATCCGGACTTGCCTACCCTGCAGCCATGGAAGGTTATGACGCGACCGCCATCTGATCGCTATGTATTCAAGCGCAACCCCTATTATCACCGCATCGATGCAAATGGCCGTCAGCTTCCTTACATTGATGAATGTGTCATCAATATCGCCAGTGCCAAACTGATCGCAGCAAAAGCCGGTAGTGGTGAAGTGGATCTGCAGGCCCGTGGCCTGCAGTTCAAGAACTACACCTTTCTGAAACGGGGTGAAAAACGCAACAATTTTACGGTTCGCCGCTGGTTAACAGCGAAGGGAGCGCAAATGGCGCTTTATCCCAATCTCAATGTTAGTGATCCGGTCTGGCGGAAACTCTTGAGGAATGTGGATTTTCGCCGCGCCCTGTCGATGGCCATCGATCGCCACGAAATTAATGAAGTGGTGTTTTTCGGTCTGGCCCTGGAAAGCAATAATACCGTGTTGCCCAACAGCCCCTTGTTCGAGAAGTCCTGGCAGCGGCGCTGGGCGAAATTTGATCTGAAAGCAGCTAACCGCCTGTTGGATAAAATCGGTCTGACCAAACGTGATGGGCAGGGGATTCGTCTGCTTCCTGATGGCAGGCCGCTGGAGATTATCGTTGAAACCGCAGGCGAAGACAGTGATCAGGCCGACGTCCTGCAACTGGTTGCAGACAGCTGGCGCAAGGTGGGGATCAAGCTGTTTATCAAGCCGACGCGGCGCGAGGTTTTGCGCAGGCGTTCCATAGCCGGTTCAACCGTCATGTCGGTTTGGTTTGGTTTGGAAAATGGCGTTGCCAGTAACACATCGTCGCCAGAAGAGCTGGCGCCGACCCGTGACGGACAATTAAACTGGCCGAAATGGGGGATAAATTTCCAAAACAATGGCAAAGGGGGGGAGGCGGTTGATGTACCTGAAGCGAAACGCCTTCTGGACCTGAACGCGGCCTGGAGCGTGGCGACGTCCGCTGAACAACGTACCTTGATCTGGAAGGAAATGCTGGAAATCCACGCCGATCAGGTTTTTTCCATCGGCCTGATTTCAGGCGTGTTACAGCCTGTCGTCGTCAACAATGCGCTGCGCAATGTTCCGCAGCAAGGGGTGTATAACTGGGACCCTGGCGCTCAATTCGGCCTCTACCGTCCGGACACGTTCTGGTATGAAAAATCGTGAGGGGTTGTGAATGCTGACCTACCTGATCAGGCGTTTGGCGACAATGGTGGTGTCCATGTTGGTGATCAGCCTTCTGATCTTTATCATCATTCAATTGCCACCCGGTGATTACCTGACCACATATATTGAAGAATTGAAAGCTCAGGGCGAGCTTGTCGATCTCAAAAAAGTTGAATTCCTGCGCGCTCAGTATGGTCTGGATAAATCCATGAGTGAACAGTATTTCGTCTGGCTCAGCGGAATGCTGCAGGGGGATTTCGGCTACTCTTTCGAATTTAACCTGCCGGTCACTGAAGTTGTCGGAGATCGCATCTGGTTGTCCATGATATTGAATTTTTCAACCGTGATCTTTGTCTATCTGGTGGCCTTCCCGATCGGTGTTTATTCGGCTACCCATCAGTACAGCTGGGGAGACCATGGACTGACTTTCCTTGGGTTTATTGGTCTTGCGACTCCCAACTTTCTGCTCGCGTTGATCCTGCTTTATTTTGCCAATGTCTGGTTCGGCACCTCCATTGGCGGGTTGATGGAACCTGAATATATTGATCAGCCCTGGACGTCGGACAAGATCATGTCCGTGCTGGCCCATCTCTGGGTGCCGGTGGTGGTCATCGGGACGTCGGGCACGGCAGGCATGATCCGCCGTCTTCGCGCAAATCTTCTGGATGAGCTGCAAAAGCAATATGTGGTTACCGGTCGTGCCAAGGGACTGTCGGAAGGTCGCCTGCTGATCAAATATCCCATGCGCATGGCCCTCAATCCTTTTATTGCGGACATCGGGTCGTTGTTGCCACAGGTCGTGTCAGGATCGGTTATCGTTTCCGCTGTGATGTCACTGCCGACCACCGGGCCAATGCTGCTAAGTGCGCTGCAAAGTCAGGATATGTATTTGGCGGGCTCGTTTCTGATTTTTCTCGCCATGCTGACCGTCGTCGGCATGTTTGTATCCGACGTGCTGCTGGCCGTGTTGGACCCCCGAATTCGTCTGGAGGGTGGGGTGCGTAAATGACTGATCGTTTGCCTCATTACGTTTCCGACGCGCCGTTTGATCCTGTCGCCGTGACCCAATTGACGCCCGAGCAGGAAAAATTTTACATGGCGTCGCAGTGGAAAATGATGTGGTGGCGATTTTTGCGTCACAAACTGGCATTGGTTGCGGGCGCGATTTTGCTGCTGAGCTATTTTTCGATTGCTGTTTCGGAAATCCTGGCCCCCTACAACCTGCATACCCGAAATACGGAATTTATCTATGCCCCGCCGCAGACCGTCCATCTGTTTCATCAGGGTTCCCTGAAAGCACCATTTGTATACCCGCAAAATTATTCCCTGAATATGGAGACTCTGAAGCGGGAATATTCGAATGATACGTCGAGACCCCAGTCAGTCCGGTTTTTCTGTTCCGGAGATGTCTATGAGTTCTGGGGCCTGTTTAACGCCAGTTTCCATTTGGTCTGCCCGCCTGAAAACGGAACCCTGTTCGTGTTTGGTACAGACCGATTGGGTCGGGACATGTTTTCCCGCCTCATTTATGGCGGGCGGATATCGCTTACCGTCGGGCTTCTTGGCATCACCATCAGTTTCGTTTTGGGCATTAGCATCGGCGGAGCGGCCGGGTATTTCGGCGGCTGGGTGGACAATCTGGTCCAGCGGGTGATCGAAATTCTGCGTTCCCTGCCGGAGCTGCCGTTGTGGCTGGCGCTGTCGGCGGCGTTGCCCGCCAACTGGAGTCCCGTACTTATCTATCTTGGTATTACCATCATTCTGGGATTGCTGGACTGGCCGGGGCTAGCGCGTGCGGTACGTTCAAAACTACTGGCGCTTCGGGAGGAGGATTATGCTGTTGCCGCCCGATTGATGGGGGCACCACCCACCCACATCATCAGTCGCCATCTGCTGCCCAATTTCATGAGTCACCTGATCGCGTCGGCCAGTCTGAGTGTTCCCGGTATGATCCTCGGCGAGACCGCGTTGAGTTTTTTGGGATTGGGCCTGCGTCCGCCAATCACCAGCCTGGGTGTATTGCTCGCCGAGGCCCAAAATATTGAAGCCGTGGCGCTTTATCCTTGGTTGATGACGCCGATGATCCCTGTGATTATCATCGTGCTGGCGTTTAACTTTCTGGGGGATGGATTAAGGGACGCCGCCGATCCTTACGACTGATGCGCTTTAACGGACCAAAATTCTGTCAATGCCGCCGGGGAAGCTCTCGGCGGTGCTCCTGTCACGCCGCCGATCAACAAGATAGTCAGTAATCCCGCCGCCGAACCACATGGCCGCCATCGCCACAAACGCGGTAAGCGAAAATACGGCGCCGCCAGTCATAACAGCGCCGACGGCGCAGCCGCCCGCGAGCATCCCGCCAAAGCCCATCAACACCGCGCCTATTATATACCGCGGCATGGGGTATTCCTCGATTGTGAAACACTGCATCTTGAGTTCTCGCCCCAGCAATGCAGCGAAGAAGGAACCGGCGAAGACGCCGGGAACGAGCCCCAGGTCGAACACCAGCGGCAGATTGGGGTGATTGATCAAGCCCATCAAGGTGTCCGCAGATGGGCCGATGAAGCTGATGCTTTTTACGGCCACCGGATTGAAGGATTGAAACGAGATATTATAGGTTACAAGCCATCCGGCCATGATCATAAGGCCGACCCCAGTGGACCCGACGATCATCCAACGGCTAACCCCTCGGCGTACCGCCAAGATAAGCGAAATGATAAATATCGCCGCGCCGATGGTTAGCGGCGTGCTGTCGGACAGGTTCATCAGGATCGCCAGATCCCGGGCTCCTTCACCACTAATAATCCACAGGCCAGCAAACCATTCGCGAACGGGCGACAGGATGCCACGCAACGAAGACTGCGCTATGATCGTTAGGATAAGGCCGGTGACAAAGGCGCGTAGATTGCCGGTCGCCGACAGCACCAGAATTCTACTGGCGCAACCGCGCGCCAGGACCATGCCTGCTCCGAACATCAACCCGCCGATTACGGCGCCGGACAAGCTGCCTTGTCCGTTTAATTGTCGGGCGCTGGAGACATCAAGAAGGTCCAGGGAAATTAAGGCCTGAGTTCCGGCGATCGCAGCGCCGAATGCAAGTGTCCAAACGACCACTTTCGGCCCGACGTGGCCGTGGAAAAATTCGATCACTGCTGAACGCATGCAGAAACGGCTGCGTTGTGCGAGGGCACCAAAGGCAAGACCGACCACAAGGCCCGCGACGGCGACTGTACCGCCTTCGCCAAAGGTTTCGACGAAGTATTCGAAATTCACGGGTGTTGTTCCAAATTTGTCTCTAGTTGATGAGCAACTGAGCACTGTTCAAATCAAGCGCGCGCATAATTGCAAATTTCTTAGGAAACCTAATTGATTCGGATCAATTAACGAAAAAAATATTTCTCCTGCCTTCCCCAGTTCCTTCCTCAAATTTCCGTGAGCTCACGCGAACGTTAATATTTTGTGATCACGTATTGGATCATCTTTTGGTCATGAAAAAATGTTTAGTCACGTTTGTTGGCAGTGTGCTCGTACCGTTGACGCTGCTGGGGATATCTCCGGCATTAGCTCAATCCGATGATGCGCTCAAGGCCAACCGTCATTTTAAAATTAAGAAACCGGCGCGCCTGACGCCACCGGAAGCCATGAGCGTCTATGATCGCGTTTCCGAACACATGATCAAAGGGTACGCCGTCTCAAAAGACCAGACCGCCATAAAATATGGCAACTGGCGGCGCTATAATTCAGCCCCCTACAGCTCTGCCACCCACGGAAACCGCTATGTGAACAACTATGCCAATGCGTTAGCCCGTGGATATGACAAAATGAAGTCCGGCCAAAAAATGCCAGCTGGCGCGATCATCGCCAAAGACAGTTTCACGGTTACCAACGACCGTGCGGTTTTTGCCGGTGCGCTATTCCTAATGGAGAAATTACCCAAGGGCAAAAGCCCAGACACCGGTGACTGGCGCTACCAAATGATCATGCCGGACGGCAGCCTGTTTGGAGACAGCCAGGGCACCGGCGCGAGTGAAGTCGCTTTTTGCCACGGTTGCCACAAAGCTCAAGCGGATCTGGATTTTCTGTATTACATCCCGGAAAAATTCCGTCGGCAGTTTCTCGACTGATCAGCCAAGCAGGCTGGCGGCGACCTGAATCAGGGGGCTGTTTGGGCGCGCCAGTTCACTGACGACGGTAAAGTGATCTTTATCGGCTATATCCACGCGCGAAATGAATTGCAGGTCATCCGCCCACGCGTCCCTCAATCGGTCAGACTGGTCAAGAAACCCCTGGCTCTCGCAGGCGCCAACAACCAGGGCCAGCGGCCCGGTGCTGACGGGTTTATGCAGGATGGGACTGTTTTGTCTTGCGGAGGTTTCATCAAACCCAACTTTGACATTGATCGACGTATTGACCAGAGGGAACAAATCGAACACGCCGCTTATCGACATAGCACCTTTAACCAGATTTCGGGGTAGCCCATCGCCAACTGCGGTCCACTCCGTCGCCATCATTGCGGCCGTCAGATGCCCGCCCGCCGAGTGACCAGAAACATACAGAAGATTGCCGTTCGCACCGTAGTCTAAGGCATGTTCATAAATAAAGGAGCAGGCCTTTTGAATTTGCCGGGTTATGTCATCAACCGTAACATCCGGACAAAGATCATAGCCAACGACGGCTACACAGTAGCCAAGTGCATTCAGTTGCGGCGCGACAAAGCTGAAAAAACTGGTGGCCAGTCCTTGCCAGTATCCGCCGTGAATGAATACCATAATCGGTGCATCTGGTGTGGAGGCCGGGAAAACATCCATCGTCTGACGTTCGCTGCTGCCGTAGGAAACGCCAAGCGAGCAGGCGACGTGTTCGCGGGTTTTGCTACTTTCCCTGGCCCACCAGTCAATGGTGTCCATATGATCCGGAACCAGGGCGCGGTTGTTGTAAAGGGCTTCGTTGACCGGATCAATCATCACAGAACCTGTTCCAGCGCCTTCTCCAGGTTGTCGACGGTGCGATCAATGTTGTGGAGTTTGTCGAGCCCAAACAATCCCAACCGAAACGTCCGAAAATCAGCGGGTTCATCGCATTGCAAGGGAACCCCGGCGGCGATTTGCAGGCCCTGGGCCGTGAATTTTTTACCGCTCTGTATGTCCGGGTTATCCGTATAGAAGACGGTTACGCCCGGCGCGCCGAATCCATCGGCGGCGACACTTCTGATCTGGCGACGGGCCATCAGGGCACGGACCCGGTCACCCAATTCCTGTTGCTCGGCGCGAACCTTGTCGAACCCGTAATTCTCTGTTTCCTTCATGGTGTCGCGAAAGACCTTGAGGGCGTCGGTTGGCATGGTCGCGTGATAGGCGTGTCCGCCGTTTTCATACGCCTCCATAATCTGCAACCACTTTTTCAGGTCGCAGGCAAAACTGGAGCTGGTGGTGTCTTCTATACGTTCATGTGCTTCTTCACCAAGCATCACAAGACCGCAGCAGGGAGATGCGCTCCAGCCTTTTTGTGGGGCACTGATCAGGATGTCGATCCCAATATCCTTCATATCAACCCAAATGGCGCCGGATGCGATGCAGTCGAGAACAAACAGGCCCCCGACACCGTGAACGGCTTTGGCGACGGCACGCATGTAATCATCAGGCAGGATGATGCCGGACGAGGTTTCGACATGCGGCGCGAATACAAAATCAGGTTTTTCCGCCTGGATGGCCGCAACTACCTCATCAATGGGGGGCGGTGCGAAAGGGGCCTGGGGGCCATCTTCAATTCGCCGCGCCTTCAATACAGTCGAGCTTGCGGGGATGTTGCCAGTGTCAAAAATTTGTGTCCAGCGAAAGCTGAACCAGCCGTTGCGGATGACCAGGCACTTTTTGTCAGTTGCATACTGGCGGGCGACCGCTTCCATGGCATAGGTGCCGCCACCCGGAACAATAGCGACGGCGTTCGCGTTGTAGACAGACTTGAGGGTGGAGGAAATATCGTTCATCACGCCCTGAAAGGATTGCGACATGTGGTTGAGCGACCGGTCCGTAAAAACCACTGAATATTCAAGCAGGCCGTCGGGATCGACTGAAGATATGGGATTGGACATGATGAAATCTCTAATGAATGAAAAGGACTACTGGATTCAGTATTGGAAAAGTCATGGCAAAACAAGAGCCGCGTGGCTGTTTACACATCCGAGGCTTTCGCTCTTGTTCCATCAGGCTTAAGCTCAGCCTCCCGAAGCAGGAGATTGCGTGTGTCCACCCCCCAAACCCTTTTTGATAAAATATGGAACGAACATGTCATCGCTGATCTGAACGGCGGAGTCTCGCTTTTGCATGTTGACCGAAATTTCATCCATGACCTGAGCGGCACCCGCGCCATCCGGGCTTTGTCTGAGCAGGGGCGGTCGGTACGCTATCCTGCACAGACTTTCGCCTGCCCGGACCATACGGTTTCCACTGACCCGAATTCGGGTCATTCCGGGGAGCGTTATGAACGATGTGTTGAACCGTTGCGAAAGTTGACCGGCAGCGAAGGTGTACGATTTTTTGATATTGGCACGGCGGAATTCGGGATTATCCATGTCATTGGACCGGAACTGGGCCTGACCTTGCCCGGCGCGTTAATCGTTTGCGGAGACAGCCATACCTGTACCCATGGGGGGCTGGGGGCGCTGGCCTGGGGTATTGGGGCCAGCGAAGTCGCCCATGTGCTGGCGACGGGCACAGTGATCCAGAAAAAGCCTCTGGGTCTGCGGGTCAGCTTTGACGGGAAACTGGCCGATGGTGTTACCGCCAAGGACCTGATCCTCTATCTTATTGGCCGCGACGGTGTTGGGTCGGCTAGTGGATATGCGGTGGAATATGCAGGGTCCGCGATCTCCGCCATGAGCATCGAAGAACGCATGACAATTTGCAATCTGTCGATCGAGATGGGGGCGAAAATCGGTATGACCGCGCCGGACAGCAAAACCATCGACTTTGTGCAGGGCCGAAAATATGCGCCGGAAGGTGAATTGTGGGACAGAGCGGTTGTGCATTGGGGTATGCTGAAAAGCGATGATCTGGCGACGTTTGAGCATGAAGTCCGCGTGGATGTTACGAAGGTAACGCCGCAAGTGACCTGGGGCACCAGTCCGGAACATGTTGTCGGTATTAACGGGTGCATCCCTGACCCGGCCCATGAAATAAATCCCGAAAAAGCGAAATCCATTGAAGCCGCTATAGATTACACCGGCCTGCAGCCGCATACACCGGTGGAGGGTGTCAAAATCGACCGGGTATTCATCGGCTCATGTACCAATTCCCGCCTCGGCGACCTTCGGGCCGCGGCGAAACTCGTCAGGGAGCGTAAGGTGGCGGAAGGCGTGGGCGCATGGGTCGTGCCGGGATCACAGGCGGTAAAATTTGCGGCGGAAGCAGAGGGTCTGGACCGATTGTTCAGAGACGCCGGGTTTGAATGGCGCGAACCAGGTTGTTCAAGTTGCGTTGCGTCAAACGGAGAAACCATACCCGCTGGTCAGCGCTGCGTTTCCACCTCTAACCGGAATTTTGTCGGGCGTCAGGGCAAGGGAAGTTTTACCCATTTAACGAGCCCGATCATGGCCGCTGCGGCCGCCGTGACAGGGCGCATCACGGATGTGCGTAAGTTTCTGACTGGGGAGGAATAATGGATAAGTTTTCGACCCTGACAGCCATTGCGGCACCGCTAATGAGATCGAATGTCGATACGGATATCATCATTCCCATGGACCGTATGGTCACGGCGGAACGCGAAGATATGCATCTCCACGCATTTGAGCCCTGGCGTTTTGGAAGCGATGGCCGGGAAAATCCGGATTTTGTTCTCAATAAGGAACCGTTCAGGCGCGCTGAAATCCTGATTACCGGCCCCAACTTTGGTTGCGGCAGTTCACGCGAAGGTGCAGTCTGGGCGCTTAAAGGGCTCGGGATTCGCTGCCTGATCGGATCGAGCTTTGGCAATATTTTCTATAACAACTGTTTCCAGAACGGCATCCTGCCGATTGTCCTGCCCGCAGATATCGTCGAACGAATTGCGGATCAAGCGGACGCCAGCGACAACGCGGCCGTCATCAAGGTTGATCTTGAAAACTGTCGGCTGGTGCCTTCAATCGGCGACCCTATTCCCTTCAACATCGAACCCAACCGACGCATCCAACTGCTCGACAGTCTGGATGATATCGGCATGACGCTTGAACGGGTCGAAGAAATTGAATCCTTTCGGCAAGCCGACCAAAAGGTTCGACCGTGGATATATGGAGCCGGTCGTTAGGCGAGCGCGGCCACGACCTTCGCCAGCAGTGGCGAAACCTGGTCCTGCTCAACCCAGCGGGCGACGACAATCAGGTCGTCGTCGGGGTCGATCCAGATCACATTGGTTCCGGCTCCGATGGCCGCGTAGCTGGTCTGTGGTGTTCCGGGGTATTCGGTGCCCCCTGTATTGAGCCACCACAAATATCCGTAACCGGGGTTGATGTTTGATGGCGTGTGCAGGTCCGTGCACCAGCGTTCGGAGACGATGCGGTTGCCCTGCCATTCGCCGCCTCTGTGGATCAGCAGGGCGAAGCGGGCGTGATCGAGTGTGTCGATATGGATGCCGCCGCCCCAGTGGGTGCCGCCAGGCACGGATTGCATGTGTTGTCCATCAATCTCGACCCACGAATTTTCATAACCATGCCAGGACCAGCCTGTGGAGGCGCCGATCGGGTCCATGATGCGGTCTTTCAGGACATCGGGCAGGGGACGTTTGAAAACGTAAAGCAAGGATAGGGCCAGCACGTTGACGCGGACATCGTTGTATTCCCAGAAGGTGCCGGGGGCCCCAAGGTCACGATGCTCACCCTTGCGTGAATTATCGGAACCCGGACCGACCTGACGATTACGGTCAACGAGATCGGGTTTGTCGAAGAGGGTTCCCTCCCATTCACTGGTCTGGGTCAGCAGATGGCGCCAGGTGATGGTCTGGTTTTGCGCGGCGGCGAATGTCTCATCAGTCACGTAGTCACCAACCCGGTCATCGATATTTTTGATCAGGCCATCGTCAATCGCCAGTCCACAGAGCAGGGCGAGATAACTTTTGGCGATGGAGAAGGTCATGTCGACGCGGCCTGTATCGCCCCATGACGCGGCAATCTTTCCCTCTTTCAGGACAAGTCCTGCCGGTCCGCCGCGTGGTTTGAACGGTCCCAGCGCCTTGTTCCAGGGTGGGCGCTCGATTTGGGTCAAGCCCGGCACGTTACCGGCCTTGGCCAGATCGCGAGGCCATGATGACTCATTGGCTTCGGCGAATGCGATGACCTTGTCTAGTCGCCCGTCATCAAATCCCGCAGATGAAGGAGGTACGGTTTCCCAGTCGCCTTGATCAGTTGGAAAATAAACCATGGTCCGTCCTTTCAACTCTCCGATAGAAGTCTGAACCGCGCCTGTTCGGCGTTGGCGATATGACCGTAGCCGAGTTTTTCCGCCGCTCCGGTATCGCCCTGGCGAATGGCATCGACGATTTGGCGGTGTTCCGCCTGTGCGGTGACCGGACGGTCGGGAACGGAGTAGGTGGTCTTGCTGAGGAGTGCCATGGGATTGCGGAGGGACTGCAGGGCATGCAGCAGGTAACGGTTGTCTGCGGCATCAAAAATAGCCTGGTGGAAATCGCGATTGAGATCAGCCAGCATCTGCGGATCGGTTTCACCCTCGGCATGTTCGATGAGCATTTCCAGGTCAGCGAGCTGATCGTCGGTTGCGTTCAGGGCCGCCAGCGCCGCAGCGGTTCCTTCCAAAACCTTGCGCATGGCATATAGTTCGATGATCTGTTTTTCATTCAGTTCGGCGACGATAACGCCGCGCCAGGGAGTGAACTCCAGAATACCATCCGTCTGCAAGCGGCGAAATGCTTCGCGAACGGGTGTGCGGCTGACACTCAGACGTTCTGCCACTTCCGCTTCACGAACGGGCCGACCGGGTTGGTAATACCCGTCAAGAATGGCTTTTCGCAGTTCGTTGTAGACGACTTCTCCGCGTGGTGGCAGATGGGGCTCAGTGGATGTTTTTGGTTTGGGCTCAGACGTCACAGGATTTCCTGACAGTTCGCGGTTATTAGTTTGTTGCGTCCTTTCCGGCACTGCTGCCTGCGATCCGTCCGAAGACCGTGCCGGACGTCAACCCCGTCCCACCCGGATAATTGAAATAGAACAGTCCGCCGACCATTTCTCCCGCAGCATAGAGACCGGGAATGGGCTGTTCATCTGTATCCTGTATTTGCGCGTTCCCGTCAATCTTGACGCCGCCAAAAGTAAACGTAATCCCACAGGTAACGGCATAGGCTTCAAAGGGTGGGGTATCGAGTGTGTTGGCCCAGTTGGATTTGGGCACCACCAGTCCCCGTGTGCCACGACCGTCCTTGATGGCGGGGTCAAACGGGATGTCGGTCATGACGGCGGCGTTATACCTGCCGATCTCGTCGATAAAGCCGCTGGCATCCACGTCATCAAGTTTTTCCGCCAGCTCTTCTATGGAGTTGGCTGATACTTTTGTTATTTCGCGGATGCGGTATTCATCGCGCAGCATGTCCGCAACTTTTGCATCGAACACCTGCCAGGCGAACTGGCCGGGTTGTTCGAGGACGACACGGCCATATTTCGCATAAGTATAATTTCTGAAGTCGGCCCCTTCATCGACGAACCGTCGACCGGTCGCATTGATCATGATTCCCAACGGATAACTGTGTTTCTGGAAATTATCGCCGACACTCAGATCTCCATAGTCCGGGGCATTTCGGTCCCAGCCCACCGCATGACCGCCGGACCAGTTGCCAAATGGAATGGCCCCGGCGTCGAGCGCCATGCGAATGCCATCCCCCATGTTGAAGCGGGTGCCGCGAACTTTGGCCAGGTCCCAGCCCGGCCCCATGTAGCGGGTGCGCCATTCGGCGTTGGACTCAAACCCGCCCGCCGCCAGCACCACAGCATCAGCGGAAATGGTGAAGATTTTTTTATCCTTGCGGACTCGCACACCGCGGACTGCACCATCCTCTTCAATCAGGCCCATGGCGCGGGCGCCATAAATGATCTCGACACCATTTTTTTCCGCGGCGTCGGTCCAGTAATCGACCAGCCCAGGCCCGCCACCTACAACTTCGACAGCCAGCCCGCCCCAGAATTTGAACTTGCCATCGACCTTGAAAGCCTGCCGCCCGTAAGACGGGGAAAAACGCACACCCTTTTCACGCATCCAGATGACTGCGTCGAGACTTTGATAAACCAGAGTTTCGACCAGATCGGGATCGGCGCGGTATTGGGTCACCGACGCCATGTCGTCAAAAAACTGATCGGTGGTGTATCGACCGAAATCCACGTTGGTGATCTCGTCTTCCGTCAGGTCCATGACTTTGGACAAATCGTTGGTGCCCTCAAAGGCGATCCGCATGGCGCCAGCGGTATAGCGGCTGTTGCCGCCGCGTGCGTCATAAGGGGCACGTTCAAGTACTATCACGTCAGCCCCCTGTTCACGCGCAGCCAACGCCGCCGAGAAGGCAGCGTTACCCGCGCCGACGACGATGACCCCCGTTTTCATATCTTCCATCTGGTTGTTACCTTCGGCAGTGTCCTAATTTAAAAAAATTGTATACAATTTTGAAAAGCGCTGCAATCATCCAATCTTGCAAATTGCTGGATGACGAAATGGAAGAGAGAAACCCGTGTCCGACGTGAAAACAACAGCAGAGTTCCTTGCCGGATCGATACATCAGGCAGGTATTGGGCATATCTTTGGGTATCCGGGGGACCCCAATCTTGAGTTCATGGAAGCCGCGCGCCAACAAGGTACTGAATTTGTCCTGACGCGGCGCGAGGGAACGGCGGCGTTCATGGCTGATGCCTACGGGCAATTGACGGGTCTGCCTGGCATCTGCATGTCCACACTGGGGCCGGGTTCGACCAATCTGGTCAATGGAGTTGCAAACGCCTGGCTTGACCGCTCGCCAATGATTGCCATTTCCGGACAGATGCATTCGGGTAAGGAAGCGACGTTTACACATCAGAATGTGGATCATAACCTGATCTTCTCGCCGATCAGTAAATGGACCTCGCGAATTGGTGCGGATTCGGCCGCAACAGTCATCCGCAAGGCCTTTCGTACTGCCGTCGCGGAACGACCAGGGCCGGTCCATCTGACCATGTCCATCAATGAGGGGCAGGCACCGGCCAAGGACGCCGCTCTTCATCTGCCGCCGATGGTGCCAGCGGCCCAGGCCATGCAGGTTTTCGCCATGGACGGGGTTGACCCTGACCCAGTCCGGATGTTGAAAAACGCAAAGACGCCGGTGATCGTCGCCGGGATGGCGGCGGCCCGCCTGGGGGCATCAACAGCGCTGAAGGCCTTGGTCGAAAAAGCGGGGCTTCCGGTTGTTGTTTCACCCAAGGGCAAGGGAGTTTTATCAGAAGATCACGCGATGTTTGCAGGTACCCTTGATATGGCCTGCAACAAATATATCTGGGATTTCCTAGCCAAAGCCGATCTGGTGCTGTGTGTCGGGTTCGATGCGGTTGAGTTGATCAAACCGTGGAGCGTCCTGGCCTCGGTGATCCATATAGATGCGGTCGCAAATACGGACCAGATTTATCCCGCCGCCATCGAGCTGGTTGGTTCAGTTCCGGCTATTCTTGACGCCATGACCGATGCTTATTCGGGTGATCCCAAATGGCATGAGAAAACCCTTGCTGATCATCGTGACGGACTGTTTCAGCTGTATGCTTCGGGTGCCGTGACCGGCACCCTCAATCCGGTGGATGTGGTATCGGCGACCCGCGAAGTGATGGCCAGAGACACCATGATCACCATGGATGTGGGGTCGCACAAATTGCTGGTCGGGCAGGGCTGGACCACCTATGACACCGGCTCGGTGCTGCTGACCAACGGGTTGTCGTCCATGGGGTTTTCCCTGCCAGGCGCCATGTCCGCCAAATTGCTTAACCCGGATCGCCCGGTCGTTTGTTTTACCGGAGATGGCGGGTTCGCCATGGTCCAGTCCGAACTGGGGCTGGCGGTCGAACTGGGGCTCGGGCTGATCGTCATTGTTTTCAGGGATGGTAAGCTCAACCGTATTGAGTTGAAACAGATCACTAAACAGTATGACGCGGGCAGCACCACGTTCGACCCTGGTGATCTGGTTAAAATCGCAGAAGGCATGGGTGCGGATGGGGTGCGGGTCGAAAGCCGCCAGCAACTGGCAGACGCGCTTGCGGCAGCAAGCGGCATTACTCGGCCTTTGTTGGTTGAAGCCCGTATTGATCCGGCGCAATATCTTGCGCAATTCTAGGAGGATGGCATGTGGGCGTCACGGTTAGGCCAATATGCAGTTGAGGTGTCGGCGGCTGATCTTTCGCCGGAGGTCACGCATGCCGCCAAGCGCTGCGTTCTAGACTGGTTGTCCGCGACCATCCCGGGTGGCGTTGAGAACCCGGCGCGGTTAATTGCCGCCGCTCTTGATGAGGAAGTCGGCGCAGGGTCGGCCAAGTTGATACCGGACGGCACCAGGACGGTGCCGCGAACAGCCGCCCTGATCAACGGCTCTGCCGCCCATACGCTGGAAGTTGACGACATCTATCGGGATGCGATCTATCACCCGGGTCCCCCGGTGATCGCCGCTGCTTTGGCCGCAGGTCAAGCGCGCGCCTTGTCGGGTTGCGACCTGATCGCCGCCGTCGTCGCCGGGTATGAAGTTTCCAACCGTATCGGTCGAGCCGTTCAGCCGCGCCATTACGATTACTGGCACACAACCGGCACCGTCGGCGCCTTCGGTGCGGCAGCCGCGTCGGCACGCGCCCTCAACCTCAATACCAGTCAAGCCAAACACGTGATCGCCAACGCCGCGACCTTCGCTGCCGCCCTGCAACAGGCCTTCCGCTCGGACGCCATGAGTAAGGCCCTTCACGCGGGCCGCGCGGCGGAAACCGGTCTGCTCTGTGCGCTGATGGCTGAACGTGGCGTCACCGGAGCGGATAACATGCTGGAAGGAGAGCGCGGGTTCGGCAATGCCATGAGCGAGAACGTGGATTGGGAAGCGACCTTTGCTGATTTGGGAGAGTCCTTCACCATCACCCGTATGACCCAGAAAAATCACTGTTGTTGTGGTCATACCTTTGCCGCTATCGACGGCGTTCTGGAAATTTGTCAGGCCCACGATTTACGTGCCGACGAGATAGAAAAAATCTCCGTTGGGACCTATGCAAAGGCGCTGGAAGTCTGTGGCAACAGATATCCGCAGACCCCCTACGAGGCAAAGTTCAGTCTCGCCTACGTTAGCGCCATGGCGGCGCTTGAAGGAAGCGCCCGCCTTGCCGCCTTTAGCACTGAATGGCTGGAGGATTCAAATCTTCGCGCGTTGATGGAATGTGTTGATCTGCATGTTGATCCTCGCGCCGAAGACGTTTTTCCAGGCCACCGCTCAGCCTTTGTTGAAATTCAGGTAAAAGACGGTAGAACCTTCGACCACCACGCGCCAACCCGCAAGGGTGATCCCGACGCGCCGCTTAGTGATGAAGAGTTGGAAAATAAATTTCGAGAACTGGCGGGCACAGTCCTGGATGACGCACAAATGACCGACGTCATTGAGCGTGTTTGGAACCTTGAGAAACTTCAGGACGTAAACAGCCTCATTTAGCTTTCGGGAGGATGCAGAATTAAGCGGCCACCTGAACATTCCCCTTGAACCGTTCTTCCGCCATCCGATCGGCAATTAATTCGGGAGCCGTGTTTTCGCGGGCCGAGCGGGCAAAAATTTTACTCATTGTATCGTATATTTTTCCGACTTTTTCCATGACTTTGTGCTGTGAATAGTTCGGCCCTTCGGAGGCGACCTCAATCACGCCGCCGGCGTTGATGGCGTAATCTGGTGCATAGAGAATGCCGCGCTGACGGAGTTCCAAACCGTGGCGGGGTTCGGCCAGCTGGTTGTTGGCGGCCCCGGCGACGACGGAAGCGCGAATTTCGGGCAGGGTGTGGTCGTTGATGCTGGCGCCCAGGGCACAAGGGGCAAGGATGTCAACATCGGCGTTATGGATGTCATCGGGAGAGCTTATATCGACCCCGTGCGCCTGACTGAACGCACTGACCCGATTGTCGTTGATGTCGGCGATGACCAGTTGGGCGCCATCATCGACCAGATATTCCGCCAACCTGTAACCAACGTTGCCAAGGCCCTGAACGGCGATGCGGATTCCGCTCAGACTATCTTTACCATAGCGGTGTTTGACCGCCGCCCGAATGCCTTGATAAACACCAAATGCCGTCGCCGGAGAGGGGTTGCCACTGGCGTTGGACGTGCCGCGGGCATAGGACGTTATTTCGCGCATAATATCCATGTCTTCGACCGTCGTGCCGACATCTTCAGCCGTCATGTAACGCCCGCCAAGGGATTCAATAAAGCGCCCCATGGCCCTGAACAGGTCGGGGGATTTGTCGGTTCGCGGATCACCGATGATTACAGATTTGCCGCCGCCATAGGGCAGGCCGGAAAGGGCGTTTTTGTAGGTCATGCCTTTGGACAGGCGAACAACATCGGTGACGGCGTCTTCTTCCGTGGCATAAGGCCACATCCGGCATCCGCCAAGGGCTGGTCCGAGATGGGTATTGTGGATACCGACAATCGCCTTCAGTCCACTTTCGCGGTCCTGGTGAAAAACGATGGCTTCGTGTTCGTCGTAATCATCAATAGAAAAAACCATAACCCGAAATCTCCTGTTAACAGACGTCTGAATTCGTGATCCCTGATCAACCGGCGTGTTTATTTTTGTCGCCAGTCAGCTGATTATACATGATTTTGGCTGCGTCCGTCTATGATGAGACATAAATAACACAATAATTACAATGGCTTGAGTTAATTTTGAACGATTAGAAGGGCGCGGCTGTTCCGGGCGAAACAATCTTGCGGGCAGGTTGATTGTGGTCAATGGCGGCGCGTATACGATCCATCCAGTTTTTCCAGCATGGGGTCGGAATCCAGTCTTGCGCGAACGTTGCCGGGAATGGGCATGGAGATACGCTTGGAGGTGCAGAAGAAGACGTTGACGCTGGTCGATGTCGCGACGCAGCTATCGCCTAGGAATACACCAAACCCGGTGGTGATCGATTTGTTGCCGAGCTTAAGCACACGGCCGCCAACGTCAACTGTGCCAGGATAGCGCATCTCCATCAGGTAGTTGATGTTCAGGTTAACCAGTGAAAAATCGATATCAGGTTCAGAGTTTTCATCGAGCAAATGCCCCAGAAACATCGTTCGCGCCGCCTCGATATAGGCGGCGTAGGCGCAGTTGTTAATATGGACATCATTTAAAATAGAATTTATAACAAGAACTTACTGATAATCTATGGATTCTGTATTGTGGTCACCAAAGCATTTTCATACACCCGAATGTCTTCCAAGAAACAAATCAAGGGTGACTCACTTCGTCGCCAGTTGAAAAAAGCACATGATGCAGCAGCCGAACATGATTGGATTCTTGATGATAGTTTACAGGATATCGGCGTATCAGGATACACAGGGAAACATATTGATGATGGCGAACTTGGTCGGTTCATTGAAATGTGTGAAGGGGGCGAAATCGAAAATGGTTCTGTTCTGATAATCGAAAACCTTGATAGATTTTCCAGACAAAGGGCAGCGGTTGCTTTCACTATTTTTTGGTCAATTTTGGAAACCGGGGTCGATATCTACATATGCGATGAAAGGCGTCTTTTTACCGAAGATAATATGGATATGGGCAATCTGTTCATGACCATTGGCGGGATGATTCGTGCCAACGAAGAGTCAAAACGTAAGGGTGATATGATTGGGCTAGAGTGGGCAAGAAAACGTGCCGATGCAAAAAACAAAATCCTATCAGTTCGTTGCCCCGCTTGGTTACAGATTTCAGAAGATAAGACTCATTTCACCATCATTAAAGAACGTCAGAAAACAATCCACTACATCTACAAACTATGTTTGGAAGGTAACGGATATAACGCGATCACCACACAGTTGAATACTGAACAAGTGCCAATGTTCAATAAAGGCAAAGGTTGGCATTCATCATACGTCTTGAAAATCTTACGAGGTAAAGAAGTGCTTGGTCATTTCCAACCTCGCAAAACAGCGAAACGAATCCCCGATGGTGATGTTATTGAAGATTATTTTCCAGCCGTGATTGATGAAGAAACATACTACCAAGCACAGAAGGCGATTGATAGCAGGGTAGATGCAGGGAAGGGACGCAAGGGTAAAAAATACAGCAATATATTCACTGGTATTATCAAGTGTGGTGAGTGTCGCGGTTCAATGATGTTCAAAAAACACGTTAAGAAAAAACGTCCAAACTACGAACATAAAACCCTTCGTTGTTATAGTGCCAGTATGGGTGTTTGTGAACATAACGAAGCACATAGATACGATGATATTGAAGTTTTGGTATTGAAAAACTTACGGCGTCTAGCGATCACTACCTTGTCCAAACCCCAGAAATCCAAACGTAAAATAGTCTTGGAAAATCTGGATACCGATAGGGGTAAACTGGCAACGGTTACGAAACGCCGTGAAAGGTTATTGCTTCAATATGCTGACTCGGATTCAGATGATGAAACCGTATTGGGTGTGATTGCCAAATTGGGCGAAGATGAAAAGAAACTGAAAAAGTCAGTGGCACAATTAACAGAGTCGTTGAAGAAGGTATCTATGCCCACTGAACATACAAGTGCCGTAGTGGGGAACATCGAAGCATATATGAAATTGATTGAGGGTGCTGATGAAAAGGAAGTGTTCAGAGTTAGGAATATTATTGCTGCTGAACTGAAAAAAATAGTGAAGAAGATTGACATCTATAACGATGGAAGTGTTGCTATGGAAGACCTTCAAACTGGTGAGTTATACTTCCTTACAGATATGGCAGACAAAGAGTTGATGGCAGCACGAGTAAATAAAATCCTTGAGGGCTTCACTGGTAGCGCAAAATAACCCGAAAATCACATACTGGTTTATCCGCGCTACGTCGCTACGTGACTTTCGTATTTTTTTTATCAATGTCTTGAAAGTCTATTATTTTACTGTGAATGATTTGTGAACGCATTTGAAATGCAAAACAATATTTCATTCGAATTGAGAAATCCGGAAAGCAATAAGCTTTTCATTTTCCTGAAAGTTAGCTTTGCACAGAACAGATTGCCATTGATGGCTGAACTCAATCACCTCCTACCAACACGTCATAGGAGAACCAATGATATCATTACAGCCAGTGCATCAGGACATTACAAATTAGGGTATCTTGAAGCCAAAAATAGAGAACGGTCTAAATCGTAAACGTTAATCAGGAGCGCAATATGCCTTCAAGTCCTGACCGCCCAGATAACACCGTCATATGTTGGTGCAACAAATGCAGATTAGACACACTACACGACGTTGTTGCTGATCATGGTATCTCCGTTCCGGGTATGGTGCTCCATGGTAAGGATATGGGGCGCAATGAACACTACATGATTGTCAAATGTAGAGGGTGTATTGAAGTTCATTTCCTTAAAGTTCGTATAGGTTCGGAAGATACGATTTGGGCAATGGGATATGAGCACCCCTTTGATTGCCCTCTTTTACAATCCAACTTTCCTCCTCGTAATATTGCACGTCAGCAACCTGCTTGGATTGAAAACCTTGACGCAGATTTGCGTGATCTAATTGAGCAAACCTACCGCGCCTTACATAGTGGGGCAGATCGCTTAGCTGTAATGGGAACTCGTGCAATTCTTGAATGGGCTATAATCGACAAATGTAATGATCAAGGAACATTCACAAAGAATGTCTCTAAATTTATTGATGATGGGTATCTTGCTGAATCTAATCGCGATGCTGTAATAGCCGCGTTGGACGTCGGTAGTGCAGCAATTCACAGAGCATACAGTCCGGATTTAGACGCTATTTCAGATGTATTTGAAATTGTTGAATCCATAATTCATAGTGTTTACATAGTCCCGGAATCTGGATTGCGGAGCAATTATTCAACGCCATCACGAAACTAAATCAATCTAATTGATTTTCTTCAAACGATTGGAGACGCAGTAGCCCAAACATCACTTCCAATAAACTCCGACCATAAAACTGAGTAACCCCAAAACCCAAAATCGCCAATCCCGGATAATACCGTATAGAACAGCCAGACCACCAATCCCTCCTGCCCCTGCACTTATCAGGATTCCGCCAATCGCATATGGAGCTAAAGTCCGCATATCATCACCTACGCCGCATCAGCCAGCTTGAGGGCATTGTAATAGCTGCTCTTCGATATGCCGAGGTTCTTGCAGGTATCCATCATCGTCGTCTCGGGGTCTTCGTGCGCCATCTTGATTTGGCGGATCAGTGAAGGCGATAACTTATTGGGGCGACCAAATTTGACACCGTTCTTTCTTGCGATGGCTTGTCCCGCTTTCGATCTTTCAACGATCAAGTTGCGTTCAAACTCTGCCAAGGTGGCGAGAATGCCAAAAATCATTTTGCCAGTAGCCGTGCTGGTATCGATATTATCCATCAATGAAACCAATTCAGCGCCCTTCTCTTCAACTTCCTTGGCGATTTCTAACAAGTGAAGCTGAGAACGAGCTAATCTGTCTAAACGCCATACGGTTAATTTATCCCCCGGGCGAAGCAAATCCATCACACGGCGCAATTCAGCGCGATCTGATTTCGTGCCGGACATCTGCTCCTTGTAAATATCCCTCTCATCAACGCCAGCCTTCAACAGTGCATCCACCTGCAATGACCAGTCCTGGCTTGAGGTGCTAATTCTGCTGTAAGCAAACAACCTACTCATAATCGCATTCCATTTTGTCTGTCCATTAAGTATCTATTTTTGCTCACACTTTTTGGACTGTCAAGTCGCAGAAAACGGTCACCCCAAGCGGAGTCCATAATGTGAAGATATTTTGGATTCTTAACATTTGCGCATCGATATTTAATCAACTAAGAAAATATCGCTTGAAAACAACCTCAATGGCTGAGAGCTTATCATCGTCACTACCTCCATGGGACCTGTCATATGGCTGATCTAGCTAAGGTAAATTTTGCACCTCCAAAAAGCTTTTTCGTTGAAATGCTCGTTCGAGACATTGAGATGAAGGATGCAATCCTGGATTTGCTCGACAATTGTGTCGACGGTATACAGCGCGTTCTAAGAGGTGACAAACCTGACGGATATAATGCCGACCTCCCATACAGAGGTTTTTTTGCTAATATTACACTGAATAGTTCTGAGTTTTCTTTGGAAGACAACTGTGGGGGAATTCCTCGCCAAGTTGCAATAGAATCAGCATTTAGATTAGGTCGTCCTGACACTACGAAAGATAACGATCTCGACACGGTCGGCATGTATGGAATTGGCATGAAAAGAGCGATTTTCAAGCTTGGGGATACTTGCACCGTTTACTCAAGAACACCTGAAGGTAGCTATAATGTAAAAATAACCCCAGAATGGTTGCGAAATGATGATGAATATCACCTTGAACTAAATGACACGGATGATGAACTTCAAGCTTGTGGGACCAAAATTCACGTAACACGACTCCACGATAACATAGCTCGATCATTTACCCCGGGAAGGTCTCCATTTACTCAAAATTTGAAAGATGAAATATCAAAATTATTTCTAATTATAATAAAGAAAGGTTTTTCTGTTTCCATAAATGGCTATGAAATAACGCCGAAAGATTTATCGATAATGGTCCCTGCCGAGAACTTGACTGAAGGTGAAACGGGAATAGAACCTTATTTATTCAAAGCGACTATCGACGGTGTGAAAATTGAACTTGCTGTAGGATTTTATCGAGCACTTGCAACTGACAATGAAATCGATGAAGAACTAATCGAAAAGAAGACATCTGAAAATGCTGGCTGGTCAGTAATTTGCAACGATAGGCTAGTTCTCCACGCAGATAAAACTCATTTAAGCGGATGGGGAACATCCGGCGTTCCAAACTATCATACCCAATTCATCTCAATTGCTGGGTTCGTTAGATTTCAAAGCACTGATGCTATGCGATTACCTCTGAATACGACGAAACGGGGACTGGATACATCTTCGGCACTATACTTCACAATGCTAGATGTCATGAGGGAAGGTATAAAACACTTCATAAGTTACACGAATAGATGGAAGGGGCGTGTTAACGAAACGCAGGAACAATTCAGAAAATCCCAACCGCTTAAGATAGAACAGATTAGCGAGCAAATTCAGGCTAATACCGATCAATGGACCAATGTTCGAAAACTAACTGTAAACGACAATTCAGCGTCTAAACATGAACCGCGCCTTGAGGTTCCGCCCAAAACCAGAACTCACAGCAGAATAACATACTCAAAACCTATCGAAGAAATTGCCCTACTTAAAGCTCACTTTTTCGAAGATATGGACGTAGACGCAGTTTCTTCAAATGAGGTAGGCGAAGCCGCTTTCGATGAATGTCTCACAAAAGCAGGTGAGACCTAATCAAAATGGCTGGCGCAGATATCCCTTATCATCTGAGAATAAAGAAATTTGTTGAACGAAAAATTTTCAACGAACTTCTCGGTCTTTTATTTAATGTATATAACCCAGAAAACTATTCCTACATATCAATGGGAGGACCGTTTCTCGCAGACCATCACCTTCTAAGTAAATCTTTTGAATTAAAAAAATTAATTTCGATTGAAAAAGATAAAAATATTGTTTCTCGTCAAGAATTTAATCAGAAAACAAATATAGTCGAATGCCTAAATCTAGACAGTTCCGAACTAGTCTCCTCTTTTACCAGTATCGCATACGACCTTGGAGGGGCTGAAAACTGTATTGCATGGTTAGACTTTGCTGATGCGAAACACAGGCATAGTCAAATTACCGAGTTTGGCTCGATTTTACCTCAATTGAGTTCCGGCGATATTATCAAAATAACTTTAAATTGTTCAATATCGACATTGTCAGGTTATGCCCGCTCCGGATGCCCTGCAAACGAGCAACAGATTTTGATGAAAGCTGACTTGAACGAAATACTAGGCAACCTATGTGATGTTTCAATCATAGATGGCGCTAATTTGACTAACATTTCTATGGCTCAATATTTGCTACAAGCACTAGAGAAAAAATGCTTGGAATCTTCGGACGCATATAGCAATACGTTCTTTCTACCCATCAGCAAACTACTCTACAATGATGGTCATCATGAGATGCTAACGGTCACCTGCATCGCTCTAAAGGACGAGGAAGAAGATGTCTTAAAAAGGGAGGCAGACCTAGAAAATTGGGAATACTTTTCTCCAGACTGGACTTCTATCACAAAAATCAGTTTCCCAGATTTATCGATCAAAGAAAGAACAGAAATTGAGAGATTAATCGCTACAGGTATTCCACCACACGAAATAAATGAGCAAATAGAATTTCAACTTGAAAAAAACGTAGGCGAGTCTATCAAATCACTGCAGGAGTATAATCAATTTAGAAATTTTATCCCCTATATTGCATTTGCAGATTCTATTCCGCTGCCAAAAGAGGTTGAAGACCATCTATTGATTGTTGCTTAGACTTAATCCTGGACTTAATAAGACCTAATATAGTCTCCGAAAGCACAGGCGACACGCTATTTCCAATCATTCTAAAGCTGTGCCATTTTGTTTGATGGAAAACATACCAATCAGGGAAACCTTGTAGCCGAGCCGCTTCGCGCACAGTAATGACCCGTCCTTTTTCAGGATGAAGTGGTCTAACTGCTTGATGGCTACCTTTATCACTTCCAGTCCCGGCACGGAGAGTAGGACATTGTCCACCCCACTCGAGCTTTTTCGACTTACTGACTTTATCAATTTGTCCAGCTTTGGTGTTTGAGTATCTAGCGTGAACAGTCGGAGAATGCTTCGTATCCATAAAACCAGATACATAACCTTTTTTTAACATCTCAAGAGCGTGCGCCCACCCTAAATACTGTTTGGGGAATTCTCTCGCCTTTCTGGCATAGGCACTTAACTTCTTGCGCCTATCTACTTTAGACCACTCGAAACAATTGTCGGACACAGACTTCGGTTCACCTAGATCATAAAGAGCATCTCTCACAGTTGTCTTTTGCAGCACATATAAATCCTGAATGTCTTTTGTAGAAATTTCATCGAATTTATTTAAATCAACTCCTATAACAAGAACACGTTTACGAACAGTTGCGGCACCCAAATTTGAAACATCAACAATGATAGGTCCGATAATTGAGTAAAACTCAGAGAGTTGGTCTATATGAAATTGTAAGGAAGAGTTTGTATTTTTATTGATCAAGCCCGGAACGTTCTCCATCACAAAAAAACTGGGTTTTATATTTTTAATATGCCTAAAATAATGATCCAATAATTCATTTCGTGGATCATCATCGAACCGTTTCCCAATAGAGCTAAACCCTTGGCAAGGTGGTCCACCTATTATTCCAAATACGCTCTTGCCTTCGCAATCGCTTTTAAGCTGCTCGCTAGTCACTGTTGAAAGATCATAGTGTTTTAACTTGGTATTTGGGAAATTAAGAGCATAGGCAGAAGATAAAGTCTCATCTTTATCGACCGCAAGAATACTGTTAAATCCTGCTCGGTGTGCCCCTAAACCAAAGCCGCCACAACCGCAAAATAAATCGATAATATTTAAATTTTCAGAAACCATAATTTATATTTCAAGACGCGTCATTTGAAAATAATTTGTTGAATGTATAAAAAATTCACATTGATTGCGTGCCTGAATTATATAACCTATTTTTACACCATACGTAAATGTCTTGTATTCTAAATACACTATATAAATCAATTTCGTATTTCATCTACACCTTCCCCATACATCATTTTATCTTTGCAAAATACCTATCTTGATATTTGAATAAATAAATAAAATGAAGGGAAAAAGTATGAGGGCGTGGGAAATTCTGGAAAACAGGCAACCACCGAGCAAGCCAATTACGCTGCGGAATCTGCACCAGCAAAAAATTCAAAACAAAAAGCATGAAGAGGAACTCCGCCAGAGATATGTGCTGATGTCTTTGATGTATGGTGATCCGGATATCCGCCGTGAGCGGCAGGAAGTCGAGCGCCTTGAACTCGAACTGGAGCTTCTCCGAAAACAGGTGAGAATCGAGATTGATTCCGCCCCTTATGACGAAATAGCGAAAATGGCGAAATCAGGTATCGACGCTTCACAAAAGAGCGATGCCCAGCTTACCAAATTGGCTCGTTCCGGGCTTGGTAGGGAGAGGAAGCCCGTTATCTGATCCCCCACAACCCTTCGTTCCGCCATGGTATCGCTGACAGGTGCATTTTGGGGGCTGACAAGGAATTCTGGCACCAACACACCCTAAATTCTGACAAAGCCATTCCTGGGCTATCTGTCCGGTTTGTCGGCTGTATTTTCAGGGCTGAAAGGTAGCGAGGCTCGTATAAAGCAAATTTGCCATGCCAACACAGCCCATATTTCTGCGATAAAACGGCTTTTACGGCATCTAGTAGTTATACTCACGGTTACCGCGATAAGTGGACCATCCTTCACATTCCTGAACCCCGACTGCCATAATCAAACTTGATCAGATAGATATTCTTATTCTCATCAAAAGTCTTGCACAGTTGAGCAATTATATGAGGTTCATATGCCGCCCCATAGCAGGTCCGGTTTTGACGAGTAGGATCATCAGAGTAGATATTTTCACCAAATTGAAGCTTTGATTTCAGTTGGTAGTTCGACAGGTTCTCGATGGACTCCAACTTGGGAGTCCACCCTTCGTCATGTAAGCCTGTCATACGAACACGGTGCGCCCCTTTGAAGGCATCATGGAGCACTTGGTTGACGGCGCTGGCACTGTTTTTCCCGACATCGACAATGGCGTGATAATGCACCAGCCACCAACTTTCCGGGCATGCAGGGCTATTAAGATCAATCCCCATGGCGGCGAACGCCTGCTTGCAGTGGGCGCGGTGAGCCGTGTCGCCATCAAGCGTCGTGACCTCAAACAATGATGGACGCTTATAGTCCAGTTCCATTGCCCCATGAAATTGGACCGGCGATAAGTGTTTTGCCTTCTGGAAAGTATAATCCACCTCATATCTAAACCTTTCAATGAGTGGCTTGATATTATCGAGGTTGGTCGGGCACTGATAAAGAATGGTTAGCGCATGAAGCCGGTCATGTGGTCGATCACTAAACAAGTCCAACGCCAACTTGCTGCGTTCCTTTTGTCGCTTATCCCGGCAAGAAGGGCAGAACATGGAACGGCACTCCTTCCAACGTTTCATCACTGGTTTGCCATCCACCCTCACCGGTCCTTTTCGGTAGCAATAATACATGCGCCAAAACAGATGAGTCGCATCCCGGTCTAACATATCTCGGTAAAGCGCCTTCAATGTCGTCTTGAACATCTTCCCACGCTTCCTGACAGCCATATTGCCTGATATCAGGGACTCGAAGTCAGAGTCCGGCAAGAACAATCCGCTGGACGACTTGATCTCATTTCGAGGCTGCGCTGGCTCAGGCAATGAAGCATGAAAATCATTAAGGCTGGCTTTTATGAGCTTGTCTCGATGAGCGTCTGATATCAGCCCAGTGGACCAGCGATTGAAGGTTGGGTCTGTTGTGATTTTTGCCCACAACGGGGCGGAAATGGTGTCTGAGTCAAACACGATAAATACTCCTATAATAGTTGCTTACAGGACTATTTAGTTTGCGGCTTCGTTCACCACTTTGGTGCATTTTTTAGCCGAGGGAATCCGAGGGTAAATCACTAAAAACGGCGAAGGGACAGGCTTGAAAAACCTGTCCCTTTTCGAATGTGATGAACGAATGTCTGGATTAATTACCTGTCAGCCATGCCCACAATCACAATCATCATTCCATTGCCAACATTTCTCACATCTTTTGCAATTACATTTTTCTTGATCGCAATATATACATTGGGCTGTTGTATAAATTATGACACCATGAGGCACAGGTTTAGCTGCCACATAATAACCAACCCGGTTTACCCGCCTTCGTGTTCCTGAATATAATAGCTGCCTATCATTTGAATCATCAGACTCGATGACAGTCGATATTCGTGATTTATCTATCTTCGGATATTTTTCATAGACCTCATCAAGGTCAGAAAGAAATATCATTCCATCAATCTGATATTCCTCAAAAGCATCATCTTGCTTCATGAATTTACCTGTGTTCGTATCTGTATCCATTTTTGTATTCTCCATTTTTTAATCATGACGGCACGCTTATTGGTGCGGTGCCGATAAACACCCGACCGTCATTTCCAATGTCTGGTCGATCTGGCAGAAGCTTGATTTGCCACTGCATAGACTCGCTTGGTTAACCCAAAACCGGAGTCTTGCTTGGCGCTAAAAGGAGATTTTATATGCGCCGATCATGATCACAATGCCTTGGCATTGATATGAACTCATTCATCAGTTTCGCTCAGTCGCATTCAAAATGTCGATATCTTTTTGATTTTCATTCGCCGCTGTCTCCAAATTGAGGTAGTCCGATGATTATTGGGCATCACAGAATCTTTGATAACCTTGGAGTAGTTCTCTAATCCAAGGGGATACGAAGGTAAAATTACTGAAACCAATGAAGAGGTAGGTTTCTCATGCCTGCCCCTTTTCAAATGGTGGAGGAGAAATGGCGGGTTTAGGCAGACTTTATGTCGCTTTGCCCTTCGTTTGCTTAGACTCCTGATCTTTCAGATGTTTCAGCCAAGCCGTAATGCGTATCAGTGACGTCGCCTGATATTCCTCGTTCATATCTATGCCTGTGAAGCCAAACGAAGCCCCAAGCGCCGCCATGCCTGTCGAGCCACTACCCATAAATGGGTCAAGCACTTGCCCCCCAGCCGGAGTGACGAGCTTGATCAGGTATTCCATAAGGGCGACAGGTTTTACCGTAGGATGTGGATTGCCATCCTCAATTTCTTCTTCATGCGGTCCTTTCCCTTCGCCATCATACAAATCTCCATCTTTCCGTATCGATTTTCGCTTGGCATCTGGGTAGCCAATATTCTTTTCCGCAAAGCTCGTTTTGGGACAGAAGAAGAATTTTTGATAGCCTTCAACTTCTCCAATTACATTTGAAGGGATGCGACCCTCTTCATAAACTTCCATGCTTGTAGGGTTTTCAAGAGTCTTTGCTTTAGAATTATATGATCGAAAATGAGCGCCAACATTACCTCCCCCAACAGGTGTTTCACCATCTTCGTAAGGTATCTTTGCGTCCCCAATATTCATCCCGGCAATACCACCACCAAAATGTGCGGCAAGCCCATCATATTTTGGCTTCTTCCGAGCAACACAAATAGGTTCGTGGGCTGGTTTTAGCTGATTGGCATGACCTTCAAGCGGGTTGGGCGCTTTCCAGATAGATTTGATTTCTTCATTGTTTGCCTTCGCTACAGCTACCATAGATGCGATTGCAGCGTCAGTATGCTGATCCCAGGACGTGCCAAGACTGTGAACTTGTTTTGGAAACCCTGAGGCATAAAGCCACATGATTTGATCTTTTATTTGGAAGCCTGCATTTTCAATTTGAACGGCAAGCCGGTGATAAGTCCGGGGCGCACCAAACGCCAACAAATATCCACCCTCTTTCAGCACCCGGAAGCATTCTTTCCACACAGGCGTTAGATCATTATCGGGTCGATCCCAGTAGTTCTTTTTCCCTAGAAACCCAATGAAGTAAGGCGGGTCGCACACAACCGAGTCGAAATAAGCGTCCGGATACTCCTTCAGTATTTCTTCCGAAGCTCCACATTTTAGATTCAAAGATTGACCACCTGTCGTCCCGGCGACTTCAACCATTGTTTACCACCGTGCTTTCACAAAACCGTTATGGCTATAGCCGCCTTTTTTCAAACCATCCGCCGTATCTTGTTTAAGAACGGCTGGTAAGATCACCTCATAGTCGCCGGAGGAAATCTGAACATAGTTAGGGCTAATGGTGGCGGTTGTTTCAGCATCAACTTGCTTCAGCTTACCAAAAGCTCTTTTGGCATCCCCTATCTTGAGAAGGGTCCCACCACCAGCAAAGCTGATCTTGTCGTTTTTCACTTTCACTGAATAAAAATCGGGCGCGCTTTTTTCAATGCCAAGCCATTTGTCTATGTCTTCTTTGGTTAAGGATACATTGTTAGCATTCTCATTCGGCACAAAATCAAGCCGACTGCCCTCTGTGCTGACATCTCTGACAAATAGCGGTATGGTTATGTCGCCAATCGTAACTTTATGGCTGTATAGCCATAAATGTCGCTGCTCTTCTTTTCCACGAATGGTTATTCTGTCGCAATCGACCCGACTGTTGTCTTCATCGATTTTCAATTCCATAACCGGATTACCCCGGGCAGCGTTGAAAAGCTTTGTGGCGTTTTCAGGGGAAAGAATGAAGGTTCCTATTGGCAAACTTTCTATCGGCGGGATACTTGCCTTAGCTATTGGTGCTGCACCGACACCAAGCTGAGATACCAACACAGAGCAATTTTTTGCACCATTACGGAAGGTGAAATACGCTGGTGTTGCTTTTGCGACCTTTTTGGTTTTTCTGATCTTTACGGAACTACGGACACTACCGGAAAGAATTTTAATAGCTTTCAGTAGACCGCCGAGCGGATGCATATCAAGCCAAGGCTTCTTATGTTCGGTTTTGGGATTGTATGATCTCCCAATAGAACGCTCGACAACTTTTTCACTGTCATTCGTGAAGCCCACGATCTCTACACTACCGTCCCCAGCAACCTTAACCGCGAGATGATGATAGCCGGGTAGTGGTGCACCTTCTGCATCCATATCAACTGTGATAGTGGCAGGACCAAGGACGTCGCTATTTTTAATTCTAGCTGTTTCGATAGCTGTTTTGATTCGTTCTCGGATTTCTTGGGCGTCTTCAACTCGACCCAGGTATTCAAGGTATGTCACATCCCCCCGGGCATCGTTTAGGCGGCTTTCCATACTCGCTTTTTTCAGCCAGTCCGAAATGGTTTTTACATTCACACCATCAAAGTCAGCATAATTAAGAACACTGGCATACTTGCTTTGAAGCTGACGGCTTGCGGCATCCTCGCCGCTATACACCAGCTTAACGACTCGAAGAAATTTAGACGCCTTTTTGTGCCCTTTCTTAATACCTGATTGGTCGCACAATTTCTCGAAAGCTTTGCTATTTTGAAAGCAATCTTGAGCGAAAATATAGCATTCAGAAAGTGCTGAGATATAAGCATTCCGCAGTCTATTCTCTGCCGATTTGACAGTCGCGAACGCCTGCCGGACTTTTTCCCTACTAGCTTCAAGATTCACAGCAACATCCTGCGCCATCACCTAATCTCCCAAGTTGAGCATTTCCGTTACTTTTTCTAACCAACGGTAACGTAGAAATTTTGTCAATGACGCTACAAAAAAAATAGACGCACGAATGGCTATGATAAGTCTGTCTCATCATCTGCCTCGACCTTTCCACCGATGCTCATAGGAACCAGCAAAAAAAAGGTCAATAGTTCCTCACATACCCCGTATCGTTATGTTCCTGCATAGGGTCTGCATCCAATGTGGCACGAACTGAATCTGGTATGGCTATCGTTTTACGTTCTGCCATTGAGAAGAAAACATTCACGGCTTCGGATGTGGCAACGCAATCTTCATCAACGAAGCATCCATATCCGGTAGTGATGGATTTTGTGCCGAGTTTTATGACTCGTGCACCTACATCAATGGTGTTCGGGTAATAGGTCTCTTTCAGATAATCAATCACCACACGGGCAAGAATGAAATCAATCCCTTTGTGTTCCTCTGGGTCCAGCAGACCACCAAGGAACATAGTTCGTGCTGCTTCAACATATGCCGCATAGGCAACATTGTTGACGTGGTTCAGAGGGTCTTGATCTGAAAACCGAACTGTTACCGGAGTCCAATGCCGGAAGCTGGCACGTTCATTAAGATTCACCATAGCTAACCTATTGATAAAAAGTAATATTAAATAATGTGCATATCTTGACGTGATTAAGAGGGTCTTGGTCAGAGAACCGGATAGTCACCGGTGTCCAGAAGCGAAAACTATTCCTTGAGGTGAGATCAATGTCATCACAGGTCATGCGATATAGAACCTTGCCGTTTGAAAGTTGATGTTTCCTACTTTGAATAGCGGGTTAATTCCAGTCTTCAATTTATGTTGTGTTTTGAAAACTCCTTGAAAAGAATAATATTCAAAGGTGTGAGTGGTGAAAAACAAATTCAATAATCAGCATGGTAGTTGGTGAAACTTTAAAGGAGTAATTGTGATGCCAGAAACAGACTTGCTTCTAAGTCAGATTGATAGATTGGTGAATATTGTGCGCTCTATTCAATTAAAGAGGGTTCTGCATACTGTGGAAGAAGATTCGCATTTGAATTTTTGGAGATTTATCAAGGGTAACCTCTTCGATGTTGCAGTCATCGAATGGTGTAAAATATTTGGCACTGACAACGAGCGAACGCATTGGAAGAATGTCGTGACCTGCCCTGATGAATTTCGCAAAAAACTCTTTGAACATATGGGTGTTGATGAGCCTACTTGGAATGCGTATTGGAAGGAGATGAAGAAATACAGGAATACTCACATTTCACACAATGACAAACCTGATTCTTCGAGCGAAAAATACCCGCAGCTCGATTTGGCTCTAAAATCCAGCTATTTTTATTATGCATTTTTAGTCGATGAGCTTAAGAAACGCGAAGTATTTGGGTCAAAACAGAAGTTCAAATTTCCAGATTCTCTTGAAGAATACAGTAAGAAGTTTGTCGAGCAATCGATCAAAGTTGCTAAAAAGGCGATGGATGCAACTAAAGTAATTAAAGAGTCGGTTTACTAACCTATTTTTAGGCTGGAAATTATTGATCGATCATTCATCAGCCAACTTTTGGGCATTTAAAAATTAAATGGTGTGCATATCTTGACATGGCCCAGCGGGTCCTGGTCGGAAAAACGAATGGTGACCGGGGTCCAGAAGCGATAGGAACTGGTGGAACTGAGGTCGATGCCGTCTGTGCTCATTGGTGCGTCTCCTTCCTTATGATGCGTTGATGATTCCTACGTTGAATTGTGACAATATTCCAGACACCATTGAGGCCAGGGTTTTTGAGAGGAACACACAAGTGGACATCCAGCTTAACCACATGACGGCCAAGGCAGCGGCGGCGGCAATCCGGACCGGTGAGACGACATCGGAAGCATTGGTCGGTGCCTGTATTGAACGTATCCACGTGCGCGAAAAAACGGTCCATGCCTGGGTCAATTTCGACGCCGACGTGGCACTGGCTCAGGCGCGTCAGGCGGATGCCGCGCTACTGCGAGGCGACGACATCGGGCCATTGCATGGTGTACCGGTCGGGCTGAAGGATATTATCGATACGGCAGACCTGCCGACCGAGTCAGGATCGCGCCGGTTTGCCGGGCGCCGACCGGCACAGGATTCGGCCTGTGCGGCGCTGCTACGCGCTGCCGGGGCCGTCATTCTGGGTAAAACCGTGACGACTGAATTCGCCCTGACACAGGCACGTGGCACCACCAATCCCCACGATGCAAAGCGCACGCCGGGGGGGTCGTCATCAGGATCAGCCGCCGCCGTCGCAGACTTCATGGTTGGTCTGGCGGTCGGTTCGCAGACTGGTGGGTCAGTCATCCGACCGGCGTCTTTTTGCGGGACGTATGGGTACAAGCCGACCTATGGAAGTATTTCCCGGCGTGGAGTGCTGATCATTTCACGCTATCTTGATCATCTGGGGCTTTACTCCCGCTCGCTTGAAGATCTGGCGATCATGGGTGATGTGCTGATGCAGCACGATCCGGGAGACTTCGACATGCGGTTCCATCCAGCATGCAAGCTGACGGAGGCGATGGACGAACCAAATGCAGAGAGTGCGCCCAGGTTTGCGTTCGTCAAAGGACCGGCCTGGGTTCATGCGGAAGACCACATGCCTGCGGTGTTTGAAGCCTATGTGCGTCGTCTTGGCGGCATTATTCAGGAAGTGGAGTTGGGTGGGATATTCGATCAAGCACTTGATGCGCAGGCGACGATTATGAATTCCAGCCTGTGGGCTAACCTGGGTGAAATTTGTCAACAATATCCGGAAGCCGTCGAAGAGGAGACGAAGGGCCGTGTTCATGCGGGGCGTGATATCAGGGCCAGTGAATTTATTCACGCCACCGAACTGGCGGACTCGCTGGTCAGGGCGCTGGATGGGTTGTTCGAAAATTATGATGCACTGGTTACGGCCGCCGCCCCTGGCGAAGCGCCGGTCGGGCTGGACTGGACCGGCAATGCCGCGTTCCAGCGCATCTGGACCCTGACGGGCCTGCCGACACTGACCTTACCGTTACTGCAAGGGCCGAACGGGATGCCCATCGGCGTTCAGGTTATCGGTCCCAAAGGTCGCGACTCCGATCTGTTTCGCGCGTCCCGCTGGTTGGATAAAACGGCCTGAGAGGTGGCTAAATCCCGATGTTCGATGATTTAGATCATGGGGCTCTTTCATCATCGCGGGCATTATGGAACGCACATGGTCTGGATTGCCAGTGTCCGACAGGAGAGAAGGATGGCACGCAAAATAATTCCCGACATCATTGATGAACAGGAAGTCGCCCAGCTGTCGGGAGACAGCTCCATCCGTGAAGCTGGTCGCTACATGGTTGAGCATGGCGTTGGCTCGGTCCTGGTTATGGATGATCAAAATCTTGTGGGCATATTCACGGAACGCGACGCCTTAAGGATATTCGTCGCCACCCGACGCAGCCCTGACCAGACCTGCATCGCCGATGTCATGACCAAAGACCTGCAGACCATCAGCCCCGATGCCTCGCCGGAAGAAGCCCTGCAGTGTATGAGTGAGGGCAATTTTCGCCACATGCCTGTTGTCGATGACGCCGGAAAGGTGCTGGGTGTGGTTTCCCAACGCGACCTTGTCTCCGGCGACGACCGGTCGTGATCGGTTAACGTGTATTTTGTCGTTTCGCTTTGTCGTCAGAACACTGATCATGGCCGCTGTTTTTGGCGCCAGACTCTTCGGATATTCAGCGATGGCGAATAACGAGGCACCAACACACTGGCAACCCGGTGATGAATGGGTTTCGGCCTACGCGCGCGAGCATCCGCTGGTCGGTCGGATTTGGTCTGTTGGTGAGCAGAAATTTGTTGATCCGGAGATAATGGTCAAAACGCTCGGCGGAGCTGCTTTTATTTTGTTGGGGGAAAAGCATGATAATGCCGACCACCATCAGATTCAGGCATGGTTGAGCGGACAGGTCCTTGGCAGCGGTCGGAAGATGGCGGTGGCCTTTGAAATGTTCGGTGTCGACAAAACCAAGGTGCTGGAAGATTTCCATGAAACCGGCTCCAAAGATGCTGCTGATATCGCCGCCCTGACGGAATGGGAGAACAGCGGCTGGCCCAGCTGGTCACTGTACCAACCGATTGCCCAAAGCGCGCTGGATGCCGGAATGCCGATTCTCGCCGCTAATCTGTCCCGCCAACAGACAAAGGCCATGATGCAACAAGGAAACGCGGTTCTGGGCGAACGAACGGTCAAGCGGCTTCGACTGGATGAAACCCTGCCGGAACCTGTTGCTGTCGCCAAGGCTGAAGAGCTGATCAGTAGTCATTGTAACATGCTGCCCGAAGCCATGGTTCAGCCCATGGTCAAAACACAGACGGCAAAGGACGCGATGATGGCTGATGTGATGATCAAGGCCGAAGAATCGAATGAGCTTGAAGGGGTAATCCTGATTGCCGGACTGGGGCACGCCCGCTCGGACTGGGGCGTGCCGTGGCATCTGGCGCGGCGCAATCCTGAAAAATCCGTGATCAGTGTCGGGATGCTTGAAGTCGATGCCGACTTTGAAGAACCGTCGCAATATGCGGCAAACTGGGATGTTCCCAAATTGCCGTTCGATTTTGTCTGGTTTACACCACGATCAGACGAAGATGACCCCTGTGACAAATACGCGGAGCAATTAAAGAAGATCGGCAAGTCTCATAAGGCACCCTGAAAAACCGGGTGCCGATGGTTAAAATGCGCGGCCGCGTCAGACCCTCATTTCGCTAAAGACATGCCTGGCCGCATCAGCGCCACCGGCTTGGTGCGGAATGTTCAAGGCTTCCAAGGCGGATTCGATTGCCGACAGGACGCCCATTAACATCACTTCATTGACGTCACCCATGTGGCCGATGCGGAAGGCTTTTCCGGCGAAGCGGGCCAAACCACCGCCAAGGGCAATGTGGTAGGTGTCCAGAACGTATTGACGGAAGGCGTCGGCGTTGTGTCCTTCAGGGAGTAAAATCGCAGTTACGGAATCGCTGTATTCGGACGGTTCCTGACAAATCAGTTCCAGACCCCAGGCTTTTGTTGCGGCGCGTGATGCCGCTCCCAACCGGCTATGGCGGCGGAATGTATGGGGCAGACCTTCTTCAGCCAGCATGTCGAGGGATTCACGCAATCCATAGAGCAGTTGAATGCTCGGGGTATAGGGGAAGAAACCGCTGCTGTTCATGGAGCGCATCCATTCCCAATCAAAATAGAAACACGGCAGGTTGGATGTTTTCGACGCCTCTCGGGCCTTTGCGCTGACCACGTTAAAACTCATGCCCGGCGGCAGCATCAAACCCTTCTGCGATCCGGCGATCGCCACATCGACACCCCATTCGTCCATCTGGAAATCGATTGAGGCCAGGGATGAGATGGTGTCAACGATGAACAGCGCCGGATGATTTGCGGTGTCCATGGCTTTGCGGACCTCGGGAATTCGCGCGGTCGTACCGGTCGAGGTTTCGTTATGCACGATAAGAACCGCCTTGATCTTATGGTCGGTATCTTCCCGGAGCTTGGTTTCGATATCTTCCGGCGCGGGTGCGCGTCGCCAATCCGTTTCCATGATAACAGGAGTCAGCCCGAATTTTTTGGCCATTTCGATCCAGAAAACCGAGAACTGGCCGCTGTCGAACACCAGGATGTGGTCGCCCGTCGACAGAGTATTGGTAATCGCCGCTTCGCCTGCACCCGTGCCGGACGACGGAAAAATAAAGACTTCCTGCTCGGTCTTGAAAATGGGTTTTAGGTCTTCGAAGATACCCAGCGCAAGTTCGGCAAATTGCGCGCCGCGCTGGTCGATCGCCGGGCGGTTCATGGCGTTTAAGACCCTGCCGGGGATATTGGTCGGGCCAGGAAGCTGCAGGTAGTGCCAGCCACGCTGGGTTGGCGTATTTTGAGCGACTTGAGTGTCTGATCCGTCCATTTTAAGGCTCCCTAGTAGATTAATTAATGACCCTGCCTCTGTAATTTCCGTGGTATACCACGGGGAATTGACCGAACCTAAGCGGTGAATGAGCCAAACTCTTATGCCATTAGGTACAAAATATAAAATTATAATATATAAAAACATATAATGTAGTTTCCGTTTTAGCACTTAACCCTATGGAATCAGGCGCGTTACAATGAAACCTGTGATCGATAAAAACCGGCTGTGGACCAGCCTGATGGACATGGCTGAGATCGGTAAAACGCCGAGAGGCGGTGTCTGTCGATTGTCTTTGTCTGACGAGGATCGCGCCGGACGCGATAAGTTTGTGGGTTGGTGTGAAGAGGTGGGGCTGGAGATACGGGTTGACCAGCTTGGAAATATCTTTGCGCGGCGCAGGGGAACCCATCCCGATGCTGCTCCAGTTCTGACCGGAAGCCATCTTGACTCCCAACCGCTGGGTGGTCGGTTTGATGGTGTTTACGGGGTCATGGCGGGACTGGAGGTGGTCCGCGCACTTAACGATGCCGGGATACGCACGGAGCGACCGATCGACGTCGTCGCCTGGACCAATGAAGAGGGCTCGCGGTTCCCGGCAGGCTGCATGGGATCGAGTGTATTTTCCGGGCGGCGCGATTTGAATGCCATGCTTGACCTTCGTGATCAGGCCGGGCTGTCGGTTCGAGACGAGTTGAGGCGCATCGGTTACGACGGCTCCGAATTGTGTGGAGGATTTCCGGTTGCCGCCTTGTTTGAGGTTCATATCGAACAAGGTCCCGTACTTGAATCCGAAGGGCGAACCATCGGTGTGGTCGCCGGGGCGCAGGGGATGCGCTGTTATCGGGTCCATGTTACGGGCGTTGAAGGGCACGCCGGGACCTTGCCCATGGATCAGCGTCAGGACGCCTTTCAGGGGGCGGCGCGCATGGCTGTTGCCATTGATGAATTGGCGCATGGGTTTGATCCTCGTCCGGTAATCACCGTCGGAGTTGTCAACGTCGGGCCGGGGTCGCGCAGCACCATCCCCGGTTCAACCAGTTTCACTATCGATTGCCGCTGCCCGGAAGAGCTGGGCCTGGAACAGCTGGACTCCGAAATCAGGGTGATATGCGACGGTATCGCCAAAGTCCGGCATTTGGGATTGGAGATCGAACTGATCAGTACCATTCCGCCCATTGAGTTTGATACTGATTGCATCGCCGCTATTCGGGACGCGGCAACGAAACGGGGATATATGCATCGTGATATCCGTTCGGGTGCAGGTCATGATGCCTGCCACGTATCCGTGGTTGCCCCGGTTGGCATGATCTTCATTCCCTGTAAGGATGGGATCAGCCATAATGAAGCTGAAAGCGCGTCGCCGGAAGATGTTGCTGCCGGATGCCAGGTCCTGCTGGATGTGGTTATGGAAGCCGCCAACAAAATTTAGGATTTGTTTTTTGCCGGCTTCAGTTCCGGTATAGGCGCATAATCGGTGCCATAGGACTGGTTCGCCCCGTGAGTCAGGAAGGTTTCCCAGATCAACCCGTCCGGTGAACGGGTCCAGGTTTTGTCGGATTTTGAATAACAACAATTAGCCCCCGCCTGATCCTGGGTCGGTGCATCCGCCCCCTTCAGACGGTCGGAAAGTTCGCTCAGGTCTTCCGCACTTTCCACCTGAATGCCCAAATGATCGACACCTTTCCTGGCGCACCGATTGTCGATGACAAAATTGATGAAGGGGTCATCAAGCATCCATTTGGCATAATCATCCTTCAGCACGTTCGGCTTGGCCCCGAACAGCGTTGAATAAAAGTTGGTGGACGCATTGAAGTCTTCGACACCCAGCGAAATATGCAACCGTTTCATGTTCAGGCTTCTCCCGTGTGAAAGCGATCCCAGCGGATGAAATCACCCGGTAACTATAGTCTTCATTCAGATTGTTTCATAAATACAAAAAAATAATGTTATAAAAATTTAAATTACATATAAAATTGACAATTAAAGTATCCAGCTTATATACTTAGTCTGATGGATGAAGGGAAAATCATGACAGCCCACGTGATTACCGCAAATGACCTGAAAGATGGTCTGGTCGTATACCAGAGCGCCGACGCCGGATGGACGCGGTTCATTCAGTCGGCGGAAGTGCTGGCTGACGAAGAGGCGCTTGTTGCGGGTCTGGAGCAGGGCAACAGGGCGCAAGACAATAACATTGTCGTTGGCGTATATGAGATCGAAATTGAGATGGCTGGTGATGAAATTTGCCCAACCCGCTACCGGGAGCGTCTTCGCGCCCTCGGCCCCAGTACACATCCCGGATTTTCCCGTCAATCCGAGCGCGCAGAAGCAAGGTAGCCGTCATGTACCAATACGATGAATTTGATCAAACCCTGGTCGCCGAACGGACCGCGCAATTTCGCGATCAGGTCGCCCGGCGACTGGCTGGCGAATTGACGGAAGATGAGTTCAAACCGCTTCGCCTGATGAACGGGCTGTATCTGCAATTGCATGCCTACATGCTGCGCGTCGCCATTCCCTATGGCACCTTTTCGTCCGGTCAACTTCGTAAGCTTGCCCATATCGCCAACAAATATGATCGCGGTTACGGGCATTTCACCACCCGCCAGAACATTCAGTTCAACTGGCCCAAGCTGGAAGACGTGCCTGATATTCTGGCCGAACTTGCGGAAGTCGAGATGCACGCCATTCAGACCAGCGGCAACTGCATTCGCAACGTTACTGCGGACCAGTTTGCCGGGGTGATCGCTGATGAGGTTGATGATTCTCGTGTCTGGGCCGAGATTGTCAGGCAGTGGTCTACCTTACACCCGGAATTCACCTATCTCCCCCGCAAATTCAAATTCGCTTTCTCGGCTTCCGAACATGATCGCGCCGCCGTGCGCTTTCATGACATCGGCGTTATCGTCAAACGCAATTCGGAAGGTGATCTGGGGTTTGAGATCATGGTCGGAGGCGGCCTCGGGCGCACCCCGATGATGGCCAAGACCCTACGACGGTTCCTCCCCGAACGCCATCTGCTGAGTTATATTGAAGCGATTTTGCGGGTTTATAACCTGATCGGGCGCAGGGACAACAAGTACAAGGCACGGATCAAGATTCTGGTGCATGAACTGGGCATCGATGAATTGAGCGGGTTGGTTGAGGCCGAATGGGAACGCATTCGTGACAGCGAGCTGAAGTTGCCCGAGAGCGAAATCAAACGCATTCGCCAGCATTTCGCGCCGCCGGCTTATGAACCTCTTGACGACGACGCCCCGGCGTTTGCCGCCGCCCGCTTCGAGCACGCCGCCTTCAACCGTTGGGTCAATACCAACGTTACCACGCACAAACAAACCGGTTACGCGATCACCACGATTTCGCTGAAACCCGTTGGCGGGGTGCCGGGCGATGTGACGGCGCTGGAGATGGAAGCAATTGCCGATCTTGCGGATCGTTTCAGTCTGGGCGAGTTGCGCGCCACCCATGAACAGAACCTGGTGCTGCCCCACGTCAAACAAACGGACCTTTTTGCTCTGTGGGCCGCACTGGAAGAAATGGGATTCGGTACACCCAATGCCGGATTGATCAGCGATATTATCGCCTGCCCCGGTATGGATTATTGCGCCCTGGCGACAGCGCGCTCAATCCCGGTGGCGCAGCGCATTACCCGCCGTTTCGCCGATCTTGACCGGCAACTGGATATCGGCGAGTTGAAGGTCAAAATATCGGGTTGCATCAACGCCTGCGGCCATCACCACGTTGGTCATATCGGCTTGCTTGGCGTTGATCGGAAGGGTCAGGAATATTACCAGATCACCCTGGGCGGCAGCGGTGCCGAGGATGCCGCTATCGGCAGCATCATCGGCCCGGCCATCGCCAGCGAAGCCGTCGTCGATGCCTTCGAAACCCTGATTGGTGTTTATCTGAAGGAACGAGATGAGGGCGAGCGGTTCCTCGATACCTGGCGTCGTGTCGGCCTTGCGCCGTTCAAGGCGTCCCTTTATCCGGAGAAACTCCATGTCGCTGCTTAAATCCGGAAAGCTTGTCGATGACCCCTGGGTCCACTGGCATGGGGATGGGCCCGAACCTGAACTTGGTCCGGTTATCGTCTCACTCCGCCGTTGGCGCGATGACCGCGATCACTTGTTGGAACGCGGTTGCCCGCTCGGTATTCGCCTGACCAGCGAACAAACGCCCGGCGAAATCAAAGACGACCTGCACTATTTCGAAGTGGTGGCCCTGGATTTCCCGGTCTTCACCGACGGTCGCTCCTACTCCAATGCCAGACGTCTGCGCGAACGCTACGCCTTCAAAGGCGAAGTCCGCGCCACCGGCGACGTGCAGCGTGACCAGTACGTGAACATGCACCGCTGCGGCTTCGATGCGTTTGAGGTCAAGGACGGTGAAACGGAAGAGGGGTGGCGTGAAGCCTCACAAGCGATTTCCACGCCGTTCCAACCCGGGCTGGATGACGCACCGACGGCGATGTCACTGCGGCAGCGGCGGATGGCAGCTCAATTATAGTTCATTCGCTCCAGACTAATTGAAACGCACGTCACCGCCCCGCATCAAACCCCGCGTACTCGATCCCCGTCAGGTCGGACATGTCTTTTTTCCAGGTCGTGATGTTGTAGGGGTTGAACATGTTCAGATGTTCGTGGCCGCAGGCGCGGGCCATGACCTGCATGAGTTCGGTTGACGCCTTGAAAAATGTTGCCAGTCGTTTGGCCCCTTCGTCGACATCAAGCTTGGCGCGAAGTTCCGGTTTTTGTGTGGCGATACCGACCGGGCAGTTGTTGGTATTGCACATTCTGGCGGCGATGCAGCCGACGGCCTGCATGGCGGCATTGGACAGGGCGACACCGTCCGCTCCCATACACAAGGCCTTGATGAAATCTGCCGGGGTGCGCAGGCCACCGGTGATGATCAGGGTGACGTCGGGACGGTTTTCTTTATCGAGAAAATGCCGGGCGCGGGCCAGCGCGGGGATGGTCGGCACCGAAATGTTATCCCTGAAAATCAGCGGCGCCGCGCCCGTGCCACCACCCCGCCCATCAAGAATGATGTAATCCACGCCGGATTCCAGGGCGAAGCCCATGTCGTGTTCGATGTGGTTGGCCGACAGTTTCATGCCGATGGGAATGCCGCCACTGATTTCGCGAACCCGGTCGGCGAAACGTTTGAAGTCATTCGGCGTGGTTAGGTCGTGAAAAGTTGGTGGTGAAACGGCGGGCGTACCTTCGTCAAGTTTACGGACTTCGGCAATTTTACCAACGACCTTTTCACCGGGAAGGTGGCCGCCGGTTCCGGTCTTGGCCCCCTGGCCGCCCTTGAAATGAAAAGCCTGAACCTTGGTCAGGAGTTCTTCCTCAAAACCAAACTTGGCCGACGCCAGTTCATAGAAATAGCGCGAATTCTCCGCCTGTTCTTCGGGCAACATGCCGCCTTCGCCAGAACAGATGCCGGTCCCGGCCATCTCGGCACCTTTGGCGAGGGCGGTTTTGGCTTCCTCTGACAGAGCGCCGAAACTCATGTCGGAAACGAACAGCGGGATGTCGAGCTTCAGCGGCTTTTTTGCAGAGGGCCCGATGGTCAGGCCGGTATCGACGCGTTCGTCATCCATCAGTGGTTTGGAGGAGAACTGGGCGGTCAGAATCTGGATGTCGTCCCATTTGGGTAACGTTGGTCCCGGCACACCCATGGCCCCCATTTCACCATGATGGCCGACTTTGCTGAGGCCGTCGCGGGCCAGGTCATGAATAAATTTAACGTTGGGTTCTTCCGGGGTGGGCTGTACGCCGCTGGCGGGTTTGGCTGCTCCTTCAGCCGGGAGTTTTGCGTGAGTGCCATCGCAATAGGGCGGATTGGCGGTATGTTTACACATGCATAAATGCGCGGGGCCGTCCACGTCCGCAATGAATTTTACCGGTTTGATGTCCGTTGAGGCATGAGAGCCGTCACAGAACGGCTGGTTCGATGACAGGCCGCAGGCGCACCAGTAATAGTCCTTGCCCGCTTCAAGATCAGAGGCAAGGGGTTTACGATCAACGATAACGGGATCAGACATAACGGATTCTCCAGCAGATTATACTCAGGTTCGAAATCTAGGGATAACAGGTCAAGCGAAAATTCGGAAGCTAGCCGCTTTTTGAATTCCCATAGGCGAACAAAACGATAGCGGCGATGGCGAGGGCCATTGCCGCGATTTTGTAGACGTTAAAATCTTCCCGGTAGATCAGTACGCCGACGCCAAGCGATGTCGTCAGGATCGAAATTACCGCATAGAGCGTGTACTGCGACGCGCCGTAATTGGAATACAGCAGGAAGAAACCGACGAAGGTCAGGAAAAAACCCAACCCGCCGATGCCGATCATGCCGAGATTGCCGCTGATGTATGTCACGTCGCCAATGGTTCGGTAAACCAGCGAGGCCACGGCGAGCAGGATCAAGCAGACAGCGGTCGCGCCAAAGACGTATAGAAAAGGGTTCTGAGGTGGCGTAACGCCGCGTTGCCCGTACACATATATGGCGTTACCGACAGCGGCGAGGGTGGCAAAGAGCAGCGGTTTCAGCATGGCGAACATGTCCTGGTCAGTTGGGTGCCCGGAATTTTGGCTTTGCGGCAGTTCGTGTGCAAGGGCTTAAACGATTTCGCTGAGATAACTGTGGGTCCGGCTGTCGCAGCGGCTGACCCGCCATTCAACCGGGGTGCCGTTCAGGGTTTCGGCCAGACGGTCGATTTCCAACAATGGCGTACCGCCGGGCAGCCCAAGCGCACGGGCTTCGTCGCGAGAGGCGGACACCGCGCGCAGTCTCTCGGTCGCCTTGTGGATGGTGGTTGCGTATGATTCTTCATAAAGCTGATAAAGCTCGTTGGGCAATTCTTCATCCTGTCCAAGACCGGGAAAGCGGACGGCGGGCACGACAATGGTTTCGAATATCACTGGTCGGTTATCCAGGTTGCGAACACGGATGATGACAACCACGTAGGCTGATGCGGATAAACTCAGACGGTCCGCTTCGTCTCGGCTGGCCCGCCGACGCGAACAGTCGATCAAGCGGCTGTTGACCGGCAGCTGTTTTTTCCCATCCCGACCAACCAGATGGAAAAAGTGAAACAGCTCACGTTGCGCCGTGTGGGTGGCGACAAAAGTCCCGCGTCCCTGATGGCGGATCACCAGATTGCCAGCAACCAGATCATCCAGCGCCTTCCGAACCGTGCCCTGCGATGTGCCCATTTCAAGCCCAAGCCGGGATTCCGATGGTAACTGGTCGCCCGGCTGCCATGTGCCATCGACGATGCGTCCGACAATCAGTTTTTTGACTTGTTGGTATAGCGGCCCGTTTCCGGGTTTGGCGCTAAAACGATCCATCAGATTCCTTACAGTTAAAAATTCTTATATAAGAGTTATATCAATTGATTGACTCAGGCAAGTCCGTGAGCCACATTCCAGATGAATTGATAATTTCACCTATACTATATTAGTCAAAATCGTCGCAGCCAGAGGAGGGTCAAATGGCAGCACCGCATTTTCTCGTCCATGAGAAAGTAGATTCAGTCGGCGTGGTTGTGGTTGAAGGCATTGAAGCCGACAGCACACTTAATGGATGGCTGATGGAAACCGACGGCAACGTCCGTGTTAAATCCATTGACGCCATCCCGCTGGGACACAAGATCGCACTAAATAATATCAAAAAGGGCGATACCATCACCAAGTATGGCCATGACATCGGCAAGGCCGTTGCCGACATCGCCAAGGGCGGACATGTTCACGTTCACAACGTCAAAACCAAAAGGTGGTAAACATGGCTAAAGCAGCAAAAAAAGTGAAAAAGGCTACCCGCTCTGTTCCCGCCGGTTCGGTCCAGGTGCCCAAACGGGTCGAAGACATGAACTTCATCCAACCGACGCCGCGCGGCACCAAACAGCAAGGTCGTGGTAAACCGACATTCTGGGGGTATCGCCGGGAAAACGGGCGGGTAGGTGTGCGTAATCACGTTATCATTCTGCCGCTTGATGATCTTGCCAATGCGGCTTGCGAAGCGGTTGGGCATAACATCAAGGGCACGCTTGCGATCCCCCATCCCTATGGCCGGTTGCAGTTCGGCGCCGATCTGGAACTTCATTTCGACACCCTGATCGGGACCGGTTCCAATCCCAATGTCGCCGCTGTTGTCGTCATTGGCATTGAGTCGGCCTGGACACAGCGCGTTGTTGATGGCATCGCCAAAACCGGAAAGCCGGTTGCCGGATTTTCCATTGAACAGAATGGTGACCACAAGGTGATCGCCGCCGCCAGCCGTCAGGCGAAGGAATTCGTGCACTGGGCGACAGAACTGAGGCGTGAGGAAACCTCCGTCGATGAACTGTGGATTTCCGTCAAGTGCGGAGAGTCCGACACCACGTCCGGCCTTGCCTCAAATCCGACCGTCGGTAACTTCATTGATAAAATGGATGCCTGGGGGGCGACCACTTGTTTTGGCGAAACATCCGAGATTACGGGTGCGGAAATGGTCTGCGCCACCCGTGGGGCGACCAAAGCTGTTGGCGACAAGTTCCTGAAGACCTTCAATGCCTATATGGATGAGGTAATCGAACCTCATAAGACGTCGGACCTGTCGGACAGTCAGCCAACTAAAGGTAATATCGAAGGTGGCCTGACAACGATCGAAGAAAAAGCTTTTGGCAATCTCGAGAAGATCGGTAAAAAGACCAAATATATCGACGTTCTTGCACCGGCCGAGGTGCCGGGCAAAGGGGCTGGGCTTTATTTCATGGACACCTCTTCGGCAGCGGCCGAGTGTGTGACTCTGCAGGCGGCCGCCGGATTTGTCGTTCACTTGTTCCCGACGGGGCAGGGCAATGTCGTCGGCAATCCGATCGAGCCGGTAATCAAGCTGTCGGCTAACCCGCGTACTGTGCGGACGATGTCAGAGCACATTGATTACGACTGCTCGGGCATTTTGCGTCGTGAAATGAACCTAAGTCAGGCTGGTGACGGGTTGATCGACATGTGCATGCGCACCTGCAACGGCCGTAACACGGCGGCGGAAGCGTTGGGGCATCGCCAGTTCGTGTTGACCAAGCTCTATCGTAGCGCCTGATTAAAACCTGATTTGACGGCGGCGCCCGGTGGGCGCCGTCGCGATTTTTAAGCAGAGAAAATTATGCCGGATATTGTTATTTCCGAGCCCATGGATATGGCAGCCATGGAATCCCTGACCGATGATTTTGATGTGCTGTATGACCCGGAATTGGTCAATAAATCCAGCGTATTGACGTCAGTCGTCACCGAGGCACAGGCTCTTATTGTTCGCAACCAGACCCAGGTTGGAGGCGCGTTACTTGACGCCGCCAGAAATTTGAAAGTTGTCGGGCGGCTTGGCGTCGGACTCGACAATATTGATTTGGCGGCCTGCGCGGCGCGCGGGGTTCAGGTTTTTCCGGCGACGGGCGCAAATACGGTATCGGTGGCCGAACTGGTCATGGGGGCACTTTTTGTATTGTTCCGGAATGCCTATCTGGTCAGCAAACAGGTCCTTGATGGCAATTGGCCGCGTCTGTCATTGAGCGGACGCGAAGTTCAGGGGCAAACTTTGGGGTTGATCGGATTTGGGGCTATCGCGCGGGCTGTTGCAGTGCGGGCGGGTGCAATGGGGATGAAACTTTGCGCCTATGACCCCAACGTCCCCGCCGACGACCCGGCGTGGCGGGAGCTGGCGGTTAAGCCGATGACATTTGAAGAAGTGCTCCGGTCGTCTGACGCCATTAGTCTGCATGTGCCGTTGACTGAAGATACCCGGTATCTGATCGACGAAAATGCCATCGCCCAAATGAAAAAGGCCGCGGTTTTGCTGAATACATCGCGTGGCGGTATCGTTGACGAAACAGCGCTCATCGGTGCGTTAACGTCGGGCAGACTGTCCGGCGCCTTTCTTGATGTGTTCGAGGCGGAGCCGGTGTCGGCCGGGTCACATCTTTCCGATGTGCCAAACCTGATCGTTTCTCCTCATATCGGGGCGCTGACGGCAGAGGCTGATGCCCGCGTTGGACAATTGACGGCGGCAAACGTTCGCCGCATTCTGGAACAAGGATAGGGTCATGCCCAATTTTGACATCGATAGCCTGACTGAACTGGTCACGCAGGTTTTTGAAAAATCCAATACCTCGCCCGGGAATGCGAAAGCCGTCGCGGGAGCGCTGGTCGGGGCGGAAGCCGATGGCCTTGCGTCACATGGACTGTCGCGGGTCGCTTCCTATGCGGATCAGGCACTTTCCGGAAAGGCGGACGGGTTCGCCATGGCGGAGCTACGTGAAACGGGATTGGCTGCAGCAAGTGTTGATGCGAAAAACGGTTTTGCCTACCCAGCCATCAACACCGGTCTTCTGTGGGCCATCGACAAATGCGATGATGCCGGAATTGTTGGTGTCGGAATCAGCAATTCCCACCATTGCGGGGTTGTCGGTCATCATGTTGAACGGTTGGCGCGCGCCGGGTTTATGGCGATCGGTTTCACCAATTCGCCAGCCGGGCTTGGTCCCTGGGGCGGCACGCGGGCACTTTATGGAACCAATCCCATCGCCTTTGCCTGCCCCCGAAAGGATCACGATCCACTGGTCGTTGACCTTTCCTTGAGTAAGGTCGCGCGCGGTAAAATCAAGCTCGCCGCCGACCAGGGAGAACCGATCCCGGAAGGCTGGGCTGTTGACGCAGACGGTCAACCGACGACGGACGCCGCAGCGGCGATGGCGGGGACGATGTTACCCATGGGTGACGCCAAGGGAGCGGCGCTGACGCTGGTGGTTGAAATGCTGGCGGCGACCCTGACCGGTTCGAACCATGGGTTTGAAGCATCTTCGTTTTTCACCGCCGACGGCCCGGCGCCTGGAATCGGCCAGTTTTTCATCGCGATGAGGCCAACCGCCTTTGCCGGTGAGGGTTTTGCTGATCGTGTCGAGGTGCTGATGAGTGCCATCCTTGATCAACCCGGCACCCGATTGCCCGGTCAGCGCAGGTTCGCCATTCGTGAAACATCCGTGCGGGATGGCATTGCGGTTTCAGAGCCCATGTATGCCGATTTGAAAAAACGGGCTGGCGGGTGATCAACGCCGCCGGTCGAGTGATAGATGATTTGTGAAATGTTTCTGGCGGCATTCAACAGGCCGCCGTCTGAAACGATGTTTGCACCCAGTATCTTTTTCTCGACAATATCGGGAGACAAGGCGCTGGAGCCCGCCAGTCGTAATGTTTCTGTTATCCAAACAAACTTTGCACCGGGGCCGGTAAACTTCTACGACGTTGGCAACAATATACGCCTTCTCCGCATATCACGTGAAATATTGCAGGCGGGCCTTGAAGCAGGCCGAATTTGCCGGTACCTGTTTGTAGCTGGATCATTTTTGGCGACCTGTGGATCGAAAATCTTTTGAAAACGGAACCGGGGAAAATGCAGTCTGTACAGCCACAATCGGTCGCCGTCATCGGGGCTGGAATTGTTGGTGTCGTCTCGGCGCTTTATCTGGTACGTGACGGCCACAAGGTGGTCCTGATTGACCGGGATGAGCCGGGTGAGGGCTGTTCTTTTGGCAATGCCGGTTTGTTGGCTCGATCTTCGTTTGTGCCCATGGCTAGTCCGGATACATTTTTAAGTGTGCCGAAATGGCTTCTTGACCCCGGCGGACCGCTCAGTATTCGCTGGTCTTATTTCCCCAAGCTGCTGCCTTGGCTGTTCAAGTATATCCGCTCGGGCCTATTTGATGACCTCAACGCAAATGCCCGCGCGTTGCATGTTCTGACAGACCCCTGTGTCGAGCTTTACCGCAAACTTGCTGACGAAGCGGGGCGGGGTGAACTTGTCAGGGAATCCGATTACCTTCAGGTCTATCGTACGAAAAAGGCATTCCTGCATGCCGCAGGCGATATGAATTTGCGCCGCAAGTTCGGAATGCGAATTGACGACATCGATGCTGCGAAGATTAACGAACTGGAGCCAGATCTTTCACCGGATTACCGTTACGCCTATCATGTTCATGATCATGCCTACGTCACCGATCCGGCTGGTCTGGTCAAGGCGCTCGCCGACCTGTTCTGCCGGGAAGGCGGAACAATCAAAAAGGCCAATGTCGAAGACCTCCGGTGTGGCGGTTCGGGGGAGTGTGTGGTTGTTGCCGGTGACGAAAGCATTGAGTGCGACCGGACCGTGTTGGCGGCGGGCGCGTTTTCCACCAGACTGACGGAGAAAACAGGAATCAGGCTGCCACTGGACACCGAACGCGGATATCATATTACCTGTCCCAACCCGGTAGCGGTCCTAAGCAGGCCGGTAATGGAGGGTGAACGGAAGTTTCTGACGACGCCCATGTCCATGGGGTTACGGTTTGCCGGAACTGTCGAGTTGGGTGGACTGGATGCGGAACCTTCGCAGCGCCGGATTGACGTTCTAACGCACCATGCCAAATGCATGGTGAGCGGTCTGAACACGGAGCACGCGACATCTTGGATGGGATTCCGTCCTACGCTCCCTGACAGCCTGCCGGTTATCAGCTCCTCCCCGCGCCATCCGAATATCATATATGCCTTCGGCCACCAGCATCTCGGCTTGACCTGTGCGCCGAAAACCGGGCAGATCGTCGCCGATCTGATTAGCGGGCGGGTTCCAAACGTTGATATTAAGCCTTATTCCGCAAAAAGGTTCGCAGGCGGCGGGTGATCGCGGAAGGTGCTTTGACGACACGGGCTGGATCGTTTTGAGGTGGTCATTCCAAAGCGGCCTTAATGGCATCTACAATGTCAAACACCTGAACGGGCTTGGTTAAATATTGGCGGAAGCCTGCTTTCATTCCCTTTTCGATGTCTGCACGGGTGGCGGCGGCGCTCAACGCCATTACGGGAATATTTCGGGTATTTTCAAAGCGACGAAGCTGATTCAAGGCCTCCATTCCATCGATACCGGGAAGATTGATATCTACAATGATCACATCCGGACGTTCGGCCCTGGCCAGTTCAACTCCCAATTCGCCCGTTCGTGCGGAAATCAGGGAAAGTCCCGCTATTCGCGATACAATCATTTCCATCAGTTTGAGGTTGTCCGGATTGTCTTCAATGTAAAGAAGGGTGCCGTCCATCCTGGGCAAACTCTGTTCCATTTGCGTTGCATCGGGAACCGATTCTTCTGCGGTCTGATGTCGGTCACTTTTCGCCAGCGGCAGTTCGATCCAGAATGAGGACCCCTTGCCGACCTCGCTTTCCATGCCGATTGTTCCGTCCATCAACTCGACCAAATCTTTGCAAACGACCAGTCCTATTCCGGAACCTTCAATCCCGGAGTTCTCGGCACCCAGGCGACTGAAAGGTTTGAACAGCTGGCTTTGCTTGTCTTTGTGAATGCCTTCACCGGTATCGGTCACCGCGATACGAAACATGTCATCCGCCGTGACGCCAAAATCGACAAATACCGTTCCGTTGGCCCGGTTATACTTGACGGCATTCGACATCAAATTAAGCAGAACCTGTTTGAAACGCGTGTAATCGGCATGGACTTTGGGCAGGTCTGTTGTCGCATTAGGTACGGAAATGCCAATGTCATGTTTCTTCGCCATTGCCGATATCAGGCTCAGGCAGTCATCGATCACAGTCTTCGGGGAAATGTTCTCTAGGCTGAGTTCAACCTTTCCCGCTTCGATTTGGGCGAGGTCAAGAATGTCGTTGATCAGGTCAAGAAGGTGCTGCCCGCCTTTCAATATATTGGCGACAATATCTTTCTGAGTTTTGCTCAAAGGTTCCTTTGGATTGTAATCAAGCATCTGACCAAAACCCAGGATGGCATTCATTGGTGTACGCAACTCGTGGCTCATCGCAGCCAGAAATGCTGTTTTTGCCTCACTTGCGGCTTCGGCGGAATTCTTGGATTTTTTCAATTCGGTAATATCGATCCGGAAACCAACAATGCCGCCATCTGGCGTTTTGCGCTCGGCGATTCTAAGCCAACGCCCATCGGTCAGTTTTTGCTCAATTAGCGTATCGCCAATTTTGTGGATCGCCATACGTTCTGAAACCCACTCCTCAATGCGCCCGATGGCCGCCTCATATTCCCCGCGCTGGGCGCCTTGGCGAATAATGTCTTCAAACCGCGCGCCGGGCACAATGAGATCTCGAGATTTGGGGTAGTAGTCCTTATATTTTTCATTGCAAAGAATAAGGCGATCATCTTTGTCGTAGAATACAAACCCCTCATCAATTATTTCGAGGGCGTTGACCAGTCGAGATTTCGATCCCTTTGCCTCTTCCGCCAAAGCTACTTCGTTTGAGATATCGCGTCCTATTCCATGATAGCCAACAAAGTTACCATTCGCATCGAAATTTGGTTTTCCACTAACTGAAATCCAGTTTTCTCCATTTGGCCCGATACGTTTGTATTTGAATTCGGAAAACGGCTTATGGGCGGCAATCGTCTTAATGTGCTGGCGAAATTCCGTGATGTTAATGTCGTCCCCGAACATTTCCGTTCTGGATTTTCCGTAGTGCCATTCCGGCCGTATACCGGTGATCTCTTCGACGCTTTCACTTAGGTATATAAAACGATTATCGCGGTCAGTTTCCCAAAACCAGCCGTTTATAAGCGTCGCGAATTCTTCGAGGTCGGTGCCGGGTCGTCGAGATTTTGACATCTGGTGTGCGGGGACCACTCTTAAAATGTATACACTTTCCAGTAGCGGTACATATTGTACCACATATCCGAGTATGAGAGGTATTTGCGATTAGTTCAATAGAACGGATACTCGCTAATCGGGTATTTTTTTCTTGGTGTTATAAACCAACGAATAGGCTTGCGATCCGGTAAGGACAATAGCGTCCCTGACTCAACGAGTTTATACCACCACCTTTCTATCGGTCCGGATCAGCACGGCAACTTAAAGTAAACGCCAGGTTAAGTGCTTGGGGAGGAACAGAAGAAATGATGATCCTCGTGCCGAGCAACTCCAAAAATATTTTGCGTGAGTGAGGTGTTGAATATTGCTTGATTTCCAGATATTTGCGGGTAGGTTCCGGTCACTCGAACCGACTGTATTTCACCGAAATATTGTCATTAAAAAAACTCTCTGTGGCAGGAGATGTTTAACGTGCCGACAAAAAAAACATTGTCCACACTGAAGTATAGCTCTGTACGCCGAAAATTCCTGAAAACCACCGCGCTTGTTGCGGGTAGCGGCCCATGGATTGTTAAGGGCGCGCTGTCTTCGTCCGGCGAATTGCATGTCATGATGTGGTCGGATCATTTGCCCCGTAAATTTATCGACGGATTTGAAAAAGACACGGGTATCAAGCTACGCCATCATCCATATGGGTCGAATGAGGAGCTGTTGAATAAAACAGTGGCCATTGATGGCCGAGGGTATGATCTGGTTGAGCCTACGGCGCTTCGTGCCCAACAGTGGATGGGGCTGGGGCTGTTGCAACCGTTTGACATGAATCGGGTGGCAACTAGTCGGTATGATCCAGAGATGCTGGCTCGGTCACAGCAAAACTGGATCTGGAACAATCGCCTTTTCCACCTGCCCTTTTTCTGGGGAACGGAGGCGCTTTCCTGGGAAACCTCCATGTGGGACCGGCCCGTTGAGGAGCTCAGCTACGGTAATCTCTGGGGCGAAGAGGTTCGAGGGCGGGTTATGGCGCGACCGCATTCAATGATGCTTGGCATCGGACTTTACCTGGACCGGATCGGCGCGTTACCGAGCAATCGCATGCTGGACGCTTATAAAGATGAGGATACGATGCGCCGTATCTGGTCGGAAGTTACTGCGTTCGCTATCAAAAACAAACCTCACGTCAAAGTTTTCTGGAACAACGCAGATGCTCAAAAGGCCGGGTTTCTCAACAATGGCATTATTCTGGGGCAGACCTGGGATGGACCTGTCAATGCGCTTAGGGCACAGGGATATTCCATAAAATTTATGGCTCCGCAGGAGGGGGCATTGGCATGGATGGATGGTGTATCCATGTTGAAAAACGCCAAAAATGTTGAACAGGCTTACGCCTTCATAGAATACACGTCACGACCGGAAATCGCCGGTCTTTTGGCATCCGAGAGTGGCTACAATGCGGTCGTGAAGGGCGCAGATGAGCATCTTTCGGAACGGGCGAAAAGAAATTTTAAGGCGGCCTATCCAAACAACGCACTTGAAAATTTATGGTGGTGGCAACCTGAACCTCTTTGGTATGCTGCAGCCAGATCGGAATTCAGGGATCAGTTTATCGCCGCCTGAGCATGCTTGGTTTGGGCGTGGTGATATCCGCCAGGGGACAGCATGGCCATCAGAACAACGACAATCGGTGCGTATCCGAAGCCGGACTTTCTTGAAGCCAGCGACTGGTTCGACATGGATCATGGTGGCCCGGATGCGGCCGATCCGACAGGCAGATATGCCAAAGACCTGAAGCGTCTGGGTGATGGGGCTGAAAACCAGTTTGTGCGCGCTGCCGAAGCGGTTATCGGAGATCAGGTCGAGGTCGGCATAGATATTGTCACCGACGGAGAAGTCCGGCGGGAAAACTATATCCACTATCATTGCCGCCATATCGACGGCATCGATTTCACGCATTTAACCGAAACGGCGGTAAGGGGGGTAACTATGCGGCAAACTTGCCGACCATTACATCGCCGGTTAGGGCCATTACTCCGTTCCTGCCCCATGATTGGAAGACCGCGCAGGCCCTGACTGACCGGCCTGTCAAGATCACGGTGCCGGGGCCGATGACCATCGGTGATACGGTCGCAGACGATTATTATGGCGATCCAAAACGGCGGGGCGCTGATCTGGCGAATGTCCTGAATCATGAAATTCGGGCGCTGGCGGACGCCGGGGCGATATATATCCAGGTTGACGAGCCGGTGTTCGCCCGCAAAGCGGATCAAGCGCTTGAATTCGGATTTGAAAATCTGGAACGCTGTTTCCATGGATTGCCCGATAACGTCATCAAAACTGTCCATATGTGTTGCGGGTATCCTGACCGGTTGGACAATCCAGATTATGGTAAGGCCCCCAAGGAATGTTATTTCCAACTGGCCCCTGCCATTGAACAATCCCGTATCCAGGCGGTGTCTGTCGAAGATGCGCACCGAAATAATGATTTGCGGCTGCTGGAGATGTTTGAAACGACATCGGTGATTTTCGGTGTGGTTGCTATCGCCAAAAGCGAGGTCGAAACCGTCGAACACATCCGCCAGCGTTTGCTGAGCGCCCTTGAGCATATTGATTCCGAACGGCTTCTTGCCGCACCGGACTGCGGCCTGGGTTTGCTGGGGCGGGACTTGGCGCGGGCAAAACTGAGGAACTTGTGTCAGGCGGCGGCCAGTGTCGGCTGATCACGAAATGTTTAAGAAGGAAATAATTGTACTGAAAGTCACCTGTGTTAAAGTTGCCGTTAGGTGAGGTTTCTTGAGGCAGGAATATGAAGCGGCGAACCATATTACGCGGGATACAATCTGCAGTTCTGGTTGTGGTGGTTGCTTTCTCAGGAAGCACGTCGGTACGTGCTGATGACGCCGAATTTGCGGATGGGGCCAGAAAATTCATCGAAGGCATGACGGATGACGCCATGAAGTCGCTGGCTGTGACCGGGATCGAAAAAGAGGTGCGTAGAGAACGGTTCCGCCGCCTGATGCGGGACAAATTCGCATTCAAGGGCATCGCGAAATGGGTTTTAGGGCGATATTGGCGCAAGGCCAGTGAGGATGAACGTCGGCAGTTTGTGGCGCTTTTCGAGGACTTGATGGTCATCACTTATGCGGATCGATTTGAAAATTATTCCGGTGAAAAAATAGAAATCGGCCAGGCTGAAGTGCGGAGCGGCAAAGACGCCCTCGTTCATTCCAAGTTGATTCGCGGGGCGAATACGAAATCCATTGATGTGATCTGGCGAGTACGGAAATCAAAGGGTTTATTCAAGGTTGTTGATGTCATGGTCGAAGGACTGAGCATGGGCCTTACCCAGCAAAAGGAATTTTCGTCAGTCATCCGAAAAAATGGTGGAAAAGTTATCGGATTGCTCGATGAGTTGCGCAAGCGGCTGAAAAGTAATACCTGACGGTCCTTGGACCCGCAGGTGTTTTATGAATAACTCTTCTCTCCCTCATATAGAAACGCCGTCAGGCAAGGACACGGATTATGAAAATTTCCCCGTCGGGTCGTGGCTTCTGCCTGCCCGGTTACGGCCCCATATTACCACTTTTTACAGATTTGCCCGGGCCATAGATGATATTGCAGATAACCCGGACCTGAGTGCGGAGGAAAAGACCGAACGTCTGAGCGGGTTTGAGCGCGCCATCAACGGGGTCAACGCGGACGACACGGATTATGGCACGGGTCACCGGATGAGGGGCAGTCTGCTGGAGACAAAGGTCCCGCCCCAGCATTGTCTGGATTTGATTGAGGCCTTTAAACAGGACGCGGTCAAAAACCGTTATGATGATTGGGATGATTTGATCACCTACTGTTTGCTCTCGGCGGCACCAGTCGGTCGTTATCTCATTGATCTGAACGGTGGATCTAGAGACGGGTACGGCCCATCGGATGCGCTGTGTAATGCCTTGCAGGTCATTAATCATCTTCAGGACTGCCAGGACGACTACCGTACCCTCAACCGCGTTTATTTACCGGGCGACTGGATGATGAAGGCTGGTGTGACGGCGGGGGAGCTTGATTCTGGTCAGTGTTCGCCTGGACTAAGGAAGGTTCTGGATCAATGTCTCGATGAAACCGGTCACTTGATGGAAGCGGCCCGTGATCTGCCTTCGGGAGTGCACAGTCGCAGGCTGGCGATGGAATCACAGGCTATTATCAACATAGCGGATCAACTGGTCGCCAAATTGCGCAATGATGATCCGTTAAGCACGCACGTAAAGCTATCAAAATCGACATATCTCTGGTGTTGTGTAAGCGGGTCGATTGCGGCGCTGATCAGGGGAAGACGGCGGTGAGCGAGGTACTCGGCCTCACAATCACGATCCTGTCGGCTTCGATCTGGATTGGGCTTTTGTTGTGGAGAGGAGATTTCTGGCGCGCCGGTCAACGTCTTGATCCCGCTGGCGAGCTAGACAGCTGGCCGCAGGTCGTCGCCGTTATTCCGGCACGAGACGAAGCACAAACAATCGGGAAAACGGTGTTGTCGTTGCTGGCGCAGGATTATCCCGGTGAGTTGGGGATTGTCGTCGTTGATGATAACAGCACGGATGGAACGAAACAGGCTGCGGGTAGTTCATCTCGCCTGCTCGTTATATCTGGTCAATCCTTGAAAGACGGCTGGACCGGCAAACTCTGGGCCGTAAAACAGGGGCTTGAGGCCGCCGCAGAATTTTCTCCCGATGCAAAATATGTCCTGATGACCGATGCCGACATCAGCCACGATCCAGACAATCTTCAAGAACTGGTGTTCAAGGCGGAAAGGGACGGAGTCCATCTGGTTTCCCTGATGGTTAAGCTTCGCTGCCAGAATGTCTGGGAACGGTTTCTGATCCCGGCGTTTGTGTTCTTTTTTCAGAAACTCTACCCGTTTTCCTGGGTCAACGACCCGCAAAACCGAATGGCCGCCGCGGCAGGGGGCTGCATGTTAATTCGGATTGATGCATTGCGCCGAGCTGGCGGGATTGAGCTGATCAGGGACCGATTGATTGATGATTGCGCCATGGGGGCGCTTATCAAGACACAGGGACCAATCTGGCTGGGTCTGGCCGAACGAACCCATAGTTCAAGGGCCTATACCCGGCTTTCTGAAATCTGGCATATGGTGGCCCGAACGGCTTTTGTACAATTGGATCATTCCGTCCTGAAGCTTTTTGCCACGGTGACTGCCATGCTGGTGGTCTATCTGACACCACCTGTTAGCCTGATTGTGGGGGGGATGGTCGATAAACCTGTATTCGTCATTTCCGGTGTGCTGGGGTGGGGGTTGATGAGTTTCGCCTACGTGCCAACGCTCAGATATTACGAGCGGTCCCGTTTGATGTCTTTGACGCTACCCCTTGCCGGGCTCCTCTATACGCTGATGACCATATCATCGGCTGTTCAGCACTGGCGGGGTGTTGGCGGTTCGTGGAAAGGGCGTAGTTATCCGAAATGACAACATGCACATGCTTGATGCCGTGATGGCCATGATTCCGGTGGGACTTTCCGTTCTGCTTGCTGCGGATCGGTTTATGGTGCCACGACCGTGATTAGCTGGCGTCAGGAAGTCGGCTGAAGTTACCGCATCTGTCTGAAAGTTGATCTGAACAGTGGTCTGTCAGTGTCGCCGATTGTTATCACATGGCTGAATGCGGCGAATTTTGCGGCGTTCAAGGCTAACGCCACAGGATATGATGATCTATTGTAGGAAAATAGATTTTCCACTTTTTGTACTCATTTTCAGTGATGGGGGACAAGGATACACAGGGCATGGGGACAAATTTAAGAATTGTTGCCAGCGACAGTCCCGTCAGGGAGTTGCACGAGGAACTACGATTATTTTTCGGCACCGATGAAGAAGGCGGAACCCTCGGGAGACTAGGGATCAATCGTTGTTTTCGACGACAGGAAATTAAAAATATCTGTAATTCTGCGCCTGCCGCCATGTTTGTCGTAGACGGCATCAAGGAGCTTGCAACTGACAATAACGTTTTCCAGGCAAAGGCAGGAGAGATATTGTTCGTTCCAGGCGGTAGCCAAATTCATGTTACGAATATGCCAGGCGAAGCGGGGCAAAATTTTCTTGCCATCGCCATTATCTTTGATGATCAAGTGTTGCGCCAGTTTCGTCAAATGTATGGTAGCCGATTTGAAGACTGGGACCTGACGCCAAAATGGCACGTAAAAAGCAGGGAGTCTGTAATGGTCGCCCTGGTGCATTAGCTTAATTGGAGTCGGCGCTTTTCATCCGACGCAATACAAATCCGTCACAGGCAAGTTGAGCTTCTGCTTCTTCTCGCTCAAGAGGGGCTGGCGGGTAATTTACTCTTGGGTGGGCATCCGAGTTGGAAACGCCGCGTACAGCAAATGATTGAGATTGATCCAGCACATCAATGGCGTGTGCATGAAATCAGTTCTCGATTGGCGGTTAGCGAATCATCGCTCCGGCGGCGACTACAGCACGAAGGCATCGGGTTTCGCGATATATTGGAAGAGGTTCGCTTGGCGATGGGGCTCGGTATGGTAATGGGCACGTCATTGATGATCATTCAAATCGCCGATAGTTGTGGTTACCAATCTCAGTCCCGATTCACGGAAAGATTCAAGATCAGATATGGCATTAGCCCCTCGGAATTAAGAAAGACCCAGACAAATAAAAATACCGCGACCGCAACAAGCCGAGTCACCTACTGAACTCGGTAGTCTGATATCCGATTTTTGCTGAAGTGGTACAAGTTTAGCCGATCTGATCGATTGAGGCGATAGGATGACGGCGCTCAGCAAGCCTCTGTTCTCTTCTTTCAATACTCTCCATTTGTTCACCACACATCGTAAACCATAAAAAATGGAGACTACGCTATGCTTTGTTTTCGTTGACGTTCCGTCTGGTGCTTGAGCGCAATATTTACAGTTTTCCTGACCGGAATAACGAGTGTTCGTGCGGCCGAAATTATCCAACTTCCCGACGCCAAGTTGTTTCCCGAAGGTATTGCAATCAATTCCAAAGGCGGTCTGTATATCGGGAGTCTGACCGAAGGTCGCATCCTCTACCTCGATCCAAAGACCCATAAGGCGCACCGTTTTATTCCCAGTGGAAGTAATGGTCTCGTGTCGGCGCTTGGACTTCTCATAAACAAGGATGGTGATACACTCTATGCCTGTTCTTCTGATCCCGGTATGAGCGAATTAAAAGGAAGTTCTAAGCCCGCCATTGTCGCATTTGATGCATTGAGCGGGACACCGCGTGGCAGATTTGAGGTTCCAGAAGGCGGGTTCTGCAACGACCTGACAGAAGGCCCCGGCGGACTAATTCTGGCGACGGATTCTCTAAATGCGAAAATTTACGCTTTAAAACCGGAAGAAAATGGGCTCAGGACCTGGTTGTCAGATCAACGTTTTTCCGGCAAAGGATTTGGTCTCAATGGTATCACGTCAACATCTGGAGCCGTGTATGTGGTCAAGTATAATTCCGGCCAGCTCTTTAAAATTCCGATGGAACGAAATGGCACTGCCGGAAGGGCCGTTGAAATTCAGCTAAATAGAACACTGAAGGGGCCAGACGGATTAAAAGCGATCGGACCCAAGAAACTTTTGGTCGTCGAAGGTGGTGGTTTAACAGCTGGCTCTCGCGGCAACCTTTCAACGATCTCCCTCAACGACGACCGCGGTGTGGTAAAGATCATTGCCGATGATCTGAACGTGCCAACGACGGCTGTAATCGGCGATAACGTCGCATTTGTGGTCGAGGGGCAACTTGATCACCTCATGGACCCTGACGCCGGGCCGCCGGAAGCCTTTCGAATAGTGAAGGTCAAACTTGATTGATAAATTTCAGCGACTTGAAATGAAGATCAACCGCCCGTAATCATAAAAAGCTTGCCACGAGACGATGGTGGTCGTGGCAAGCTTTTTGATTTTGATTAACGAAGAAAACGATATGCAATAGCGCCGTGTCATCCCAAAGCATTCAACTGACCTGCATGAAAAGCTCAGCCCGTTTCTTGGAACATCATCCAGGATGCCAAACCCGGCAAATGCCAAACGCTTGATTATGCCTGCGGCTTCGGGCTGCGCTCGCTATGCTGCCATCCTCAACATTATGGACCTTTGCAAATTTCGGCAGGTGGTGAGATGTGCAGGTGACGCCGGGCGCTGAGTCGTGTATTCATATGCCGATGATAGAAAGTGAATTCATACCAGTTGACCTTTCCGAAGCGGCATTGTCAGCCCATGTGGAGGCAATTGTCCGTCGTGCCGGAACGTCTTTTTTCTGGGCCATGCGGAGATTGCCGGAGGACAAGCGCAATGCGATGTTTGCGATTTACGCCTTCTGTCGCGAAATCGATGATATCGCAGATGAGCCAGGTGAAATTGAAGAAAAGAAAACGGCTCTGGGCTTATGGCGTGGCGAAATCGAGCGACTGTATGCAGATCGTCCGCGCAATCTGACCGCCCGTGCACTCGCTCAACCGGTTGAAAAATTCGAGCTTCGCAAGGAAGATTTCCGCGCCGTCATTGATGGTATGGAAATGGATGCGGCGGTCAGGGTTCGCATCGAAGACATGGCCGAACTTGAACTTTATAACGACAGGGTTGCCTGCGCTGTTGGGCGATTGTCAGTCAGGGTATTTGGAGTGCCGGAAGCCCTGGGTGTCAGATTGTCTTTCGCCCAGGGCCAGGCGCTGCAAATGACAAATATTCTCCGCGATATTGTCGAAGACGCCGGGCGAGATCGCTTGTATCTGCCGCGTGATTTACTGCTCTCTCATGGCGTTGATTCTGATGATCTGACGGCCATGCTGAAACATCCTGGTCTAGCAAATGTATGTGAACTGTTGGCGGATGTTGCCGCACGGCGTTATGGCGAAGCGCGGCAACTGATTGCGCAGTGTGACCGCAATGACGTGCGTCCAGCGGTGATGATGATGGAAGTGTATCATCGTATTTTATTAAAATTGATGCGCCGTGGATGGAAGGACCTTGCCGCGCCAGTCAAGTTATCAAAGTTGGAAAAATTCTGGATAGTGTTCCGTCATGGCGTTTGGTGAGCCGTGATCCCTGTCGTTCACGTCATTGGTGCCGGTCTTTCGGGGTTGTCGGCGGCCGTGCAGCTGGCGAATGCGGGACGGAAAGTCTTTGTGCATGAAGCGGCAAACCATGCAGGTGGGCGCTGTCGTTCCTATTTTGACCAGACATTGAATCACCGCATCGATAACGGTAACCATCTCGTTCTCAGCGGCAATCGGGCTGTAGCTGAATATCTTGAAATTATCGGTGCGACCGATAGCCTGTGGAGCCCAGACCAGGCGGAATTTCCGTTTATTGATCTGCAAAGCGGCGAGAGCTGGGTTGTGCGTCCCGATCAGGGGAAGGTTCCGTGGTCGCTGTTTCGGGCATCGGGTCGCGTACCAGGGTGTTCCCTCGCAGAATATCTTAGGGGGGTAAATCTGGCGTTTGCAGACGCTGCGCAGACTGTACGGGACTGCCTGGATCACTGCGGGCCGCTATATCGGCGGTTTTGGGAACCGCTGGCGGTCTCGGTCTTGAATACGCATCCGGACGAAGGTTCTGCACAATTGTTGTGGCCCGTCTTGCGCGAAACATTTGGACGCGGAGAAAGGGCTTGCCGGGGGCTAATGGCGAAAGAAGGTTTGAGCGAGAGTTTCGTTGAACCAGCCTGCGTTTTTCTCAGGGACAAGGGGGGAACAATTACGCTCGGGGCTCGGCTAAAAGCAATCGGAACTGACGGCGACCGCGCGACCGTGCTCAATTTCTCCGAACAACAGATACATATGGGGGATGCTGACAGGATTGTACTGGCTGTCCCTCCCAGCATGGCACGGGAATTAGTGCCGGATATTCAGGCCCCCGACGAATTTCGCGCCATCGTCAATGTCCACTTCAGATTGCCTGCTGCACCAACTTCCAGAGTATCTTTTATAGGAATGGTTGGGGGCATCGGACACTGGCTGTTCGTTCGTGATGATATTGCTTCTGTGACAGTCAGCGCCGCTGAGCATATTCTTGATCTGTCTGCGGGAGAACTGGCAGAAAAATTATGGCCGGAAGTTGTCCTGGCACTTGGGCTTGACGAGCAGGCACCTTGCGCATTCAGGGTCATCAAGGAAAAGCGCGCAACATTTGCGCAGACACCGGAACAGGTCAAAAAACGACCCGGCTCGAAAACCAGCGTGACGAATTTGTTTGTCGCCGGTGATTGGACCGACACAGGTCTTCCAGCGACGATTGAGGGCAGCCTTCTATCCGGAAAAACGGCGGCGAAAGGTGTTTTAGAATCCCTTTAGGCTCTTGCAATTTGGACCATAATTTGACACAAGACGCATTGTGAAATTTATGTTAAGTGGGTCCTGAAAAGCGTTTTTTACGACGATCTGCGATTGTTGGGCTAGTAAATGGTTATGTTCGAGAGAACCCCGGCGCAGACTGATGAAATCAAGGCATCAGATGAACGGGCAATTGACGGCGTTATAGAGCAGGCGATGACGTGGCTGGCAAAACGTCAGGCCAACGATGGTCACTGGGCGTTTGACCTGGAAGCGGACGCGACAATTCCGGCAGAATATATTTTTCTTAACCATTTTCTCGACGAAGTCGATGTCGAACTGGAATCTAAACTCGCCGTTTATCTGCGCGCCATTCAGGAAAATCATGGCGGCTGGCCCCTCTATCATGACGGCGATTTTAACATAAGCGCCTCGGTGAAGGCATATTTTGCCCTGAAATTGGCAGGCGACAGTGCGGACGCACTCCATATGGTCAAGGCGCGCAACGCCATACTGGCGCACGGCGGCGCGGAGAAAGCCAACGTGTTTACCCGGATCGCCCTGGCTCTGTTCGAGCAGGTGCCGTGGCGGGCCGTTCCAGTCATGCGTCCGGAAGCAATGTTGCTGCCAAAATGGGCGCCGTTCCATATCGACAAGGTGTCTTACTGGTCAAGAACGGTGATGGTGCCCCTGTTTATCGTTGCGGCAAAAAAACCAAAGGCAGCGAACCCGGGAAACGTCAACATTAGCGAACTGTTTGTGACGCCGCCCGATGAAATTGAAGACTATATGGTCAATCCAACCGGACACTGGATCGGCGACTGGTTGATCAGACTGGATCGTATGATCTATGGGTGTGAACGGTATTTCCCGAAGTTCCTTGAGCGCAAAGGAATAGACAAGGCGCTGACGTTCGTTAAAGAACGGCTGAACGGCGAAGAGGGGCTGGGCGGAATATTTCCGGCGATGGCCAATAGTCTTATGGCCTACCATGCGCTGGGATACCCTAAAGATCATCACGATTACGTTACTGCGCGCAGCGCCGTTGATCGTTTAATCGTCGTCTCTGAAGACGGTGAGCAGGCCTATTGCCAACCCTGTTTGTCACCCGTCTGGGACACGGCCCTGACCCTGCACGCGTTGCTGGAATCAGGACTTGAGGATGGTGATGAAATTCTGGACAAGGCCAACGACTGGCTGGTCGGGCGACAGGTTCTCGACGTCAAGGGGGACTGGAAAACCAATCGAGGTGACCTGCGCCCGGGCGGGTGGGCGTTTCAGTACTGGAATGATTTTTATCCGGATGTGGATGACACTGCCGTTGTCGTAATGGCGCTGCATCGCGCCAATCCAGAAAAATACAGGGATACAATTGACCGGGCGACCGAATGGATCATTGGCATGCAGAGCAGGAACGGCGGCTGGGGGGCATTTGACGCTGATAACGAATACTACTTCCTTCAGCATATTCCCTTCGCCGACCACGGTGCCTTGCTTGATCCGCCAACGGCTGACGTCAGTGCGAGATGCCTGAGCATGCTTGCTCAACTCGGATACGGCAAAGACGAAAAATCAATTCGTATGGCGCTGGCCTACCTGAAAAATGAGCAGGAAGATGATGGATCGTGGTTCGGTCGCTGGGGTAATAATTATGTTTATGGTACGTGGTCAGTTCTGTGCGCCCTGAATGCAATCGGGGAAGATCCCGACCAACCGTATATTCGCAAAGCTGTTGACTGGCTGAAGGGGCGGCAAAGTCCCGATGGTGGTTGGGGTGAAGACTGCGCCAGTTACTGGCAGCACCGTCGTGATGAAGTCAAGGCATCAACGCCGTCACAGACTTCCTGGGCTGTCCTTGGGTTAATGGCCGCGGGAGAAGTGGATAGCGTGACGGTCAGAGGGGGAATTGAATACCTCATGCGCGCGCCGCGTGAAGACGGAAAATGGCACGAAGAATATTTTAACGCCGTTGGCTTTCCGCGCATTTTTTACCTGCGCTATCATGGATACAGCGCCTTTTTCCCGCTCTGGACGCTGGCCCGCTATCGTGAACTGAGCAAGCGTAACAACAAGTTTCCACAGTATGGCATGTAAACCATGAAGCTTGGTGTGGTTACCGGGCTGCAGCGGGAGGCCCAATGCCTGCCCGGCTACCCGAATTTCAAGGATATCATGGTCAAATGTGCCGCCGCCCGTCCTGACAGGGCGGAAAGTTGTGCATCCGAATTACTGGCGTCGGGGTGCAGCGCGCTAATGAGCTTTGGTCTTGGGGGAGGGCTTTCGCCAGAGTTAACAGCGGGTCAGGTGGTGGTCGCTGACCGGGTTATTTTGCCGGATGGTGATGAGATCCCGACGGCCAAAAATTGGCGTGAACGCCTGCTTGCGGTATTGCCGCGTAACGGGGGTGTCATGGTTGGTGCTGTTGCCGGTTCGGAAACCATTGTTGCCAACCCTCAAGCCAAACAGGAAATTTATGATGCCACGGCGGCGGTCGCGATTGATATGGAGAGCCACCGTGTAGCCGGGATAGCGGCGCGGGCCGGGGTGCCATTTTTGGTCATACGGGCAGTGTCGGATGCTTCAGATCAGACCATTCCGAAAACGGCGATCGGCGCGATCAGCGAGAATGGTACACCTTTGTACGGGAAAGTCATTTCAAGGATAATCAGACAGCCAGGCGATTTGCCAAAGCTGATGCGATTGTCAAAGGATAGTGAGCGAGCTCTCGCCAGTTTACGCCGCGTGGCCCTGGCTGCTGGACCCCTGTTCCGCTTCGCCTGAAGTGGCTTCCGCTTCCTCGCGTTTCTGCGTCAGAGTCTTGACCAGTCCTTCAAAAACAAATTCTGCGGGGCGTTGGTTGTCGAGCTGAATTTCAGGGGCCATAGGTTTGTCGATATTGATACCCCCAAAAAAGACTTTCAGCGCCTTTAATGGATTTTGAACTGTGTCACGAACAGCCGTCGCTTCATACCCACAGTGGACCATGCAGTCCGCACATTTTTCATAACGCCCAGTGCCATAGCTGTCCCAGGCGGTTTCTTCCATCAATTCCTTAAACGTCGCCGCATATCCTTCGCTCAGCAGATAACATGGTTTTTGCCAACCAAACATGTTGCGTGTCGGATTGCCCCACGGCGTGCATTCGTAGCTCTGGTTGCCGGCGAGGAAGTCCATGAACAGGGTGGACTGGCTGAACCGCCACTTGTTTTTGCCCTGTAATTTAAAAATATCGCGGAACAGCTGTTTGGTTTTGGTGCGGTTAAGGAATTTTTCCTGCTCAGGCGCACGTTCATATGCATAACCGGGAGACACGGTAATCCCTTCAATCCCCAGGTCGTCCATGCAAAAATCAAAGAACTTTGCGGCTTCTTTGGCCGTCATCTGATCGAACAGGGTACAGTTGACGTTAACCCGAAACCCACGTTGCTTGGCTTCACGTATGGCGGCGACAGTTGTGTCAAACACACCTTCCTGCGCGACAGCGTGATCATGGTGCTCCTTCATGCCGTCAAGATGGACGGAAAAGGTGAGATAGGGCGTTGGCGTGAACTGGTCCAGCTTCTTGCTCAACAGCAACCCGTTGGTGCAGAGATAAACAAACTTTTTCCGTGCTACCAATCCGTCGACGATGGCCCTGATATCCTTGTGTATCAAAGGCTCGCCGCCGGGGATTGAGACAATCGGCGCGCCACATTCATCGGCAGCACCCAGGCACTCTTCAACACTCAGACGTTTGTTGAGGACATCGCTTTCATAATCAATCTTGCCACACCCCGGGCAGGCCAGGTTACAACGAAAGAGCGGCTCCAGCATCAGGACCAGCGGATAACGTTCAATTCCGCGCATGCGCTGCTTCATGATATAGGCGCCGACACGAATCTGCTGGATGACTGGGACGGCCATGGACTAAGTCTCCGACGTAGAATTTTGAGCCGTCATGGCTTTGGCTATTTCATGAGGTAGTTTGAAGACGACGTTTTCTTCAACGGTTTTTAGCCGTTCCACGTCGACGTTGCCGAACTCGCCAAGTTTCGAGATGACATCCTGCACCAACTCTTCCGGCGCCGACGCACCGGCGGTCAAGCCGATCGTTGAAATATCATTCATCCACGACGGGTCAAGTGATGATGCGTCCGCGATCAGATAACTGGCTATCCCAAACTCCGCACCCAGATCGCGCAGGCGGTTGGAATTGGAGCTGTTCGAAGCGCCGACCACCAACAGCAGATCAACCTGTTTGGCCAGTTCCCGAACGGCCTGTTGCCGGTTTTGTGTCGCATAACAGATATCTTTGACATCTGGTCCCTGAATGTCAGGAAACCTTTGCTTCAGGGCGTCGATGACATCGCGGGTATCGTCAACGCTGAGTGTCGTTTGGGTAACATAGGCCAGCGCCTTCGCATCTCTGACTTTTAGGATGGCGACATCGTCCGGCTTGGTAACCAGCAGGACGCCGCCGGGGATTCGACCCTGTGTGCCCTCTACCTCGGGGTGGCCGGCATGCCCAATCAGGATGACCTGGCGGTTTTTCTTGGCGTGGTTCTGACCTTCCTTGTGAACCTTGGAAACAAGCGGGCAGGTTGCATCAATCACCGGCAGATTGCGCGCCTTGGCGGCGGCGACAACAGCATCTGACACCCCATGTGCAGAAAAAATCGTATTGCCGCCCTCCGGAATTTCATCGACCTCTTCAACGAATATCGCGCCTTTGGCCCGAAGCGAATCGACCACATGTTTATTATGGACGATTTCGTGGCGTACATAGACGGGAGGGCCAAAAATCTCGAGCGCCCGGTCAACGATCTCAATTGCGCGTTCAACACCGGCGCAAAAGCCGCGTGGAGACGCCAGAATTATCTTGAGGGGTCGGCTCATGTTTGCTCCCAACTCGAATACAATGCAGGCAGTATGATATTGAAAATAGGGATCAAGCTGCTAAATGTGAAGGCCTGACCGGTCGGTATTTACCCGAACAGGGTGAAAAACACCAGCACCATTGCATTGGGCGAAGCAAAAGAAGCCCTTATTTTATCAGGATGTTAGAGGGGGATGGAAGCAGGTGATTTTAGTGACCGGTGCAACCGGGTTTGTGGGTTCCGCTGTTGTGCGGCGCGTGCTGGCGTCCGGTCAAGAGGTCCGTATACTGGCGCGACCGGGAAGTGACCGCAGAAATTTGAGCGGACTGGACGTTGATGTGGCTGAAGGCGATCTGCTTCAACCGGAGACTCTGCGAAACGCACTCAGGGGATGCGCCGGTCTTTATCATGTGGCGGCGGATTACAGATTGTGGACGCGTGAACCCAAGCAGATGCTGCAAGCAAATGTCGAGGGCACAAGATCGTTGTTGCGGTCGGCCGCGGATGCCGGAGTGTCCAGAATTGTTTATACAAGTAGTGTTGCCACACTGGGGGTTGTCAAGGGCGGGTCGGGCGACGAACAGACACCCGTCTGTTACGAAGATATGATTGGCATCTATAAACAGTCGAAATATCTGGCCGAGGTTGCCGCTCGGGAACTGATCGATAATGACGGTGTTCCGGCAGTGATCGTCAATCCGTCCACGCCCGTCGGGCCACGCGATATTAAACCGACCCCAACGGGGCGGATGATTGTTGAGGCCGCCGCCGGGCGTATGCCGGCGTTTGTTGATACCGGACTGAATATCGTTCACGTCGATGATGTGGCGGATGGGCATCTGCTGGCGTTTGACAGAGGTGTCGTTGGCGAGCGATATGTTCTTGGCGGAGAAAATATGGAGCTGTCGGTTATTCTGGGAGAAATTGCGAGGATCACAAACGGCAAGGCGCCAAGCCTTAAAATTCCCCACAACCTGCTGCTGCCGTTAGGGTATGTTGCCGAAGCCTGGACAAGAATGACTGGAGGTTCAGAACCATTTGTAACCGTTGATGGCATTAACATGTCCAAGAAGAAGATGTTTTTCTCATCGGCCAAGGCCAAACGGGAGCTGGGTTATACGAGCCGCCCATCGATCAGCGCTCTTGAAGACGCTATTGCCTGGTTTCGCGGGAAAGGGTATTTGAGTTGAAGCTTCATCTGTCATGACTTGCCTTCGCTGATAAGGATCGCTACTAAATCTCACCTTTAAAACCTGAACGGGAACCGATGGCATGAAAGCCTTGATGCTGGCCGCAGGACTTGGTCGCCGCCTTTATGGAGATGAGAATGAGGAGTTGCCGAAGGCGCTTCTGACGTTTGATGGGCAGACGCTTCTCCAGCGGCATATCGATACGCTGGTCGCCTGTGGTGTCAATGAGCTGACGCTTGTTGTCGGCCATCGTAGCGAGGACATTCTTGACGAAGCGCACCGGGTGGCGCCTGAAGGGTTTGTCAAATCAGTATTTAATCCGAGGTACAGAGAAGGGCCGAAGCTGTCGCTGGCGGTCGGGGAAGCCGTGCTGCGTTCGGGTGATCCCGTCATCTTTATGGATGCGGATGTGCTCTACCATCCCGAACTGATGGACCGACTTGTCAATTCCGCACATGAGACCTGTTTCATCATGGACCGGGAATTTCAGTCAACGGATGATTTTGTCAAAGTCTGCCTGCTGGATGAGCGTATTGTCGATTTCGGCAAGCAGGTTGGTGAAACTCACGACACGGTTGGTGAGTGGCCGGGGTTTTTCAAAATGTCACCGACTGTCGCGGCGGCTATCGCCATTAGCGTTGAAGGGTTCATCGCCCGAGGCATCGTGGAAGGGGCCTACGAAGAGGCTTTCCGTGAAGTCCTCGTTGAAAGCACGCCAGGAACTTTCGGATACGAAGACATCACGGGAATTCCATGGGTTGAAATCGATTTCGAAAACGATCTCGCAAAAGCCACAACCAGCGTCTTTCCACGCATCACTGATTTTCAGAACGGCGAAACCGTCAGGATCAAATCAGCCTGAATGCCAGCGTCGGTAAGCTCTATACCCTGAAAATGTAATCCTTGCCCGATGTCCGGTCGATGTCGGGAGGGTAATTTTTATGTTTGTCAGCGTAATACTGTTCGAGATGATCTCCAGCGGATTCCCGATTGTAGGTGGCATAATAAATGCGGCGTATCTGATTACTCATATTGGCCTTTGACTGATGGGGGGCATAACAGTCGAAGAAAATCAGATCCCCGGGGCGGGTGGGGACCGGAACAAATTCCATACCCTCCATATCATCATCACCCAGGGGTTCCCATGACTGAAACAATCCGCGCTTATGGTGCCCCGCACAAATCTCCAGACAGCCATTTTCAACCGTCGCCTCATCAATACTGATCAACACGCTGATGAAAAAATCTGCATAGGCATCCCATCCGGCCTGACTGTCCTGATGGGGTTTGAAACCGTCGCCACCGGGCATTTTGAAATTGACTTTTTCCTTGAACAGAGTCGCCTGTTCTCCCAATAGTTGTCCGACGGGTGTTTTGAGCGCATTGGCCAGATTCCGGTATCCTTCATGAAAAGGTGTTATATTTTCAATACGACAGACCAGATCACGATTTTCATTTTTCAGACTGCGCTCATGGTAGACCCAGTGTTTGCCGGGTTCTTCGGGCAATGCTAAAAGTTCGCTTGTCCAGTTTTGCAGGAGTTGCATGTCGGTGTCGGAAATGCCGGATCGCACGACAAGAAAGCCATTTGTTTTGAAATCTGCTAATTGGGATTCAGTTAACTCAGGAACAGATACCATTGTATAAAAAACCGAAATGTTGAAATGGTCGCGGAGTGTACGGTGGGCGAGCGACACCTTCAACACTTGATGGCAGGAGGTCCACTTTTGATTGAAGCTGACGATTTTCTTGAACCGGCCAGACAGGCTGGGTTCGGTTTTTATGTAGGTGTGCCCTGTTCGTTTCTGGACCCTTTCATCAATCGGGCGATGACCCGCCCTGACCTTGAATATGTGGCAAGCGCCAGTGAGGGCGAAGCTGTCGCCATTGCCTCAGGCGCATGGCTGGCTGGGCGTGATACCGTGGTAATGTTTCAAAATTCCGGCCTTGGCAATGCCGTGAACCCGTTGACGTCCCTGAATTATCCTTTCCGAATCCCGACATTGCTGATCACGACGTGGCGGGCGGGTCCGGGCCTGAAAGATGAACCCCAGCATGAATTGATGGGCGAAATTACACCGAATTTGCTGAAGCTGCTGAAAATCAGACACTGCCGGTTTCCTGATATCCGGGAGGATGTTGAAACGGTCATTGGCAATGCGGCTTCGTCCATGGATGAGACAGGCCTTCCTTTTGCACTGATTATGGAAAAGGGGGATGTCGCATCAAGCCCTCCAGTAAACAGTGGGTTTCCCGTTTTAAGAAAAGGAGAAACCACCGAATTGCGAATCAACGCGACGCGGCCAACCCGGATGGCGACGATGGAACGGATGCTGAGCGAATTGCCGGAAACAGCGGGCGTTATCGCCACCACCGGGAAATGCGGGCGGGAACTTTTCACATTGGCAGACAGGCCCCAGCACCTCTATCAGGTGGGGTCCATGGGCTGTGCCGCAGCCATGGCTCTTGGGGTCGCTCTGAATACAGACCGATTGATTATTGCTCTTGATGGGGATGGGGCACTATTGATGAAAATGGGGTCGATGGCGACGATTGGAGCCTATGCGCCATCGAATCTGGTCCATATCGTTCTCGATAACGGCACCTATGACTCAACCGGCGGCCAGCCAAGCGTCTCACCAGGAGTCGATTTTTCTGATATTGCTCTCGGTTGTGGATACGAAAAAGCGTTTAAGTGCGATAGTCTTGAGGGGTTGTCCAGGGCGCTTGCTGAAAGCCTGAAAAAAACCGGACCAAGCCTGATACACATGCGCATTCAACCCGGCTCCATGGACAATCTGGGGCGCCCGACCATTCAGCCCCATGAGGTTGCGCGACGGTTTCGTGAGTTTGTTGTTTCGGCTGTGTAGGTCATCGTGAGCCATAATACCTGGATGCATCGCCTGTCCCGTATCATTCTGGTCAAGCCGCTGCTCGACACGGCGGTCAGGCCGAATCACTTGACGACGCTGCGTCTTGTTACGGGCGTAACCGCCGCAGGATTGCTGTCCGTGGACGAACACCCGTGGCAACACATCGCGGGCGGCGGATTTCTGCTCGCCATGTTGCTTGATCGGGCCGATGGTGATCTTGCGCGTCTGACAGGACAAACCAGCGACGGTGGACATGCTTATGATTTGGTCGCAGACGCGTTATGCAATTCATTGATCTTTGTCGGCCTTGGAATAGGGCTGCGCCATAGCGCATACGGAACGCTCGCTGTTTTGATGGGACTGGCCGCAGGGCTGGCGGTTACTGCAATTTTATGGCTGGTCATAAGGATCGAACGCCTTGAAGGCAGAAGGGCCGCGGAACTTGGTAGCGTTGCCGGGTTTGATCCCGATGATACGATGGTTATCATCCCGATTTGTATTTGGTCCAGCGCATCCGAAGGTTTGTTATTGGCGGCCGCTGTGGGGGCTCCGGTATTCGCCTTATTCTTTTACTGGTATTTTCGCCACAAGAGAGCGGCCATTAAGGCGTTGAAGCGTTCAGCCTGAAGCCAAAGCGCACACGCTTGCGATTTAACCGATAAATTAATATTGTTACACTCGTTAAAACGCGCCATGTCGACACCCTGTTGCGATTGAAGCAATATGTTGGGGTGCAAAAATGGATGATGTGCACGCCTTGGGCTATGGCGGAAAGCAATGAAGATCCGACAGTTCCGTTTCGTGTTTCTTATTGTAACAGCTGGGATCGTGATCTCGGCGGGTGCCGCCAGATATGTGCGTGGCATCCAGAAAGAGCGATACCACGATCAACTCGCCAATCGCACCAAGGCCGGTGCCGAAGCTATAGCTTTCTCGTTTCAGCAGAATCTGAATTATCTGAATGCTTTGCACGCCTATTTCGATACCAACTCAAAAGTTACGCGCGCCCAGTTTTCACGATTTGCCGGGAAATTGTTGGAAAGTGCCTCGGGTGTTCAGGCTCTTGAATGGATTCCCCGTGTTTTACGAGACCAGAGAGAAGCACGTGAATCGACGGTTCGGTTCCATGGTTATTCAGATTTTAAATTTCTGGAACTCGGTCCTGGTGGAAATATGGTCAGAGCCGGTGACCGGGCCGAATACTACCCTGTCATTTTTGTCGAACCATTCCCGGAAAACCAGAACGCATTCGGCTTTGATCTGGCATCAAACGAAACCCGGCTTAAAGCCCTGCAACGGGCACGAGATAGCGCCAGGCCGGTCGTGACGCGACGGATAAAATTGGTTCAGGAAGCTGGAAAGCAGTTCGGGGTTCTTGTTTTTGATCCGGTCTATCGGCGCGATCTCGGTCACGAATCGATTGAAGCTCGCAGGACCTCAATCAAGGGATTCGTACTCGGTGTGTTCCGGGTCGGTGATATGGTCAATAGTGCGCTGTCCAGCCTGTCTCTGCCGAACGACGCCATCATTGAAATCTTTGATAAACACGCGGATGCCAGTGAACAGCTGCTCTTTTCTTCGCGCCCCTTTGATCATAGAGGTAATGCAGGTTCGCATGAGCACAATGTAGAGCATAGCTTTATTTATAACCTGCCTTTGCCCATTCAGGATCAAAATTGGGACGTCGTGTTTTTCGGCTTCGACGAAAGTCTGGCGGGCGGCAGCTGGATTGTCTGGCTGGTCTTCGGCGCAGGCGTTGTGATAACCGCAATGGTGGCTTTGGTCACGGGCGGATACGTGTCGCGCGCGGAAAGTGCCGCCCGCCTGGTCGCGGAACGTACGAAAAGCCTGAGAGAAACCGACGAACGGTTGCGTGATGCCATTGAATCTCTGTCGGATGGGTTTGCGCTTTACGATGCTGAGGATCGGTTGTTTCTGTCCAATGGGAAATATCGACTGTTGTATTCCGAATCGGCAGACCTGCTGGTTAAGGGGGCAAAATTCGAAGACGTTATTCGCAAGGGTGCCGAGCGCGGTCAGTATCCGGAGGCGGAAGGGCGACTTGAAGAATGGGTCGCCGAGCGGATTGAGCTTCATCAAAATCCTCAGGGCCCGTTTGAGCAGCAACTTTATGATGGGCGGTGGTTAAGGATTGAGGAGCGGCGAACCAGTGAAGGCGGGTATGTCGGAATCCGGACCGACATTTCGGATATCAAGGAAAAAGAATTTGCCCTTCAGGAAAGCCGACGGCTGGCTCAGCAAATCGCCAAGGAAGCGGACAACGCACGGACTGAGGCAGAACTGGCGAACATGGCGAAATCAAATTTCCTGGCGACCATGAGCCATGAAATCCGCACGCCAATGAACGGCGTTCTGGGCCTGGCTCAGTTGCTTAAAGATTCGCCATTGAATGAAGATCAGCACCGGAAAGTTGACACGATTCTGTCATCGGGGAGAACGCTCCTCGCGATTATCAATGATGTTCTGGATATGAGCCGCATTGAGGCTGGCGGGGTGGAGCTTGAAATCACGGCCTTCAGCCTGGCCGACCTGATTTCGGTAATTGCGACACCGTTCCAAAGCCTTGCCGATGACAAGGGGTTATACCTGACTGTAACTAAGAATATCACCAACGCCGGCGTGCTTAAGGGCGATCCCGTCCGATTGCGTCAAATTCTCTGGAATCTGCTGAGTAACGCCATCAAATTTACCCACGAAGGTGGCGTTTCACTTAGTCTTTTTGATGTGGCGGATGGTGACAGGTATTTTTTCAAGGGAAGGAATCATACGCTAAAAATTTCAATTTCGGATACGGGCGTTGGTATCTCGCCTGACCGGTTGGAAATCATATTTGACCCCTTTACCCAGGAAGACACCACCATCACCCGGAAATTTGGCGGGTCCGGTCTTGGGCTGTCAATCGTCAAACGCTTGATCGACCTGATGGGGGGGCGCATCGAGGTTTCCAGTGTTCCCGGTGAAGGTACCGGATTTGACATCTATATTCCGTTTGATGAGGCTACGGATGAGGACGCCGCGCGGTTGGTTAGAACGGATGAACTTGGCGCCAAGTTAAACGGCAAACCGCTGAATGTCCTTGTGGCGGAAGATAACGAAGTGAATGCCATGGTGGTGCAGGCGTTTTTGCAAAAATTTGGCCACACCGTATGTCACGTGGAAAACGGGAAGGAGGCCGTTCAAGAAGTCGAAAAAAATCATCATGATTTGATCCTGATGGATATCCATATGCCTGAAATGAATGGAATCGATGCGACCAGAGCCATTCGAAAGATAAAAAGGGGACAGAATATCCCGATCATTGGGCTGACAGCGGAAGCCTTTTCTGAGCGCCACGCCTTATTCCGGGCGGCAGGGATGGATGAGGTGCTGACCAAACCGTTTACCGAAGACCAACTGCGTGATGTTGTTTACAGATATGGCAATCTGCAGGGACCTATCAGTGAAGAGGCAGACGTGACTGAGGCAGTGCTCAAAAGTCAGAAAATCAGTGAAATACCGATAGGTGATGACGTGCAGCTCACTAACTTTCAGCAAATGATAACGGCCGAAAAGGTCAGGGAGATTATTTCCAAGGCTCCAGAATCGCTCAATCAGCGGCTTGATCAGCTGCGACACGGGCTCGAGGTGTTGGATAGCAGGGAAATTTCCGAGGCGGCCCATTCAATCAAGGGCATGAGCGGTTCTCTTTTTGCTAAACGTTTGTCCAGCGAGGCGGAAGCAATTGAAAAAGTTGCATCCGACCCGGACGAGGTCAGAAATCTGCTGCCCGCGTTTGAGGAAACGGCCAGGGCGACGCTTGAATGGTGGCAGGACCGCACCGCGCAGGAGTAATCGTTTTGCAGCAAGGGGCGGCAACGCTTTAAGGTATATGCGATGCTGCGCTTCTGGGGGGACGATACACGGGGCATCATGAGGCCTTTGTCCGACATGTGATTTCTTCGCGCCTGAACAGGTGCCTCGCCCAAGCTTCATTTTTGAGAAAACTGCGGTTTTGATTACTCTTTATAATTGTAAGATTTTTGTCTGCTGATAATATGATTCAGTCGATGGAGGAGGGGCGGACATAATGTTCACGGTATGTATCGACTTAGAATTAGGTCTTTTCTGTCCACCAATTGCTGTAATCTGTTGGCAGTGTGAATACGTTACCGAGGCGCAGATCGAAACATTTTGAAACACCAAAAGTATGGAAAAGCACTTCGGAGTTGTGCACACTTGAGGAAAGTGTAATCTGGAAACTTGCATGCTGTTGTATGGTGGAGACCATCATGAGTTCCGATCCCAAAAGTCATCTTCCCAAGGTCATCGTCGTTACGCCGAACCCGCTGCATCAGGAATTTTTTGACAAAACGCTGTCTCCTTATTTTC